>Ga0136614_10001261_pt1 | contig 14691 bp, 12 predicted proteins | sample AntDrymUQ2792106_2_FD_106643 | JGI IMG/M metagenome (GOLD analysis project Ga0136614, IMG submission 106643) | Polar desert sand microbial communities from Dry Valleys, Antarctica - metaG UQ279 (21.06) | ecosystem: Environmental > Terrestrial > Soil > Desert | place: Antarctica: Dry Valley... | reverse complement strand
GTCTGCGCGTCGCTCGCGGAAGACACGACCCAGCGAGTCGCGGCCCGGGTCGGGATCCCCGTACGGCTCCTGATACCCGAGCCATTGCAGCACCGGGTCGAGCGAGCTCACACGCGTCTTCATCGACACGACCTCGAACCCCTCGCGCTCGAGCGTCTCACGAAGCGTCGCCGGCGAGAAGTAGACGAGATGGTTGCGGCCGTCGAAGGTGGCAGCGCGCTCGTGCAGGACGCGGCAGGCAAGGCTCTCGACGTTGGGCACGATCACGTAGAGCGCGCCTCCGGGCTTCAGCACATCCGCGAGCTCGCCGAGCATGCCGCGCGGCGCGTTCACGTGCTCGAGCACGGACAGCAGCGTCACCGCATCGAGGCTCTGCGGCTCGAGCTCGAGCTCGGCGAGGCTCTTGGCCGACACGTCGAGGCCGAACTCGTCGCGTGCATAGGCAAGGGCTCGCGCCCCGAACTCCGTCCCGATGCCGTCCCAGCCGCGCTCCACCGCAAGGTGAAGGAAGAGGCCGATCGACGTGCCGACGTCGAGCAGCTTGCCCGTGCCGCGATAGGGCTCGAGCTCTTCGAGGATCTGCTCGAACTTCGTCCGGTCGAGCTCGAGCTGGCGCTCCGACGTGAGCACGTCGACCCAGAGATCGTTGGCGCCGCCGGCGCGGTACTCGTCGAGAACCAGGTTCTCGTCGACCTGCGGGTTCGCGAACACGAGCGAGCATTCGCGGCAGCGGACGATCGGAAAGCCCCGCTTGACGAAGAGCACGACATGATCGTTCCCGCCGCACAGCGGGCACGGGATCCTTCTAGCGAAGCGATCCGAGAGCATCCCGGTGTCGGGATCGAGCAGCTCCTGAAGCTCCCGCTCCTTCGCCGCGAAGTAGCGGTCGCGGCCGGTCTCCTTGTCGAGGCTCGTCAGGGCATCACGCAGACGTCGGCGTACCGCGTCCCACCGTGGCCGACATAGTCGGAGTGGATGTCATCGCCGAGATCAGCCCGCCTCGCGAGCTCGCCGGTGTTCTCGTAGACGTCGGCGCGCGTGTAGCCGATCTCGCGCAGCCGCTCGAAGACCGCAGGGTCAGCGCCAAGGTGAGGGTCGTACTCGAAGAAGAGCACCGGTTTGAAGCGGGCGAGCAGATCGAGCTCGGCGATGATGATCGGTACATCAAAGCCGTCGGTGTCGATCTTGACGAGCGCACTCTCGGCGAACCGCGGGTGCTCTTCCAGAATCCGACTGAGCGACTTGACCGGCAGCGTGTCCTGGCCTGGAACAAGCCGAGCGGTTCCTCTGCTCCGCTCGACGAGCCCGCGCGCCGGCGCGCCCACGAAGGCGTGCTCGAGCTCGATCGGCGGGTCGAAGCGCGTCGCGTTGCGCCGCAGAATGGCAAAAAAGCGGTCGTCTCCCTCGACGGAGAGAATCGGGACGTCGGTCTCGTTGCGAATAACGGCGGCAGTGTCGCCGACGTTCGCACCGATGTCGACCACCGGACCACCGAGCTCCTTGGCGATGCGGCCGACGTTGGCCGAGTACTGCGGATGATCCTTGCGGTAGAAGGGGAGCTCGTGCGAGAGGGGCAGCTCGAGCTCGATCTCGCCGATCGGGTAGCGCACGAGTGGATCGCCACGCCGCAGCAGGAGCGCACGAGTCTCGATCGCGGCTTTCAGCTTCGCCCGACCGACCAGCGTGTCGGGCGAGCCCGTCAGGATGCCGCGAAGCGCGCGCTCAGCGAGCGACATTGAGCAGGAGCTCGGCCAGCTCCAAGTCGAACAGCTCGTCGATGTCGAGGGAGTCGCGGAGCTCCATGACATACGGCCGGCAGTCACCGGCGTACAGAGTCTCCCCGAGCCGATCCGGACGCAGCGCGAACACCGCAGGCCCGTTTCGGGCGTAGACGACCGGCTTGTCCTGCCTCCGCGTCGGGGCATCGGCCTCGAGGGGGATGAGCCGTCCGTCCTCGATCGCCATCAGGGAGACCGGCCGGTACTGGTGCGGCACCTCGACCACACTCAGCACAGAGTCCGCTCCTGAATCCAGAAGCAGGCGAACCGACTCGTCGATGTGCTCGGGTCGCCGCAGCGGCGATGTCGGCTGCAGGAGCACGATCACGTCGCAGCCGCCGAGCTTGCCGAGTGCGTGCACGATGACCTCCTGCGTCGCCGTCTCGTCGCGAGCGAGCTCGGCAGGCCGCGTGAGCACCTCAGCGCCCAACCCGCGCGCGACGGCGGCGACCTCCTCGGAGTCGGTCGAGACAACCGTCCTCGTCACCGTCGAGCTCGCCTGCGCCGCCTCGACCGTCCACGCCAGAAGCGGCTTGCCCGCCAGCGGCCAGAGGTTCTTGCCCCTCGAGCCGGCGCGCGCGGGGATCAGGCCGACGATCACCACGATCAGTACGTGATGCGCTTGTCGATCGAGAGCTCGACCCGCGCGAGCACGTCCGCGATTCTCTCGCCCGCGTGTCCGTCTCCGTAGATCGGCTCGTGCCCGAACGGACCGTTCGCGACCTGGCGCTCGACGGCCTCCGCGATCTGCCCGCGGTCATAGCCCACGTCGATCACGTTCGCGCCGCGCTGCCGTCCCTCCTGACGGCGACCGATGTTCACGGCTGGAGTGCCGATGAAAGAGCCCTCGCGGATCGCCGAGCTGGAGTTGCCGATCACGCACGCCGTCTTTCTCATCAGCCGGACGTAGTCCTCGGTCGGCAGATTCTTGAAGAAGTGGAGCCGGGTGTCGTCCTCGTGCTCGCGGAAGGTTCGGATCCCGCCGGCGATGTGCTCGGCTCCGGCATCTGCGTTCGGCCAGAGTACGATCGCCGGCAGGTCGAGCGCCTGCACGGCCTTCATCGTTTCGGTGATCTGACGCTTCCCGTCGCCGTACTCGGTCGTGACCGGATGCTGCGAGACGAGTAAGAACGGCTCGTCGAGGTCGAACGTCCCGCCCACGCCCTGCTCGAAGAGCTCGCTGAGGCCGTCCTGCGGGTGCTCCAGTACCTCGGCGACGAGATCCATCCGAGGGCATCCGACGACGTGCACGGAGCCCGGTTGCTCGCCCATGCGAACGATCCGCTCCGCCGCCTCGGTGCAGGCCGGGAAGTGAATGTGCGCGAACTTCGTCACGGCGTGCCTGATCGACTCGTCGATGTTGCCCGAGACCTCGCCCCCCATCGTGTGCGCAAGCGGGATGTTCATGTACGTGGCGGCGAGCGCGGTCGCCATCGTCTCGAAGCGGTCACCGACGGTGATCACGACGTCCGGACGGAGGCGCTCGAACGAGGTCGGAAGCTCGAGCAGGCCGAGCCCGGTCGACTTCGCCATCGTGCTCGGCGTTTCGCCCTCGATCAGCATGAAGACCTTCTCGGTCGGCTCGAAGCCGTCGCGCTCGATCACGTCGAGGACGGTCCCGTAGCGGTCGAGCAACGCCGATGCACCGACGACGAGCTGAAGCTCGAGGCCGGGGTGCGCGTCGACCGCGCGCATCGCCGACTTGATGCTCGAGTAATTCGCACGCGAGCCGACGACCACACACACCTTCCTCATTCGAGATCGCCCTCGGTCAAGACCGTGTCGGCGGCGATCGCCGTCCGCGCCCGCCTTCCCACGACCTCGAGCAAGCGCTTCGCCGGAATGCCGGTCCCGGGCTTCTTCGCTGCGACCATCTCGCGCTCGATCACAGCGCCGGGAGGGATTGCCCGGGTGGAGACGACGCTCTTCTCGAACACGCGCTTCATCTCCGCGAACGGCTCGAGGTCGTTCTTGTCGACCGGCGAGATGAGCATGAGCTCGATCTCGCGGATGCCGTCGACGAGCTCCCCGAGCTCGTACGGCTCGAGCGCGAGCGCGGCGTCGGGACCGTAGAGATCGCGCGAGAGCGTGAAGTGCTTCTCGATCACCTCGGCTCCGAGCGCCACGGCCGCGAAGGCGGCGTGCGGGCCGAGCGTGTGGTCCGAAAGTCCGACCGGCTTCCGATAGCGCTCACGCAGCTCGGCGAGCATGTTCAGGCCGACCCGCTCGGGCGGGGTCGGGTACGCCGACGTGCACTGCAGCACCGTGACGCGATCGCCGGCGGCGTCAACCGCTGCATCCAGCTCCTCCCAGGAGGACATCCCCGACGAGAGCAACACCGGCTTCCCAGTCGCCCCCGCGGCACGAACGAGCTCGAGGTTCGTCACCTCACCGGAACCGATCTTGTAGCGCTCCACGCCGAGCGCCTCGAGCCGGGCAAGCGCCTCGAGCGAGAAGGGCGCGCACAGAAACTCGATCTCCGCTCGATCGCAGGCTTCCTTCAGCGTGCGCCATTGCTCGTCGGTGAAGGCCGTCCGCTGGAAGTAGTCCCAGCGCGACTCGTGCGTGAAGTACGGGGGAGCCGGAGCCTCTCGGGTCGACTCGGCAGCTGAATCGTGAAGCTGGAACTTGACCGCGTCCGCGCCGCATTCGGCGGCAACCTCGGCCAGCCGGATCGCGTTCCCGAGACTGCCGTCGTGGTTCATACCGGCCTCGGCGATGACGAACACGTTCACGGAGCTCGATGCTAGCCTCGCCGCCCGATGGCCGATTACGTCAAGGAGTACTTCGACCGTCATGCCGAGGCCTGGGTCGAGGCGGCCTACGCCGGCGACGCGAAGTTCCCGATCGGAGCCGAGCGCGTACGGCTCGCGCTCGAGGGTGTCGAGCCGGCTCGCCGAGACGGCGCTGCGCTCGTCGATCTCGGGTGCGGCGGCGGCCAGCTGTGCGTGCACGCGGCGAGGCTCGGGTGGTCAGCGGTCGGCGTCGACGTGGCGCCCGCCATGATCGAGCAGGCCAAGCGTGAGCGCGGCGACCTCCCGATCCGCTATCTCGCCGCCTCCTTCGATGACAACGGGCTCGACGACGGCGCCTTCGACGCGGTCGCGGCTCTCGGCCTGATCGAGTACCTGCCGGACGACGCCGCGTTCTTCACCGAGGCTCGGCGCCTCCTACGGCCGGGCGGCCGGCTCGCGGTGTCCTGCCGGAACAGGCTCTACAACCTTCAGAGCGCGAACCACTACACCCAGCGCGAGCTCGATCGCGGGCACGCGGTTGCGCTGGCCGACGAGCTCGCCGCCACGCTCGATGAGACGGGTCCGGCGGAGCTCCGTGAGCTCGCCGACGAGCTCGCGGCCGCGGGTGCGGAGCTGGCCGAAGCGGCACGGCGGGACCGCGACGAGCCCTCGCACCGCTTGCTCGACCACGCGCGCACCTTCGGCGAAGACCGCCGCCAGCACACGCCGCGGGCGCTCGCGGACGTGGCCGAACGGGCCGGGTTCCGGAATGTCTCCGTGCTCGCGCTCCACCCTCACCCGCTGCCGCCCGACCTGGAACGGCTCTCCCCGCGCTTCTACAACCGGCTCGCGCTGGCCTGGCAGCGACCGCTCGAGCGCTCACCGCTCGGCCTCGCCTTCTGCAGCGCCTTCGTTGCGATCTTCGAGGCGCAGTGACTTTGCAACAGTCTGTTGCAAAGTCACGGTGAGAGCGCGTGCTGACGATCGTGATGTACCACTACGTGCGGGATGGGGCGCGGATCCACGCGCGTACGCCCGCCGAGTTCGAGGCTCAGCTCGACTACATCCAGGCGAACTTCACGGTCGTCAAGTGCGAGGCGGTGCGCACGAGGCAAGTTCCAGACAACGCCTGCCTGCTCACCTTCGACGACGGTCTCCGCGAGCACCTCGAGACGGTCGCGCCGGCGCTCGAGGAGCGCGGGTTGCGGGGCGTTTTCTGCCCACCGGCGAAGCCCGTGCTCGAGCGAACGGTGCTCGACGTGCAGAAGACGCAGTTCCTGCTCGCGAACGTGGACGACCACGCTCACCTCGGACGGCAGATCGTCGAACTCGCCGGCGTCGAGGACGAGCGCGGCTTCCGCGCCGACAACACGCCGCCGCACCGATTCGACGCTCCCGAGACGGTGTTCGTGAAGCGGGCCTTGCAGGACGGCCTCCCCGAGGGGCGGCGGCGCCCGATCCTCGACGCGCTGTTCGCCGAGCACGTCACCGGTGACGAGCGGGCCTTCGCAGAGGAGCTGTACCTCACGCTCGAGGAGTGCCGCCGGCTCGTCCAGCGCGGCCACGAGGTGATCGGACATGGGTACGAGCATCGCCGGCTCGGTCTCCTCGACGAGGACGCCCAACGAGTCGAGATCGAGCGGACGAAGGAGTTCGTCGAGCTGGTCGGTGGCGAATGGTCGCTCTGCTATCCGTACGGGAGCCGCAACGGAACGACGTTGCGGTTGCTGTCAGAGTCGGGCTGCGCGCTCGGCCTCACGACCGACGTCGGCCTCGCCGGGCCCGACGCCCCGCTCCTGGAGTTGCCTCGCATCGACACGAACGACCTCCCGTTCCAGGTAGTCGAGGGCGCGCGAGTCGACGGCCCAGTCGCCGAGACGCCGTAGATCCTCCGCCCGCCCTAGCTCATCGGGCGAGCGCGGCAAGATCTCGATCGAGGCCTCCGACGGACGATCGACCCGCTCGAGCGGCTGGTAGACGGCACGGAAGCTCGTGAAGCGGGTCTGCCGCAGGCGGAAGAGCGCGTGCGCGTGCTTGCGCGCGAGCCTCACCTGCTCGGCGGTCGGTGCCGGGATCGTCTCGATCGTGCGCAGCCGCTCGAGATATTCCGCCTTCGTCTCGGAGTCGACGGTGAAGCCGCGACCCGAGTAGAAGCCGGTGCCGGCCGTCAGCGCCGGCTTGCCGAAGCAGGGCAGCTCGAAGCCGATCGAGCCGCGAATCGTGATCCCCCAATCGGTGACGTCGAACAACGACCAGGTGCTGATGTCGGTGTCCGGCTCGAGGAGATGAAGATGTGACGGGAGCTCGCCCACCCCCTCGCGGATCAACCTCAGCTCGTCGAGCTCGCCGCCGACGCTGTCCCGCTTGCGCTTCCAGACGTTCGACGGATGGAGCTTGACGATCCAGTTGACCCGATCGTTGGCCGCGGCGGCCTTGACCGTCTCGACAAACCAGTCCGCCTGATCGGCGAACAAATCGCGGCCGAAGAACATGTTCGCGTCCCACAGCACGTGCGAGAAGACGACCGCGGTGCGCTTCGTCGGATCGAGGTCGAGCGCGCGTGCGATCTCGTCCCGCGGCTGGCGCCGCGTCCAACCCTGGTTCCAGCGGGCCAGAAAGGTGGCCGACCGGTCATAGCGGCGGGCGAACTCCTCGTCGAGCGCCTGGTCGTGATCAGGCGTCCACTCGAACGCAGCGACCTGCCGCCACGACTCGTCCGAGAGCGAGCGCGGATGGATGCCTTTCGTCTCCTCGGTGTAGCGCTTGAACACAAGCGTCTCGTCCTCGAAACCGGCGACGAACTGGATCACGTCGACGCCGCGCTTGAGCGCGATGTCGCACACCGGTCCCGAGTCCGCGTAGTTTCGCTCGTTGAAGAGCACGAGCTCCGGCCGGACGGCGTCGAGGAGCTCGTCAGAGGCGACCGCCGTCCAGATCGCCGCCGGCAGCAGACGACCCAGCAACTCGCGCGCGTGCCTGTCGTTGAGATCGACGCCGCCCTCGTGCAGGTAGCGGGAGGCGGTGGAAAGGGCCTGCCGGCCGACGTCCGCCCCTCGGAAGGTCAGCGCCTTCAGGTCGCTCGGCTTCGCCACCTGCGCGAGCAGTTCTCGGCCCGCCGCCGCTGCCTCTTCCGCGAGCTCGGCGTGCATGAAGTCGGCGAGGTGCACGAAGCGGCGGACCCCGAACAGCTCGAGATAGCGGCGGGCCATTCGTGCGTCCGGCAGGACGACCGCAACCGGCTCCAGTCCTTTCAGCTGAAAGGCCCTCGCGATCATCCCTTCCAGCTTCGCCTGGAACGTCGAGTAGGTGAGGCTCGCGATCAGGGCAACTCCGCGTGTCGCCGCAGGCGGCTCGGCCAGCGCGCGCCCATGTTTCCTGCGAAAGGACCAGTAGTCGCGCTCGAGCGTTGCGCGCGCTCGAAGCCCGCGGCCGCGGGCGGCGAGTGCCGACAGTGTCGTGGTCATGAACCGCGACACTGTTGCAGAACCCCTGTCGTGAGCTCCCTGACGATCAGCATCGTGCTTCACACCCTGCTCGGCATCGGCCTCGCGGCGATCGTTTGGGCGGTCGGGTTCGGGTACCTCGGCATGTCAGGGCAGCGGCTGGATCGGCGCGCGGCCACCGACGCGTATCCGGTCGGCCTTCTCGTCGTCGTCGTGTCCGCCATGCTCGTCCTCGCCGAGCCGTGGCTCGTGATCGTTGCGGCTGCGCTCATGCTCCTGCCCGCCGCCACCGCACCTCGCTGGCGCGGACAGGCCGCCGAAGTCTTTCGGCCGTGCGCTGCGACGCTCGCCTGGGCGCTTCCGGGCGTGGTCGGCTTCTCGGTCGTCCTCGGCCTTCTTCTCCACGGCCCCGACGAGGACCGCGATTCGAGCGCCTTCGGCGACATGTTCTTCTACGTGAACAAGATCACCTCCGCGACCGACTCGCTGATCCCGTTCCGCGACCTGCTCGCCGAAGGTCAGAGCATCATCTACGTCGAAGGCGCTCCGAGCTTCATCGGAGCGGTGCTTCTGCGCTCACCCGGATTCGACCCCGTCCTGTTTCACACGACGACGCTGACGGCGTTTCTGCTCACCTCCGTCTGCATCGGACTGACCCTGGTTCGCGAGACCTCCCGCTCGGCTTCCCGCGCCGCCCTGGGGTCACTCGCGGCCCTCGCGCTCGTGTTCGTCGCCATGGTTCCCTACCCCACTTGGGTGACCGAGAGCCCGCCGCTCGCGATGTCCCTCCCCCTGACCTTCTCGATCTACCGGCTCTGGGCCGACGAGCGCATCGCCATCCCATGGTTCGCCGCCCTCACGGCGGTTCTCGCCGTGGATCTGCTGTTGACGAAGGTCGTTGCCGCGATCCCGTTCGGAATCGTCGTTGTGTTCGCGCTCCTCCACCGCTACCGGCACCATCCGCGGTTCCAGCAAGTGGCGTTACGGGCGACGGCGGTCCTTGCCGGCGGAGCGATTCTAATGATCGTCCTGCTCTTCCTGACCGCGGGCTGGTACGTGCTGCTCTTCGATCTCGAGTTCTTCCCGGCCCGGGCTGCCCGCGGGCTCTGGTCGCAGATCGAGACTCGAGACACGCACGCTGCTGCCCCGGCGGCCACGATCGTCGGCGAGCTCCTGCTGCTGGCAATCGTCGTTCGGGCTCGGAGCTGGGCGATCGCGGCCGCTCTTGCGACGAGTGTGGCGGCGAGCTGGTTCCTGGCCGGCCAGGGCTTCGACGGCGCGGTCGTGACCGCCAACCTCCTCGCAGCGCTCGTCCTATGGCACCGGAACGATCTGCTCCGGACTCAGCGCCTCCTGCTCGGCGCTGCGGCTCTCGCACTCGCGCTCTCGGTCTGGTTCCGCGAGATCTACGGCCTTCGTGCCGGGCTGATCCTCCTGATCCTGTTCGGACTTGGATTGCTGCCTGCGGTCGCGCAGCGGCTCCAGCGTCTGGCTTTGGTTCTTGCGACCGGCCTGCTTCTGGCGCTCGCGGCGGGGTGGGCGGGCGGTCTGCGTCTGAGCTCCGCCGAGGTGACGCTCACGCCGGCCGACTACGCCGTCTGGCAGCGCGTCAAGGAGCTCGTCCCACGCGAGGGGCTCGTCTTCACGACGATGACCGGCCCGCAGGTCACGCCACGGGAAGGCTGGAACAACTATCCCTCGATCGCCGGTCGCCAGATCTACCTTGCCGGCTGGTACGACGGACGCCTGACCTCGCAACCTGACGAGCTCGACCGTCGCCTCGAGCTGAACACGCAGGTTCTGGCAGGCGAACTCGCGCCCGACCAGCTCGATCTCGGCCGCGACTTCGAGGCGTTCTTCGCAGTCACCCGCCGCTCCGAGCGCGTCCCGCCGTCGTTCGAGCAGCTCTACGCGAACCGCAGCTTCGCCCTCTACCGGATCGCATAGAGCGCGAGCGTCTCGTCGACCATGCGCCGCTCGGAAAAGCGCTCGTGCACGCGCCGCTGCGCCTCGGCGGCAACTCGCAGCGCCTCAGCGGGCCGGTCGAGGCACGCGTTGATGCGCGCCGCGAGCGCCGCCGGGTCGCGGAGCGGGCAGAGGAAACCCGTCTCGCCGTCGACCACCGTCTCGCGGATGCCTCCGACCGGCGTCGCGACGACCGGGACGCCCGCCGCCTGCGCCTCGATCACCGCGAGGCAGAGGCCCTCGAACAGCGAGGGGAACGCGAACACGTCGAACGAGGCGAGCAGGCCGGGGACGTCGTCCCGGGCGCCCGTGAAAAGGACGTGGTCCCCGAGGGGCGCCGCCTGGCGCTCGAGCTCCCGCCGAAGCTCGCCGTCGCCGACGATCACGAACCGGGCGTCGGGGTGCCGCTCGAGCACGGCAGGCACCGCATCGATCAGGTAGCGGTGGCCCTTCTGGGGCGCAAGCCGCGCCACATTGCCGATGATGGGCCCCTGACCTTGCAACAGACTGTTGCTAAGTCCTGGGGTGGCCGCACCGAAGCGCTCGAGGTCGATTCCCAGCGGGATGACGTGGCTCGGGCGGCGGCCGTCCGCTCGACGGTCGCTCTCAGAGGTGTAGATAACCTCGGGCCGCGTCGCCCAGGCGAGTCGCCACCAGAGCCGGCCGCGCAGATTGTCGCGCCTCGGGAGCTCAGGCGTGTGATGAGTGACGAGGAGGCGCGGCGCGCGTGCCAGGCGAGCGGCCACGAGCGCCGGCGGCCACACCTCGGTGACGTGGACGACGCGCGGCCGCAGCCGCCGGAGCAAACGAAAGAGGTCGAAGGTCAGCCGGGGTGCGGACGCGGCGCGCACCGGCATCGTCCTCACGCCGAGCTGCCGAAACGGCACGAGCACGGGGTCGTCGACGTAGACGAGAACGGCTTCCCCTCCGAGCTCTCGTCCAAGCGCCTCGACGTACCGCTCGGCGGCGCCGTACGCGCGCAAGCCGTGGAGCAGCGCGATCAGCCGGCGACCTCGTCGACCGCGTCGGCGAGCATCCGAGCGGTCCGCTCCCACGTGAACTCGCGTGCGCGGGCAAGGCCGCGCTCGCGGAGCCGGGACGCCAGCCGCTCGTCGGCGAGCACACGCGCGAGCATGTCTCCGAGCGCGCCGGGCGCCGCGGGCGGGCAGAGGAGCGCAGCGTCGCCGGCGATCTCGGGAATCGACGTGGCCGTCGTCGCGACCACGGGCGCTCCGCAACCCATCGCCTCGAGCACCTGAAAACCGAAGCCCTCGTACAGGCTCGTGTCGAGGTAAGCGGCGGCGCCCTGGTAGAGGCGCACCAACTCGTCGTCGGGCACCCGGCCGAGGTACTCGATCCCGTTGCCGCCCGAGCGGCGCATGCCGCCGGCGACGAGCAGACGGAGGTCGGAGACCTCTCGGCGCGCGAGCTCGAACGCGGCGAGCGCCGTGTCGTGGTCGTCACGCGGGTCGGCCGAGGCGATGTGGAAGACGTACCGTCCGTCGCGATCCGATCCTGGGACGAACTCGCGGTCGAGCCCCGGGTATAGCACCCGAGCAGCGATCGGGATCGCGTCCGCCGTCGCCTGCGATCCGGTGAAGACGAGCGCGGCGCGGCGAAGGCTTCGCTTCCAGAGCCCAAGGGTGACAGCGTCGCTCGCCCGCTGATACGTCCCCGCGCCCGCGATCCGGTTCTGCCGGATCCGGTGCGTCGGCGGCTCGAAGAGCCAGACGAGGTAGCGCCCGCGGCCGACGATCGGCAGGCGCTCAGTCCAGGTGAGCATCGCGTCGAGGCGATGCTCACGCACCGCGCGCGGCAGGCCTCGCTGCTCCCAGGCCAGGGCTCGGCCGGCCTGGACGGGTAGGGCCCCCTCCAGCTCCTCCGGGTATCGCGCGAACACGACGAGCTCGTGGCGTCCAAGCTCGCGCAACGCCTCGACGGTACGCCGCTGAACGCGCGAGATGCCTTTGCCTTCGGGCGCGACCGAGGTCGCGTCAATCCCGAGCCGCACGGCGCTCCTTCAACCGGGCCACGAGCGGCCGGGGCAGGAACGACTTCACGAGCAGCGACACCGCGCGCACGGACGGCCGGCGCGGCACCGCTCGCAGCAGGTAGCGCCGGGCGAGGCCGAGCTCCAGCCCCTCGTAGAAATACTCGCCGGCCGCGAGATAGGCGCTCGTACGCCCATCGTCGCCGAGAACCTCATCCGCCATGCGGACGTACTCGCGTGCCTTCTCGAGCGGCGCTCCGCTCGACTTCGAGTCGGGGTGCACGCGATACGTGCCGAGCGAGACGGGAATCCGGCGCACCTTCTCCGGCGAGAGCCCCAGCACGAACTCGAAGTCGAAGAAGTAGTACGCACGCTCGTTGAACGGCTCGAGTGCCCGCCGGTGAAAGAGCGATCCGGGCTGGACGACGTGGTTCGAGCACGTGCGCCGCATCTCGGCGAGGTCGAACTCCCGCGCGTGGAGGGTGAACAAGCGCGCTCCGGCCTCGTCGACGAACTCGGCGTCACCGTAGACGAGCAGGAGCTCCGGATCGCGCTCGAACTCGCGGACGACGCGCGCGACCGCGCCGGGAAGCAAGGTGTCGTCCGAGCTCAGCCAGCCGAGAAGCTCCCCGCCCGCGCGCTCGAAGGCACGGTTGAGCGCCGCTGCCTGGCCCGCGTCCGGGCCGCTCGTCCACCACGCGAGCCGACCCTCGTAGCGGCGGATGATGTCGACGCTGCCGTCGCTCGACCCGCCGTCGACAACCGCGTACTCGATGCGCGGATAGTCCTGACCGAGCACCGAGACAATCGTCTCCTCGAGAAACTCGGCCTGGTTCAACGAGGGAGTCACAATGGTGACGAGGGGCCTACTCACGCGGCGGCGAGCACTTCCTCGTAGAGATCGACATACCGTCTGACCTGCAGCTCGACCGAATATTCCTGCTCCGCCACCTCGCGGCCGCGGCGCGAAAGCCGCTGGAGCAGCTCCTCGTCGCCGAGCAGGGTCTCGAGCCCCCGGGCCAGCTCTCCGACCTCGCCGAACGCGGCCTGGTAGCCCGTCTCCAGGTGCCGAACGACCTCCGTCACCCCGCCGCGGTCGAAGGAGATGCAGGGCGTCGCGCATGCGAGGCTCTCCTGGGCCGTCTGGGTGAGCACGTCGGCGAGCGTCGGGACGGCGAAGAGATCTGCCGCGCGATACGCCTCGGCAAGCACGTGCTCGTCCGCGACCGAGCCGAGCACGCGCGTCTCGACGTCGCCGGCGACGCTGCCGCTGCCCGCGACGAGCAGGAGCGGCGGCTGATCCATCCGCCGCACGGCAGCCTCGAGCAGGTGGAGGCCCTTGCGACGCTCCTCGAGGTCCGCGGCCGCGAAGAAGACGATACGGCGGTCGCCTGGCAGGTCGAGCCGGCGGCGCGCCTCGGCCTGCGGCCCCGGTCGAAAGACGCTCGTGTCGATCCCGTTCGGAATCCGGTGAACCGGGAAGCGACCCAGCAGCGGGCTGGACTGGACGAGCTCACGCAGCCACTGCGACGGGACGACGAGCGTAAGCCGCGAACGGGCGTAGGCAGCGCGTTTCATCCGCCAGAGCAGCGCGGTCGTGTCGCGCTGGAGACGCGGGTACTCGCCAAGGTACGGACACGACCCGCACCCGGTCCGCCACCGCTCGCAGTCGAGCGAGTACGCGACGTGCCCGGTAAACGCCCACTGGTCGTGCAGGAGCCAAACGGTCGGCCTCCGCCTCGAGAGCAACGGGAGCGCGGTGAAGCTGAAGTAGCTGCCGTGGAGGTTGTGTAGCTGCACGACCTTGGCGTCACGAAACCAGCCGTCGCCGGCGACGCCGAAGGAGGACGGGTACAGGACGTACTGCAGGCTGAGGCGGTCGAACACCTCGCTCGAGGCCCGGTCGGCGGCGCGCCACAGGCGATTGCGCTTGAGCCGGCGGACATCCGCGTCGTCCGTGACCTTGCGCCCGACGAGCATGCGCGACCGATGCCCCAGGCCGTTCAGCCCGCGGTGGAGCTTGTACGCGGCGCGGGCCGCCCCTCCGGCAGCATCCGACTCGCTGATGTGCAGCACGTTCAGTCCCAAAGCCGAACTAGCATAGGTTTCCGGTTTGGCCACGCGCCTTCGTACTCCGGTTCTGTTCGTCCACCACCGCAGCGAGCTCGGCGGGGCGCCGGCATCGCTCTCGTACCTGATCCGGGAGCTCGACGGCGACCAGTTCGAGCCGCACATCTACTGCCCGCCCGGCGCCGCTGCCGAGCTCTTCCGCGAAGCCGGCGCCCGCGTTCACACAGGTCCCGTCGCCGGCTTTACGCACATCTGGGCCTCGACCTACCGCGGCCGCCGCTGGCTCCTGTTCGGGCGCGAGATCGCCCTCCTCCCTCACCACGTACTTCAGTTCAGGCGCGCGCTCCGGCGTCACCGCTTCGAGCTCGTCCACTTCAACGACTCGCCGCTCATTCCCGCCGCCTGGCTCGCTCGGCGGGCGGGGCTGCCCGTCGTGTGGCACCTGCGCTCGGCGCTGCCGGACGGCGGCCGAGACCGTCGTTCAGCGTTCGTGCGCGCGGCGATCGAGCGGCTCGCGACCACGTCGATCGCGATTAACCACGACGTCGCGAGTGTCTTCGGCGTCGGCTCGACCGTGGTTCCGAATTCGGTCGACCTGGAGCGCTTTCGGCCCGGCGACCCGGAAGGGGCGAAGCGCGCCCTCGGGCTGCCGATCGACCGGCCGGTCGTCTCGTACTTCGGCTTCATCTACCCGTCCAAGGGCTTCAAGG
>Ga0136614_10001259_pt1 | contig 14700 bp, 11 predicted proteins | sample AntDrymUQ2792106_2_FD_106643 | JGI IMG/M metagenome (GOLD analysis project Ga0136614, IMG submission 106643) | Polar desert sand microbial communities from Dry Valleys, Antarctica - metaG UQ279 (21.06) | ecosystem: Environmental > Terrestrial > Soil > Desert | place: Antarctica: Dry Valley... | reverse complement strand
GGGATCGCTCAGGGCGCGATCGACTACGCCACCGGCTACATGAAGGAGCGCGAACAGTTCGGCAAGCCGATCGGCTCGTTCCAGGGGCTGCAGTTCATGCTGGCCGACATGGCGATGGAGACCGAGGCCGCCCGCCAGCTGGTGTACGTCGCCGCCGCCAAGGCCGACCGAGGCGACGCCGACCTGACGCTGTTCAGCGCCTACGCCAAATGCAAGGCCGGCGACGTCGCGATGAAGGTGACGACCGACGCGGTGCAGATCCTGGGCGGTTACGGCTACGTCAAGGACTACCCGGTCGAGCGCTACATGCGCGACGCCAAGATCACGCAGATCTACGAGGGCACGCAGCAGATCCAGCGCGTGGTGATCGCCCGCCAGCTACTCGGCAAGCTGTAGCCGCGGACCGCCGCCCGACCACCGGACGGCCGGCGGTCAAGGCTTGACGGCGATCCGCCCGGAAGAGGCGCGCAGCAGCAGCAGCCGGGCACCGGTCTCCTCGAGGAACTCGTCGACGGCGCGACGTGCCCCCTCCCAGTGACCGTAGTCGTCCAAGATCAGCACGCCGCCGGACGACAGTCGCGAGTACAGATGCGTCAGCTCGTGCCGGGTGGACTCGTACCAGTCGGTGTCGAGGCGCAGGATCGCGATCTGCTCAGGGGCCTTGTCGGGGATCGTCTCCTCGACCATCCCCTGGTGGTAGTGCACCTGCGTCTGTGGATACTCGATCTGCGCCATGCCAGCCTGCACATCGTCAAGGGTGGCGACCGCCCAGACCTTGTGCTGCTTTTCGTTCTCCGCGAGCAGTTCCTCGGCGAGGCGGCCATCCTTGCGCATATCCATGTCACCCGGAGGCGGCATTCCCTCGAAGGTGTCGAACAGGTGCAGGTGCCGCTGGGTGTCCCCGAGGGTGAGCAGCGTCCGGGCCGCGGCCTGCATACTGCCGCCCCGCCAGACGCCGCACTCAACGATGTCACCGGGGACTTGATGCCGGGTGATGTAGCGGGTGGCCAGGACGAGGCCGTACAGCTTCTCCTTGGACGTCATCGTCCATGGCTTCACCGCGCGGATGACCTCGCGGGCCTCCTCGTCGAAGTCGTCGGGGAAGGTGGCGTCGGTCGCCCGCTGCTGTTGACGCTGCGCCGCCCGCGCGGCCTTGCGCTCGGCCGTCTGCTGGCTCTGTCGTGCTGCCACGCGCTTGGCCCTCCGCGCGGCGGCACGCTTGGCCTTGCGTTGGGCGATCCGCTTGCTGCTGCGCTCGGCCTCGCGGGCCGCGCGCTGGCGCTCCTTGCGCTGGACCAGCTGCAGCTCTTGCACCGTGTCGGCGGTGCCGGCGCGGGTGATCTCGTACCCGGTCATCCGTGCCAGCGCGGCGTTCAATTTGCGAATCAATGTCATGGCGGCACTCTAGACGCCGAGCAAGATCAGCGGTCCTGCTTCGGCAGCACGTTCACCCGTTCTTCGTCGACTCGCCGCCCCAGCGCGTCGGGGGCCGTCGCGACCGACCACACCACCGAGGCGCCGGCCACCAGCGGAGCAACGAGGCCATCCAGGATTGCTGCGGCGGACTCCAGCGGGCGGGTTGCCAGCAGTCGGTCGTCGCGGTGCAGCGATCCAGCGGCTGCCGCGGCCGCCAGAAGCTCGCCTTGCCGCAACGTTGAGCCTTCGACCACCAGCGCGAGGTCGTCGAGCGTGACGTCGGGGTCGTCGTAGTCGTCGGCGAAGGCCGATACCTCCTCGCCGAACGCGAGCCCGGGCACCTGGGCGCGGGTGCGCCCCCCCATCCCACGTCCCAGAGTGAGCAGCCGGGCCACCGGATGCGATGTGGTGGTGGCGCCGGCTTCGTCGACCACCACGACCCCGTCGGCGCGAGCATCGGGGATCCGAGCCGGGTGCACCACCGCGCCCAGCTTCCAGCCGGCCACCATGATGACCGCGGCGGTCCAGTGATCGGTCACGGTCAGCCAGACGTCCGTACCGCGGCCGGCGCCGAGCTCTTCGTTGAGCAGATTGGCGGTCTTGGATGCCCAGTTGTCGAAGGTGGCGTAGGACAGCTCCGTGCGCTCGCCTCCGGCGTCGTCGTAGTAGGTCAGGAAGGGGGCATGGCCGCGGTCGACGACGCGTGCGCGGCACAGCGCGGCGATGTTGTCGATGCCTGACCTTAGCTGGTGGTTGCGTGCTGCTCCGTTGCGAAGAAGCCCAGGTAGATGCCCGCGACCCCGAGCAGCAGGTGGATCAGGTTGTCCACGACGCTGTAACCGCTGGGCAGCAGACCGAACAGTGTTGGCACCACGAAGCCGAGCAGTCCGACCACCAGGTAGACGACTCCAAGGCCGCCGACGACCTTTCGCAAAAGGTCCGCATCGCGTGTCGAGAAGCCGACGTAGGCCATCAACCCACCGGTGACCAAGTGAATGATGTCCTCGGCGATGTCGATGTTGAGGACCCCGCCCAGCGACCGTTCGCCAGCGATGAGCCCGACGACGCCGATCAGCACGATCACCACGCCGGCGACCTTCGCGTATTGCCTCGTCATGCTGACTCCTCTCTCGCCTGATGACCGCTGCGGTCACGACGGGCGTCATTCTGGCACAGGAGCCGCCGCACGCCCCACAGGCACCGCCGTTGCGGCCAGGTTCCGCGATGAGCAGCAGCGTCGTGGACTGCTAACGTCGTTTGGAACGTCTCTGCCGTTGAAGGGGTTGACGAACCACGTTGCCTGGGGGGGCTCCACACCTGCGAACCGGGCAGTTCGGACCGACTGCGCCCGGCGGCCGTCACCGTCAGCACGGTGCGCTGGACTGGCGCCGTTTGGGCGTCGGGTTGGCCGCGGTGCTGGCCCTGTGCGGGCTCGCCGCCACCGGGACGGGTGCCGCCCTCCTGTGGTACGGCAACAACCAGATCGACCGGGTCGACGTGGAGGGCATCACCCCCGTCGAGCTCCGCCAGGCGCAGGCCCGGGCTGAGGAAGCGGTGCAGGTCGATGAGGTCCGCGAGGTGCGCAATGTGCTACTCGTGGGATCCGACAGTCGTGCGGGCCTTGACCGCAAGGCTCGCCAGAACCTGAGCACGGGCAGCTTCGAAGGTACGCGCACCGACACGATCATCTTGCTGCAGCTGGATCCCCTGCGGGACGGGGCCGCGATGCTGTCGTTCCCGCGTGATCTGCTGGTGACCCGCTGCGACGGGACACAGGGCCGGATCAACGGCGCGTTCCAGGTCGGCGAGGCCAACGGTGACGGCGGCCCGTCCTGTCTGGTGGAAACCGTCACCGATCTCACCGGCATCGAGATCAACCACTACGCCTCGATCGACTTCCAGGGCTTCGTCGACATGGTCGACACGCTGGGGGGAGTCCGGCTGTACCTCGACGAGCCGATCCAAGACGATGACGCCAACATCGATCTGCCGGCGGGCTGCGTCACCCTTGACGGACGACAGGCGCTTGGGTTCGTCCGCGTGCGAAAGATCGACGACGACTTCGGGCGCATCGCCCGCCAGCAGCGGTTCCTGCGCGAGGTCGTCGGCCAGCTGACCAGCGCGCGCATCGCCCTTGATGTTCCACGGCTGTTCCGGTTGGTGGACGCGGTCGGCGAGGCCATCGACGCTGACCGCGGCCTGACGCTGGGCGTCATGCGCCAGCTGGCCTTCAGCTTCCGGGATCTGACCTCGGACCGCATCGACACTCGCACCGTGCCGGCGTTCAACCGCATCATCGGCGGCGCCGCCTACGTGGTCGCCGATCCGGAGCAATCCGAAGCGCTGTTCGCGGCCTTCCGTGAGGCGGTGGCGGCCCCGGCGGCACTCGGTCGCCGGAGCGCCGCAGATGTCCGGATCGCCGACGTGCCCAGTCTGGTGGTGCGCAACGGCACGAACCGCACCGGTCTGGCCGCGACGGCCGCGGACGCCTTGCGCTCGCGGGGGTTCACGGTCACCAGCATCGACAACGCTCCTCGGGACGACCTGCGCCGCACCCTCGTCCGTTACCCGCAGCAGCGACGTGAGGAGGCCCGACTTGTGGTCAAGCTGTTCGGCGGCGCTCGACTGGTGCAGGCCGGGCCGGGCGAGCGATTGACGGTGCTGATGGGCGCCGACGCCGACGTCGCCCGGCTCCAGCGGGTGGCCAGTCGGCCTGCGCCCGCCTCCGCGATGGAGCCAGAGCCGGAACCGACCTACAGCGGCGCCGTCCCGGCACCCAACCGGGACTGCTGAGCGACCCTCAGGCATCGGCGCCTACGCTGTCAGCCGGTGCCCACGGCGCCGGAACCCCGAAGCAGGAGACAGCGTGCAGGACGTGGTAACAGGACAGTTGGATCCGGCCCCGACAGGTCCCGTGATCCTCATCGGTGCCCCGGAGTCGGGATCGGCGGTGCTGCGGTCAGCACTCAACCGGCATCCTCACCTCGCCATCGCCGCCGAGACCGGCTTCCTCCGTGCCGTTTCCGCCGCCGAGTGGATTCCCTTCTGGAAGTTCGGCGGCCTTTGGTACGGCAGGCTCGGGCTCAGCCAGGAACAGCTGTACGAGCAGCTGCGAGGCTTCTACGGGGGACTGTTCGCCGAATTCGCCGAGCGACAGGGCAAGCGCCGTTGGGGCGACGAGACTCCGTTGCATGCCTGGCATGTCCGGGAAGCGGCGCAGTTGTTTGGGAACGCGACCTTTGTGGCGACCGTGCGCCATCCCGCAGCCGTCGCTGCCTCGCTGCAGGAGCGCTGCGGCTACACCCGGAAGCGCTCGTTGCGCGTGTGGACCCAGACCAACCTCGAGTTGGTGCACTGCGCCCGTGAGCTGTCGGGGCGCTTCTTGCTGTGCCGTTCCGAGGATCTGCTGGCCGACCCCGAGCGCACGCTGCGCGAGTTGCTCGCCGAGTTGCGCGAGCCGTGGTCACCGGCGGTGCTCGATGCCGCCGGAGGGCTCGAGCAAGCCTCCCAAACCCAACCACTGCAGTCGGCCGGTTCCGCCCGGCCACGCCGGCGCGTGGCGGCGTTGGCGAGCTTCTTCGGCTACGACATCCAAGACCCGTCGTGGTTGGGGCCGCTGACGAAGGACCCGGCTACCTCGCGTGTCGTGTTGACCGGCGACGACCTGGCCGCGCAAGCGGACCGCACAGACTCCGTCGACTGGAGCGTGCGGCCGCGTCCCCCGACCGCCGATCAGCCGCTCAACCCCAAACGGGTCACCGTCGTCAAGGTCCACGCTGCCGGCCGGCCACCCCGCAAATGGGCGGTACCACGTCAGCGCGCCAGTCGTGCCGCTGCCGCCGCGGGAGCGCGCGGCGGCCCGATCTTTCTCGTGGGCTCCATGGGGTCGGGCACCACGCTGATCAGGCTGATGCTCGACAGCCACGAGCGCATCGCGATCCCACCCGAAACCGGGTTCATGCGCGCGGTGGCAGCCAACCGATCCATCCCGTTCTGGCGGCCCGGCGGTGATTGGTACGACCAGCTGGGGATCAGCAAGGAGGAGCTGAACGCTGAGCTGCGGCGGCTGTACGGCGGCATGTTCGAACGCTTCGCACAGCAACAGGGCAAGCAGCGTTGGGGCGAGAAGACGCCGTATCACACCTGGCACATGACCGAGATCGCCCGGCTTTTCCCGGACGCGGTCTTCATCGGCATGGTCCGCCATCCCGGCGGCGCAACGACATCGTTGCACAACCGCTTCAAGTTCTCGTGGCCCCGGGCCGTCACCAACTGGCAGCGGCTCAACATGGGGATGGTGGAACGCGCGGCAGCGCTGGGGGACCGCTTCCTGCTGTGCCGGTACGAGGATCTGGTGCTCGAGCCGGAGTCCACCATGCGTGAGCTGCTGGACTGGCTCGGCGAGCCGTGGTCGGCCAACGTCTTGGCGCACCATGTGGTGCACGGCGACCGGCCGGCACCGACCGTGGTGGAGGGGCGCACCCGCTCGACCGACCCGATCGATGTGGCTCGGGTGGCTTTTTGGGCAACGTCATTGGACCCGGAGGCCGCAGGGTTGCTGCACGACAAGACCGCGGCGTTAGCGCACTTCTTCGGCTACCACTTCGACGACGCCACCCGCTTCGATGCGTTGGTGCCTCCTGGCGGCTCTTCCCGCCGCAGCGTCGTCACCGGCACTGAGCTGGCGCAGCGACGCGAACAGTTCGGCGACGAGGTGAACTGGAGCGCACGTCCTCGGCTGGGGCTGGTCGACCGCACCCTGGATCCGAGGTGGCTGGCGGTGGCGCGGGTCAAGCCTGGCAAGGCGCAGCCTCGCCGGACCCGCAGGAACAAGCCTGCCTCCTCGCGAGGGCAGGTGGTCACCCGCCGGGCGGCTCGCGCGGTCGCCAGCCGCCTGCCCGATTCGGTGGCCCCCCAGCTGCGCGGTCTGGCCAACCGTGCCCGCTCGTCGGCCCTTCGCCGGCTGGTTCGCCGTGGTCCCTGACTGGCCGGACATCTCCGTCGTCATGCCGCTGCGCAACGGCGCGCGTGATCTGGGGCGCTCGGTGGGCGCTGTCCTGTCGCAGGATTACCCGGGCCACCTCGAGCTGGTCATCGCCGTCGGCCCGTCCGACGACGACAGCGAGGCGCTGGCCCGCCACCTCGCCGACGCCGACGACCGGATCACGGTGGTCGACAATCCGGCCGGTACGACCCCGTCGGCATTGAACGTCGCCATCGCCGCCAGTGGCGGCGCGGTGGTGGCCCGCGTCGACAGCCACGCCGTGCTGCCGGCGGGCTACCTGCGCCGCGCCGTGCACACGTTGCGGGTCACCGCTGCAGACAACGTGGGCGGCATCCAGCACGCCTGCGGCCAGACGCCGTTCGAGCAGGCTGTCGCAGCGGCCATGACCTCCCGCTTCGGCGTTAGCAACGCGAACTTTCACTACGGCGGGCAGCCGGGACCGACCGACACCGTCTACCTGGGGGTGTTCCGCCGCGCGGCGCTGGAGCGGGTGGGCGGCTTCGACGAGCGCTGGCGGCGCAACCAGGACTACGAGCTGAACTGGCGCATCCGCGACAGTGGCGGCGTGGTGTGGTTCGACCCGCAGCTGGTGGTGGACTACCGCCCCCGATCCTCGCTGGCCCCGCTCGCACGGCAGTACCGCGACTACGGACGGTACAAGCGTGCGGTGCTGCGCCAGCACCCTCGGTCGCTCCGTGCTCGTCAGCTGGCTGCGCCGGCGGCCTTGATCGCCAACGCGACCGGCCTGCTGCTGGCCACCACCGGGCGCCGGCGGTTCCTGCTGGTGCCCGGCGCCTACCTGGTGACCGCGGTGGCCGCGGCAGCGCTGGCCGGGCACGACCGCCAGCAGATGGCGCGTCTTCCGCTGATCTTCGCCACGATGCATCACGCCTGGGGCTGGGGCTTTCTGGTCGGACGGTAGAGTTTTGCCCTCCCAAGCACTGCTGACCAGTGCGCCCAGAGCAAGGAGGCAAGGAGTCCGGTGGCTGACGAGAGCACCGACAAGGATCGCCCCAGCGAGGACGAGGAGTCTGGCACCGACGACGAGGGTGCGTCACAGCTCGAATTCGCCGAGGAGCAGACCGGCGCCGACCTGGATCCGTCGAAGCAGCGGTCGGGACTGGGGAGGGTGCTGCTCGACGCGCTACGGACGGCGTTCCTGCCCCTCACCCTGCTGACGGCACTGGCGCTGGGGATGGCCGTGCTGTTCGCCCTGCCATGGCTGGCGGCGGCGGCCATGGTCGTGGCGGCGCTCGCCGAGTGGCTGGCCGCCTACCCGGCGACCCCAGGTGGCAGCATCCTCAGCCGCCGGGGGCTGGGTTCCCGGACACGTGCGATGTTGCGCGGCCTGGGTGTGCTGGTGGTCCTCAGCGTGGCCACCGGTGGATCGTCGTTGGTGTTGATTCCATACGCGATCGGCATCGTGGTCGCGCAGCTGTCGTGGACCGAGTTCAGCAGAGCGATGTCGCGCGCGACGGCGCTGCGGCCGCTGCTGGGCGTGCGCAACGTCGGCCAGGAGCTGGAGTTGCGCACCTTCCATGCCCGTGCCCGGCGTCGAGCCGCCATCGGCCCCAGCATCATCATCGGGATCGAGGCGATCGTCGTCGTGGGGCTCGCGGCGGCTGTGGCCAGTTCGGCGCCGCGGGTCCTAGTCGTGCTGGTGGTCGTGGCGGGGATGGCAGCCATGGTGGGCTTCGCCGGCTTCGCCAACCGCTGGTCGGCCCGGTTCGTCAACAGCGGCAGGGTGGAGCGCTACGAGCAACAGCTGCTGGCCGAGTTGGAGGCCTTCGCTCCGCAGGGCATCGTGTATGTCGCCGCCGGGCGTGGGCAGGCCTACATGTTCAACCAGTGGATGAGCGCGTACAACGCGTCTTCCAAACGACTGATCGTGGTGGTGCGAGAGGCGACGCACCTGCCCAACCTGGCGGAGACTCAGTGGCCGGTCATCTATGCCCCCCGGACCCGGGATGTCGAGCGCTGCGTGCTGCCGACGGTGCGGCTGGCCTTCTACTCGGCGAACTCGGGCAAGAACGTGCAGCTGCTGCGGGAAGCCGGTGTCAAGCACGTGTTTCTCAACCACGGCGACAGTGACAAGAGCACCAGCGCCAACCCGGTCGCGCGGGTGTACGACGAGCTGTGGGTCGCGGGTCCGTGTGCCGTGGACCGCTACGAGGCGGCCGGCATCGAGATCGACCGCGGCCGCTTCGCCATCATCGGCAGGCCGCAGGTCGACGCCGCCGTCGTTGGTCGACGCCACGGCGATGGCGTGCAGCTGCTGTACGCCCCGACGTGGGAGGGCTACTACGAGGAGTCCAACTACAGCTCTCTGGAACTGATGGGGCCCCACATCGTCCGTCGTCTCATCGCCGAACGACCGGACTGGGGCATCATCTTCAAGCCGCACCCGGCGTCCGGCCGGCAGCGGCGCACGATGCTGGACGCCCGCAACGAGATCGAGCGGTTGCTGCGCACGGCTCCCAACGCTCAACGCCACAGCGTTGCCCGTGACGTCCCCGGGCGCTCCGTCTACGACTGGTTCGACTCCGCCGACGTCTGCATCTCCGACATCTCCAGCGTGGTCACCGACTTTCTGTACACCGACCGGCCGGTGATCGTGTCCAACCCCAAGATGCTGCCCCACGACGGCTTCGCGGAGATGTTCCCAAGTCAGCAGGGGTCCTACGTGCTCGACCGCGACTGCGACGAGCTCCTAGAGATCCTTGACCGAGCCATGACTGACGATCCCATGCTGGCGCAGCGCCAGGCGATGAAGACCTACCTGCACGGCGACCTTCCCGAGGGACCGCTGAGCGCCTTCGCCGCCAACGTGGAGCGGTTGTACGAGCGCTCCTGTCTCGACCTGAGCCGGGTGCGCAACACCTTCACCTTCACCGCCGCCGGCAAGCCGGTGGAGAGCTTCAAGCCGACCGGTTGAGCCGTTACCCAGCCCGTCTCAGGCTCGCCGTGTCAGCCGCAGTAGCCAGTACAGGCGTCGCTGCCCGGAGGTGAGCCGTGCCGCCACCGGCTGGGTGTAGACCTCGCGTTGCTTGGTGTGACGACGCTTGGCCTTCTCGGCCGTTTTGGTCCGTCGCTTCACCCGGGCGGTGTACCGCTGCTCCAGGTCCTTGCCGACCTTGGGCAGCCCCTCCAGGCGTGGGTAGCCGAACTCGTCGAGCAGGTTGCCCGCCTTCTTTTCCACCAACGCCAGCTCGGCCGGCTCCAGCACCTCCCGCCAGGACTGCAGCGACGCGTCGTCGACCGGCCGGTAGACCCGCTCGTGGTACGGCTTGTCGATCAGTTTCTCGCCAGTTTCATGGTGCTGCAGCATCACCGGGGTGAACCCAGTCCCGAGGAACGCGCAGATGCGCTGCAGCTGGCTGACGGGGTCGGCCACCAGATCCTCGTAGCGCAGCTCCAGGTACTGGTCGGGTCGCAGGAACTCCCGGGCGCGGATCCCACTCTCGACGGAGCGGCGCCACAGCGATAGCGCGTCCGGTGCCTCGTATCCCCACCAGCCGAGCTTCTTCAACGAGGCCGTGCAGCCACGGGCGTCACGGATCAGGTGGATGAACTGGGCGTCAGGAAACAGGCGGAAGATCAGGCGGATGTGCTGGATGTGCTTGGGCCGCTTGTCGCCCCAGCGCCGTTTGCCGTCGCGCGCGGCGAACTCGCGCAGCACTGCACCCGACAACGAGCCGATGGTGGGAGGAGCCGTCGCGACCAGCGCCGCGGTTCGTATCGGGTCCAGCTGGAGATCGGCGAACCGTGTCTTCTTGGTCCCGACGATCCACTCGCCGACCGCCCGACGGTTGGCCTCGTCGCGCAGATCCCCGAACTGCACCCGCCGCTGGTAGCTCTCCACGACGAAGCGCGTCTCGGGCGGCATCGCCAACTCGGGATGGGCGTGCAGCATCGCCGTCAGCAGGGTCGTCCCCGAGCGGGGACACCCCCCCACGAAGATCGGACGATCGTTGTGCCGGCCGAGCCCGAGCCGGGTCAGCAGCGGACGTTCAAGGCGTTGCCCCTGCGAGACTGGCACGGCGCAACCGTACTCCCCGCCTGACGCCGACGAATCACCGGGACCCGCGCCGCGCTGCCGCCTTGGCGGCCACCAGTTCGTCGAGTAGCGCGTCCCACCGTCGGCCCAGCGCGGGAGTCTCGTACTGACCCGCCTTGGCCAGCGCCGCGGCGCCGAAGGCCTTGCGGCGCGTGTCATCTTCGATCAGCTGCATGATCCCGGCTGCCAGGCCCTTCACGTCGCCAGCGGGCACAAGCACGCCGTGGACGCCGTCATCGACGAGGTCCTTGGCCCCGGTGGGGAAGTCGAAGGTGACGACCGGCAGGCCACGGCTCATCGCCTCCAGCATCACCATGGGAAACCCCTCGAAGCGTGAGCTCATGGCGTAGATCGAGGAGTCGGCCATCTCGGCGGGCAGCTGCTCGGTGTAGCCCATCAGCGTCACGTTGCCGCCGACGCCAAGCCGCTTGATCTGCCGTTGCAGCTGCCGCTGGTTCTTGCCCTGCCCGAAGATGCGCAGCTGCCATTCCGGGTGCTTGGTGGCCACCTTGGCGAAGGCCGGGATCAGCCGGTCGAAACCCTTCTGGCCGGTCAGCCGTCCGGCGGCGATGACCACCTTGTTGTCCAGCTGGGCTCTGCCCGGGCCAAGGTCCGGCACGGCGTTGGGCATGCACACGACCCGGGTCTTGTCTTCCAGCAGCCGGCGGTACTCGCCGGCGTCGTCTTCGGTCAAGGCGGTCACGGCGTCCAGCTTCGGGTACTGGCGCTGGATCGCCGCGCGCAGCCGGGGCCGGTGACGGTCCAGGTGCAGGTGCTCCTGAGCGATGCGCACCACCGAGCGCCGGGCGTATCGGGCCATCGCGAGGTTGAGTCCAGGGCGGGTGGCGATGAGCACGCCGTCGCGCACCGAGCGCAGGAACCTGATCAGATGCACGTCGTCGAGGCCGTTGAACAGGGCGTGGCGTGAGTCCTGCGCGTGGATGACCCGGCTCGGCTGCGTGCTGGCCCACTCCTGCGCCCGCCGGCGGGCATCGCCGGCAAACCCTCCGCCGGTCGGTTGGAGCTGGGTGGCTAACGGCCGCAGGCGGACCCTGGAATCCAGTGGGTACAGGGGGTGCTCACGGCGGTGGAAGACGCTGACCACCTCGACCGAATGCCGGTTGGCCAGCTCGCTGGCCATGTTCAGCGTGGTGCGAACGGTGCCTCCACTGGCGTAGGCGTTGGAGATGAGGAACCGGACGATCACGATTGCAAACCTTCTCCACGGGGCCATGGCAGCCCGATGATAGCCAGGGGGCCGTTACACTCGCCGTGCCCAACCACCGGACCGCGCCTGTGTGCGCAGGAGCGCCGTGGTGCCCAACCAGCCCAGCGCGGGAACGATCGCCGTGGTGGTCGCCACCGCGGCGACCGCCGACGGGGGTCCGGCGGCATTGTTGGCTTTCCGCTCGCAGACCCTGCTGCGCCACCTGCTCGGCCAGCTGCGGGCGAGCGGGATCGACGCGGTGCACGTGGTCACGCGGCCCGCTTGGACGCCGATGGTGACCGCACAAGTCGCCACCGCCAGGGTGCATCCCGCCGGCGACCTGCGGGAAACCCTGGCGGTCATCGGCGACCTTGCCGCCTCCGCCGATGGCGGCCTGCTGCTGGCCCACGCCGAGGTGGCGTTGCACGCGGCCGCGCTGGAGGGCCTGCTGTTCGACCCCCGCGTCACCACGGGGGCGCTGGTGGCGCCGGGAGCCAGCGGAGCGTCGGCCTGGGGACTGCGGCTGGTTCGTGGACAGGTCGTCGCGGCGGAGTCGCCCTACCACCTTGTCGTGCAACCGACCGCCGCCTTCCTGGGGCTGCTCAGGACTGGGCCCTCCGGCAGCCGGGCGGTGGCGGAGGTGGCCAGCCGCCTCACCGCACTCCTGACCGACGGCCTTCCCGGGACGTGGCAGTCGGAGCTGGCGACCAAGGCGGAGCGCTTCCAAGGCGACGCAGAGGCCGAGCTGGCGGGCGAGGCGGCGCGCGAGGACGCGGTAGCCCTGGTGCTGACCGGATTGGTCCGCGGTGGCGAGAAGGTCGGCACGGTGGACCTGCGCGCCTTCGTGTGGGCGCGGCCGTTGACCGCGGCTGCCGTGGGCGAGGTCGACGCCGCGCTGGATGGCGTCGACGAGGACGGTGTGCGCCTGGCGTCGTCGGTCAAGGCACAGGACGGCTTCTTCACCACCTACTTCGTCAGTCCCTACTCGCCGTATCTGGCGCGTTGGGCCGCTCGCCGGGGCATGACTCCCAACCAGGTCACCGTTGCTTCGCTGTTGCTGGGGATCGTCGCGGCGTTGGCGTTCGCCACCGGCAGCCGCACGGGCTTGGTCGCCGGCGCCGTGCTGCTGCTCGTGGCGTTCGTCACCGACTGCGTCGATGGGCAGCTGGCCCGCTACCGCCACCAGTACTCCACGCTGGGTAGTTGGCTGGACTCGACGTTCGACCGCGGCAAGGAGTTCTTGGCCTACGCCGGGTTGGCTGCGGGTGGGGTGCGGGCCGGCGACGACGCAAGCCTGTGGGCGCTGGCGACTGCCGCCCTGGCGGTGCAGATCAGCCGGCACAGCATCGACTTCGCCTATGCCTCGCAGGTCCGCAGCGACGTGGTCGACGTGCCGGCGGTGGGGCTGCTGCAACCCGACGAGCGGCCAGCGGGCGACCGTGCCCGGTGGCGGGCGACGTTGACCAACAGCACGGTCGCCGGAGCGCTGGCCGACGAGGAGGATGCGCTGGTCGACGTCGTGGCCGGGCAGGCTCCCTCGGCGGCGGAGCAGCCAGCCTCGGGATGGCCAGGGCCGCACAAGGCCGCCACCAACGCCAATGCCGCCCGGCACACCGTCGGGTTGGCCGGGGTCCGCGCCTCTGTGGCGCTGGAGCGCCAGGGGCTGAAATGGGCAAAACGAATCCTGGTGCTGCCGATCGGTGAGCGCTTCGCGCTGATCGCCATCACGGCGGCGCTGGCCGGTCCCCGCGTCACCTTCAGCGTGCTGCTGACCTGGGGTGGCCTGGCCGCCGTCTACACGACAACCGGACGGGTGCTGCGCTCGTGGGTCTAGCCGACGTCGGACGGGTGCACCGCGACGACGGGCCGCTGGTGGCCCTCGGCGCCGGGGCGCGTCCGCCCGCCTCGTCGCTGTCGCTGCAGCTGGCTGGTCTGGTCCTGCTGGCGGCCGGCCTCACGATGGATACCTTGTGGGGCCCGAAGGGACGCCTCGGCGTCGCGGTGGTCGCGGGCGTCGCCGCCTTCGTCGCCAGCGGTGTCTTGTCGTCGGCGGCAAGACCGACGGCCTCGCTCGGATGGCTCGTCGCGCCGCTGATTCGGACGGGCGAGTACGGCTTCATCGCCTGGTCAACATGGCGAGTGGGAGCGGGGGCGGCCGGCTACCTGCTGGCGGCGGCGCTGGCCTACCACCACTACGACCTGGTCTACCGGCTGCGCTACCGCGCGCTGGCGCCGCCCCGTTGGCTGACCATGCTGGGAGGCGGCTGGGACCTGCGGCTCGTCGTCCTGGTGGTGGCCGGGTCCGTCGGGTCGTACAGGCCGGTGGCCGCAGTCCTGGCCGTATGGTGTGGAGGCCTGTACGTCTTCGAAAGCGTCCGCAGCTGGCGAGGAGCCGACTCCGCCGGCTCGCCGGTGCCCGCCGCCGATGGTGCCGATGGGAATGGTATTGGAGAGCTCTGAATGATCGGCGTCGTCCTCGCCGCTGGTGGCGGCATGCGGTTACGGCCGCTCACCGACGATCTGCCCAAGACGCTCCTGCCCGTCGACGGAGACCGGTCGATTTTGGAGCTGGCGCTGCGAAACCTGCGCGCGGTCGGCATCAGCGAGGTCGTGATCGTGACCGGCCACGCCGCCGACGCGATCGAACGCCGGGTGCCCGAGTTGGAGAAGACCTACGACGTATCCCTGCGGACCATCTTGAACGACCACTATCACGATTGGAACAACGCCTACTCGCTGTGGCTCGCCCGCCACGCGCTGGCCGACGGTGGGCTGCTGGTCAACGGTGACACGGTTCACCCCGCCGCCGTCGAGCGGCGACTGCTCGAGGCCCGAGGAGCCGCGCCCATCGTGCTGGCCCTCGATGACCAGAAGTCCATGGCCGAAGAAGAGATGAAGGTGCAGCTCGACGGCGACGACCGGCTGTTGCGCATCAACAAGGCCCTGGACCCACGCGCCGTTCACGGCGAGTACATCGGCGTGACCCTGATCGAACCCGCCGCCGTACCACGGCTG
>Ga0136614_10001257_pt1 | contig 14703 bp, 13 predicted proteins | sample AntDrymUQ2792106_2_FD_106643 | JGI IMG/M metagenome (GOLD analysis project Ga0136614, IMG submission 106643) | Polar desert sand microbial communities from Dry Valleys, Antarctica - metaG UQ279 (21.06) | ecosystem: Environmental > Terrestrial > Soil > Desert | place: Antarctica: Dry Valley... | reverse complement strand
TGGTGTACCCGTGTCGAATGGTGTTACTGCTATCGCAATGGCGGCAATTCGGGGTTTGGGTCGTTTCGTCTTCCATCATGTCCCTCAGTGTATCCCGACAACACCAGTGGAACCACTACCCCAGAAACTGTAGGCCGATGGGCTCTCCGTCCGGCGCTTCCGTCTCCAGGTAGCCGACCTCCGTCACGTCCGCGTATATGCCCGGGCTCTCCTCCTGGTCCAACACCTGCCAGCCGGCCTCCTGGAGCGACGTCGCCGTCGCGCTCGGGTTGTATGGGGTACCGCTCGATTCGCCTCCCTGCGGCGTGGTCGATTCGCCCCCACAAGAAACCGTGAATACCATAATGAGCATCACCAGCGTTACCGCCAAGCGTCTCGGTTTCAATGTCTACTCCTCTATATCGTGGGTCGATACGGGCTGCGCCGGCCAGCGTCTTAGGAAGCGACCTCCTGCAACTGCCTCTCGAGGTCCTTGATCTCATCCCGCAGCTTCGCCGCGTACTCGAACTTGAGCTCTTCGGCGGCGACGAGCATCTCGGCCTCGAGGTCGGCGATGAGAGTCCGAAGCTCCTCCGGATCGCGCGGGGCATCGCGGGCGGCGCCCTTCCTATCGGTCTTGTAGAGGCCCTTCGCTTCGGCGGCGATGAGGATATCGGAGACGCCCTTCTTGATCGTGGTCGGCTCGATGTTGTTGCGCTCGTTGTAGGCCACCTGGATCTCGCGCCGCCGGTTCGTCTCCCCGATGGCGGCCCTCATCGCGTCGGTCTCCTTGTCAGCGTACATGACGACCCGCCCGTTGACGTTGCGCGCCGCCCGTCCTATCGTTTGGATCAGGGCACGCTCGCCGCGCAGGAAGCCCTCCTTGTCGGCGTCGAGGATGGCGACGAGGGTGACCTCGGGGAGGTCGAGGCCCTCTCGCAGCAGGTTGATGCCGACGAGCACATCGAACTCACCGGTGCGCAAACCCCTTATGATCTGGATGCGGTCCAGCGTCTCTATGTTGGCGTGCATGTAGCGCGCCTTTACGTTGTGTTCGAGCAGATAATCCGTCAGATCCTCGGCCATCTTGATGGTCAGGGTGGTAATGAGCACTCGCTCGCCGTGCTCGACGCGTTTGGCAACCTCGTTGAGCAGGTCGTCGATCTGGTTCTTCGTCGGCCGTACCTCGACCTCCGGGTCCACGAGGCCGGTCGGGCGGATGATCTGCTCTACTATCTGCTCGGAGTTCTCCAGCTCGTACGGCCCCGGCGTCGCCGACACGAAGACCATCTGGTCCGTCTTGAGCAGGAATTCCTCCCATTTCAGCGGCCTGTTGTCGACCGCCGACGGAAGCCTGAAGCCGAAATCGACCAACGTGTCCTTGCGCGCCCGGTCGCTCTTCGACTGGCCTTGCACCTGCGGCAGGGTGATGTGCGACTCGTCCACGAAGGTCACGAAGTCGTCCGGGAAGTAGTCGAGCAGGGTGTACGGCGTCGAGCCCGGCGCACGTCCGTCCAGGAGACGCGAGTAGTTCTCGATGCCGGAGGTGAACCCGAGCTCCCGCATCATCTCCAGATCGTACATCGTCCTTTGGCGCAAACGGTACGCCTCCAGGACCTTGCCCTCCCTCTCCAGCTCCGCGTGTCTCTCTTCGAGCTCCGCTTCTATGTTCTTTATGGCGACGGCGAGCCTATCTTCGTTGGTCACGTAGTGGGTCGCCGGGTAGACGGTGAGTACGTCGAGCTCCCGCAAGACCTCGCCGGTCAGGGAGTCCACCTCCGTCATCCCCTCGACCTCGTCCCCGAAGAAGGAGATCCGGTAAACCGTGTCCTGGTAGGCTGGGTGTACCTCCAGAACGTCGCCCCGCATCCGGAAGGTGCCGCGGGCAAGCTGGTAGTCGTTCCTGGCGTACTGGATGCGCACGAGGTCCCGCAAGACGTCGTCCAGGTCGTAGAAGCCGCCTTTCTCCAACAACACCATCTTCGAGCGGTACTCCTCGGGGCTACCGAGGCCGTAGATGGCCGAGACGCTCGCGACCACGATGACGTCGCGCCGGGTGAAGAGGGAGCTCGTCGCGGAGTGCCTGAGGCGGTCTATGTCTTCGTTGATCTGGGCGTCCTTCTCGATGAACGTGTCCGTACGGGGCACGTACGCCTCGGGCTGGTAGTAGTCGTAGTACGAGACGAAGTACTCGACGGCGTTGTTCGGGAAGAACTCGGCGAACTCGTTGGCGAGCTGCGCGGCGAGCGTCTTGTTGTGCACGATGACGAGCGCTGGGCGGCCGATCTCCTCGATGGTCTTAGCCATCGTGTAGGTCTTGCCACTCCCGGTAACCCCGAGCAAGGTCTGGGTTTGCATGCCGGCCTCGAGGCCGGCGGCGAGGCTCTCTATCGCCCGCGGCTGGTCTCCGGTCGGTCGGTACTCGCTGTTTATCCTGAAATTATTCTTCTGAACGTCTATCTAGATCACTCCCGTACAACTCTTCGTAAACATCTCGCGCCTCGGACACGTCCTCGACGTACTGGCGGGTCTCTTCGAAGGGGATGTCGCGGTACACATCGAAGCCCCCTTCCGAGACCCAGGCGTCAACCCGCCCCTCCCCCGAATTATACGCCGCGAGCACCAGTCTCTCATCGCCTTCGTAGCGATTCTGCAGATAATTCAAGTACCAGGCGCCCATCCTGATGTTGGTCTTCGGGCCCCGGTAGTCCCCTGATATGCCGCCGCGCTCCGAGATGAAGCCGGCGGTCTCCGGTTTGATCTGCATGAGCCCGTACGCCCCTTGGGACGATTCGACCTCCGGATCGAAGCCGCTCTCCGTCCGGATCACCGCCGCGACCAGCGCCGGCTCGATGCTATGCTCCGCCGCCGCGTCCCGGATGGTCTCCTCGTACTCCAGAGGATGCGTCAACCGCCGCGCGAGATCCGGCGCCTCCAGGACCAACGGCAGCCCGAGGAGAACGAGCGCCAGGACAACGAGCAAGACCGCGCCTCGCCTGCGGAGCCTCCGCGACCGTCCGTACCTACTGCTCTTCTTCGGCGCCTCTTTCGCCGACGGAACCCCTCCCACCGAGCGCCCGGTCCACGAGCGCCTTCGCCTGCCCCCTGAGTTTATCCAGGTCCCCGTCGTTTTCCACCACAACGTCCGCCCGCCGGGCCTTCTCCTCGCCTGAAAGCTGGCGGTCCTCTATCGCGCGGCGCTGCTCCTTCCCCATGCCCCGCTCTTCGGCCCACGCCCGGCGCCTCTCGGCGGGCGTCGTAACCGCGACGGTGTAGTCGAACTGGTCGCCGCGCCCACCCTCGAAGAGGAGCGGTATCTCGGCCACGAAGAGATCCGCGCCGGAGGCAGCCGCGCGCCGCTCCGTCTCCTCGCGCACCCGCGGGTGCAGTATCTCCTCGAGGTCTCGCAGCGCCCCGGCGTCCCCGAAGACCTCCCGGCTCAAAGCCTTGCGGTCTATACCCCTCTCGCCACGCACCTCTTCCCCGAAACGCCGCGTGACGGCGTCTATAGTCTCCTCGTCCCCGGCCAAAAGGTCGTGGACCACCTCGTCGGCGGAGACGGTCTCCGCACCCAGGTCACCCAGGGCTTCTACGAAGGTGCTCTTGCCAGAGGCGAGGGGGCCGGTGACGGCAATGGTCACCGGCCCCCTTTCGGGCTCCCTATCCCGGTTCGCCGCGGCTACTCGTTGTTCCCCAGATCCAGGTCTTTCAGCGCGTCGAAGGCGCCGGTCCGCAGACCGTCGCCGACACGGTCTCCACGGTCTCGGTCACGGCCGCCGCGATCCCGGTCGCCGCCCCGATCGCGTGAGCCGCGCGGCTGCTCGAAGTCGCGGCGGAACCGGTCCTCGCGGCGCGGGCGGTCATCCCGGTCGCCCCGGTCCTCGCCCTCACCGCGGTCGCTCCGGTCATCCTGGTCGCCCTTGTCCTCGCGCTCCTCCTTCTTGGGACGCAGGGAGAGCGAGAGGCGGCGGCGCTTGGCGTCCACGTCGATGATGCGGGCGTCCACCTCGTCGCCGGAGCGGACGATCTCGTCCGGCGTCTCGACGTGGTGCTCGGCCAGCTCGGAGATGTGGATCAGGCCCTCGACACCCTCCGCCACCTCGACGAACGCGCCGAAGGAGACTAGCTTCGTCACGCGGCCCTGGATCTGCTCGCCGACGTTGACCCGCTCGACGATCTCCTGCCACGGGTCCTTCCGGGTCTGCTTGAGGCCGAGCGAGATCCGCTCCCGGTCCCGATCTACCTCGAGAACCTTGACGCTGACCTCCTCGCCAACCTCGACGACCTCGCTCGGATGGTCGACGTGGTTCCACGAGAGCTCGGAGATGTGGATCAGACCGTCTATCCCCTCGAGGTCCACGAACGCCCCGAAGTCGACAAGGTTCGAGATCGTCCCCGTGACGTTGTCGCCCTCCTGGAGCGTCGTGAGGATGCGGTGTCGCTCCTCCTTACGCTCCTCCTCGAGCACCGCCCTTCTCGACAAGACCACGTTGTTCCGGCTCCGGTTGAGCTCTATGACCTTGCACTCCAGGCGCTGGCCCATGAACGAGTCGAGGTTCCTGACCCGCCGGATGTCCACGAGGCTCGCCGGCAAGAATCCCCTGAGACCGATGTCCAGGATAAGGCCGCCCTTGACCACCTCGATGACCGGGCCCTCGACCGTGCGCTGATCCTGGTGGGCCTCCTCGATGCGCTGCCACGCCTTCTCGAAGGCCGCCCTCTTGGCCGAGAGGATCAAACGCCCATCCGCGTCCTCTTTTTGCAGGACCAGGGCCTCTATGTGCTGCCCGAGCTCCACGATCTCCTGCGGGTCGACGCCCTTGCGGATGGATAGCTCGTTGGAGGGGATCAGCCCCTCGGATTTGTAGCCGATGTCGACGAGGACCTCGTCTTTGTCGATAACGACGACGTCGCCCTCGACGATGTCGCCGTCCTTGAAGTCGATGAGGACCGATTCGTCTATGGGGACGATCTCCCCGTTCTCCTCTTTGAAAAAGTCCCTCATCGTTAGCGCGCGAGACGCGTTCTCAGTGGTATTCGCCATGTAGCAGTTGTTTTCCTTCTTTTAGTCGCTTGTCAGAAAGATTATACAAGAAATGCGGGGACAAGAATCCCACGCGAATTTTTATTCTATCTCATACGACAGACCACGGGCGCACGCGCCCCACCTTTCTCCCACTTTTACCTCGACCTCCAGGGGCGGATGCAGGTCGTAGGCCGCCACCATCCTCTCCGCCGCGAGCCCGGCGACCTCGTCCACACGCTCCTCGTCGACGTCGAAGACGAGCTCGTCGTGGACCTGCATCAGCATGTCCGTGCCCAGAGAGCGGAGCCGCGGCTGCAGGTCGACCATCGCCACCTTGATGATGTCCGCCGCCGTCCCCTGCACCCGCGCGTTGAACGCTATGCGCTCCCCGAGCTTGCGGACGTTCTTATTTGAGTTCCTAAGCTCAGGAACGTACCGGCGGCGTCCGAAGAGCGTCGTCACGTAACCGAGCTCCTCCGCCTCCTCGAGCGTCCTCTCCATGAACTGCGTCACCTTCGGGTAACGCTCCAGGTAGCGCTTGATGTACCGCTCCGCCTCTGCCGGATGCACGTTTCCCAGCCGCGTCGCCAGCCCGAAGCCCGAGATGCCGTACAGGATGCCGAAGTTGACCATCTTCGCCCGACGCCTCAACTCCGGCGTCACGCTCTCCGGCCTGACGTCGAAGACCTCCGCGGCCGTGCGGGTGTGGACGTCCTCCCCGGTGGTGAAAGCCTCTACTAACACCGGCTCCCCGGTCATGTGCGCGAGTATCCTGAGCTCTATCTGCGAGTAGTCGGCGACTACGAGCTTGCGTCCCGGCGAGGCGGTGAAGGCATCCCGGATGCGGGCGCCCATCTCCGTCCGGATCGGAATGTTCTGCAGGTTCGGCGAGTCGCTGGAGAGGCGCCCCGTCGCGGTGGTGGTCTGGTTGAGCGTGCCGTGGATGCGGCCGTCTTCGCCGACCAGCTTGACCAGGCCGTCTATGTAGGTGCCCTTCAGCTTCGCCAGCTCGCGGTAGGCGATGATCCGGTCGGCTATCGGGTGCTCGATGGCGAGCTGCTGCAGGACCTTGGCATCGGTCGAGTAGCCAGTCTTGGTCTTGCGGACCGGCGGGATGCTCATCTCCTCGAAGAGGATCTCCCCAAGCTGCTTGGGGGAGCCGATGTTGAAGGGATGTCCGACCTCCTCGAAGATGCGGGCCTCAAGCTCCTCGATGCGACCCTCTATCTCCCGGCCGACCTCTTCGAGCGTCGAGACATCCACCGGCATCCCGATCCTCTCCATCTCCCCCAGCACGTCCGCGAGCGGCAGCTCCACGTCATAGTAGAGCCTTGCGAGTCCCATCTCCTCCATCTCCGCGTCGAGCTTGGGGGCGAGCGCGTGGATCTGGGCCGCCCGGCGCGCCACGTCGCGCACCGCCGGGTCCTCGTGCGCCACCTCGACCTCCGCCAGCCCCCGCTCGGAGGCCAGAGCCCCCAGCTCGTAGCTCCCGAGACCCGGCTTCACGAGGTAACCGGCCAGGTACGTGTCGAAGCTGGCCCTGCGCACGTCGAGCCGCTTCGCGTCGTGTACCTCCAGATGTCCCTCCGGCCAACCATCGGTGACCCTGACCTCGCTCTCCGAGACGGCTACGCACCAGCGCCCATCCCCCACTGGCGCGGCCCCGACCGGCTCGAACGACAGCTCGGGCGGTTCCTGGGAGACGTTGACCGCGAGCGTCTCGACAGGCGGGAGTTGCTCACCGCCGGCGACCGGCAGCTCGGCGAGGCGCGGTTCGAGGCTACGAAACTCGTAGCGCCGGAACACGTCCCGGATCTCCGGCGAGACGCCTTCGAAGTGGAGCGCGTCGCCATCGAACTTCACCGGCGCGTCGAAGCGCATACGAGCGAGCTCCAGCGACAAGAACGCGTTCTCCCGTCCCTCCTCGAGCTTCTTGCGCGTCCCCTTCGCTTTGACCTTTTCGAGGCTCTCGTACAAGTTCTCGACGGTGCCAAACTCCTCGAGGAGGTTTGCGGCGCCCTTGGGGCCGATGCCCTTCACGCCGGGAATATTGTCCGAGGGGTCACCGACGAGGGCCTTGTAGTCCGGGATCTGCTCCGGCGTCACGCCGTATTCCTCGATCACCTCTTCGCGCCCATACTCTTTGGTCTCCGAGACGCCGCGCGTAGTCCTCAGGACCTTCACCTTGCCGTCCACGAGCTGCATCGCATCCTGGTCGCCGGTGACGATCTTGAGCTGCACGTCCTCGGGGATGCGCCTACTGAGAGTCGCGAGCACGTCGTCTGCCTCGAAGCCCTCGGCTCTTATCGCCGGGATGTTCATGGCCTCCAGAATCTCGTCGAGATGGTCGAGCTGCGCCTTCAACTCTTCGGGCATGGTGGAGCGGTTGGCCTTGTACTCCGGGTAGACCTCAATCCGGAACTGTGGCTTGCCGGCGTCCCACACGACCCCAATTCCGACCTCCTCTTCGTCATCGCCGAGGAGCTTCAAGACCATGCTCGTGAAGCCGTAGAGAGCATTGGTCGGCAACCCGCTCGTCGTCGCGATGCTCTGCGGCAACGCGTAGAACGCCCGGTAGAGTAGGGAGAAACCGTCGATGAGGTAGATACGCATTCACGCTTATTATACCGGACGGTCGCGCATAAAAAGCCCGGAGTGCCCGCCTGCTGCGAGGATCTAGCCCAGCGTTCGCCCAAGTGCGGTTGCACCCAGATTTAAAGAGGAGTTTACGTGCATGAAACCTTAGCCACAGGGACGATCCCTAATATGGGTGGGGTGACTACCCCAGAGGCGAGAAGGGAGAGCACGTGGCGAACGAGCCAGACGTGGTGCGTATCAAGAGGGAGAAGCGTGAGCAGCAGGTGGACCCTGCGCCTGCAAGCCTGACGAGAAGGCGCTTTCTGACCTTCCTCGGGGCCGGCTCTGCGGCCCTGGCCGCTGGGAGCGCGGGAACGTCGACCGGCACGCCTACGAACGGTGTGGAGGGCGGGGTCGCAGTCGGGAAAATCCCCGAGGCACAAGCCGCCCAGTCTTCCGGTGGCGCGGGGCTCTCCTTCACGCCCATAGAGCCGACCGGCGAGGACGACGTGGTGCTGCCCGAGGGCTTCAAGTACGACGTCCTGCGCAAGTGGGGCGACGACGTCGCCGGAGACGACGCCCCCTACGGCTACAACAACGACTTCGTAGCTTACTTCCCCATAGATGCCCTGGATGGCGGCCAGAACAGCCAGGACGGTATCCTGTGGGTAAACCACGAGTACCCGGACCCCAAGTGGGTCTCGGAGTACCAGGACGGAGATAAGACCCCCGAGCAGATCGACCAGGAGAAAGCGTCGGTGGGTGGTTCGATCTTCCGGGTACGCCGTCAGGGCGACACCTGGGAGTTCGTCGAGGACGACCAGTATAACCGCCGGATAGACGCCACCACCCCAATGGACCTTACCGGCCCGGCGGCGGGCTCAGAGGAGATGGAGGGGGCGGACGAGGCCATAGGGACACTCGCCAACTGCGGCGGGGGCATAACCCCATGGAACACCGTGCTCACCTGCGAGGAGAACTTCCAGGACTACTACGGCGAGAGTTCCGGGGCCGACGAGTCCAGGTACCGCTGGCTTGACGATTCAGACAACACCCAACCGCCCGAGCACTACGGCTGGATCGTGGAGGTAGACCCCTTCGATCCCGAGTCAAAGCCCCGCAAGCACACCTGGCTCGGGAGACTCCGGCACGAGAACGCCGCCGTCCGGCTCTCCGACAGGGGCAGGGTCGTCGTGTACACGGGGCACGACCAGGAGGACCAGTGCATCTACAAGTTCGTCTCCTCGGGCACCTTTGATCCTAACGACCGCGAGGCCAACTCAGATCTGCTCACCGACGGGATGCTATACGTCGCCAACTTCGCCAGCGGCCGCTGGAACGCTCTCGACTACGAGAACAACTCCATCTTCGGCGACAACGGCTTTGCGAGTCAGGCTGACATTCTGGTGCGCGCCTTCGAGGCGGCCGCCCTCACCGAGGGAGAAGAACCCGAGAACCGCGTCGGCACACCGCTCGACCGCTGCGAGGACATAGAGGTAGCCAGCGACGGCACCGTCTACGCCGCGCTCACCAACAACGAGAAGCACGGCAATTTCTACGGTCAGATCCTGCGCATAAGCGAGAGCGGCAACGACCCCGAAGCCGAGGAGTTCACGTTCGAGGTCTTCGCCGCCGGCGGCCCCCAGAGCGGCTTCGCCAGCCCCGACAACCTACACTTCGACCCCGACGGGAACCTCTGGATCATTACCGACATCTCCTCGGGCAAGCTCAACAAAGGTATCTACGAGACCTTCCAGAATAACGGCGCCTTCGTCCTGCCCACGGGCGGCGGCCGAGACGTCTACCAGTTCGCGAGCGGTCCCGTCGAGAGCGAGCTTACCGGCCCCTTCTTCACCCCGGACGGCAGCACCCTCTTCCTCGCCATCCAGCACCCAGGCGAGGAGACCAAGGACACGAACGACCCGACGAGCACCTGGCCAGACGGCGACATCCCCCGCCCCGCCGTCATCGCCATTACCGGTTTCGCTTAGAGAATTGGTGGAGAAGCTCGTGAGAAGATCCGTGGCAACCATCCTCGGGCTGCTCGTCGCCGCGGCAGCCTTACCCATCTCCAACGCGCTGGCGCAATCGGAAGCTACCCTCGAAGGCCGGGCGGTGTTGCCGGCGGACACTTTTGCCGAAGGGCCACCGTCGGGTAACGGGCTCGAAGACGAGACCAAAGGTGGCCGCACGCCGCCCTTCGAAGGTCAGCCGGTCGGCGGTGTCTCGGCGGTGCTGGAAGCCGGAAACGGAGAGTTCCAGGCGATGCCCGACAACGGCTTCGGCAAGAAGGACAACTCCTCGGACTTCCAGTTGCGCACCTACCGCATCAACCCAGACTTCGAGACCGCTAACGGGGGAAGCGGGGAGATCTCGGTCGGGGGGTTTGTACAACTGCGCGACCCGGATCGACAGATCTCGTTCGAGATCACGAACGAGGAGACAGAGGACCGGCTCCTGACCGGCGCCGACTTCGACGTCGAATCGGTGCGCCGGGACGCCCGGGGCGGCCTCTGGTTCGCTGACGAGTTCGGCCCGTTCCTACTCCACACCGACGCGACGGGCCGCGTGTTGGAAGCCCCGATCCCGCTGCCCGACGTAAAGTCGTCCGAGAACCCGACCCTCGAGACCGGGGAGGAACCGAACCTGGCGACCAGCAAGGGCTTCGAGGGCATGGCGATCTCCGAGGACGAAGGCACTCTATACCCGATGCTCGAAGGGGCTCTGGAGGACGACCAGGAGACGAACAGGCGCTACATCTACGAGTTCGACCTGGGGAGTAAGAGCTACACCGGGGAGCGGTGGCAGTATCGCACCGAGGCTCCCGACAACTCCATCGGGGACTTCACGGCGCTCGGCGGCGGTCGCTTCCTCGTGATCGAACGTGACAACGAGCAGGGCGAGGAGGCGGGCTTCAAAAAGGTCTACGAGGTGGACCTGAACCGCGAGGATTCCGATGGGTATCTGGTCAAGCGAGAGGTGCTCGACCTACTCTCGATCCGGGACCCGGACCACATCTCCGAGCCGGGCCGCGAGGGCGACGTCGGCCTCGGCGACCCGTTCTCTTTCCCCTTTCAGACCATCGAGAGCATTCTGCCGCTCGGAAATGGGAAGCTGCTCTTGCTGAACGACAACAACTACCCCTTGAGCGCGGGCCGCAACCCCGACCAACCCGACGACACCGAAGCGATAATCGTGCGCACCGACGCCCTCTCGCCCTCCCCGACCCAGATGCCCGGCACCGGCGGGCCTCCGCTCCTGATCCTGGCCGGTCCCGTGCTGATGGCGGTCGTGGGCGTAGCGTGGGTGATCCTACAGCGCCGGGTTATAGCGGTCGCCGTCCGGCGGTCTCCGTAACCTCCGGGTTGGATCTCGCATACGGACGAGACCGAAGAAGATAGAATAGGCTTCCCGTGAGGATCGTCTGGACAAGAATCCGCAAGACTTCCGATGCCTCGGTGTCGCGGCTTCCGTTGTACGTCGTCCTCTTGCTCTTTCTCTCTTTGGCCCTCGCGTGGGTTCTGTACCGGGAGAGGACCATCGAGGTACAGGCCGACGATTCGTTAATACTCGGGAAAGAAGAGTTGGTCGAGCTGAGCGCCCGGGAGAGTGGAGAGACAAGGGAGGTACTAGCCAAGATCGACACGGGCGCGGGCTACTCCTCCATAGACGAAGACCTGGCGGAGGACCTTGGTATAGACCTCGACGACCCCGAAGACGAGGTAGAGATCGAATCGGCCAACGGCGAGGAGAAGCGTCCGCTCGTCGGGGTCCGCATCAGGATAGCGGGAAGGACCCTGGACACCCGCGTCACGGTGACCGACCGGAGCGAGCTCTCGAAGGATGTGCTTATAGGCAGCCGGGATCTCGACGGGTTCTTGATCAAGCCGAACGAAGAGCGGCTTACCTCCCCGGACGGTCCAAGGCCGTAGCCTCCCGCGTGCCGCCCCTCAGCGGCGGCCGAACATCCTGCTGAAAAATCCCCTGTTGCGCTCGCGTTCGAGGTTCGCTTCGAGTTCTTGGGCTCGTGACCTCTCCGCCTCGCGGCGTTCTCTCTCCTCGTCGAGCTCCTTCGAGAGCCTCTCCCGGTCCTCGCGCGCGCCGATCGCGTTCCTCTCGGCGCTCTCCAGGAAGTCTTCGACGCCCCGGATCTTCTGCCGGTGATCCCGCCTCTTGCCCTCCAGCGCCTCTAGCTCCTGGAGGGCCTCCCGGTGCAGCTCCGATTGGCGCAGCACGAACCACTGGTAGAACCCGGAGACGATGGCCGCGTACTCTCCGATGATGTCGGCGAGCTTTGCCTTGCCCTCCAACGTGTCGAGGTACTCGCGCCCCTTCTCGGACCAGTGCTTCCACTCCCGTAGCTTCTCCACGTCGAGCCTGATGGCGCTGTTGACCTCCACGCCGCTCCCCATCCTGCCGAAGTTCAGCTCGGCCAGGGCGAACGGGAGACCTTCGTGGAGCATATAGACCAGCAGGTCCTCCATAAACCGGGGAAGGGGCGGGGCTTCGATCTGCTCTTGCCACCGGGCCTGGTACTCGTCGGAGAAACCCGAATCCCCGTACAGACCGTCCCGCAAAGTGTCGATGTGATCCAGCAACGTAGTGGCCCCCGCCAGGGAGTTGTGGAAGAGGCGGATGACGTCGTCGATAAACAAGTCGAACCTGTCGCGGGTCTTCTCCTCCCACAGCTTCAAAAAGACCATCGGCTGCTCGAACTCGTCGAGGACGTGCCTCAAGTTCAGGTAGTTGGCGTCGAAGACGAAGTAGCTCTTCTCGAGGAGGTTCATTCTGTTGCGGAGCCGGTACCCCTCGCTCGCCTCGATCTCGCGCTCTATCTCGCGCAGTTCCCCCCCGAGCTGCCGTCGCTGCCGGTCTCGCTCGTCCAGGAGGTTCACCCCGGGATAGACCTGGTACCCCTCATCGGGTACGACCTCGCGATCTCGCCGTTGCAGCTCCCCTCCGCCCTGCTGCGCCTCTTCTCGATCCCGATTCGTGGCCACTACGATCACTCCTGCATAAGACTTCAGGTAAAGAGGGCCGGTCTTCGGCCAATCCTTCCCAACGAAGAAAACTGTAACAGGTTTTGGTAACCGGGTTAGATCTCGCCCAGGTAAGCCTCGCGCAGCTTCTCGGCCGAGGCGGCGTTGACTATTGCGCCGGTCTCGAGGACGTAGCCGCGAGCAGCGATCTCCAAAGTTACGTTGGCGTTCTGCTCCACGAGTAGTATCGTCGTGCCCTGTTTGTTTATCTCCTCGATGGTTAGTCGAGCCGTATTAGGAGCCTAATCCTCGCCCACATGCCAGCGCCCCACGACTCGGGCGGGAGGGCCAGGATCCAGGTCGACCATATCCACGGTGCTGCCGTCTTCGTTCACTACGTCTACCACCAGCGTGCCATCCGGCAGGATATCCACCACGGCGCCCTCGAGGCCAGCCTCGATCCCGATCTCTGGGATGTCTTCGGGGATGGCGACGACATCCAACAATTCATGTGTCGTGCTCTTCTTCACGCCGTTATTCTACCCCGGCCGTGGCCCTGCCGTCCGCCTTCGTGGGGCTACTCGGCGGGGTAGGCGTTGGTCAAGTGGGGCCTGTCATCCCCCGGATCTCGAGCGCCCAGGCGGTCAGCAGCGATTGCGTGTTGCCGTTGGGACCCCGGAACCGCAGGATAATGATCTCCCACCTCCTGTACACGATCCTCGGGTTTGCTTTGTCCGGCTTCGGATCTTTCTCGCGTATCACCCCCGCCCGGGGAAGCTGTTCTCTTATCAGGCACTCGAACAAAGCTCCGTCACCCTCCTCGAACCCGTAGGTGCTTTGCAACCAGCGGAACTTGTGCCTACCGACCGGGTGTGTAGGCGAAAGCAAGAAGTCATCGAACTTCTCGCGCTCGAATATGCCCGAGCGGAACCACTCGATATCCGGCCTTTCGGGGCCACCCGCTTCGTTGAGGTCGTTACCAGAAGGTCCGACTAGATCTCGCCCAAGTAAGCCTCGCGTACCTTGGGGTCCTCACGCAGCTTCTCGGCCGGGGCGGCGTTGACGATGGCGCCGGTCTCCAGAACGTAGCCGCGAGTGGCGATCTCCAGGGCCACGTTCGCGTTCTGCTCCACGAGCAGTATCGTCGTGCCCTGTTTGTTTATCTCCTCGATGACCTGGAAGATGCGCTCGACCAACACCGGCGCCAGACCCATCGAGGGCTCGTCCAAGAGCAGTAGCCTGGGACGGCCCATCAGCGAGCGGCCGATAGCGAGCATCTGCTGCTCGCCGCCGCTCATGGTGCCGGCCTCCTGCTTTACGCGTTCTTTGAGGCGCGGGAAGAGGTCGAAGACGCGGGTCATGTCTTCTTGTATCTCTCCGCGGTCGTTCCTGTGGTACGCGCCCATCTCCAGGTTCTCGGTAACGGTCATGCGGTGGAAGATCTTGCGCCCCTCCGGGCTCTGGGAGATGCCCTTCCCGATCATGTCGTGCGCCGGCACGCCCTGTATCTCCTCGCCCCGAAAGACGATCCTCCCCTCCCTCGGCGGCAGTATCCCGTGTATCGAACGCAAGGTCGTCGTCTTCCCGGCCCCGTTGGAACCGATCAGGGTCACGACCTCCCCCTCCTCGACGGTCAGGGAGACGCCTCTCAAGGCGTGGATGTTCCCGTAGTAGCTGTGGATGTTATCGACTTCGAGGAGCGCCATCTTCTAGCCCGTCCTCGCGGTGCCGAGGTACGCCTCGATAACCCTTGGGTCCTCGCGCACCTGGGCGGGCGCGCCTTCGGAGATCTTCTCGCCGTGGTCCAGGACCGTCACCCGGTCGGAGATGCTCATGACGACCCTCATCTCGTGCTCAATGAGGAGGACGGAGATGCCGCGCTCGTCCCTCAAGCGCCCGATGAGCTGCGTGAGGCGCGCCGTCTCCTGCGGGTTCATCCCAGCCGTCGGCTCGTCTAGCAAAAGGAGTTTCGGCTCCGAGGCTAAAGCACGCGCGATCTCCAACCGCCGCTGATCTCCGTAGGGGAGGTTCTTGGCGAACGTCTCGCGGGTCCTGAGGCCCACGAACCGGAGGAGTTCCGCGGCACTCTCGCGGGCCTCCTCTTCCTCGCGCCGCTGTCCCGGCGTTCTCAAGATGGAGCTC
>Ga0136614_10001256_pt1 | contig 14718 bp, 15 predicted proteins | sample AntDrymUQ2792106_2_FD_106643 | JGI IMG/M metagenome (GOLD analysis project Ga0136614, IMG submission 106643) | Polar desert sand microbial communities from Dry Valleys, Antarctica - metaG UQ279 (21.06) | ecosystem: Environmental > Terrestrial > Soil > Desert | place: Antarctica: Dry Valley... | reverse complement strand
CTGAATGAGAGTTGAAGAGCCGGATGTTGGGAAAGCCACTTGTCCGGTTCTGTGAGGGACGAGGCGGCAACTGGACCAAGGCATCACCTGCCACGGTTTGGGGAGCACCTCGTCTACTCGACCCAAGCAACTCGAATTAAGACATACTTTTCGTGCGGTTTTGGTGATTTCGTGGCTCCTGTTTGTTTTACGACTTGCCATCTCCCGCGCCCTTAAAGCAATATCGCGGCTGGACTGCAACCAATTCATTCAATCATTTCGGGAAAAGGTGTGAAAAGATGAAATCCAAAAGCCTTTCATTGCTCCGCGTCATTTCTGTTTTCTCACTCGTCGTTTGCATCGGTCCAGCGGGATTTGCCCGGCATTTCTCTTCGGACGTTCTTACTCAGCAACAGGCCAAACCTAAGGTGTCTGAGGCGGAAGCGAAGGCAGTCGCTGCGATCAATTCTGCTCCGGACGCCGCGGCCAAGCTTGCTGCTGCTGGAGAGTTTCTTAAGAAATACTCGAATAGCACTTTACGCTCAGAAGTTGCGGCTTATGTCTCGGGCGAAATCGCCAAGGTGGCCGACGCTAACCAAAAGCTCAAGCTGGCAGAAGATTTTCAGAAAGTATTCCAGCAAGACGAGGATTTGGAAACTATCCAGCTGGTTAGACTTGACGGCTTGCTGGCTCTAAAACGAACAGATGAGGCTTTCAGTCAGGGTGCTTCGCTATTGGCGAAGCACCCTGACAATGTAGCCGTCATGTCGCATCTCGCAATGGCCGGCACAGAAGAGGCAAAGCGCCAAAACGCGAAGCACGTACCAGTCAGCCTTCAGTACGGTCTCAAGTCCATCGAGCTGATCGAGGCGAATAAGAAGCCTGCCGCCCTGGACGATGCGAGGTGGGAGAAGCAAAAGGTGATGCTGCCTCTTCTCTATCTGAACATGGGGATTCTTTCTCTCGTCAGCAGTAATCCGGCGGAGGCGAAGGCTCGGTTTGAAAAAGCAATTGCGCTTAACCCGGCCGAGCCCACCAGTTATGCTCTTCTTGGGAACATGGTCGATGACGAATACCGGCAGCTTGCGCAAACTCATAAGGCAATGCCAGAGGGCAAACAAAAAGAAGAGACGCTAAAGAAGGCAACTGAAACGATGGACAAAGCCATTGACCTTTATGCAAGGGCTCTCGGTGCCAGTGCGGGCAGGCCGGAGCATAAGCCATTTCAGGATCAGCTTCTGCAAATCGTTACGCCTTACTACAAGTATCGTCATAACGGATCGACTGAGGGGCTCCAGCAGCTAATCGACAAGTACAAAGCGCCTGCGACTCCTTGAGCACAGAGTCCAGCGCGAGGCGGCTCTGCCGCACCCTTGCGGAAAGGCTTTGCCTTTACGAGAGGCATTAGAGATTTAGGCACGCCTCAGCGCCGCGGCAGAGGCATAGCCTCGCAAATTAAGATTGGTGCATGGAAAAGCCATGAGCCTTCCGCAAGAAGTGCGGCACAGCCGCCTCGCGCTGCCCTTGCCGCCGCACTCCAATTCTATGTCATGCAGCCAGACCTAAGTGGCGTAACGGGAGTAAACGGATTTAACCTTTCCCAGAAAATCCCGGCGATCCACCACATAGTAAAGCTTGGTTCGGGCTGAACCTCCAGATACCTTTTCCACGAGCCGCTCTAGAATTTCGAATTGATCGCTTTCAGTAATTTCGTTTGCGCTGAGATAGTGTGAGTAACGCAAGCGTCGTATCAACTCAACTAACGTAATCCGACCTTCGAAGGTGTGCCCGGCGTGCGTTTGTGAACGGCTGATGAGGTACTGCACAATCAGCACCTCGCTGTAGATTGACGGAGACAGAAAGAGGCGTGACCTCGCTCGTTCACAGCCCTTTTCGAGCCGCTGCGATCTCCGCACTGCCCGTAGATCTGCGAATACCTCTGACCAGTTGTTCTTCGGTTCCAGTCGTTCGAGATAAGCCCGGGTTGCAGGTATTAACCAGGAGTCATCATAGAGGTCGAGATGGCTACGCTGCGTGTCGAGCCAGTTGAAAAACAAGGTTCGTCGGTCCGACTTGGTTTCGATAAACTGAAACTGAGTGTTTTTCGTGGGGAGCGATTTGGCTAGTGCCCGGCGCGCAGCATCCGTGCTCTTGCCGCCTTCAATTCGAAGGGTATCCAGACGGGCGTGCCAGCGTTTTGCCGCATTGCAGTGGGGACAATGTGGGTGCTTCTCTTCGCTATCGAAGAAGGGACGCACCGCTCTCGGCGCGGTCAATTCTTCGATGGATGGCGCATAGCGTTTGATTTCGGAATATACGGTGCGCGGCGCGAGGCCCAATTGGCTGGTAAAGAGCTCGAAGATGCAGGCGAGGCAGACCAGCGTTGAGTATTCTGTGACGGTGCCGGACGGGAAGGCACTCAAATTGAGTTCGCGGCTTTTCTTCCCCTGCGACATGAGCTTTTCACGGAACCGAGACCCCGGGCGCAGCCCAACGCCTCTTCACCCCATCGAAACGAGTTGCTGACCAGAGCTCTGGTTATTGTGGCCCAGAGCCAGATCAAGTTCTGCTTCAACGTCGCCTGTGGCGGGTTCGAGTTTTGCGAATTCGAAAAGCTTTCGATCAAGCAAATGCGAGGGCACGGCATTGCCCAGCGCCGTCAGCATCGAGCTGCGAATGTTGGGGATCTCTTTTTCGAGATCCGTGATGAGACGCATGATGCGCGCGCGTTTTAAATTTGATTGCGAGCCGCAGAGATCGCAAGGGATGATCGGAAACTGACGCGACCTGACAAATTCGATGATGTCTGACTCGCGACAGTAAGTGAGCGGTCGGATAACTGTGTTGCGTCCATCTTGCGAACGCAGAACCGGCGGCATGGTTTTGAGAGTGCCGCCGTAGAACACGTTCAGCAGGAAGGTGGCGATGATATCGTCGGCATGATGGCCCAGGGCGATCTTGTTGCAACTCTCTTCGACGGCAATGTTGTAGAGAATCCCACGGCGCAGCCGAGAGCAAACCGAGCAGTAGGTCTTTCCTTCTGGTACCAGGCGTTTGACGATTGAATAGGTATCGCTTTCGACAATGCGAAAGGGAACAGCACGACCGGTCAGGTAGTCGGGAAGGACACTCGCGGGAAAGCCGGGTTGCTTCTGATCCAAATTCACCGCCAGTAGATCGAACCTTACTGGAGCACGTGATTGCAAGTCGAGCAGCAAGTCGAGCAGCGTGTAACTGTCCTTGCCGCCCGAGAGGCAAACCATTATCCGGTCGCCGTTCTCGCCACTTGAGAATGCCACGCCCGCTTGGCGGTTGACAACAGGGGGTCGGTCTTCGAGTTGCGACTCGGAAAAACGCGAGTTCCTGTGAGCCCCGAGTTTAAGGGAGTATCAATACGTCCTCTCTCCTCATCAGCAACGGCCTCATCTTTGAAGGGAAGTGTGTCTCTGGGGACGATGGGAACTAAGATCGAGCGCCTGCCCACTCAATAATGACGAGTTTTGCTGCAACAATCTCGCGGTTGCCTGATTCCCGAGAGTGCGCAGGCCAAAATATCTGAGTGGATGGATCTGAGAGGGTCGACGATGGCAATCAAGCCCAGAGAAGCATGGGTTGCATTTTCGTTACAGGACTGGACACTGGTAGTCCAGATTGTCTATGATGTATTCCCCGCTTCTGGGCGGTTGACCATTCAGGCTAGAACCAAACTGGCAAACAATCCACCACTGGAAGGTAAGCGGGTCGTTTCGTTGCTTCTACCCCTTGAGGACATTCGTGACTGAACTCACCGCGCCGCCAAATTTACGGAGGTTAAAATGCTTAGGATAGGAAAGAACAAGGATCAACAAGACGACGAAAATCCAAACGATAAGCAGAACGCGTCCGCTTATAACACTCCCCGAGAGAACTACCCCTCATATCAGGCAACTACTCCCGAAACTAAGCCTGCAAGTGATACCTCTCAGATTTCAGCTAAGGCGATGACTGAGAGCGAAACGCTTGCTCGTGATATTAAGGAAGGCACACTTAGCGGCTTTATTGGTAACGGCACTTCGGTGACCGGTGAGGCAACGTTTAAAGCTATGCTCCGAGTTGACGGACATCTTTCGGGACGAATCAGCTCAGGTAGCGGGACCTTGATCGTAGGAGCGAATGGAAAAGTCGATGCCAATATTGAAGTAGCAGTGGCGGTTATCCACGGATCGATAAATGGCGACATCATAGCCACGCAGCGGCTTGAGCTTGGCCGGGCAGCGAAAGTGAATGGCAACATCCAGACTCCGTCGCTGGTTATCGAGCAGGGTGGAGTCTTTGAAGGCACCTGCAAAATGCTCCAGATGAGCGCGGCGGCCGACAAGAGCAAGAAAGATCAACCACTGGATGCTTCCAGCATGAGGCCCATCACCGCAGATGGCTCGACGAAGACACCGGACGCTGGCAAGCCCGCGGACGTCGCAAAGCAGTCGCCGGTTACCAACGTATCAAGCGCAACAAACTAGCTCGTCGCGTTTAACTGAAGACCTATTGAAAAACGCCTCGTCGTAACTGGCGAGGCGCTTTCGTATTCGAATCCCGATGGGATAGTCACAGCCGTGGCGAACGTTTGCGACATTCACGGAGGATCGGCGTAGAGTCCGTGTACTCAGATCCTCGAAAGGACCGCTAGAGCGGGGGCAAGCCACGCTTCCTTACCTGCAAATCACCGTAGGCCTGTGGAGCCCTTGACAGAGAACCCGCGCGTCCCTGATACATACAGGACGACTCCCCAGGACAAAGCGCAGTCAGATAGTCGCGAAACCTTGTCGACTAAATCTGTTGGCCCGAAAGCTGTAATCAAATGATTTTTAGTGCGCAAGTTGCTCTCAGGCGGACGCTCTGCGCTGCCCCCGTCGTCTGCTCGTGCCTTTTTGTGATCGCCACTGCGAGAGAGGCTTACATTCAGAAACCTGCAGTGGAGTCGAGAACTTCAGCTACCTCGGTTCCCCAAGAGATATTGTTGCGAATTCTGCGCGCTGAGGATGAGCGCCGCTGGGATGCAGACCTGAGTGGTTTGTTATCGGATAGGAATGCAGCGGTGCGCGCTCGCAGCGCTCTGGCTGCAGGGCGTATTGGCGATGAACGAGCTGTGCCAGCTCTCGTTTCATTGCTGCAGAAAGACGCCGACGACAACGTCAGGGAAATGGCTGCGTTTGCCCTCGGTGAGACTGAATCTGCCGTGGCCGGCGACGCTTTGTTGGCCGAACTCGCTAAGAGCAACCAACCCACGATAAAAGCGCGTGTGGTAGAGGCACTGGGGAAAACAACGGCGGCCTTGCCCCAGACTGAAGAAGCGCGTTTGCGTTCCGCGCGAAGTGCAATTCTCGGTGTGCTTGAATCTGAGACTCGCCGTGCCACCGCGGCGGACACCGGATTGATTAGGTTGGCGCTGACCGCTGCGCTTCGGGCTCGGCCCGAGGGCGCTGGTAAGGTCGTCGCCCGGTTTCTTTACTCTTCTGATCTGAGCGTCCGAGCGGACGCCGCCAACGCGCTCGCACGTCTGAAAGCAAACGACGGAAACCAGCAACTGCGACAACTCGTGCTGGCTGATCTCGATCCCGTGGTTCGTGCAAACTCCGCTCGTGTCCTGGGCGCCACTGAAGACCAGGCTGCTTTCGAGGCTTTGCTCGACCGGGCATTGAAAGACACAGATTCGCGGGTGCGAGTAAGCGCCGTTCGTGCCCTGGCGGCGCTTAAGGATTCACGAGCAGCCAACCCTCTTTTAAAACGCGGCGACGATTGGTCGGCTGCCACGCTGCGAACTGTCCCGGGTCAGGCAAATGAAGCGTTGGAAATCGTCACCACTATCGGACGCCTGTTGCAGGGGGGAGAAGACAAAGACGCACTTGCCTGGTTAAGAAGAACTCGCGCGGGTTTTAATAACCCGGCACCTGAGCAGGATATTGCATTCGTGCGGATCTCCCCGCAAACCTATTTAGCGGAACTCGGTAGTGGAGCAGCCGCCAGAAGAAAAGCTCAAGAGACTTTGTTGTTGAATTGGAATGCAGCCTCAACCCTGGCCCAGGGTCTGGGTGAGATCGCGGCACTGCCAGACTCCACAAGAGACAAGACCCAGTTGGCGGAGCAGGCTCAAGACATCCTGCGAGCAATGCTCGACTACAGAAAATCCGGCATCACCATCAACACCCTTGTGGCTGTCCATTCTGAGTATGCTATCCCGGATGTGCTGCGGGCTTTGGCTGCCTTCAAGCCGAAGGATGTCAATAATCTACTGATCGCGCTTCTGGAAGACACTGATGTCGTTGTCCGCGCCACTGCCGCTGAGCTTTTAGGCGAGCTTCCTGCGGACGAATTGAATACCTCGGCCTTGATAAAAGCGTTGCCGTTGGCCCTGGCAGACAAAGAGAACGATGCGGCGCTCGCTATTCTCGACTCCCTGGGAAAGCAGAAGACCGCAGCAGCGAACGAGGCGATTACAACGGCGCTAAACTCATCAGACTATCTCGTCCGACGCCGTGCAGCAGCTCGGTTGAAAGCCAATGGCGGCGGCGACTTCGCGACGCGAATCGGAAAGGTGCAGACGCGAAGTACGTTGGCCGATTACCAGCGCGCGATTTCCCGCATGGGTAAAAAAGTTCGGGCGGTCGTTTCAACTTCCAGCGGCGAATTTACTATCGAGCTGATGCCTGGCGATTCCCCTCTCACCGTTGATAACTTCGTACAACTCGCAAAGCGCGGCTACTTCAGGGGCATCACGGTCCACCGTGTCGTTCCAAACTTTGTAGTTCAGGACGGCGACCCGCGCGGCGACGGCAATGGCGGTCCGGGATATCAGATCCGTTGCGAAATAAACCAGGCGCCGTACGAACGTGGCGCAGTTGGAATGGCACTATCTGGCAAAGATACAGGTGGTTCGCAGTGGTTCGTGACCCATTCCCCTCAGCCGCATCTGGACGGCGGATACACCGTGTTTGGCAAAGTGGTATCAGGTATGGAAATAGTTGACGGTATTACGCGCGGCGACGTCATTCGTGACATAGTCGTAACTGAGACGGGCCCAGGAGGGAAAGCGGCGACAAGGCACCGCGCTAAAGCCCAGCGGCGTCTGCGGTAATTCCAGCAGACTGACGCACACTATATATTTGGCTCCTCCGGAGCTTCCGAAATTCTTTGGTGCAAGGTTCTATAAATATCGGGTTTCTACGAGACTCTGAGCACCAAACTTGCTATTTGTTACGATAACTCTAGAGTCAGCACACCAGGTCGCTCAATGAACGGTCACAATAAACCACTGAACGTGTCGTGGAGTCGCCTATTTCTTTTCCTGCCACTCCTCGCTGCAGTCGTTTCCAGCCACGCCACTCAGAAAGCCCTGGAACGATTACAGTCAGTTGAGGGCGCCCAGAACAAAACGGTAGAACGGGCAAAATATCAAATCAATCTAAGGCTCAATTTCGACTTGCGTTCATATGCAGGCTCAGAGCGCGTGCGCTGGATTAATCGCGGTGACCGCCCAACCGCCGCTCTCTACTTTCATCTCTATTCCAATCTGCGCGTCGGCCAGTCCATACCTGCCTCAGGTTCCAACTCTGCGGCACTTGTTGTGGCAGAAGCTGATGAACCACGAATTGAAGTTACGGAGGTCCGTTCGGCAGCTGACAACGAACGGTTAACTTTCGTCCTGGACGATCAAGGCACAACTCTACGCGTCAACTTGCGTGAAGCCGTAGCGCCCGGCGGCTCAGCAGAGGTTCTGCTGAGCTTTAAAGGGAGCGTGCCGGAAATCGACCCGGATGAGACAAGTATAACGACGCATGTAATCAAGCAAGTCAGCGCGGCTCTGCGCGGCGAACGAGAGATCCGTCGAGCTCGAGACATCAATTTTCGCTCTCGCGGCATGATGTTGCTGGGCACCTCTTATCCGGTGCTGGCTGTGCATGATGGTGGTGAATGGCAGCGAAAGATTGAGCCGAGTGTGGGGGACATCATTTTCAACGAGGTTGCCGACTACGAAGTCAGCGTGGAGGCGGCCTCCGGTGTGATGGTATTTACTTCGGCTACTGAGCTGGAGACGAAGTCAGAAGGCGAAACAGTTAAGACCTTCACGGGCACCGCGCTGCGAGACTTCGCCATCATTGCCGGTCACGGCTTGCGCGTTGAAGAAGCCGTGGTGGGAAACACGACCCTGCGATCAATTTTTCTGCCCCCTCACGAACAAGCAGGCAAACGCGTCCTGGCGGCAGGTACAAATGCGCTCAGAATCTTCACGGCGCGTTTTGGACCACCGCCCTTCAAGACGATCAACATCGCCGAAGTTCCCCTCGTAGCGGGCCTTGGTAGTACCGAGTTCGCCGGGCTGGATGTAATCGCCAGTGCTTTCTACGTCGATTTTGATTCCGCGAGTATGCGGAATCTTCCCGAGATCATTCGCGAGCAGCGCCCTTCCGTGGAGCAAAGTCTGGAGTGGACCGTAGGGCATCTCGTTGCCCATCAGTGGTGGGGGGCGGCCGTCGGAAACAATCCGGCGCGGGAGCCTGTGCTTGATGAGGCGCTGTCTTGTTGGTCAGCGCTGCTCTATTACCGAGAAGTCTATGGCGAGCAACAAGCCGCTACGGTGCTTGACGATCAATTGCTGGGAGTTTACCGGGTGTATCGTACCTTCGGCGGGGAAGACATGGACGCTAACCGTTCCACTCGCGACTATCGCAACTCATTCCAGTATGCTGCGATTGTTGCCACCAAGGGCGCCATGATGTTCGTCGAGCTAGAACGATTGCTGGGCGAGGAAAAGTTTTTTGCGGCCCTGCGGAGCTACTACAAGGCGAACCTTTTCGAGATTGCCGAGCTGGACGATCTGCGAGGCGCGTTTATTGCGGAGGCGCCTATCGAACAAAGAAGGACAGTTGCTCGTACCTTTAACCGCTGGCTAGCGAGCAAACGGGGCGATGAAGACATTGCTAAACCAGACCCGGAACTAGCCAAGTCGTTGGGACTGCCGGCTAACCCTGGCAGAGAAAAAAGTGGGGACCGTAACGCGTTTAGTGCCTTTGCTCGGGTGGGTAAATTTTTCTGGCAGCAAATGACGCGGATACGATGAAAAGGTAAGCAAGCGGGATCTGACCAAGCTAAACATAACAATGAAAGCTTTCATGGCGGAAGAAACAAGACTTGCCGGCGACTCAATTGGTCAACGGCGCTCCGTAGAAGTGGAGCAGAGTCTCGAACGTCTCGGCTGGCTCATGGACGATCTCTTTCGCGTTCCCGGGCTTGGCTGGCGTGTTGGTCTTGATGCATTAGTGGGCCTAATTCCGGGAGTAGGCGACACGGCTACCACTTTAGCTTCGCTGTATATTCTTACCTCAGCTGTCCGCTACCGCGTTCCCAAGGTTACCCTACTACGCATGGGACTTAATCTCGGCATCGACTATGCAGTGGGCGCTTTGCCCCTCGTCGGAGATTTATTCGACGCGTGGTGGAAATCGAATCAGAAGAACATCGAATTGTTGCGCAAACGCGCAACGGTTTCGGCGAAGGAGGCGCGTGAGGGAAAAATCAGTGACTGGCTTTTTGTGGGCCTCATAATTCTGTTGTTGGTTGGTCTGGCCGTGGGCGCGGCCGTGGTGAGCGTTTTTCTTCTCATGTTAGTTGGTGGTCAGATCTCGAAAGCTTTCGCCGCTTGAAACCAAGCTAAGAACACTCAAAACACTCTGATTGTAGTGACGGGCTTTCAATGAAACGAAGGCGGGTCATGTTGGACAGTCTTAAATTGGAAGGCGATTTTACCCCCGGCTAGTCCAGTCAGGGTTAAGTTGAGTAGTTCCTAACTTGGCCTCGCTGTTAACCTATGCAAAGCGCGTTAGAACGATCCACGACCTCACACTAAATGATACCAGAATACTTCGTGCCGGTTGTGTTTTTCGTGGATCGTTTACGCCGGAATGAATCAAGTACTACCGTCAAATTGTAGCGACTTGCTTAGCCGACGTCAGAACACGATCAAGTGTCGCTTTCAGCAAATCGACTCCTCGCTCGCCGGCGGCAAAGCTGCGCAGTTTCCCTCGGCGTCAAACAGATAATAGGCCGGCACGTATCCCTGGTCGTTTTGAAAAGCATCTCGAAGCTTATGCTCGTTATCGACGGCACAAGGTTCAGTGATGTTGAAGGTGGCGATCGCTTCTCGTACCGCCTCGATATCCGTGTCCGCCTCATACCGCGGCATATGCACCGCGATCACCCGCAGGCCCTGTTCGCTTAATTCATCACGCCAGGTCGCTATTCGCGGCAGGTTGTCCTTACAGATTCCACAGCTAATTGACCAGAAATGGACGAGCGTAGGATGACCCTTGGATTCTGCTTCGGCGTAAGCTTGAGTATGCCCAAACCATGTGGTTGCTCCTTCCAGCCGTGGCATCTCTGTTCCAATTCTCATGGCCATGAACTTTTAACTCCCAGTCGTAGATGCTGAGTGATAAGTGACGAGGGCACAGACTAAGACTTGTCAGGTGATGGACGGTCACCTATCACTCTTCACCGATTATTGCTAAGCGTTGAGTGTCTTTTGACCGGGCTTCCATTCGGCCTGGCAGAGACCACCTGTTTGCAAGGCTTGGATCACTCTGAGCGTTTCTTCAGCCGAACGACCAATATTCAGGTCATGAACGACCTTGTAACGCAGAATGCCCTCCGGATCGATAATGAAGAGGCCGCGGAGTGCAATACCTCTATTTTCGATTAGCACGCCGTAGTCACGCGAAACATTTTTCGTAGCGTCAGCGGCGAGAGGATACTTCAATCCCTCAACTCCGCCCTTGTCTCGCGGTGTGTTAATCCATGCCCGATGTGAAAAGGCCGAGTCGGTGGAGACACCGATGATATCGGCGCCGATGCCCTGAAACTCTTCATAGCGATCGCTAAACGCGGTCAACTCCGTGGGACAAACGAAAGTGAAGTCCAAGGGGTAAAACAAAAGAACGAGCCACCTGCCCTTATAGTCGGCAAGCTTTACGTTTTCGTTTAGCTTCTCGATATTCTTGGTCGACGCCATATCGAAGTCCGGCGCCGGCTGCCCGACCATTGCTATTTCGACTGCTACTGCTGTTGCTGCGGTCATGAACCCTCCAAGTTGTTAGTTAAAAAGCCTTTTAGTCCCCGCTTTTGGCGGGCTCTAATTAGTGTTCGCTTCAAGTTACTCTCGGCAATCAGGGCAAAGGCCCATCAACGTCAGATACACTGTCTCGGGTTTGAACCGTGATTTGCGTGCTGCAGCGCCCATAAGATCGGCGGCTTCGTTCAGATCGAAGTCCACGAGTTTGCCGCAGTTGGTGCAGATCGCGTGATCGTGTCGATCGGTGATGCCGTCGTAACGGCTGGCGCTATTTCCAAAGCTGATTTCGCGAACTAACCCCGTTTCCCTGAAATACCGTAGGGAGTTATAAACGGTGGCGTAGCTTATCGCGGGCAGAAGTGCGCGCGCCGCCTCGAAGATCTCGTTAGCGGTCGGATGATCTTCCCGGGTGCGAATAACCTGCAGGACGGCGTCCCGCTGAGGCGTCAGTCTCGCCGTGCTCCCCTGTTGTTTAAAATGCTTCGCCACCATGCTCCCCGAGTTAGATTTAGATTAATTCTAATTGAGGGTGAATGTCAAATGTGGTCGGATTGGGAGCAACCAACTCCGAAAGGGCTGCAGAAGGGCGGCTGCAAGCGCGAGCGATCGCGAGTTTGAACATGGCTGAAGGTATGAAGTTAGTAGTCGGAAGATTTCAGTCCCGACCCTGGAAGGGGTCCAACCAGCTATGCGATCGTCGCTACGGCTGTGCCGCCTGATGTGAGGAAGCGGCTACGCCCTTCCGTTAAAGTCGCTCTTTAAGGAGTGGGGCTGCGCCGGCTGCGCCCCTGGGGGGCAAAGCCCCAAAATTAAAAAAGCCAGCTGGCGGCGGGGCATAGCCACCGCCGAACATCAGGCAGCACAGCCGTACCGACGATCAAAGGCAGTGCTCGCATCGACTACTGATAACTGATTGGTGTCCAATCGGGATTAACTAGGCATCCAGCACCGGATGGGAAACCGCGTAGTCCACGATCGTGTCAGCGTAACTGGAAAAAGGCGGGCAGCGCAGCCCGTGCGACTCGAGGAGCGCGCTGGCCTGCCTGGTGTCGTAGGTTTGTTTCAGAAAGAAGTAGGGAACCCCGTGATGGGGTAGATCTGTGATCCGAGGGGAGGGCGGCAGCATTAAAGAAAACTGTACTATTGAGGCAGGAACGGTGATGCGAGAGCCACGGCCTTTCAGGCGTCGGGCAATAGTGTTGAAAAGCTCGTGGGTGGTGAGTGGATTAGGATCCGCCAGCTGGATCGTCTTACCGATTGCCCGCGGATCCCGAGCCAGTGCAGCTATGCCGTCAACAACAAAATCCACCGGCACAAGATTCAAGCTGACTTCGCGGTTTCCAATGTTAAAGAGCTTCAATACACTCGGCCATTTTCTCAGGTAGTGGATTAAGTAGTAGATGCCATCGTATTTCGCTGTTTCGCCAGTCTTTGAGTCACCGCAAACCACAGCGGGCCGATGAATGGTGATGGGCAAAGTTGATTTGAGCGCCTCCACTTCCACTTCCGCCAGATATTTCGACTCCTCGTAGTAATTGCGGAAACCGGCTGCGTGTTCCAGTTCGGTTTCCAGAATTCGCCCTTTTCGTTTTCCGGCAACATAGCACGTGGAGACGTAGTGATAATGACGCAGGTGCGGCAACGACTGCGCCAACTCATTCACGTTCCTGGTGCCCGCTACATTGACCCGCACGGCTACATCGCGGGCCACCGCCAGGTCGTAGATCGCCGCGAGGTGAAAGATCACTATGGGTTGAGAACTTACTAATGCGAGGTTGTTCTGAGACATCCCAAGATTGGGTTGGGCGATGTCGCCCTCGAGAATGCGAAAGTTTGAGAGAGGATTTTCAGTTTGATGAGCAATTCTCTCAAGCTCAACTCGGGCGCGGTCTACAAAGGGGGACTGCACCAGAAGTAAAAAGGGCCCGCCGGCCCTGGCGAGACGTTCCAAGAGCCGCCCGGCAATAAAGCCTGGAAATCCTGTGATAAAAACTGTTTCGTCAATAGGCACTAAATTTCCCTGAGCTTCAGACTTAGCCGGGAGTTATGAGGAGTATAATTCACGGTTCTGAACCAACATAACGAGACTAGTCGGGAGAGGATTAATGCGAAATTATCAAGCGGTGAGGGGAAGGATGACTCGGGCATCTGTCCTGGTTACTGTCACTACTTTCTTCAGCGTTCTTACTGGCTCAGCTCAGCAAGCGGGTGAGTGCATAACCCGCATCACCCTCCTTCAAGTGAACGATGTCTATCAGTTTGCGCCGGTCGACCGTGGGATTCGCGGAGGTCTGGCGCGCGTTATGACTTTGAAGAAACAGATTCAGAAGGAGTCACCTCACACACTCTTTCTTTTTGCGGGTGACACCATCTCGCCTTCGGTTGAGTCAATAACGTACAAGGGGCTCAAATGATCGAATCCTGGAATACAGCGGGTCTCGACTACGCCACTCTAGGGAGTCATGAATTTGATTTTGGACTTGAAGAGCTCCGCGAACGCATGAAAGAGTCGCGCTTTTCCTGGATTGCCGCCAACGTTATCGACAAGAAAACAGGCAAACCATTCGGTGGTGCTGAGTCATTCGTAATCCGCGAATTTGGTGGCGTTAAAATTGGGATCTTAGGATTGGTACTGCCCGAGACGAGGACTACATCGCGGCCTGGTCCGGATGTTGACTTCCTCAACCTCTGCGAAACAGCAAAGAAAATCGTTTCCGATATTCGCGCACGTGGCGCCAAAGTTGTGGTGGCTTTGACCCACCTGTCGATGAGGGAGGACAAGGAGGTAGCACGTTGCTCGGATGTCGACGTAATCATCGGAGGCCACGAACATACTTTGCGGCAGTCGGCCTCAGGCGGTGCCCCAATCTTCAAGTGACGGCAGAAGCTCGTGAGTTAGGAAGAATAGACTTGAACATTTCAAAGACCAGCGGTGAATTGGAAAGCATCGATTGGGAAGTGATTCCGGTAACCAGCGAAACAAAGGAGGATCCAGAGTTTGCGGCGATTTACCGGAAGTATGAACGACTCTTAAAGGAACTCTCCCAGACGGTGGGCCGCTCAAGGGTGGCCCTGGATGTGCGCAGCGCGGAGAATCGCACACGCGAAACGAATGTGGGAAATATTGTGGCTGAGGCATTTCGCAGGGCGACCGGCGCAGATGTCGCTCTGATGAATGGCGGCTCGATCCGTGCAGACATGACTATCAGTCCAGGCGCGCTGACGAAAAGAGACTTGCTTTCGATTCTCCCTTCAAGAAGAAGGTAGTAAAAATTGCAGTTGATCGGTGCTACGCTGCGGGCCGCGCTCGAACATGGCGTAAGCCGGAGCGCGGAAGACGGGGAGCCCGGGCGATTCCCACAGGTGGCAGGGCTTCGTTTTACGTTCGACGCCAGCCGCCCGCCTGGATCTCGAGTTGACGAAGTTACCGTTAATGGACAACCTCTCGACGACAATAGGAATTACACGCTGGCAACCACAAACTTCCTGGCAATCGATGGCGGAGACGGTTACGCGATGCTCAAGGAAGCGCGGCTTTTGATCTTGCCGGAGCAGGCTCAGAGCGATTTTGACATCCTGCGGCGAGCGGTCGTGGCTGCGAGGTTAATCGCACCGAAGACTGACGGGCGCATCAAACG
>Ga0136614_10001255_pt1 | contig 14718 bp, 15 predicted proteins | sample AntDrymUQ2792106_2_FD_106643 | JGI IMG/M metagenome (GOLD analysis project Ga0136614, IMG submission 106643) | Polar desert sand microbial communities from Dry Valleys, Antarctica - metaG UQ279 (21.06) | ecosystem: Environmental > Terrestrial > Soil > Desert | place: Antarctica: Dry Valley... | reverse complement strand
TCCCTCAAGGGCATCGGACGCGCCATCAAATACCTGACGAACTATAAACGTCAGGCACTTTTACCGTATATCTTTCTGGTCATCGCCACACTCTCTCAACTTGCCGTGCCGCGCATGATCCGCAATGTCATTGACGCGGTCACAAGCGGCTATATCGCAGACCAGATTTTAAAAGCTATTGATCAGATTCCCACACAACTCGTCGGCGCGGCATTGCCGAAGATTCTGGAAGCCACGGGTAGACCAGCGTCCTTAACGCTGGACCAGCTCAAGGTCCAGTTGCAAGCGGATCTAAATAACGCGCCGCAGGCCCTCTTATATGCGTTAGTCGCCATTATCATCTTTGCGGCATTGCGCGGTATCTTCGCTTTTTTACAGGCATTCTGGGCGGAGAAAAACTCGCAGGCTGTTGCCTATGATCTTCGCAATGATCTGTACGCGAAAATCCAAAATCTTTCCTTCTCGTATCACGATAAGAATCAGACTGGACAACTGATGATCCGCGCGACCGATGATGTGGAAAAAGTGCGTCTGTTCATCGGGCAGGGACTTTTGCAGCTCGTGGGCGCTGTGATCCTTCTGGTGGGCACGATCATCATTCTGTTTACGTCCAACGTTTCTCTGGCCTGGACAGCAATGCCCATCCTGCCGGTTGCGATCGTGACGTTTGTCATCTTTGCGAGCCTGGCTCAGCCGATGTTCACCAAAGTGCAGCAGAAGTTATCTGATTTGAACACGGTGTTGCAGGAAAACCTGGCCGGCATCAAAGTGATCAAGGCATTCACACGTGAGAAGGAACAACAGGCAAAATTCAAACACGCTGCGGATGAAACAATGGACCAGCAGATCGCAGTCTCGCGCTTATTCACGTTCATGTTCCCTTTTGTATTTCTGGTGGCAAACCTTGGACAAGCCGCAATAATGTATGTGGGTGGAAAGCAAATTATTGCTGGCACGCTCAGCATCGGCGCGTGGCAGGAGTTCTCACTCTACCTGATGTATCTGTTCTTCCCGGTCATGATGTTCGGCATGATCATCACGCAAATGGGACAGGCTGGCGCGTCGGCTGAACGTATCTTTGAGATTCTCGATGCAAAGTCTGATATCCTGGATAAGCCTGACGCAATCAAACTTCCCGACGTACATGGAAATGTGAAATTCGAGAAAGTGACCTTCCGCTATTTCGGTGGCGGCGAACCCGTTTTGAATAACGTTTCATTTGAAGCCAAACCTGGTGAGGCGATTGCCTTGCTTGGCGCGACAGGTTCAGGCAAGACGACGATCATCAATCTGTTGCCGCGCTTCTATGATCCGAGCGAAGGCAGGATCACGATTGATGGTTATGAATTACGGGATGTGACCCTCGATTCACTTCGTTCACAGATCGGTATCGTTTTACAGGAAACGACTCTTTTCAGCGGCACGATCCGCGAGAATATTGCCTTCGGCAAGCCTGACGCTTCACAAGCGGAGATCGAATCCGCTGCAAAGGCCGCGGCCGCGCACGACTTTATCACCTCATTCCCCGATGGCTACAACACGCACGTCGGCGAGCGCGGTCAAACACTCTCTGGTGGGCAGAAGCAGCGCGTCGCCATCGCCCGCGCCCTGCTCCTTAACCCGCGCATTCTCATCCTGGATGACTCAACCTCATCCGTTGACCTCAACACCGAAGCGCAGATCCAAAAAGCGCTTGATACGCTTATGAAAGGCCGCACGTCCTTTGTCATTGCGCAGCGCATCAGCACTGTGATCAATGCCGATAAGATCCTCGTGCTTGAAAAGGGCGAGATCGTTGCACAGGGCAGGCACGCTGACCTGATGGAAGACAGCCCCATCTATGCGGAAATTTATAACTCTCAAATTCTGGCATTCGAAGCCGAACACGCCGAGCAGGTAAAGGAAGGTGCGCTATGATGGGTCCCGGCCGCTTCGGTGGTTTCCTGAATCAGGAAACCATCAAGCCTCGTGCACTGATTGAGACCCTTGCTCGGCTTGGCAGGTATTTCATCCAGTACTGGTATATGATCGCGCTGGCGGTCGTCTTCGTGGTTGTTTCAACCTGGACTCAGGTGACGACTCCCGATTTGATGGGTCAGGCAACAGACTGTTTCCTCATCCCTGCAGGTGCTTCCGCATTTGGAGGATTCGCTCCCTTCGCACCTCAGGCTGATTCACAAAGTCAAACTGTTTCCAGCTGTTACCTGGCCACGGACGATCCGTCCACGTTATCGCCCACGCGCAAAATCATCTATAACGCGTACAGCCTCGGCGGATTCGAGACTCCTGATCCTGCGACCATGACAAGCGACCAGCGCGCGGAAGGCTTGTTCCGTCTCGTTATGGTCATGGTCGGTCTATTTGTTCTTGGCGCTATCCTAACCGGCCTGACTTTCTTCACAATGGCATGGACGGGCCAGCATGTGTTACGCGTCCTGCGCGTTCAGGTGTTCGAGCAATTGCATCGCTTGTCGTTGAGTTATTACTCCGACCACGAAGCAGGTGACTTGATGAGTCGCATTACCAACGACACGACCGCCATCGAGCAGGCATTCTCATTCGCACTGGTCAATGTCTTTGGCGGCATTCTGTCGCTGGTGTGGGTATCCTACAACATGGTCACCACAAATCTGCCGTTCGCTTTGCTGTCACTGGCGGTTGCGCCGGTCATGTTCCTTGCGACGTTGTACTTCTCCGAGCAGGCGCGCAAAGCCTTCCGTATATCGCGTCAAGAGATCGGCAACGTCAATACTGAATTACAGGAAAGTATTGCCGCAGTCCGTGAAGTGCAGGCTTTCAACCGCGCAGATGAAAACATCCAACAATTCAAGGAAGTCAATGCTGCGAACCGGGATGCCAATGTACGCGCTGTAGCTTATACCTCTGCGCTTGCTCCGACATTGGAAGCATTGTCCTATGTTGCGCTGGCGATCGTTACAGGTGTAGGGGGATGGTATCTGCTCAAAGGACAAACCCTCTTTGGCACAACGGTCACCCTTGGCCTGGTCGTGACTTTTCTTGCATACGTCCAACGCTTCAACCAGCCCATCCAGCAAATTGCTGTTCTTTGGACGAATATTCAAAACGCTATCGCAGGCGCGGAACGCATCTTTACTGTTCTGGATGAAAAGCCTGCCGTGAACAATAAACCTGCCGCGCGGGAAATGCCTGAAATTAAAGGTCTCGTTGAATTTGATAAAGCAACACACTCCTATGAAGATGGAGTTCCTGTACTAAAAGATGTCTCATTCACTGCCCAGCCCGGGCAAACCATTGCGATCGTCGGTCCCACAGGTGCCGGCAAGACAACCATCATCAACCTGATCCCGCGCTTCTATGATGTGACGAGTGGCTCCATCAAAATTGATGGCATTGACGTACGCGACGTCAGCATGAAATCGCTCCGCGAACAGATTGGCATCGTATTACAGGATACGTTCCTGTTCAGCCAAAGTGTGATGGAAAACGTCCGCTTCGGGCGACCAGACGCTACAGACGAAGAAGTGATGGCTGCGATCAAACTTGCGAATGCTGATTCGTTCATCGAACGTACGCCGGAGAAATATCAGACTGTGCTCGGTGAACGCGGCTCAGGCCTCTCGCAGGGACAGCGTCAATTGCTTTCCATTGCGCGCGCCGCGCTGGCAGACCCGCGCATCCTTATTTTGGATGAAGCCACCTCCAGCGTGGACACACGAACCGAGCGTCTTATCCAAAAAGCATTCGACCAACTCCTCGAAGGGCGCACATCCTTCGTTATCGCCCATCGTCTGTCCACGATCCGCAATGCCGATATGATCCTCGTGCTCAAAGATGGTGAGATCATTGAACGCGGTAAGCATGATGAATTGCTGGCAAAGGAAGGTTTCTATTACGAGTTGTACATGAGCCAGTTCAAGAAGCAGGAAGAGATGGAAGTTGCGTAATAAATAGCATGTCACTCTGAAGCATTCTTCGCGACCGAAGAGTCTCGTTCATTATGTTGGAGATGCTTCACGGAGTTTATCCTGAGGGAAGTCGAAGGGTTCAGCATGACATATTCTCAGAAAGAGGAAAGAAGAAAGATAATCTTCTTTCCTCTTTCTTCTTTCCTGCACACATGAAACCTGACACCTGAAACTCCAATTATGGTATCCTTAGCGGACTTCACCGCCGGAGCCCACCCATGTATATTGCCATTGAAGGGGTCATCGGAGTCGGCAAGACTACCCTCGTCCGCCTTCTTCAAAATACGTTCGACGCTGAAATCCTTTTGGAGGTATTTGAGGAGAATCCCTTTCTCTCAGATTTTTACGGCGACCGCGAACGGTATGCATTTCAAACCCAGATATTCTTTTTGTTGAGCCGCTACCACCAACAGCGGCGCACCGTGAGTGAAATGATCGCGACCAGCAGAAATCTCTTCGCTGATTACACATTTGCCAAAGATGCCCTCTTTGCGCGTATCAATCTCAAAGGTGACGAGCTAGACATGTATTACAAAGTGCATGAAGCCCTGGCGGAAAAAATCCAAAAACCGGATTTGCTTATATACTTGCAGGCCAGCACGGATACCCTCATGCAGCGCATTGCCTTGCGCGACCGTCCTTATGAGCGGCAAATGGAACGCTCTTATATCGATGAACTTAATCACGCTTATGACGGTTTCTTTGCAAAGCCTTTTGGCCATACGCCCGTTTTGATCGTGGATACAAATAACCTGAACGTTATTCAAAATCCTGAAGAGTTGAAATTGATAGAGAACCGCATCAGACAAAGCCTGAGCCTGCCACCGTTTCAACAGACCTTGCCCCTGCCTGCGGCCTAGCCTGCTCTCAGCACCGAGAGTATGAAAAGGACATTATGCGAGTCACGCGTGAATCACTGATCCGGATCGCCAAAGAGACCGCACAAAAGCATGCATTCAACGATCCTGATATCATCGCTGCGTATCTGACAGGCGCGCTTGTCTCCGATACAGACCCCATACTGGGCGGCACAGCGGATATTGATGTGATCTTCGTCCATGCCAGTGAGCCAAAGCACCGCCGCGAATTCGTCAAGCTCACGCCCGATTTTCATATGGATATCAGTCACCGCGCCAGAGCTGAGTTCAAGCGGCCGCGCGAGTTGCGCCTCGACCCATGGCTGGGCTGGGAGGTGTATGATCCCTTGCTTCTTTACGAACGTGAGAAGTTCTTTGAGTTCATCCAGGCTGGATTACGTGCCGGATTCGAATTCAACGCGCCCGCGCCTGCATTACAACGTTCCCGCATCCTGCTCTCACACGCGCGCCAGATCTGGCGCGACCTGCTGGAGACCGGCGATACGGTCACACCGCAGGATGTGGTGCAATACATGAAATCGCTGTATAACGCGGTCAACGCCGTGGCGGAACTCTCGGGCCCTCCGTTACAGGAACGGCGCTTGATGCTGGATTTCGCGTCAAGAGCCGAAACAGCTCAACGTCCTGAAATGAATGCGGCATTAATCAGCTTGTTAGGCGGCTCTGATGTGGATCCATCCATCCTGAGTGCATGGATGCCGGAATGGAAACTGGCGTTTGAATCTGCAATGGAGAGCAATCGTGTTGACCCGCGCATCCATCCTGCGCGACTGAACTACTACGAGAAAGGCATTCAGGCAATCCTTGCGAGCGATAACCCGCGCGCCGCACTCTGGCCGGTATTGCAGACATGGAGTCTCGCCGTCGATACTCTGCCTGAACATGCCCTGGAACCGTGGCGCTCTGCCTGCAGACAACTGGGCCTGACATCCCCTGGCTTCGGAGAGCGCGTGGAGGGACTGGATCGTTTCCTTGATGAAGTGGAAGTTCTGCTCGATGAACTTGCCACACAATATGGGCTGGAAACGTCGACAAGTATATGATCCTGTAGTAGCGACGTTAGTCGCTGGATTTTTCAATGAATTATTGGATGACGAAAGTCGTCACTACACTGAGGAAATTATGACCCGTGCTAAAGCCTTAGCTCTTGTTCGTGAATTTGTAAAAAATGAAGGACTTGTCCGTCATATGCTTTCCGTTGAGGCGGCCATGCGTTTCTACGCCGAGAAGTTCGGCGAAGATATGGAGAAATGGGGCTTGGTCGGCTTGCTTCATGATTTTGATTGGGAGATCCACCCGACTCTTGAACAACATCCGCAGGATGGCGCGCCAATTCTTCGTGAGCGCGGGGTTCCCGAGGAGATCATCCAGGACATTTTGAGTCATGCCGATCACCTGAATATGCCGCGCGATACAGTAGTGCGCAAAGCCATCTGTGCATGCGATGAAATCACCGGATTGATCACCGCCGTTGCGTTGGTCCGTCCCTCGCGCTCGTTGTATGACCTTAAGGCTCCTTCCGTCAAAAAGAAATGGAAGGACAAGGCCTTCGCGGCTGGCACATCCCGCGTTGAAATGGAACACGCTTCGCAGGAATTCGGTATTGAGTTATGGGAGCACGTGGGGAATGTGATTGTGGCAATGAGAAGGATCGCACCCGAGTTGGGACTGGCCGGGAACGTTCCGCAACCATGATCTCACGGCTCTCGCATGGGTAAAACCTTCGGCAGGCTATCAAGTTGTTCTCTGTCTAACGTAATCAGTTCTGTTCCAAATCGCAAAGCGACCGCGGCGTATACCGCGTCACTGCCGCGCAGGCGGTTGTTCGCGGCGATGTCAACCGCCAGATCGGCAATGCTTTCATCCACATTTATAAAAGTGGTGTTGGGAAAGTTACGTAATTCCTGCACAAAGGCTAAACCAAGTTTGGGTTTTCCTTGTCCACGCGCCAGGGCAGCGGATATCTCAGGCAAAACAAGAATAGGCACAATAATGGGAATGGATTGCTCGCGTAAATTCAGCATGAATGCTTTGCTTGCCTGATGAGCAGATTCGGTAGGCGTAAATGCACTCACAAAAACGCTGGCATCAATTGTGACAGACGAATTCATCGGCGCATCTCTGAAAGGATCTCCACTGCGCTTTTCTCGTTCTGCCAGCCTTTGCCTAGCTCTTCGCCAATTTTTACGAGGCGTTCCCAAACTTCATCGGCAGATTTTTCAGGAGGAGCAGCATCCAATGGAATAATCAGCGCGGCAGGTTTGCCGCGTTGCGTAATGACATAGCGGGCGCGTTCTTCCTTCACCGCCCTTACTACTTCGGAGGCGCGTGATTTCAGTTCACGGATGCCAATCTCTTCTGTTTTAGGTTGTTTTTTCTTCATGTGGTCACCTGTGTGACTACATCATACTCCTGCGGGTTATAATAGTCAAGGCGAAAAATAACACACATAAGAATTAATCCATCACTTCGTTAAGTTGCTGCTTGACTCTGACTCCGCCTCGTTATACACTAGCACTATCAAATAGGAGCCAGGCTGTCCAAATCTGCGAATTTTATTCATAAAGGATCAATTATGTCAGAGGAACGATTTGTCTCGCGCGGTTTCATCGGTAAGCGGCGTGCAGGGGAGAAAAAGGATCGCATCCCGCCCGGCCAGTATCTTACGAATGATTTCCCTGTCCTCTCCGCAGGCCCAACTCCACACACACCCCTCGAAAAATGGACATTCAACATCGAAGGCCTCGTTAAAGAAAAGATCTCATGGACATGGCAGGACTTTCTCAAACTTCCCATGCAAAATTATGTTGTTGATATTTCCTGCGTCACCAAGTGGACGCATCTCGACATGAAATGGGAGGGTGTAAGTCTTGACACGTTGCTGGAACACGTTGAACTTGACCGCAAAGCCATGTTCGTTACTGCCTATAGTGACGGCGGCTACACCACGAATATGCCCCTTTCTGGGAATCGGCCGGCTACCACAACCGTGGCGACCCGTGGAAAGAACAGAGGTATTGGAATGACTGATTCTTGCGATACGCATCCCACGAATTTTCACCGAATTTCTTTTTCCTTTGTGTCCCTTCGTGTCCTTTGTGGTTAAAAAAGGTTTTTATGAAGCAAACCCTCAACTGGCAAATCGCTTCGATCAGCGACATCAAGCCTGAAACCGATAAAGTAAAGTCGTTCACGCTGGCACTTCCCGCGTGGACGCGTCACCGCGCCGGGCAGCATTACGACATCCGCCTGACCGCGGAAGATGGCTATCAGGCCCAGCGCAGTTATTCCATCGCCTCCGAACCGGAGCGCGATGGCGAGGTGGATATTACTGTTGAGCGCATCAACGATGGAGAAGTCTCGACCTATCTGCACGATGTCCTCGTCCCGGGCGACCGTATCGAAGCGCGTGGCCCGATTGGCGGCTACTTTATCTGGGAAGCGAAGATGACGGAGCCGTTGCTATTGATCGCCGGCGGATCGGGTATTGTGCCGTTGATGTCCATGATCCGCCATCGCGCTGCGGCGGGCGCAAAGACTCCCGTGAGTCTGCTTTACAGTTCACGTAACTTCGAAGACATCATTTACTACGATGAACTTGAAAAACTACGCGCTGCAAATAATGGCCTGCAAATCTTTCACACGCTCACACGCTCCCAGCCCGCGGAATGGAAAGGCTACATGCGGCGCATTGACCAGGATATGCTGAAACATATTGTCAGCCCGCTGGGCAGGTCAGTCCAGGTCTTCATTTGTGGGCCAACGCTCTTGGTTGAAGCCGCTGCGAATTCGCTGGTCAAAATCGGAATTAAGTCAGACCAGATCCGCACCGAACGATTTGGTCCGACCGGAGGATGATATGGAAGAGATGACAGATATCAACCGCGAACTCATGCTGGATGCAAACGCGACCGCGGGATTGCTGTACGAGATCTTCGGCGTTGAAATGACCGCCGCGCCGACCGAGTGTGCCAACTGCGGCAATGAAGACGAGATCGGCACGCTGCTGGCTTTTACACACGGTCCGGGGGTTATCCTACGCTGTTCAACTTGTGAGCATGTAGTGCTGCGCATTGTCCAGACACCGGACGAAATCATTCTGGATGCGCGTGGCGCGGTCTATTTGAGGTTGGCGCGCTGAAAAACGGATGATATTTAGCTATATAATCGCTAACACAAGAGCACGACATGAGCGAATACCAATTCACAGTTGTTATTGAACCAGACGAAAAAGGTTATCATGCCTTTGTCCCTTCTCTCCCTGGTTGTCATTCTTTCGGCGATTCTGTTGAGGAAGCGCAGACTAACATTCTCGAAGCCATTGAAATCCATGTCGAATCCATGCTTGAAGATAGAGAGCCTGTGCCTGTGGAACGCGATCCAGTTTTCATCACCCGCCTTTCCATTCCCATAGGGTATGAGCAATAGATTCCCTCGCATTACCTGTGACGAGTTAGTGCGCGTTTTGAAATACGAAGCATTCCACGTGACGCGGATATTTCAGCAGACAATTTTCGAGCTCTCCTCAAGAAATAGAAATTGACAACCCGTTCCCGAAAAGACGGGTTGTATTTTTAGGGAGAAATTCCTGCTCAACAACTCAAAAACCTACACCGTCAACGACCAGGCAACGAAGAGCGACGCGCTCGACTTCAGGCCTACTGTTGGAAGAAAATATTCCTCAACCATGAATCAGCATACATGCGATGAAAATCTTCAAAGCGACTCGCAAGTACGAAAAATGGTTAAGACAGAACATCGGCGTTTTTGAGGATGACCTGTCCTTAAAGGCGAAGAAACTGGCGGAGGATCCGTCAGCATTTCTGCGCGGCACATTCTATCGCTGGATGCAATTGTGGCCGGATATCTGCAAAAAGATCGCAGATGCACCGGTCGTACTATCGGTCGGTGACTTGCATGCCGCGAACTTTGGAACCTGGCGCGACGCAAAGGATCAACTTGTCTGGGGTATCAATGATTTTGACGAAGCCGGGCTGTTGCCCTACACCCTCGACCTGACGCGCCTCGCCGCCAGCGTTGAACTGGCTTCGGAAATGCAGGAGTTGAAGATTGGTCTGGAGGAGGCGTGTGAAGCCATCCTGGAGGGATATAAGCAGAGCCTCGAGTCCGGTGGTAAGCCGTTTATTCTGAATGACGAGAATGGATGGCTTTGGAAGGCATATGTGCAGGGCGGAAAATCAGCAGACGAATATTGGAAGGAACTGGAACAAAGCCAGGATATGGAGTTCGAGATCCCCACTGAGGCACGGATCGTGCTCGAAGCGGCTTTGCCCGCTAAAGGATTGGAATACCGACTCAAACATCGCCTGGCTGGTGTGGGGAGTCTGGGCCGCCCTCGTTACACCGCGCTGGGGACCTTTGAAGGCGAACGGATCGCGCGTGAGACCAAACCATTGCTTGCCTCCGCGGCGCTGTGGGCGGACAAAAAACACAAGGATACGGAAATCTATTACGAAAAGGTTCTGGCGCGCGCTGTACGCAGTCTCGACCCGCTGGTGAAAGTGTACGAAGGCTGGTTGGTGCGGCGGCTCGCGCCCGATTGTCACCGCATCGAACTCTCGGAACTGGGACCGGAGCGCGATGAGAAGCGCATGTTGCGCGCCATGGGCTGGGAGAGCGGCAACATCCATTTGGGAACGCCCAATGCGATCAAGGCTGTGTTAAAGGATTTGAAGAATCGCAAGAAGGACTGGCTCGTGAAAGCCGCAGGGAAAATGGTAAAGGCGACCTTGAAGGATTGGGAAATGTGGAGGAAAGGACAATTTTTAGGGATAAATAAGTAGCACAGAGGAAACCCCATACCTAACTCTGACTCCAAAACCTACATCCTCGATGACCAGTGGACTGATAAAGACGCCCTCGATTTCACTCCCTATGTTGAAATTCTTGCGGACATTATCCAAACGGGAAACACACCATTGACTATTGGTGTATTCGGCACATGGGGCTCAAGCAAGACTTCGGCGATAAAGATGATGAAAAATTACTACGGAGAATAAACAATGAAAAGTTTTTTGAAATTTGAGAGAATAATAACACTTGCAACTCTTATCACAACGCTTCTTGTATCCTGTACACCAGCGAATCTTTTCCCATCTCCTACACCGTTCCCAACAACATCTCCAACAACATCTCCAACAGAGACTCCGCCTAGTACTCCATCTCCAACTCCCACCGAAACCATCACTCCAACTCCAACGAAAGAATTAACCCCTGAACAACAGCGCGAACGAGACTTTGGTGTTTTTGTACCAGCGGGCGAAGCTTGCGTGAGATTTAAAGAGGCTTCTATGGGGGGATTTTCTGATTTTGTTAAATCAGATGCGTGAGTTGCAGAATTAAAATTCCACTATACGGGCCAAAGTAAGAATGAGATAATTCCGATGGGGCCAGTTAGAGAAGACGGAACTAGAGAAGAAAGAGAAGTGAAATTAATACAGGTTGTTTGTAGAGATAAGAATGGAGCTATCGAAGAGCCTATATGGGTCGTCCTCGGAGGAATAGATTTTGGTAAAGATCGTGACGGCAAAAATGTTTACTGGACTAATGACGGCGGAAGTATTGTAGTTACAACCCCTGATCAAATATTGACCCAAATAAATCAAGGAGAAGAAATCAGAATAACACTCGTGACAAAAAATGGGAGTGGAAGTTTTCGCGACCATTGGGAAAACCATGGAGGAGGCAACGAGTCAGCTCAAGAATCTGCAAGACAACTTTCTGAAAAACAAGAGCAAATAAATCAACTGGTGGAAGAAATTGGTGTTAATGAAAGTGACTTTGAGTTATTTCCTTTAATGATTACATTAGGCCCCTTCATTAATCCTTAAAATTTTATTAAAAAACCCAAAGTCTATGGTGAGAGTAAAGTGGAGAGTCGTACCATGAAGAGCAAGGGTTTTTCTATCACGGGACTCATTGTTTACTTCTCTGGCATGGCTGAGATCAAGGCGCGCAGGGCTTTATTGACCTGTTCTGCTGTGGTAAATACTTTCGCCACGTCGGGATCGATCACCGCGACCAGAGGCGCGTCTTTCATACGGCTTGCGAAACGGTTTGGCTTGGCTTTGCTGTAATCAAAGCGATACGCGGAGCGTTTTGCCATTTCAGCGGCTTTAAGTGATTTTGTGCCGGGCGTTTTTTTCATAATCTCTTATTTCATCTTTTGTTGCGCGTCGTGCGCTAATAATTCGGATCGTATCTTCAATTCGCTCCACATATCTCAGCCTACTTCTTTTTCTTCACAGTCTTTAACCCTCTCTTCGGTGCACTTTTCTTTGCAGGCGATTTTGCCTTCGTCATTGGCTTCTTCTTTGGCGTGGCCTTCTTCCCCGGAGCCGGCTTCCTGCCGTTTGAGGATGAGGCTACAGTTGTTCTCTTCTTCGCAGGCTTCTCCTCTTGAACCTCCACAAACTTCTCCACCGTCCAGCTCACATTGACGGAGACTACTTCCTCGCCGGCCTTCACCTCAACAACGGCATCACCTTTCGTCGCGGCGCGTTTGCGCAGGCCAGCCTCATCCAACCTGGTGGATTTCGGCGCGCCCTTGCTCAAATGGATCGTGGCCATGTGATTCGGTTTGCCGGTGACCACACCCGCCAGTCTGACATTAGCAGACAAATCCCATGCAATCACTCCCTTGCCGTAACGTCCCTGCACCGGGAAATCTTTTTCCTGCACGCGTTTCGCCTTACCATCGCTGGTGATGAGGAAGATTTCACCTTCGGCAGGCAATATCTCCATGCCAACGGCTTCAGCCTTGTCGTCCAGCTTCACGCCATTCACGCCCGCCGCGACGAGACCCATGGGGCGCACCTCCTCTTCCTTGAAGCGGATCGCCATTCCCTGGGCGGTGGCGAGCAGAATATCCTTCTTGCCGTCGGTCAAACCAACTTCAATTAACCTGTCACCTTCGTTCACTCTGACAAGTGCAAACGTTTGTGAAGAGGGTCCGGGTAGTTCGCTGACCAGACTCTTTTTGATCATGCCCAGTTTCGTCGCTGTGATCACGCAGGTCTCTTCAGGGAGTGCTGATTTTCTGGATGGCAATGCGAACACAGCCGCTAGAGAGTCGCTTTCCGTCAATGGTGAGACTTTATAGAACATTGTGCCTTGCGTGAGCTTCTCCGCCTGCGGGATGATGTGCGCGGCAATTGCTGCGGCTCGTCCTGATTTCGCCACAAAGTAGACCGTATCGGTCGTGGAGGCATGCACCAGCCAGCGAGGCGCATCATTCCCTGAGTGTTTCGGTTGCTTGTCGTCATGCGTGCGCGAAACCAGCCCATCCTCCGTCACGCCAATCCACACTTGTTGCTCGGGCAACAGGTCTCTTGCTGTGAGTGTCTTGGTAGTCTTGCCGTTTGCAGACAGGTTCACGATCTGCGTGCGGCGCCGGTCACCGTATTGGTCCTTCACCTTCAGCAGCTCTTCCGCCACCACGCCGCGCATCTTCTTAGGAGACTTCAACAGCGTTTCCAAATCTTTGATGAGCGCGGTCATTTCCCTATACTCAGTCTCGATCTTCTTTCGTTCGAGCGCTGCCAGCCTGCGCAACTGCAGGTCAAGGATGGCCGTTGCCTGGAGTTCTGTCAGCTTGAAGCGTTTCATCAGTTTGGTACGTGCCGTTTCAACATCCGGAGCGGAACGGATGAGGTTGATCACATCGTCCAGATTCTTTAATGCGATCAGATATCCTTCAAGGATGTGGGCGCGCGCTTTGGCTTTTTCCAGATCGAATTCAGCGCGTCTTTTTATAACCGTCAGCCTGTGCTCGATATAGACACGCAGTGCCTGCTTCAGCGTTAACGTGCGCGGCTCCCCATCCACGAGCGCCAGCAGATTGATGCTGAACGTGGTCTGCATCGGTGTACGCTTATAAAGGTCCTGCAGAATGACCTCGGGGTTGGCGTTCTTCGTCATTTCAAGAACGATGCGCATCCCGTGGCGGTCTGATTCATCCCGCAGGTCAGATAAGCCTTCGAGATAGCCTCCGCGTGCCAGGTCAGCGATGCGTTCGATCAGGCTGGATTTGTTGACCATGTATGGGAGTTCAGTGACGATGATGCGGTTCTTGCCGCGTTCCATTTCCTCCACGTGGGCTTTTGCCTGCACGGTGACGCGTCCGCGCCCTGAGCCATAAGCAGACTCGATCCCATCCTGATCCTTCTCCTGAATGATGACTCCACCTGTGGGGAAATCGGGTCCCTGGATGAATTCCATCAATGTTTCCACGTCGATGTCATCTAGCTTTTCGTACTTCTCAAGCATGTATATGATGGCGTCAATGACTTCAGCAAGGTTATGAGGCGGAATAGAGGTCGCCATGCCGACCGCGATGCCCGTCGCGCCGTTAACCAGAAGATTTGGCAATGCGGCAGGGAGAACGCCCGGCTCGGTTAAGGTATCATCGAAATTCGGGTTGAAGTTAACCGTGTTCTTATTGAGATCGAAAAGAATATCGAGCGCGGCCGGCGTGAGACGCGCCTCGGTGTAACGCATCGCGGCGGGTGGGTCGCCATCCACGGAACCAAAATTGCCCTGTCCATCCACCAGCAAGGTGCGCATGGAAAAATCCTGTGCCATGCGTGCCATCGCTTCATATACTGCCGAGTCACCGTGCGGGTGATATTTACCCAGCACTTCACCAACAATACGAGCAGACTTCTTGTATGAGGAATCGGCGCGGATGCCCATGTCGTACATTGCATACAGGATGCGGCGCTGCACAGGCTTGAGGCCATCGCGCGCGTCAGGCAAGGCACGCGCCACGATCACACTCATGGCGTAATCAAGATAGGACTGCTGCATTTCGTTATCAATATCTATTTTTCGAATTAAACCAAGTTCCATGTGAAATCCTTTTTTTGTCCACC
>Ga0136614_10001254_pt1 | contig 14727 bp, 7 predicted proteins | sample AntDrymUQ2792106_2_FD_106643 | JGI IMG/M metagenome (GOLD analysis project Ga0136614, IMG submission 106643) | Polar desert sand microbial communities from Dry Valleys, Antarctica - metaG UQ279 (21.06) | ecosystem: Environmental > Terrestrial > Soil > Desert | place: Antarctica: Dry Valley... | reverse complement strand
CCTGCCAAAAGAAAAAATTACAATGACGCTTGAAATTTGTTGAAGGCTGTATTATAAATCCGGTTAGTTGGACACCTAAACTAACATATGTCCGATGTAAGGTTTAGCCAACACCTTGGCAAGGTAAAATTAACCAATTATAGGCGGGAATACGAATTGTATGTAGGAGATGGCTGAATGGTTTGTTATCGCCACCAACAAACCCCTTCTCTCCAATCAGCCGAGTAAGTTCCTTTTAATATTTATGTGATGTTGTCCAGCAGTCATTCCAGTCCGCTCAAAAAGGTGCGCAACTTGCGCTTCAGGCCACTTTCAACGCCGGTCACATTCTTCACTAGTAGGAGTTTCATTATGAAATCTAAGTGCAGCGTTCTAGACATTGTTCTTTTAGTCGCCTGCTTTCTTTGCGGAACGTCGGCGGCGCTCGCGCAGGGAACCGATTTAGGAACGATTCGCGGGACTGTGACCGATCCGCGCGGGGCGGTCCTCGCCAACGTTCAGGTGCAGGTGACTGACTCGGAGACCGGAACCTCGCGCGACTTGACAACAAATGATGAGGGTCAATACGAAGTCCCGGGGCTCAAGTCCGGTGACTACAGAGTGACCGTCACCGCCGGAGGATTCAAGACGCACATTGTTAACGTGTCTTTGAGTAGCGGCGAAAGTGTCCGGGCGGATGCTGATTTGGAAGTCGGGGAGGCGACGGCGACCGTTGAGATTTCTGCCGACGCGGGGGTTATTCAGACCGAAGCGCCGACCATCTCCAGCACGATCAATAACCGGCAACTGGTCGAGTTGCCGCGCGACAGCCGGGACATTTATTCGTTCCTCTACCTGAACCCGAATATCACCCAGGGGGCGAGCGAGGGCGAATTCAAATTCATCGGCGCGCAGAGTTACGGGGCCAGCTTCTCACTCGACGGCCAGCGTTCAAACGGCGGTATTTTCGGCGGCGCGACGACGAGCCAGCCGTCGCTCGAAGCGATTGGCGAGTTGACTGTATTGTCGAACAACTTCACGGCGGAATACGCCGGCATCGCTAACGTCCGCGTCCAGACGAAGCGCGGGACGAAGGATTTCCACGGCTCGCTTTTCTACAACAACAGGAACTCTGCGCTCGCCGCGTGGACAATTCAAGACAAGAACAATCTTGCTAACTTCGTACCGTCCTTCGCACGTCCCGATTACCCCAAACCTTATTTTAACCTCAACGAAACCGGCGGCTCGTTGACCGGCCCCGTCCCATTTCTCGGGCGAGACAAGACGTTTTTCACCGCCGCTTACGAGCGCCGCTGGAGTGTGAACCCGTTTCTGTTCGCCGTCAGGGTCGGGGCGACCGGCGCCGGCGTGCCCGGCCAGAGTATTTTGAACGGCGATTTTTCGGGATTGGCGAATGCGAACAAACCCGTCGTGCCGGATAGCGTTCTGCCTCTGCTCTCTGCGGGGGAGTTAGCAAATAACACTGTGCAGGTCGGAACGACGCGGCGCTTCGTTACCATCCCGCAGCGTCTGATGAACCCGACGGTGGCGAAGCTGATTCAAAACTTTTACCCGTCTTCGAGTCTAGCTGCGCCCGTCAATCTGCGGGGCGCATTATCGGATTTCGCGCAGAACCTGACGGCGCGCGGCACGCGCGATTTAGTCACGGCGAGAATTGACCACGACTTTACGCAGAACGATAAGTTCTACGCGGTGTACAACTATCAGAACCAGCCGCGCACCTCGACGCAATTCGCGGGCGTCGGCTACCCCGCCTTCGGCCTGCTCGAAAACGAACAGGAGAATCACACGCTCGCGCTTTCATACGTGCACGTCTTTTCCAGCAACCTCGTCAACGAAGTGCGCGGCGGCTTCAACACGCAGAACCTGTTCAGAAAAGCGCCGCGCACCCTCCGCGAATTTTTGTCGACCATCGGTTTCGGCGAAGGAGACATCACCGCTTACGGCGCGGTCGTCGGGCCGGCGGCGCTCGACACGCCGGGCCACACGTCAATCAGCATTCAGAACTACGCCCTCATCGGAAACGGCGGGCGGAGCGTCAATCGCACGCTCGACCAAAAACTGGCCACGTTCGGAGACACGTTGACGTGGATCGTCGGTCGCCACAGCATCAAGGGCGGCTTCGACGTGGTGCGTAATCGGGGCACTGACGGTTTCGTGGCGAACCGAGGTAACGCGCGCGGGCGCATCAACTACACCACTACCGGCGCCAACCCGACGGGCGGCTTCGCGCGCTTCCTGCTGGGTCTGCCACCCGATAACGTCCAGTACGTTGACCGGCTGCGCGGCCAACTCGATGCGTCCAACTGGGAGCAGGGTTACTTCGTTCAAGACGAGTTCAGAATTCACCCGCGCGTCACGCTCAACCTCGGTTTGCGTTACGAATTAGTCACGCCCTTCGTGGACAGGGAAGACTTGCTGGTCAACTTCGACCCGACGTTTGTTGATTCAGCAACGGGGAGAAAAGGCCGGTTCGTGATTCCGACGAGAGATGTTATCTCGCAGATTGATCCCAGAATAGTGGCTTACGGAATTGTCGCGGCGGATGAAATCGGGCTTCATCGCGGGCTTATCAACACGGACAGGAACAACTTCGCACCGCGCTTCGGCGTCGCGTGGCGCGTCACCGACAATACCGTGCTGCGCGGCGGCTACGGCATCTTCTACCCGACCTCGGCGGCGCAAAACATCCGCGACGCGTTCGGGTCGTCGCCCTTCAATCAATCGCTGACGAAGCGGACGATTGCGACCACTCCGCTCGGAGGCTGGCCGGGCGGCTTAACCGCGCCGGGGCTGACTCCATTTAGTGGCGGCGTGCTTAACACGTTCGACAGCCGGCCGTCTGCGAACGCGATTCCATTCGACCTGCAACAGCCGCGCGTCGAACAATTCAACGCGACAGTGGAGCGTGAGTTGGGGTGGCAGACAGGGGTGAGAGTTTCATACCTCGGCACGCGCCTGCACGGATTGGTCGGCGGCATAGACCTTAATCTGATCCCGCCGAGCGACACGCCGTTCGGCACCACGACGGGCGACGGGGTGACGCCGTGTACTCCGGCCGTTGATTGCCAACTTTCGGCCGCCGACCTCGCGCGCCTGCCCTTCCCGACGCTTGGCGATTTCCTCGCCAGCTACCGCAACTTCGGCAGCGGACGCTCGCACGCGCTGCAAGTCGAAGTGAATCGCCGGTTCGCCGCCGGCCTCACGCTCAACGCCAGCTACACGCTGCTCGACCAGAAGGGGAGCGGATTCGACGTTGGTGCTTCCAGTCTCGGAGGCACTTCTTACAATCAGTTCCTTCCCGAAAACGATTTCGCGCGCGAGGCTTTCGTCTCGCGCCACCGCTTCATATCTTACGGAGTTTACGAATTGCCGTTCGGTCGCGGTCGCGCGTTCGGCGCAGAGCTTCCTCGCTGGGCCGACCTGACCCTCGGCCAGTGGCAACTCTCTTGGAACATGTTCGCCAAGAGCGGCACCGGCTTTACACCTTACTATTTTTGCGACAATTGCGGTCCGGTCTTCCCCGGCAACATCGCCAGCAGCTTTATTGATGCGGTTGGTGCTTTCGGCGGCACCTCGTTCCGTCCCGTTGTGACAGCGGGAGTCAGTCCCTACTCCAAGAGCGGCGATCAGTTCTTCAATTCCGCCGCGTTCGCGCCGCCGCCCGTCGGGGCTGATGCGCTGGACAATCCCAACATCGCGCGTCGCAACTCACTCACGGGGCCGGGGACGTGGGGGGTGAACATCGGCGTCCGCAAACTCTTCCCCATTACGGAGACAATCAGGTTGGACGTCGGCGCTGATTTGAACAATGCGTTCAATCACCCGCTCGAATCGCCGACGGATCTTCAATTCGCCAACCTCGGGACACTTTCGATGGGCGTCGACCCGGCGACGCGCAGACCTTTCATCGCGAGCGTCGCCCCTAACCCGGACTTCGGCCGCATCAGAACGAGCTTCAATCAGGAGAGCATTGACAATCGCCGCCTCATCCGCTTGCGGCTGCGCCTGACCTTCTAAAACGAGAAAGCGTTAAGTAGAGAGGATGGATAAAAAGAAGTAAGATGCTTTTCATCCATCCTCTTTCACCTTAACATCCACCCGGCGGCTTAACTTTCGGAGTCGAGTCGGGTACGTCAGGAGTTTTTGTTAATGTCGCAAGCTAATTCTGTAAGACAGAATTTTACACGCAAGCCGAACTTCGCGGACGTCAAGACCGCGGGTCACGACATGCTGCGTCTGGTGAACCGCCGCATCCTGCTCAACATCATCTCTGACAGGCAGCCAATCTCGCGCGCCGACATCGCAAAAATCAGCGGACTCAACAAGGCGACCGTCTCGGCGATTACGAATGAACTCCTGAGAGAAAATTTTGTCGTCGAAGAAGGACTGGGTAAGACGACGCCAATCGGCGGGAAGCCCCCGACGCCGCTGCGCATCAACGAATTGCGCTTCGGTATTTTCGGCCTCGACATCAGATCCGACCAGACGATCCTCGCGCTCAGCGACTTCCACCATCGTCTCGTCGCCCGAAGAAATTTCGAGACCGGAGCCGACCCGCGCGCGTTCCTCAAGGAGATTACGAAAGAAATCAATGGCATGCGCGCCGAGCACGGCGAGTTTATCGAGATCGCGGGTGTCGGCGTCAGTTTGCCGGGTCTCGTTGATCACCGCACCGGAACTTTCTTAACTTCGGTCGTCCTGCCGTGGCGCGAAGTGCCCATCGTCGAGTGGATCGGGGAAGCGACGCACTTGCCGGTTATCGTTGACAACTCGGCGCGCTGCGCTGCGCTCGCCGAAATCTGGCACAGCAAGTCGCACTACGCCCACGTCAGAAATCTTCTTTACGTGAGCGTCAGCAGCGGCCTCGCATGCGGAGTGGTGATAGACGGCAGTCTGTACCGGGGTGGAACGAACACCGCCGGACAGTTCGGCCACATCCCCGTTGACCTCAACGGCCCGGAGTGCCGTTGCGGGCGTCGCGGGTGTTGGGACTTGTACGCCTCCGATAACGCCACCATCGCGCGCTACAAGAGCATGTCAAACGCGACCGCGAAGCGCGGCGTCACGATGAGAAGAATCGTCGAGTTGGAAGAGTCCGGCGACCCGGCGGCCACGGAAGCAATCAGGGAAACGGCACGCTACCTCGGCGCGGGCATCGCCGGTCTGGTCAACGGACTCGACCCGGAAGTGATTGTTATCGGCGGTGAGATCACCAAAGCGTGGGGAGTCGTCGAGCCGATCATCACGCAGGAGGTAAGACGCAACCTGCTCAGCCCGGGCGCTCATGCCATCCCGATCCGGCGTTCAACTTTCGACGTGCGACCGAGCCTTAAGGGGGCGCTCACGCTCGTGCTCAACGATCTGCTTTCCGTGCCGCACGTCGGATGAGGGACAAGACTTACGGCGGGCGCGTGGGACAAAGCGCGAGACGAGAATCACTCCTAACTGAGCATGACCACGAATACCGTAGCGCTAATCCGCACGCGACTCGACGGAGGACTCATCCCCGCCGTCCCGGTGCCCTTTGATGGTCAGGGACAACTTCACACGAGTGGCCACGACGCATACCTCAGATACATGAGTGAGCAACCTGTCGCGGGCATCGCGGTGTGGGCGCACACCGGGCGCGGACTGTTACTTGAAAACGAAACGGCAGATGCCGTGCTGCGTGATTGGCGCCGCGCGCTCCCGAATAAAGTTCTCATTGCCGGGGCCGGCGCGGCCTCCGCGAGGAATGAAGACGAGGCGACCGACCGTGCGGCGGCGATGGCCGAACAGGCTGCCAGATTAGGCGCGGATGCCATTCTCGTATACGCGCCCGTGTGGCTGCGCGGGCACGAGAGACGGGACGCCAAGATTGTCGAGCATCACCGACGCTTGGCGGGGGTGGGTTTGCCGCTCGTGCTCTTTTACCTATACGAATCGGCGGGCGGAATCGGTTACAGCCCCACAGTCCTCGACGAACTACTCTCGATGCCCGAAGTGGTGGGGATCAAGATGGCGACGCTCGACAGCGTTTTGACGTATCAAGATGTGTCCCGCCAACTGAGGACGAAGCATCCCGACAAGTTACTAATCACAGGCGAAGACCGCTTCCTCGGTTACAGTTTACAGCGCGGTGCGCGCGCGGCACTGATCGGCATGGGCGCTGCCTGCTGCGGGTTGCAGGCCGACCTCATTCGTTCTCACACGGAAGGCGACGCGCGGCGTTTCCTCAGACTTTCAAACTTTGTTGACCAACTCGCCGAAGCCACATTCACTACACCAATGGAAGGTTACATAAAACGGATGCTGTGGGTGCTCGTGCATCAGGGCGTGATCCCGTTTGAGGCGGCCCATGATCCGTGGGGGCCGGAGTTGCCGCGAGAGGAGTTTGACAAAATCGGGCGGACGCTCGCCGCGCTACGAGAGACGGAGTGAAATGCGTTTAGCAGCCTCCATCAAAGACGGCGATTTAGATTCGTCGCTCGTCTCATCACTCGCCGCCGATTACGAGCGGTTCGCCGAGACGCTGCCCCGCCCGCTCGAAGAATATATCCTCGAACGCTACCGGCTCGACCTCAGCAGCGAGTACGGCGGGTTGCCGATCAAAAACCCTTTCGGCAAAGCTTCCGGTCAACTCTCGCTCAACACCCAGCAGGTAGCCCGCGACGCCGACGCCGGCCTCGGCTTCGTCGTGCTTAAAACGATCATCGCGGAGGACGAGAGTGGCACCCGGTCAATGAGCGAGTGGGCGATTCACGAGACGAGAATGGTCGTCGAACGTATCGCCGGCGCCGACGGAAGCGCGGGTTGGAATGTGACGTGGAAGGGGCGCGGTTGGTACGAAACATTCGACGCCTACCTCAACTTCTTCGCCGAGTCACTCGAGACCGGCGACGGTGCCGGGATGATCGTCGTCCCGTCCTGTAAATACCATCTGCCCGGCCCGGATGAAGACGAGTGGCGAATTGAGGAGTATGCCTACACGACGCGGCGGCTACTTGACGTGTGGGACGCGCAACGGGGCGACGGCGGCGCGGCGATGCCGATTGAGAAGGACTTCAGCCCGACGCTCGCGGGTTCTGACCGTGCGGCGCAGGCCAACACAATCATGCGCTGGCTCTCGAAAGTCACCGGACTGATTCATCGCGCCGCCACGCCGCGCCGCATCAACGTCGGGTTGAAACTCTTCAACGCGGTCTTTGAAGACGATTTTCAACTGAAGACGTTACGCCTCGTCAACGACTCGTGCGACGGAGAAGACAAAGCTGACTTCCTCGTTTACGCCAACCGTCTCTTTGATCCGCACCGTGAGTTCGACGGCGTCAAGGGCGTCGCCTACGGCGGGCCTGACTTGAGCGCGCGTAACCTCGCGGTGCTGGCGCGACTGCGCACACTCGAACAATGTGGCGAAATCCCTCCGTGCCGCATGCCGATTAGCGCGACGGGTAACATCGAGTCGGGACGCACGGCTGTTGAGTATTTATTGAGGGGAGCGAGCAGCTTTCAGATGCACACGTTATTTCAACTCCCCGGCAGCGAGCATCGAATGCGCGGCGGCAGCAAGACCGAGCGCGCGCTGCACGAGCTTTATTTCAACCCGGAGCGCGGGCTAATCGCGTGGCTCTTATACCTGCGCCGAAAATTTGACTGGCCGGCGGAGTGGAATGTCAAGCGGATGGCCGAATTCTGCGTTGACCCGGCGAATAAATTGTGGGCCGCCGCGCAACCGGCCATAATTCAAAGTTATCAGCATCCACTCAGCGGTACGCGCAAATGATTACGTGGTGCTCGTCGGCTAAACGTTTTTGATGTCCGGCGTCGCAGTCTATTTCATGCGTTTCGTCGCAGCCTTTAACCGAGAGAAAAGATTCATGCGTAGGAAAATTATTAGCCGGCTCGCCGCGCTTTTGCTGTTGATGTGTCCGTCCGCTCCCGTTGTCGCTTCCGTCAACAACATCTGGGCGGTCAACGACGGTGAAAAGATTGAGAGAGATGATTTGACGAACAAGAACCGAAAGTACAATTCAGTGTGGGACGGGCGGCGCATAAAAATCTTCGGTGGGCGCAATGAAATTATCGCCTTCCAGTTAATTGTCGAATCTGACAACGATGGCATCGAGAAACTAGAGGTGGCGCTGCCCGTGCTCAAGCAAAAGGGCGGCGGCAGAATCGCTTACGCGCCCCCGTCAAACGACCCGACCGATTACGTCGGGCGACCCATTCAAATTTTTTCCGTCAACTACATGAACGTCGTGAAAGCCACGCGCGCGGATTGGGTCTTTCGCCCTGAATCACCGGCGGCTCCGAAAGACCCGACGGGATGGAAGACCGTCCAACTCGTTCCGGAAAACGCAAAGCCGGGCAAAGGCGGATTCCCACTCAAGGTAACTCCGCGACAAAATCAAGCCGTCTGGATCGAAGTCTACACAAGTCGCGACCTCCCGGCTGGCGTCTACGAGGGGCGCGTCGAGGTGAACGCCGACGGGTGGAAGAAAGCGATCCCCGTCGAGTTGGAAGTGTTCGACTTCATGCTGCCTGATGAAAACAGCATGCACGCGATGATTTACTACGAGAGCACTCAGCCCGAGTTGTATCAGGGAAAGAATCTCGACGCCGAGTATCATCGCTTCGCGCACCGTCAGCGTGTCGAATTGGTTCACGCTTACAATGTCGAATCGGCGCGCAGTGCGGCGGGGCGTTTCAGCGGCGAAGACTTCACCCGCGCGCGCGGCTACGAAGGGCCGGGCGAAAAAACCGGCAACCAAATCATCCCGGCCACGTTCTACGGCCCCGGCAAGGACTACGATGAACAAGCAAGCGCGTGGAAAAAATCGGACGAGTGGATGACATTCCTCAAAGGAAACATTCCGCGCGCTTTGACCTTCCTCTACATGCCGGACGAACCGGGGCCGCCTGAATTTGAGCACATCAGAAAAATCGCGCGCAACGTCCATTCAAATCCGGGGCCTGGGGGGAAACTCCCCATCTTTGTCACGCGACGCTACACGAAAGAGTTGGACGACGCGATTGACATCTGGGACTCGGGGCCGCAGGGCTACGACATTCAGCGCGCGCTTGCGGAGCGTGCGCGCGGGCGCGACTACTGGATTTACAACGGCGGTCGCCCTCACGCCGGCGCGATCATCATTGACGCCCCGGCCACCGATCCGCGCGCGACTGTCTGGGCCTGCTTCAAGCACAGCATCAACGTTTACTTCTACTGGCACGGCGTCCACTGGCGGCACAACAGCCAGAAGAGAGGGCAGCGCGAGCAGAACGTCTGGGCCAATCCCGTCACCTTCGACAATCGCGGCCAGGCGGGGAAATCCGTCACCGATCACGGATACATCAACGGCGACGGAGTGCTCATCTACCCCGGCGAAGACAGATTGCACCCGGAGGAAGATCGCGGCATCGCCGGGCCAATCTCGACCGTTCAACTGGCGAACTTCCGCCGTGGCTTACAGGATCATCAATACTTGACGCTCGCACGCAAGTTGAATCTCGATGCGCAAGTTGACGAGGCGCTTTGGGCGATTGTGCCCCGCGTCTTCTCGGAAGCGAAAGCGACAGTCAGCTTCCCCGAAACGGGCGACGACTACGAAAAGGCTCGCTATCAATTGGCGCAGTCAATCGCCGGTGCGGGTAAAGACAAAGCTCGCAAGTGAATACATGACAGTTGTGAAAACGGAAGTTCAAAGCATTGCCTTAACCGTCAAGCACATCGCCCTGCATCGCGTGCGCGTGCCGCTGAAAGAACCTTTCCGCATCAGCAACGGTTCGATTGACGAGAAGGATTCGATACTTATCGAGATCACAACTGATAAAGGGGTAACCGGCTGGGGCGAGGCTTCGCCGATGACCGGCTCTTTTTATTCAAACGATACACCTGAAGGCGCGTGGCGTGCGCTCCGCGAGCAATTGATACCGCTCGCGCTCGAAGAGAAAAGAATCAACGCCCCCCGCTTCTTCGAGCGATTGCGTGATGTGCCCGGCGAGGCTTTCGCCAAAGCAGGGCTGGAGGGCGCATTGTGGGACGCATACGCGCGGAGTTTAGGAGCGCCCCTTCATGAATTGTTCGGCGCGTCGTCGAAGCCGATTCCTTCGGGCGTCGCCATCGGCATCTACGACACCGTGGATGAACTGATTGAGCGCGTCGGGCGTTACGTCGGCGAAGGATATCGGCGCGTCAAGATCAAGATTCAGCCGGGCTGGGACATTGAGGCAGTCGCGGGCGTCCGCGCGAAATTTCCCTACCTGCCGCTGATGGTTGACGCGAACGCCGCATACACGCTTGAACACTTGGACATTTTCCGGCAGTTGGACGCTTACAACTTGCTGATGATCGAGCAGCCCTTCGCGCGCGGCGCGCACACGGAGGCAGAGGAGTTGCAGCGCCGGATACGGACGCCCGTCTGCGCGGACGAGTCCGCCGAATCAATTGCCGAACTTGAAGAGATAATCGCGAAAGGCGCGGCGCGCATCATCAACATCAAGGTGCAGCGCGTCGGGGGCTTGAGCGAGGCACGTTTGATGCTGGAGCGCGCGCGTTCCGCCGGACTTGATTGCTGGGTTGGCACGATGCCCGAACTCGGCGTCGCCTCGGCGCAGGGCTTACATTTCGCCACGCTTGAAGGCTTCGACTACCCGACGGACATCGAGGCTTCCGCGCGTTGGTTCGTTGACGACGTGATCGAGCCGCCCATCACGATTGACGCTCACGGCTTCATTCATCTGCCGGAGGGCGCCGGGCTGGGTTATAAAATAGTGCGTGAAAAGATCGAGCGTTACGCCGTAGCCCGCGAAGAGTTCGCCAAATCGTAGCGACTTGTTGAGATGATTCTGATGAGCAACTTGAAAGACAATTTCTGCGCCCATTGCGTCGTCGCTTCACGAGTGGCCGCACTCGTCCTCGCATCGCTGGCGATGATAACGCATGCGCAGTCGGAAAAATTCCCGCGCGTGTGGGAGGCTCCGCTCGTCATCCTGACTTATGAGTTGGGGCCGCCCGACCCGAACCCGGCACTGCTCGACCAGTCGCGCCGAAGGCGGCGCCCCGTCTATCCGTACCCGCTGCTCGACACGCTGACGAATAAGCGCGTCGAGAAGAGCTACAGGGCGGTCTATCTTGAGAACGAATACCTGCGCGTCACAGTCCTGCCGGAATTGGGCGGTCGTCTCTACGCGATCTTCGACAAGACGGCGAACCGCGACGTGCTCTACACGAACCACGTCGTCAAGTACGCGATGGTCGGGATTCGCGGGGCGTGGATTTCGGGCGGCATCGAGTGGAACTTTCCCGACGGCCACACGCTGACGACCGTCTCGTCGATTGACTACGCGACGCGGACGGAAGAGGACGGGAGCGCCGCCGTCGTCATCGGCGACACCGAACGCGTACAGAGAATGAGTTGGTCAATCATCATCCGCCTGCGCCCCGGCAGGAAATTGGTTGAGACGGAAGTGACTTTGAACAACCGCCGCGAGACGCGCGGTCGCTATTGGTACTGGTCAACAGCCGCCGCGCCGGCGACCGACGACATGCGCTTCGTCTACCCGATGCGCGAGGCCTACCCGCACGCCTTCTGGCCCGTCTATTCTTTCCCGAAAGAAAAGGGCGTTGACATCGGCACTTATCGCGAGGTGACGAACGACCTGTCGCTCTTCGCGCGCAACTCGCGGCGTGATTTCTTCGGCGTTTACTACGAGAAGTCAGACTGGGGCATCGTCCACGTGGCCGATTACCGCGAGCTTCCGGGCAAGAAGACATGGACGTGGGGCACAGACGGAAGTGGCAAAATTTGGATTGATAAGCTGACCGATTCTGACGGGCAGTATGTCGAGTTTCAGGCCGGTCGCTTCGAGACGCAGATGGAACACGAATTCATCGCGCCGCACCGCGTTGAGAGGTTTACGGAATACTGGTTTCCCGTGAACCGCTTGGGCGGAGGATTTGACGAGGCGACGCGCGAGGGAGCTTTGAAGGTCAGTGTCGCGGGCAATAAAGCTTTCATTAACATTAACTCGAACGCGAAGTTTGACCACGCTAAGTTAACAGTCGAAAGTGAAGGCCGGCGTCTGCACTCCGACCGCGTGAGCCTCGATCCCGCAAAAGCTTTCACGGTTCAAGTCAACATCCCCGCGAATTCTTCGGGCAAGCCGCTCGGCGTCAGCCTCAAGAGTAAAGACGGGCGCGAGTTAATACGATACCGCACGGACGCGCCCGTTGACGGCAATCCCGATTTCAAACCGGCCACCAGACCTTTGCCTGATCCGAAGAATCAAGGGAGCGCCGAGCAAGTCTATGTCGAAGGTCTGGCCGCTGACAAAAAGAGCAACGAACGCGCGGCGCGTGCCGCTTATCTTGAAGCGCTGCGGCGCGATTCGGGTTACGCTCCCGCGCACGTCGCGCTAGGCCTCTCTTTTTACCGAAGTGGCGAATACGATAAGGCGGCGGATCATCTGACCGAAGCTCTGCGCAGAAACAAAGACGCCGGAGATGCCCATTACTACCTCGGCCTTGTGAGGCGTGCGCAAGGCCAATCGGCGGAAGCAACTGAGCACTTGATGTGGACTGTGCGCGCGGGACATCGTGAGTCGGTGTCGCGATATGTTCTCGGCGAAATGGCTCTCGCCGTTGGGGACGTGGACGGCGCGCTCGAACATCTCGCGCAAGCCGTGCTGCTCGATCCGCGTGATATAAAAGCGCGCACGGTTCTGGCGATGACCGAACGCCTCGCCGGACGTTTAGATTCTGCGCAAGAGAGGATTGACGGGGTGGTGCATGAGATGCCGCTCGATTATTTAGCCTTACGCGAGCAGTATGAAATCCACAAAGCGCGCGGCAACGAGGCGAAGGCCAGAGGCGCGCACGGCGAACTGTGGCGGCTACTTGCGCGCGAGCCTGACTCAATCCTCGAACTGGCTTTTGATTATCTCGCCGCCGGGCGTATGGCCGAAGGCCGCAGCATCCTCGAAGAAGCCATCAATCGCGCGGGCGGTGAAGGGAAGAATGTTTACCCGATGCTGCACTACACGCTCGGCTACATCTACGAGAAAGATGGAGACCGCGAGCGTGGGCAAGCGCAACGCGCGCTCGGCGCAAAGGGTGATTCGGCGTTCGTCTTTCCGCACCGCGTCGAAGAGATTGTAGTGTTGCGCGCGGCGCGGGCAGCCAACCCGAACGATGGGCGCGCGGCTTACTACCTCGGCAACATCCTCGCCGCGAAAGAGCGGGGCGAAGAGGCGTTAGCCGCGTGGCAGGTCGCCGTCAGGCTCGATGCGTCGAACGCGGTCGCACGCCGCAATCTCGCGCGTGCTCTTTGGCTTGTTGCAGGGAAGAAAGAGGAGGGCATCGGCGAGTACGAGCGCGCGATTGCCGCCGCGCCGAACGACTTCCATTTGTACGTCGAACTCGACAAACTGCTTGCAGAGATAAACTCAACCGGGCGGAGAATAAAGCTACTTGAAGGCGCACCGGAAAATATGCGCTCACGCGCGCCCATCGTGCAGGCTCTCGCCGCCGCCTACGTTGACGCCGGTAAATTCGCCGACGCGGCGGCACTGCTTGACATGACGCAGTTCACCTCCGGGGAAGGCGAGTTCGCCGCGCTCGCAATCTATCGCCGAGCGCATCTCGGTTTAGCGCGTCAGCACCAACAAACTGGGCTTCATGCTGAAGCAGCGCAGGAGTTTTTGAAGGCGACCGATTACCCGAAGAATTTGGGTGCAGGCGCGCCTTCGATGCAGTCGCAGGCGAGAGAGTATGTCATGGCGGCACGCGAGTTCGAGGCGGCGGGGATGCGCGCGGAGGCCGAAAACCTTTGGCAGCGAGCCGCGAGCGAGCCGCTCAACTCACCCTCGCAGCCGAGCGAGCCGTGGTCAGAACATTATTACTACAAGGCCGTCGCGCTCGAACGCACGGAGCGGCGTGATGAGGCGCGCGCCCTTTACGGGCGGCTTGCAAATCTGAACGACGAAGCGAGGATGCTAGAGGCGGAGGCGTCGCCGCCAGAGGGCGCGATCCGCTTCGTCCTCGCAGGAGCCGGCCTCAAGGCGCTCGGAAAGGCTACGGAGGCGGTCGCGGCTTTCGAGCGCGCTCTGAAGATTGACCCGCAGAACGAACTTGCGAAGAGTAAACTCGCAGAGTTGAAGGGGACGATTCGCACGGGCGCCAAGAATGCCGGCGGACGCTGATTTCGCGGGTAGTGTTCTGTAAGAGGGGTGTGTCAAAAGAAAACTTCACCTGGCTAGCAGTGGATGTTCTCTTCGACAGCCAGCCACTGCCTACCAGTAATCGCGTCTGCCCAATTTAACGATTAACTTCCGATATGTTGCTCGTTCGATCACTATGCCGATGCAGTCGGTTCTTATCTCAGGCACACGCAGGGGCATTGTCAACTTAAACACTCTTTAACGAAAATGGTCGCAATTAGAGGGACTCGCAATGTTCCTGACCTCTACATAGTGTATCCAAAAATGGCAAATTTTGTTTAAGTTGACAATACCGTATGAACCATTGCGCCAGGTAAGTCAGAAAGAAACCGTCGAAGCGGCATGATCGGATAAACTGGAGCGAGCCGACGCTGTAGAGTAATGTCGGATGAGACGCCGCGTTCGGGTGACTGCGAATCGTCAACAGGTCCGTGGAGAAGCAGGTGATGCGAAGACCTACGAGACCGACGTTAAGAAAGCAGCGCCCACCTATCGAAGAACCCCAGCATGCACCGAGCCCGAGGT
>Ga0136614_10001253_pt1 | contig 14732 bp, 9 predicted proteins | sample AntDrymUQ2792106_2_FD_106643 | JGI IMG/M metagenome (GOLD analysis project Ga0136614, IMG submission 106643) | Polar desert sand microbial communities from Dry Valleys, Antarctica - metaG UQ279 (21.06) | ecosystem: Environmental > Terrestrial > Soil > Desert | place: Antarctica: Dry Valley... | reverse complement strand
GGTCGAGAACGTCCCGGAGCTACCCGGCTGGGATGACGGCTCGGTGCTGTCGGGCCTCCTCGAGGCGCTCGCCGACCTGGGCTACGCCGTAGACGCCCGGATCGTCGACTGCTTCCGCCACGGCGTGCCCCAGCATCGCGCGCGCCTCATCCTCGTCGGCCTGAGGGACGGTCGCGTCCTCTCCTGGCCCGAGCCGGAGCCGGGGCTCGTGACCCTGCGCGATGCGATCGGGGACCTCCCACCGGTGCCGGGTGGGCAGCGAGCCGAGCGCCTGCCCTACCGACCGCGGGCTGGGGCGCCGCTCACTCCCTTCCAGGCGCGCATGCGCCGGGATCTGCCCGCCGCCGAGCGTGGCGTCATCTGGGACCACGTCACCAAGGCCGTCCGCGCCGACGACCATGAGGCCTACACGAGGCTCCTCCCCGGGCAGACCTACGCCGACATCCCCGCGCACCTGCAGCGCTACCGCTCGGACATCTTCACCGACAAGTACAAGCGGCTCTCCTGGGATGAGCTCTCGCGGACGGTCACCGCCCACATCGCAAAGGATGGCTACTGGTACATCCATCCCGAGCAGCACCGGACGCTGTCGATCCGTGAGGCCGCCCGCCTGCAGACCTTCCCCGACTCCTTCCGCTTCGCGGGCCAGCCGAGCCATCGCCTCGCTCAGATCGGGAACGCGGTCCCGCCGTTCCTGGGGGAGGTCATCGGCCGAGCGCTCCACCGCGCCGTCACCGAGCGCGCGACGCCCCGCATCGCGACCGTGGGGTCCGCCCGGCGCCGGCTCCTCGCCTGGCATTCGGGGATCGGGTCGGGGCACCCCTGGCGCCATGAGGGGGCCGAGCCGTGGGCCGTGCTGGTCGGAGAGCTGTGCCTGGGGCGGGCCCGACCCAGCGAGCAGGCGACCATCCTCGCGCGGGTCATGCGCATCGCCCCCGATCCGAGGACGCTCGGGGGCCTGGGTACCGACGCCCTCCCTCGTCTGCGCACCGCTGGGCTCAGCCGGGCCAGCGCGGACGCGCTCCTCGCTGTGGCCGCCGCACTCGAGGAGCTCTACGCCGGTGAGATACCCGAGGAGGACCTCGAGCTGCGCCTCCTCCCCGGGGTCGGCGACGGGGTGGCGAAGGCCGTGCTCTGCTTCGGCTTCGGTCGACGCACCGTACCGCTCGACGCCGTCACCGCCCGGGTGGCGAACCGTGTGCACGGGCGGGACGAGCGCCGACGCTGGCAGCTGCGCCTCGACCTCCATCGCCTCGCCGGCCCGCCCGGGCCCGACGCGGCCTTCAACGGCGCCCTGCTCGAGCTCGGAACGCGGATCTGCCGATCCTCGCGGCCGCGCTGCGAGCAGTGCCCCCTGCGGACCGACTGCGCCACCGGCCTCGCCCGCACGCTCGAGCCCCGCGAGCTGAGTGAGCCGCTCCACGAGGCCGCCGCGTGAGCGGTCGCGGGCTCGAGGTGGTCCCCTCGGCGCGGCGGCTCATGGAGTCGCTGCGCGACATCGGCTACGACCTGCCCGCGGCCGTCGCGGACCTCGTGGACAACTCGCTCGACGCCGACGCCCTCCGGGTCGACATCGATCTCGCCCACGACGACCACGGCGGCTGGGTCCGGATCGCCGACGACGGCCTCGGCATGAGCGAGCGCGAGCTCGACGAGGCGATGCGCTACGGCTCGAGCCGCTCGTATCGGGAGCGGGACCTGGGGCACTTCGGTCTCGGCCTGAAGACGGCCTCGCTCTCACAGTGCCGCAGCCTGACCGTGGCGACGCGGTCGACGGTCGGGGGGCCGATCCGCGTCAGGCGTTGGGACCTCGATCGGGTGGCCCGCACAGATGCCTGGGAGCTTGAGCGTCTCGGTGTTCGCTCGGCCCCGCGCGAGGCTCTCGAGCCGCTCGAGGACGGCACGGGTACGGTCGTCCTGTGGCAGCGACCCGACCGCATCCTGGGCACCCGACGCGTCGATGGAGAGGCCGCGGCGAGGAGACTCGAGGGCGCCGCGGAGGAGATCGGGACCCACCTGGCGATGGCGTTCCATCGATTCGTCGCGGGCGAGGCGACCGGACCGAGGGTCGCGCTGCACGTCAACGGGAGGGAGCTCGGCCCCTGGGACCCGTTCGCGCGCGGCGAGAAGATGACGAGGAGACTCCGACCGCAGGTGCTCGCGCTCGAGCACGCGGGGGACACCCACGAGGTGGCGGTGCAACCCTGGATCCTCCCGGCCCAACACCACTTCTCGTCCGGGGAGGCGCACGAACGCGCAGCGGGCCCCAAGCGGTGGAACCGCCAGCAGGGCCTCTACATCTACCGCAGCGACCGGCTCGTCCAGTCGGGTGGATGGAACCGTCTGCGCACGCTCGACGAGCACTCGAAGCTGGCCCGTATCGCGCTTGACATACCCGCCGGCGCCGATGACGCCTTCCGGACGAACGTCTCGAAGATGACGGTGGCCCTCCCCGATACACTCAGGGCGCCCCTCCGGGCGCTGGTGGCTGGCGTCGCGGGCAGCGCACAGGACGTCTACCGACGTAGGGTAAGCGCGGTGCCTGACAGGCACGGGGTCGATGAGCCGCGCTCGCTCGCGACGTCCGAGTCCGTCGGTGACCAGTGGCCCCTACTCGTCGAGGTCCTCGAGGACGAGCTCGGCCATCAACCGCAGACACTCGATCGGGTGCTCGTCGCCCTGGCGAATCTCAGACCGGCGTCCGCCGCACCGGCGGCGCCTCTCGGTTGAGAGGAGACAACAGGAGCAGGATCAGGGCTGCGCTCAGGCGCCGGGTGGCCTCCCTGCGGCACGTCAAGAGCGTTTCGCCCTCCGACCCGGCGCGTGGGGCGATAATGGGCGCCTCGCCCGTCCCCGGTGCAGGGCGTATGGCGTCCGACCCGGAGCGGCCGGCGGATGAGCCCGTCGAGCCCGCCCCCGGTGCAGGGCGTACGGCGTCCGACCCGGAGCGGCCGGCGGATGAGCCCGTCGAGCCCGCCCCCGGTGCAGGGCGTACGGCGTCCGACCCGGAGCGGCCCGCGGACGTGCCCATCGAGAAGTCCGGACTGAGCGTGCGAGCCCGGAACATCCTCGGCCGCGCACGGGTCCTGACCCTGAGCGAGGTGGCCGCCCTCCACGAGAGCGAGCTGCGCGCGCTCCCCAACCTCGGAGAGAAGACGCTGCGCGAGGTGATCGACAAGCTCGCCGAACATGGTCTCACGACGCGGACCGCAGATGGCCGCACCGCCCGTGACCGACCGGTCGGTACGCATGGAGCGTCCCCGTCTCCTTCGAAGCCTCGTCCGGCTGCCCCGGGGACCGAGGTTGGCGAGCGAGGAGGCGGCGGCGTTGATGTCATCCGACGGCTCGCGGCGGAGGGCACGGCGTCGACCGAGATCGCCCAGCACCTCGGTCTGTCCGAGGACTGGGTCACGTGGGTGCTCCACGTCGGCTCCGGGTCGCCCGAGGAGACGGCCCAGGCCCCTGCCGCCCCAAACCGCGACGCCCGTCTCGACAAGATCGTCCGGCTCCGCAAGGATGGCCACACGCTGGCCGAGATCGCGTCGCGCTTCGGGGTTACGCGCGAACGCATCCGCCAGCTCCTGCGGGCCGCCGAGAGCTCGGTGGACTCAGAGGCCGTCCGTAGCGCTCAGCGGTCGGAGTCGGCGCGTCGAGTCTCGGACGAGCTGTTGGCGGGCTTTCGAGCCGGACGCGAGTCGACGGAGGTTGCTCGGGAGCACGGCGTCACTGTCTCCGCCGCCAACCAGGTCATCCGCGAGCTGGTCACCGAGGCGGATCGCGCGGAGCGCTCCCGCAGTCTCGGGCGGAGGCGCGGGCCGGGGACCACCTACAGCCGGGAGGAGTTGATCGGTGCCGTCCAGGAGGTGGCCAGCCGGGTCGGCCGTGTCCCCACCTCGAACGACTACTCCGACCAGGCTTCACGGTCGGGGCTGCCCAGCCTTCCGACCGTCACGAACCGCCTGGGCGGCTGGGCTAACGCGGTGCGTGCAGCCGGGATGACCCCTCACGTCTCCGCGCGGCGCAACTACGAGCGCCGTTGGCCCGAGGAGAGATGCTGGCTCGCGCTCCAGCGCATCGTGACGGAACTCGGCGAGGTCCCGACCGCCGAGCAGTACGCCCTCCTCGCCAGCGCCGACGATGACCTCCCCTCCCTCGCTACGGTGCGAAACCGGCTCGGGCGGTGGAGCGAGGTCATGGCCCAGCTATCGGTGGATCTCCACTCCGACCCGAATCTCCGTCGCCTGGGTGTCTCACGCCGCGCCACCGACGTCGAGCGCGACGAGGCCATATGGCTCGCCTACCTCGAGGGAGAGGTGAGCGACGACGAGATCGAGGAGCTCCTCCGAGCGGGTCTCTTCACCTGGGACCCGTCCTACGGTCCTCGGCCGGGGACCTGATCGCGTCCCCATCCGACGTCGGTCCATCACCGGGAAGGTGCTCCCGAGGTAGGGCAGTCCAGCGGCCTTCATGAGGGCAGGAGCTTCGTGCTCACTCCGTTCCGGTCGAACCGCTCGTCGCCGTCGACGAGGGACAGCACGTGCGAGCCGGTGATGTGCGAACCCTTCCGGCCGCGCACGCGCCCCCGCCGGTTGACCTCACGCGCGATGTCGCGGGCGGTCATCCAGGTGTTGCCGTTGAGGTCGAGCACGATGGCGATCTCGGCGTCGAGCGTCGTCTCCGAAGCGATCGAGGCCAGCGGGTCACCGGTCCCCGGTGCCTTATCCGTTCGCGACCGGGGGGCTTCGGTCCCCGGTCGCGCCGGAGCGGCGCCAGGACCTGCCTCGAACTCCCTCGACACCGCCTCAGCGAACTCGCGAACATCATCGAAGCGGTCCGCGGGCTCCTTCGCGAGGGCGCGGCGGATGGCTAGGTCGACCGAGTCCGAGACCCCGCTAAGCGCATCGCCCAGCCTCGGGATCGGGGCCTCGAGATGCGCGGACGGCACGTCGAGGTCTCCGTACGGGCTCCGGCCCGTCAGCATCTCGAACAGGACACAGGCGAGCGCGTACTGATCGGAGGCGGGCACGGCCGGCTGCCAGCGAAGGACCTCCGGAGCCATGTACTCCGGGGAACCGACGACGCCCTGGGTGAGCACGGTCGAGCTGTCGAGGGCACGCGAGATCCCGAGATCCCCGAGCACCGCGTACTCCCCCGGATGGTCGCGGTGCGCGATGAGGATGTTCTGGGGCTTCACGTCCCGATGGACGTAGCCGTCGCGGTGGATGCTCTGCAGCGCAGCGGCCATCTCCCCGAAGCGGGCCACCGCACGCGATGTGGCGAGGGCACCGCCCTCGAGCACTCCGGCGAGGTCCGGCCCGTCGATGAGGCGCATGGCGATGAAGAAGTGCCCCTGCTCGTAGCCGGCTGCGTAGAGGGGGACGACGTGCGGGTGCTCGATCCTGGCGGCGTTCGTGATCTCCCGCTGGAACCTCGCCCGGGCCGAGGCGTCGCCGAGAAGGTGGCCGAGCATCACCTTCAGGGCGACCGGCCTGCCGAGGGCGAGATCCCTCGCCCGGTAGACGGCACCCATGCCCCCGACCCCCAACAGACCCTCGATGAGGTAGTCGCCCAGCTCGGTGCCGATCAGGGGGTCCGGCGCACCCTCCACGTGCTCAGCGCTCCCCATGCCACCAGCTCTCGGGAGGATCCACACCGCGTCGGGCGAGGACGCGGCGCAGCACCTCGGGCTCGAGTTCCCTGATCGAGTGCTGATTCGCCCTCGCGCGGTACGCAGCGTCGATCGAGCTGACCGGTATCTCGACCGACATGGGGCGCCAGCTCGACGAGTAGTGGGCGACGTAGCCGGTGACCGTGATCGCCTCCTCGACGGGGTGCTCGAACTCGTGACCACATCGCCCGCACCTGAACGTGGGTCTCAGGGATCCGCGCCGCTTGAACCCGGTCGTGGCGCACCTCGGGCACCGTCGACGGGTCTTCGGGCGCTCGTGCTCGACCTCCAGCCGCTCGATCCGTCCGAGACCCAGCACGTGCGCGGCGTCGCGGATGACCGCCAGATCGCCTCGATGCACCCTGGTGTGATTGGCGACCGTGGAGTCCCAGTCGTAGAAGCGATCAGTCCTGTCGGTGTAGCCGAGGTTGCCCTGGAACTGGGCCAGGCCGCCCATCTGGAGGAACGACCACGTTCGGCTCATGAGCTCCGTTCTGAGCCCCTCAGGCGGCGAGACCGGCCGAGAAGCCGAGGCGGTCAGCCTCCTCGAGGATCCGCTTGCCCTCCGTCGCCTGCTTCCTCGAGGGTGTCCTCTCTCCTCCGGCGAGTCGACCGAGACCGAATGACAGGGAGCGCTGCCAGGGTTGGAGGCTGTTGGTCTCCTTCGCCCAGTTCGCCAGCGCGAACCAGACATCGGAGGGGACCGCTGCGACCTCGTCGATGAGAGCGCGCTCCTCGGGTTGGACGGTGTCGATACCGGTGCGCCGGCGCCTCGGTCCACCGCCGAGGGTCACGAGCTCTGCCGGGAGACCCCCCGGCAGTGAGACCTCGAGCTCACGGACGCGCGTCCAGCAGGCCTCACGCTTCGCGTACTCGGTGACGTTCGCTCCGCCGGGAGGATCGGCGAGCACGGGGTGGATCCGGTGCGAGATTTCCACTATCGCCTCGGAGAGTCCTCGGCCGATGTCCTGCTCGCGCCAGATGCGGTCGAGATCCACACGCTGGGCGGTCTTCTGCGACAGGAGGGCCAGGCTGTAGGTGACGATGTTCGCGCGATAACCGCCGAAGTTCTGGGCGGCCACGAGGCGCTCGGCTCGTCGGAAGAGGATCGCCTTGGCGACCAGGTCGTGGAAGTAGGCCGGATCGGGTTTCACGCCCCCCCGCTGGCGGAGCCGCTGCATGAAGAGCACGAAGCTCTTCTGCGCCCCGCGACTCACCTCGTGGGGGAGTTGGTCCCAGGTGTTCTCGAACTTTGCGAGGTCGGTCTTCGCGAACTTCTGGTTCGTCGGATTCTGTTGCTTGAAGGCACGCTGGCGCGCGGGTGTGGACTCTCGAGCGAGGGCGTCGGCGTACTGACCCCGGGCGCGCTCGTAGAACCATCGGGTCTGGCGCTGGGTGCCGTCCGTGGCCGGTGCCCAGACCGTCCTCGACAGCTCCTCGACCGCGACGTGGAAGGGATCGTTCGAGCTCAGATCAGCCTCGCTAACACGGTTCTGGCTGTTGGCGTAGCGTGAGATCAGCGGAACGATCTGCTCGAGACGCTCCGGGGGGACCACCGTGATCTTGGCCTGGACGAAGACCCGGGATACGTCCGCGCGATCGCGTCGCACCGCGTGATGGATCGACGCGGTGGTCTGCCCCCCGTTGACGATCTGCAGGTCAGCGATCCGCGCGATCGCGTCCGCACCGCCGTTCGAGGTGAGCTCGATGCTCGAGGCCGTGGCCGAGATGCCGTTGTTGTAGGCGAGGAAGCGCTCGGGTTCCTTCAGGAGCGTTTCGCGGATGCCCTTGTTGACCTTGCCCCGGGCCTGCAGGAAGGAGCGCACGTTGAGCTCGAGCAGTCGCGGCCCGTACTGCGCGTAGAGATCGCCGAGGATCTCGGCCGGGAAGATGGCCATGTAGGCCGCGTAGTCGGCGCCCGGCTCCTGCGCGTAGAGGCACGGGACGGGTTGACCGAACCGCTCGACGAAGTCGATCTCGATCGGCTCGCGGCGTTGCCCCGAGGTCTCGCATCGGTGCAGCCGGCGGAGGTCCCAGATCGCCGGCGCGGTCGCGACTCCGCCGCTCTCGCTCTCCGCGATGTGCTCGACGCGGGAGACACCATCGGTGAGCAGGAAGAGGCGTACTCGATCGACACCGCGCGCGATACCCCGCACACGCTGGACCATGTCGTATTGGTCCGAGGACTCCTCGAGCTCGAGGTGATAGTCGGACTCGCGACAGCGCTCCCAGAAGCGCACCAGCCGTCGCAATGCGGTGTCGACCTCCGTCTGCGTCACCGAGCCGGGTGGGGTCTCGCCACGGTAGATCGTCGCGAAGAGGTTCAGCGTCTCGTCCTCATCGACGCCATACCCACTCACCTCGAGACCGCGATCCCGGTGGTAGCAGGCCATGCCCTCCTCTATCTCACCCGCCTCCTGGAGGAGCTCGAGCGTCTTGGCGGTGAACACCTCGGATCGGAGTGCCTCATCTCCCTCCGCCTCGGCCGTGACGATCACGTCCTGACGGAGGTTCTCCGCGTAGATGGAGAGCTCGTCGTCGCTCACACCGATCTCCCGGACAGCGTCGCCATGACCGTCTCGGCCGGGACGGTCCAGTGGGCGGCCTCCGAGACCGCCACTGAGTAGCGCACGTCGCCGACGCCCGGCGGGAGGTCGGCCTCGGTCAGGCGCGGGAAGTCGTCGGTCACGTGGAAAAAGCTCTGCTCCCGGGGGGTGTAGGCCGTCCGTCGATAGCGCGGTTCGTGCGCCCCGCTGTAGCCGGCCGCCAGGAGCCGCCCCTCCAGTGTCGCCGCGGCGGGGGTCCCCTCCAGCTGGGAGCGGGCGGCGCCCACGGCCTGCACGAGCGTCTCGCCCTCCCCCTGTCGGACATCGAGCGACAGGTGGAAGAGGAAGAGTGCGTCGACGCCGGTGTCGTCGAGCTGGCGCTCGCTCGCCATGCGGAGGACCTGGTGGCGCTTCCCGGCCGTGGACTTGACCTCGACCGCTCCTCGCGAGAACTCGAAGTCGTGCGAGGCTGCGTCGGGCCCGGTCCAGGCGTTCACGGTCGCCTCGGCCCCCAGCTGCGCGACGAACCGGTGGCGGAGAAGCCACAGCTCGGCATACAGTCCTCGCTGTCGCTCCGCGCTCAGGCCGTCGGGTGAGAGGGTCGCGAGCAGCCGCTGCCACCTCCTCAGCCTGGCGACCCACGCGGAGACCGCCGCCCGATCGTCCTCACACGGCGCCACCGCCCCGGCGACGTCCTCGACCAGCGCCCCGAAGATGTCGGCGGAGGAGGGGTCCATGAGCACGAGCTCGACCTGGGTGCGAGCTCCGTCCTGGATGTCATGCAGCCGCGTCTCGATGCCTCGGCCCGTCGGGACGTCGTGCAGCGCATCGGCCGCGGCCGCGTCGACGTTCAGCTGCAGCTTGCGGCGGTTGTCGGGTTTGGCAACCGCGAGGAAGAGATTGGTGACGGATTCGGGGTGGATCCGGCGGACCAGGTGCCCGGCTCCGTCGCCGCCGGCCGTCTCCAGCTCTGCCCAGAGCGTCTCGTAGCTCACTCGAGCTCCAGTTCCATCTGCCAGTACGTCTTCGTCACGACGTAATCGACCGTGGGCGCCGTGTCGCTGCGAGGGAAGCTGATCGCGAAACCGATGATCGGAGGGAAGTCGTCCGGGAAGGAACGAACGTGACCCTCCGGGTAGGCCTTGGTCGCATCGAGCGGGTAGAGGAGGAGGAGCCCGCGCTCGCGCGGGCGCTGGCCCCGGATCGAGGGGCCGTTCGGGATGCTCGGCTCGGCCTGCGCGTGGCCCCTCGGCGGGTTGCGACGCCACATGTCGCGCGTGAGCGCGAGGGCTCGCTTCTCCGCGATGTCATCGATGTCCAGCAGCTGGTCCCGTGGGCTGCCGATCCGCCTGATCCGGTACACGTCCTCATCCGACTTCTCGCCGAGCGCCGATCGCGTCACGAGACCCACATCGTGTCCGGCGATCGGCGCCACACGTGCCCCCGAATTGACCGATATGAGGCCCACCGTCCAGTCGACGAGCTCATCGCGTTCGACGCAGGAGCGGATGTACCGCGCGAGGAGTGCGCCCTTGGCCTTCCTGGCCTGCTCATGGGTTTGGAGGTCGGACAGGAGATCCGCCACATCCTCGCCGGGGACACCCTCCCAGACGAGTGTTCCGCCGCCCTCATCCTCCTCACGGGGTTCACCCCGCCGGATCGTCTGATCCGCGAGGAACCGCTCGGCACGGCTGAGATTCGCCTGCTGGATGCCACGATCGGCGTGGAAGGCGATCGTCTCGACGATGCTGTCGTCGAAGGACAGCGCCATCTTCTCGCCGTGTCGCATCTTCGCCGGAGCGGTGATGAGCAGACCGTCCGGGTGCGTGCGGATCCGCAGCCCGAAGTCCGCTGGTGTTCCGCCCACCTCCGCCATCTCGTCGAACAGGAGCAGCAGCTCCTCGTTCGCCGCCGTGATGTCGCGGTACCAGTCCCGGAGCTCGCTGGTGGTGTAGAGGCGGCAGAGGTCGAGGTAGCCGGGGCGGTAGCCGAACCAGCGGCCCATCTGCATCAGCGTGTCGTACATGCGCGAGGCACGAAGGAAGTAGCTGACCGACAGTCCCTCGAGCGTCAGACCGCGAGAGAGCTTGTCCCCGCCGACCGCGATGACGTTGTATCCCTCGGGGTGCTCGAAGTAGGTGAGGGCGTCCTTCGCCGAGCCGTTGATGCGCAGGATCTCGATCCGGCTGGCTGCGTCGCCCAGGTGCGGAGCGATCTCCCCCCAGTCGAGGCTCTGTAGTTCGTCATCGTCGAAGGTCTCGGAGGTGGGCACGAAGTCGCGCTCCCATAGCTCACGCATCTCCTCGACCAGCTTGTCCGGTGCATCGCCGTCCCCGTAGCGCAGGCGGTCCCGGATCGTCGTGAGCTCGGCCGAGATCTGGTCGGTGATCCGCTGCTGAACGTCGACGAAGCGCGTCACGTGCACGAGCATGGAGTTGTGCGTGCCGGTCTGACCTCGGGCCACCCGACCCGCGCACGCGAGGACGAAGGAGCGCATGGCCTCCCGGAGGCTCGGCGGGAGCGCCCCCGGTTCGCAGTCCTTCTTGTGCTTCGGCGGGAGCCAGTCATCGGCGTCGGAGACATCTCTGAGGATCGGCAGTCCCGGTCGCTCCTCGAGCCCCACCGAGGTGTCGGCCTGGACCCCGAAGACCTGTGCCGGCCCGACATGGTTCGAGGGTGGGGGAAGGCGCCTGATGAAGCTCCTCGGGAAGAGGTCGTCCCCGTACTTCTCGCTCGGCTCCCCGGCGAAGGCGAAGATGTTGGCGAAGGGAGTGGCGGTGTAGCCGACGTAGGCGCTCTGCTCGAAGCTGTGGACCAGGCCTCGGATCAGCTGATTGATCCTGGTCGGATCGGTCTCGTCGTCCGGCCGGCCCTCGTCGTCGAGGGTGAGGTCCCGTGTGTTGACCGAGGCGTGGTCCGCCTCGTCGTCTATCACGAGGAGGGGGAGCCCGGGCACGACCATCCTCCCCGTCTCCGGATGCTCGTGCTGGTTCAGCTCGGTCGCCCACTTGATCACGTTGCGGAGGATCGACGCGTTCTTCTTGACGACGAGCAGCACCGGGTCCGAACCCAGGTTCACGGCGACCTGGCGGGCGACCTTGAGATTGAAGTCGCCGCGTTCCTCACTGTTGGTGAAGGAGCTAACCGCCAAGAGCTTGCTGGAGCCGACGAGGCGACCCACCCCGAGCCTACGATTGCTCTGGTCGAAGCTTCGCTCCTGCTGGGTGTCGAAGCCGAGGAACCCCTCGTCCAGCCGAAGCTGCGTCTGACTGCGGAGGCTGTTGTGAACCCCGGCGAGGACCACGATTAGCTTGTACCCGGCATCGGCCGCCTTGCAGATGAGCCCCGTGTAGTTGCCGGTCTTGCCGGACTGGACCTGCCCAACGACCATGCCACGCCGGTCCCATGGCCCCTGACGTCTCGGGTCCTCGAGTTTCCCGAGGATGTCATCGGTGATCTCGCCCAGACGGCTGATCGAGGCGGGCGGGAGGTTCTGGGTCTCGCTCAGGAAGCGCTTGTACCGCTCCCAGAAGTTCCATTCGATCTCACCCCGCCGAAGGTGCAGCCACGGTTCGTGATCACGCATGTCGTCGAGGGCGGAGCCCTCCCCGACGAAGACGTTCACCATCCCCTCGATCTCCCTGACGAGGAGTCTTCGGTCCACCTCGACCGGCCGCCCCACCGTCGCGAACGCCTGGACGGCCGCCTCCACGGCGGCGGCGACGCTATCCGCGCTGACCACGGCCGGGCCGGAGTCTCCGAGGAGGCCGAGGGCGAAGTTCCGCACCTCGGCCACGGTTACCGGAGGGGGACCGGTGCCGGCGGTGGCGCTCACCGCGTCACCCTCTCATCGAGCTCGGCGAGCACCTCGGGGAAGCGATCGAACGGCTCCATGGTGGCGAGCTGGCGAATGGCGTCATCGTGGCCCTGCCCGAAGTCACGGAGCAGGGAGTAGACGTCGCCGGCCATGCGGACGAGCTCCCCGTTGGCGGCGACCTCGAAGGGGGTCGACTGCTGGTCGGGACGCTGCGAGGCATCGAGGGCGATCAGCGGAGCGGGCACCGTCTCCTCCACCAGGCGCAGGACGGACTCCGCGTCGGGTTCTCGCCGAAGGAGATCCCTCACGATGGGATGATCCCGGTTCAGTTCGTACACGACCTTCCCGCGATGCAGGTTCTGGCGCCAGACGAAGACGTGCTCCTTGGTCGACCTCCGGGCGATGGCCTTGCCGCGATGTCGGTATATCGCCGTCGCCCTCTGGCGGGTGACCTCCGCGATCCGCTTGAGATCGGCCCGGAGCGCGCCCGGCGGACGGGCCGTCGCCTTGCGGACGTCGATCTGCCAGTCGGCGTCCATCGTGTTCGGCAGGTCGATCCGGATGCGCGCGAGCTTCGAGTGCTCCTCCTTCTTGAAGAGGCCGAGCCACTCCCCGGGTACCAGGAGCCGTCCGGCTCGGTAGATGTAGAAGCCTTGATGGGCGTTCCAGCCCTGTGGGCCGGCGGCACGCCGGTGTTCATCCGCGCTGAGCTTCGAGTGATGGGGCAGGACGTACCCTGCGACCTGCACCCGATCGCCGCGGAGGATGATGGTCTCCTCAGGGAGACGCTGGGTGGCCGAGTCGTCCTCGAGGAAGGGGTCCCATGACTCCACGCGACGGTCGTTGATCCAGAGGGCCACGCCGGAGCGGCCGCTCATGAAGCGTTGGAAGGTCATGGCCAGGTGCTCCTCGACCTCGCGGACGGTCGAAAGGAAGCGATCGCGAGCGCTGCGGTCCTCGAGAGCATCGTCGCCCACCAGCCGATCAGGGCGCTGCCACAGGACCATCGTGCCGCTGTCGAGTCCATCCAACCGCTCGAGCAGCTTCGAGCTCTCGCCGTCCACCTCGGTGAGGAGCGTCCACTCGCGCGTCGACCGGACGTAGTCGAGGTCCCATCGGCGCAGCGAGAGGTCGCCGGCGCGCCGTGATGCCACGGTCAGCGTCCTGCACTGCGAGAGCGACGCCGTCTTGAGACCCAGGCCGAAGCGTCCGAGGTCATCGGCGTCACGCGTGTCTCGTGGATCACTGCTGCCGAGGCGCATCGCCTCCGCGAGTTCACGCTCGGCCATCCCCGTCCCGTCGTCGAGCACGGAGACGTGGGTGTCGGTACCCGCCCAGTGGAAGTCGATCCAGACGTTGCGCGCGTTCGCGGAGATGCTGTTGTCGACGAGGTCGGCGACGGCCGCGGGCGTGGAGTAGCCGAACGCGCGCATCGACTCGATCAGTGACGCGGCGTCCGGCCGAACGATCTCGTGTCCCCGCGCTGGCGGTGAACCCTGGGACATCTCCGAGATCATCTCGTGATCGGGGTGAGGCCCTGCCAGGCGGGCGTCGAGTCGTCGAAGAACTCGACGACCGGCCCCTCACGGCCGGCCGCGTCGGACGCGCGGATGCCGGTGCCGATCTCGTGCATGAGCTCGTCGTCGGTCTGATCGGCGAGCAGACCCACGGTGTAGAGGGCGTTTATGAGCTCGTCCGCCTGCAGCTCGTCGCCGAGCAGATCGTGACGGAGCACGATCGTCGACCGATCCGCATCGAGGTAGAAGCGACCGAAGAGGGAGGACTGGTTGAGGGCGTTGAGGTGCTCGAGGATCTGGAGGCGGCTCTCCTCCGTCACCTCGACGTCGACGAGCACCTCGGAGCGGAGCGAGATCATGGTCTGGCCGCGACCCCACGGGTGGAAGTCGATCAGGACCGCGGCGCTTCCGTGCGGCACGGGGACAAGGAAGCTCTCGCGATCGGCGCTGAGCGCGAAGCGCACGTCCTCACGTGCGAGGATCCCGTGAACCTGTTGGATGATCCGTTGGTTAGCCACCGACCGAGTCATCAGCGCCACCGGCGCCGCCCCCTGCATGAGCACTTCTCGAGCCTCGCCCTCGTCTGCGCAAGAGGCGAGCCTCTCACCGCCGAGAAGGATAGGCGGATCCACCGTCGGAGTCACCGGTCCGGGCACAGCGCGCTGAGAGGTGTACCGCTCACACCTCACCGTCGGGGACGCTGGTGGTGAGCAGGCCGGCCGCGTCCAGCACCTTCATCGTGACCAGAACCGGGTTGTCGCGATACTGCTTGTGCGCGGCGACGGCGCGAACGCGGTCGACCACCTCATCGAGACCGAAGACTCCGATGGGACCCGCGCCGACGCTCTGAGCGGCCGCCCACTCACGGATGGCCGCCTCGTGGTGGCCCTTCTGCGGCGCCGCGAACCGGCCGACGTAGAGCCGCAGTTCGACATGGTCGGGTGGGTATCCGTAACGCCCGGCGGCGGAGTCGACCACCTCCGTGCGCACCGTGGGGTCGTTGAGGAGGGCGTACAGCTTCCGCAGGCGTCGGTCCTTGGTCTCTCCGGTCACGTGCTCGGAGACAACGCCCCCGCAGGCGTTCAGCAGTCGACGACTCCCCGCAGGAGTGGAGCGGACGGGTGAGAAGAACTCGCCCGTGCGGCGGATCGCACTCGATCCCGGCCCTGTCCTCGCCGTTCGAT
>Ga0136614_10001252_pt1 | contig 14736 bp, 14 predicted proteins | sample AntDrymUQ2792106_2_FD_106643 | JGI IMG/M metagenome (GOLD analysis project Ga0136614, IMG submission 106643) | Polar desert sand microbial communities from Dry Valleys, Antarctica - metaG UQ279 (21.06) | ecosystem: Environmental > Terrestrial > Soil > Desert | place: Antarctica: Dry Valley... | reverse complement strand
GTGGCGCCGGTGATGCCGTTTCTGGCCGAACGCCTTTGGCAGGTGCTCGTGGCGGAGCCGTGCGAGGACGCGCCGGACTCGGTCTTTCTGGCCGGCTGGCCGGAGGCGCGGGAGGTCGACCGTGAGCTCTTGAACGAGATGGACTCGGCCCGCCGCATAGTCGAACTGGGCCGTCGAGCGAGAGGGGAGGCAGGCGTCAAACTTCGCCAGCCGCTTCGTGAGCTGGTGGTGGATGGGCCTGCAATCTCAGACGAGCTCGCTCGGGAGGTCGCTCGGGAACTGCGAGTGCGCCACGTTGTCTTCCGAAACGTTCAGAACGTCTACATCACGCGCCTGAAGCCCAATTTGCCGAGTCTCGGCCGAAGAGGTTTCGGCAACGCGATACCTGCAATCAGCGCGGCGCTGGCGAGGTCGGAATACGAGAATCTGCCGAACGGAAACCTTCTGGTCGCCGGGGCGGAAATCGAGCATTCAGACGTCATCTCCGAGTTCGAACCTGAGCCTGGGTGGACGGTTGCCCGAGATCCTGAGGTGACCGTCGCCCTGCCGCTGGAGCTCGACCCGGAGCTCGAGCTCGAGGGACGCGTCCTCGACCTGATCCACCGGCTGAACACGATGCGGAAGGAGGCCGGGCTCGAGCTGAGCGACCGCATCTCCGTCACGCTTCCCACGAGCCAGTCGGACTTGCTCGAGCAGCACGCGGACTGGGTCAAAGACGAGGTGCTCGCCGTCTCGATCGAGGCCGCCGGGGGCTCTGCCGAGCCGCAGATCGCGAAGGCCTGAGCGCAACCCGACCCGCTTGGGGTCAGACCCCGTGTCGAATCGCGTACGAATGTGCCAAGGAAGCGTCCCATCGAACGTGGCGGCTACGACGCTCCAGGCATGTTCGTCGAGTGGCTCGACAACTGCGCATCCTTGTCCCCGGTCTTTACCACGTCGTTGGCAAGGCAACTGGCTCTGACCGCCTCTTCGTCGCTCGCCGCGACTACGAGCACTTTCTGGCGCTGCTGGCCGGCATCGTCGAGCGGTTTCATTGGCGCTGCCGCGCGTATTGCCTCATGGGAACCCATTACCACCTCATGGTCGAGACACCCGAACCGAACCTCGCCGCCGGGATGCATCGACTCAACGGCATGTACGGCCAAGCGTTCAATCGGCGCCACGGGCGCGCCGGCCATCTACTCGCAGACCGGTACTACTCGGTGCTCGTCACGAAGGAGTCGCACGCGCTCGAGCTCGTTCGGTACATCGCCCGGAATCCTGTCCGTGCCGGCCTGTGCGCCGCGGCCGACGCTTGGGCATGGGGCAGCTACCAAGCGACCGTCGGCGCCACCGACGCGCCGACATTCCTCGAGTCGGACGAGGTGCTGCGCTGGTTCGCGAGGAAGCGGAGCGTGGGCGTAGAGCGGCTTCGGGCGTTTGTGGAAAGTTCGTGAGGCTTTCGTGACGGGGTCTGACCCCAACGGGCCGGCGCAGACATCCGGACACCCGACGGCTCGACCGCCACACCAGGCGCGCACGCTGCCGCACGAGGACGTGGTAGGCGAGCGCCGGTCGGGCGGCGAGCGCCGGTCGGGCAGCGGCCGCGAGCGGCGGCGCGCCGAAACCGGACTCGACGTCGGCTGACTAGCCCTGGGTCTCGGCGAGCGCGAGCTCGCGGCGTAGCTCGACCGGCAGGCGAAACACGACGTCTTCGTGCACCGACTTGAACGGCTCGATGCGCGCCACGCCGCGCGCGCGGAACCAGTCGCAGACGCGGTCGACGAGCTTCTCGGGAGCAGAGGCGCCCGAGGTGATACCCACGATCTTGACCTCGTCGATCCAGCGCTCGTCGATCTCCGTCTCGTCGTCGATCAGATACGACGCGACACCGCCGGCTCGGGCCACGTCGACGAGCCGGTTCGAGTTCGACGAGTTCCGGGAGCCGATGACGAGCAGGAGATCGACCTCTCCGAGCAGATCCTTGACCGCCCACTGTCTGTTCGACGTCGCGTAACAGATGTCGTCCCGCTTCGGCGCCCGTGCGTTCGGGAAGCGGCGCCGGAGCGCGGCGATGATCTCTCCGGTCTCGTCGACCGAGAGCGTCGTCTGCGTGATGTAGGCGACTCGGTCGGGGTCGGGAACCGTGAGCTCCTCCGCGTCGTTGACCGATTGAACGAGCACGGTCGCCTCCGGAGCCTCCCCCATGGTCCCGACCACCTCCTCGTGACCGGAATGGCCGATCAGGACGACGGTGTACCCCTCGGCCGCGTAGCGCCTGGCCTCAACGTGCACCTTTGTCACGAGCGGGCAAGTTGCGTCGACGGTCTTCAGCGATCGAGCCTTCGCATTCGCGTAGACGGTCGGCGCGACGCCGTGCGCGGACAGGACGACGCGCGCCCCCGCCGGAACCTCCAGCTCGCTCTCCACGAAGATCGCGCCGCGCTCCTCGAGTTCGCGGACGACGTGGATGTTGTGAACGATTTGCTTGCGGACGTAGATCGGAGGCCCGTGGAGGTCGAGCAGCTTCTCGACGGTATCCACCGCCCGTTCGACGCCTGCGCAATACCCGCGAGGCGACGCTAGGAGCACACGTTCGACCATTGTCTTCATGGTATCCCTCGCCCTCTTTCCCGCTTTGAAAGATGGGCCGGTCGGCCTATTGGAATCCGGGCTGTGGAGGGGTAGCTTCAACGTCACTGGGCGACGCGAACCGCGGTTGCCTTACCTGGCCACGATCGCGGTTAGCACTGGGGAGCGCCCGCCGCACCGACCCCCCCGAGCGGCGGGCCTCCCTCGGTTTCCCGTTCTCTAGGCCCGGTCTCTCCGTATCATCCGTCAGGCCCGTGGCGCCGATTCGCGTGACGATCGCTGCGCAGCCGTTGCTCTCGGTCGCTGTCGGCTACCTGCTGCTCGCCCTGGCGGCGACGCTGTTCGTCGCGGCCGTGGCCTTGCTCGCCGCCTACAGACACCGCCGCGGGGGCGGCGAGCACGCTGGCGCGGCGGCGTTGGAACGCGGGGCGGCGCTGTCTCCGGCGAGCCACCGACCGGGGAGCGCCCTCGCCGAGCCTCCGCCCTCGCTCTCGGCCGGACTGGCCCGCGCGCCCGACGCGAGCGCGGTTGCCCGGACGCTCCTCGAGGAGGTCATCCAGCTCCTCGGAGTGGAGTTCGCGGCGGTGGCCCTGATCGGCGAGGACGCAAAGGAAGCGACGGGGCTCCTCGCTCGCGCGAACGGCGAGGACGTCTCCTGGTGGCGCTCCGTCCACATCGACCTCGAGCACGAGCCGTCCGCCATCGCCAGCGCAGCCTACGAAGCCGCGCCGCTGACGATCTTCGACGTCGAGACATCTCCGCGTGTCAACCGGCGCCTTGCCGAGCGCGTCGGGGCCAAGAGTGCCGTGTTCATCCCCGTCGTCTCAGGAGCACGCGTCCTCGCCGTCGTGATCGCCGCGAGCACCGGCCGCCGCCGCTCGTTTCCACCGCACGAGATCGCGCGCCTCGAGTCGGCGGCCGCCGAGGCAGCCCTGGCACTCGAGAAGACTCGCTCCGCCGCCCAGCTCGAGGAGGCGCTCGAACGCGAACGCCTGGTCGCAGCGATCGGCCAGCGTGTCCGCTCGGAGCACGACATCGAGGCGCTCCTGGGTGTGGCCGTCCAGGAGGTCGGCAAGGCGACCGGAGTCACGCGCTGTTTCATCCGGCTCGGCGAGCCCGGCGAGGTGATGCCGATCCGCGCCGAATGGGACGCTTCAGGTGTCGAACCGATCGGCGACGTCGCACCGCATCTTCCCGTAGCGAACCTCGCCGTCCGCAAGCGGGCGACGGTTGCTTGCGGAGACGTCGAGAACGAGCCCGAGCTCGAGGACCCGACCCTCGGGCGCATCGAGACGCTCATCGCCATCGGCACGAAAGCGGTGCTCGCGACGCCGATCCAGGTGTTCGACCAGGTGATCGGCGCCTTTGTGCTCCACCGAGCCGAGGTCACGGAATGGACTCACGCGGAGATCTCGCTGGCTGAGGCCGTGTCTCGCGAGGTTGGCCTCGCGCTGCACACCGCGCAGCTCCTCAACGAGAACCGGCGCCGCCTCGACCGTCAGGCGGCGCTCGTCCAGGCCGCGCAGGTGATGACGAGCGAGCTCCAGGTGGAGATCGTGCTGCAGCGGCTCGTCGTCGAAGTGACGAAGCTTCTCGAGACCGACGCAGCCGACTGCTACCTCTTCGATTCCCGCCGCGGCGTTCTTCGGTGCGCCGCGGTGGACGGACTGCCCGCGGACCTGATCGACTTCGAGTTCCCTGCGGATTTGGCGCTTGCGGGCGAGGCGATGCGGCGCCGCCAGGTTGTCGTCTCGGGCGAGTACGACTACGAGGTGCAGGGTCCCCATCCGGCCTACGAGCGTTTCACCGGCGCCATGGTCGCGCCGATGACCTGGTGGGGAGAGGTGCGCGGCGTGATCGGCGTCGGCACGACCGACCCGAATCGGCTGTTCAGCTCCGAAGACGTCGAGGTGCTCGAGGCGTTCGCGAGCCTCGGATCCGTCGCGCTTCGCAATGTTGCGAGCATCGAGCAGAGCACGCGCCAGGTCCGCATCCAGCGCGGCTTCTTCCGGATTGCATCGGTCCTCTCCCAGCCGCTCTCGCTGGATGAGACGCTGGACGCCGTCGCGCAGGCGGCGAGCGAGGCGCTCGGCGGCAGCTTTGCGGCCGTCCTGATGCCGGGAGAGGGCGGCCTCACACTCGCCGGATCGCACGAGGTTCCGGCCCCGGTAGCCGAGTTTCTCCGGGCCGGCCTCGGTGAAGCCGAGTCGCTTCGCGAGGGCGCCGCCCGGAAGCGCGTCCTCGCCGCACCCCAACTTGCAGTCGACGACCGATTCGGCGAGGACTGGCGCCGGCTCGCTGAGACCGAAGGCTTCCAATCACTCGTGTCGGTGCCCGTGGAGGCGCCGCGCCGTGAGCAAACGGGTGTCGGGCTCGTCTTCTTCTCGGAGGAGCAGGCCTTCGCCGACGACGAGATCGAGCTCGCCCACCATCTTGCGGGCGCAGCCCGAGGAGCTCTCGAGCGGGCCGAGCTCTTCGAGGCAGAGCGGCGTTCCCGTGCGATCGCCCAGCAGCTCGCCCGAACCGGGACGCTCCTCGCAAGCGAGCTCGACCCCGAGGCGATCCTCGAGGAGATCGTGGCGCAGGCACCAGGGCTCGTTGGCGCGGACGCCGCGACCGTGAGCATCCTCGAAGGCGACTCGCTCGTCGTCAGCGCCGCGCACGGCGACACGACGGAGGAGGCCGTCGGTAGCCGCGTCTCCTCCCTCGGCGAGCTCGCCGGCGAGGTCGTGCAGTCGCGGGGGCCGGTCGCCGTAGGTGATGCGCGGATGGACGGGCTCGTCAGCGGCTCCGACGTCCTGCTCGAGGCGGGGTACGCCGGATACATGGGGGCGCCGCTCCTCGGTCCGGAGGGCGGCGTGCACGGCGTGCTGGCCGTCTACGCGCGCGGTCCGCGATCCTGGCGCGAGGAGGAGGTCGAGGCTCTGGCGGCACTTGCCGCCAACGTTTCGGCCTTCCTCTCGAACGCCGAGCTGTACCAGCGGGTCGTCCTCGAGCGCGAGCGGAGCGTGGCGATCCTGAGCAACGTCGCCGACGGGATCGTGGCTGTCGACCGGGAGGGGTGTGTCGTCCTCTGGAACGCGGCAGCCGAGGAGATCACCGGGGTCGGGGGGGCCGATGCTCTGGGGCGCTCGCCCGCTGAGGTGCTTCAGCGAAGCCTCGAACCGGACGAGACCTCTGCGGAGGGGCGGGGCCTGATTCAGGTGCGGCGCGGAGAGGAGGACGTCTGGCTCTCTGTCAGCGAGGCCGTGATGCGCGATCCCGCGGGTGCCGTCGCCGGGCGGATCTACGCCTTCCGGGACGTGTCCTCCGACCGCTTGGTCGAGCAGCTCAAGTCGGGGTTCGTCTCGACGGTCTCGCATGAGCTGCGTGCACCGCTCACCTCGATCTACGGTTTCGCCGAGACGCTGCTCCGCGAAGATGTCGCGTTCGGAGACGCGGAGCGCCGCACGTTCCTCGGCTACATCGCCTCGGAGGCCCAGCGCCTGACCGGCATCGTCGACGCGCTGCTGAGCGTCGCTCGGCTCGAGGCAGGCGATCTCCAGGTGCAGTTCGCTCCGACGGATCTACGCGAGGTCGTCTCCGACGTGGTCGAGACCGCCGAGAGGGAGCTCGCGAACGGCCGCCGGTTCGTCCTCGAGGTTCCCGAGGAGCCCCTGGACGCGTCGGCCGACCGTGAAAAGGTCAGACAGATCCTCGTCAACCTCGTCGACAACGCAGTCAAGTTCTCGCCGCGGGGCGGCACCGTCACGGTCGCCGCACGGCGGACGCGCGACGCGGTTCAGGTGCGGGTCGTGGACGAGGGTTCCGGCGTCCCGCAGAGCGAGCAGGAGCGGATCTTCCGCAAGTTCTACCGCGCCGAGGCCACGAGTCCGGCGAACGCGGGAACGGGCCTCGGGCTCTTCATCGCGCGCGGTCTGGCGAGCGCGATGGGTGGCCGCGTCTGGGTCGATTCGGGCACCGAGACCGGCAGCTGCTTCGTGTTCGAGCTGCCGATGGCCGGGACTGACTCCGCAGAGAGCCGGGTATAGGAGCGGGAATGAGCTCGGACAAGGCGACCACTGTCCTCGTCGTCGACGACGAAGCGCCGATCCGGCTCCTGTGTCGGGTCAATCTCGAGGCGGAGGGTATGAAGGTCCTCGAGGCTGCCGACGGCATCGCCGGGGTGGAGGCTGCACGAGTAGAGCGACCTGACGTGATCCTCCTCGACGTGATGATGCCCGGGATGGACGGCTGGCAGGTTGCCGAGAGCCTGGTCGAGGACGAGACGACGAACCACATCCCGTTGATCTTCCTGACGGCTCGCGCCGAGCTCCGCGACCGCGCCAAGGGCCTCGACCTCGGCGGCGTGGACTACATCACGAAGCCGTTCAACCCGGTCGAGCTCGCCTCGGTCGTCGAGCAGCTGCTCGAGCGGGTCCGGCGCGGCGAGCGCGACCAGCTACGGCGAGAGAAGATCGCGGAGCTCCGCACGTTGCTCGTCGATTAGAAGGGGTTGGCGGACGGCGGTAGAAGTACGGCTGCGTTCCGTCAAGTCCCTACAGGACTACAGACCGGCGAAGTCCGCCGTCGCCACCGACGCGCCCGGGAAGCCGCCGAACCCGCCTGACGCGACGCCCACGCCGACGTACCGGAAGCCGGGGCGAAGCATCGTCGCGCGGTGCGGTGGGCTTGCCAGCCACATCTGGACGATCGCATCGGCCGTGCCGTCGATTCCAGCCACCCAGGCGATCGTCTCGCCGACGGTCCGGCCCCGGACGCCGTGGCGGCGCAGCCTTCGGTACCAGTCGCCGTGAGTGAAGTTCCCAGTCCGGAGCATCGCGTTCGCGTGGGACCTTGCGGCTCGTTGCAGTGGTGTCGCGAGGCGCAGGGGGCGGAAACCGTGCATGGCTCGCGCCTGGTTGATCGAGCGCAGGAGCTCCTGCTCCTGGCCCGAAAGCTGCCTCTGGCTCACCAGGCCGGACGCCAATGTTCCCGGTGCGAGCGCCAGAAACAGGATCCCCCCGACGACCAAGGCGAAGAGTGTGCGGCTCCTCACCAAGCGCGGGAGTGTTACACACCTCGTGAATGGCCTCAAACCGTTAGGTGCGTCTTTCCGCTTAGCGCGCTGTTTGGGGCGAGTCCGATGCCGCAGAGGACCACCGCTCCGCCGACCAGCTGGATCGGCTCGAGCTCTTCTCGAAGCCACACGTACGCGACGATCGTGCCGGCGACCGGCTCGAACATGGCCAGGATCCCGGCCCGCGTGGCGGTGATGTGCCGTAGGGAGCCAACGAGGAGCCCGAAGGGGACGATCGTCCCCAGGAGGATCATCCACCCCATCAAGAGCCACAGGGGCAACTCCGTTCCCCCGAGACGGCCGAGCAGCGAGTTGCTGTCGTCGAGAAGCCCCCACGGAAAGCTCGTCCACGGCTGGACGACGGCCCAGAAGATCGCGGCGAAGAGGAACCCGTAGGCGAGAAGCGAGCTGGTGGAACGGGTCCGGAGACCGTGGTCGGCCAGCAGGATGTAGAGCGCGAAGGTGATCGCGGCACCGACCGACGCGAGGAGCCCGATCCCGTCGAGCTCCAGGCCTCGCCAGAGCTGGAGCAGGACTGAGAGCCCGAGGATCGACAACGCAAGCGCGACCCAGATGCGCCGCCGTACGTGCTGGTGGAGCACGTAGCGGGCGTAGAGGGCTACGAGCACGGGCGCGACGTACTGGATCAGCAGCGCGATCCCGATCTCCAGCCGCTCGATGGCGACAAAGTAGAACCAGGCCACGAACGCAAGGCCGCCGACGCCGAAGGTGACGAGGAACGGCAGTTCGCGGGGCGAGACGCGGAGGCTCGAGCGGCGCACGACGATCAGGGCGCCGAAGAGCAGAAGAAAGGCGCCGGTGGCCCGCACCTCGGTCAGGCGCTCCGATGCGACCCCGCCGGAGGTCAGAATCACCTTCGAAACTGCGCCGTTGACGGCCCAGAGCGTGGCCGCCGTGAGCACCATCGCGTAACCGAGCGCGGGGCGGCGGGTCACTGACTCCGAGGGTATCCACGCTCTGCGATCAAAGGCGTCCGCCGCCGAATCGCCTGTGTGAGGTCGTCCAGTGACACGGGGAAGACAGGCCCTCGGAGCAGGCCTCTACACTTCGCCGAGCGGGACGTAGCGCAGCTTGGTAGCGCGCCTGCTTTGGGAGCAGGAGGCCGCCGGTTCGAATCCGGCCGTCCCGACTTCCCGCTACACCGCGGCCTGAAGCGGTTCCCAGAAGACGAAGGCGTAGAACGGCAGGCCGCCGCTCCTCGTCTCGCCGACCCGGAACTCGCATGCGAGCGGGGTGCCGTCCTTGCGCTTCATGGCCCCCTGACCGCCGCGAAGCTCGCCGCGAACGATCCGGGCCAGCTCCGCCGGAACGCGGTCGGGTTCAAACGCGAGAGCCTTTGCGCCCGCGTGTAAAAGCTCGTCCCGCGTGTACCCCGTCAGCTCGCAGGCGAGCCGGTTCGCCGCCAGATAGCGACCCTGTTCGTCTAGGACGATCGCGCCGACGGGCGCATGCTCGAGCGCCTCTCCGAGGAGGGTCTCTTGGACGAGATCGGGACTGACGGGCAGGGCTTGGGGAAGCGTCATCGGCGTCCTGACACCGTTTCACCGGCCCGGGCCGATTGCAATAGGCCGAGTGGCCTATTCGGAGCCTCTGCAACGGCTAAACCCTTTCCTCGTCTGCGAGGAACCGGAAGAAGAAGAAGGCGAACGCGGCGAAGAAGACGATCGCCTGCTCGACCGACATCGTGACTCCGGCGATCTGCTGATCCGCGTGCGCGCTGAGCCCCCACAGGCGTTCCCCCTCGACGTAGTAGTCGTACGCCGCCTCCGGGACGAGTGCGAGCACGAGGCCGATCGGGCTCGCCAGGATGAAGGCGAGAAAGAGGTAGAGCGACCGGCCGGCGTTCGAGAGGCGATGCGGCGCGTCCTGGAGGAGCGGCCACCAGAGGAGCGTCCCGGCGATGAGGTAGTTGGCGTGCTCGAGGTGCAGGAGCGTCGACGGATGCTCCAGAGCTGCGTCGTAGGCGGGCGGCAGGTGCCAGGCGAAGTACGTGACAAGCCAGAGGCCGAGCGCCACCGGCGGGCGCGTGAGGGCGGCAGCTCCCGGGACGCTCGCCATGCGTTTGGCGGCGGCGGGCGCAATTCCGAGAACGAGGAGCGCGGGCGCCCACTCGGCGAGGATCACGTTTTGGAGCAGGTGCGCTGAGAGCAGATGGTAGGTCAGCGCCTCGAGCGGCGTCACCGACGTCACGAGCAGCAGCATGCATCCGCTCGTGAAGGCTGCAAGACGCCAGCGCTCGGCGCGCCGGCCTCGAATCACTAATGCGTAGGCGAGGGCCAGGGCGGCGACGGCAAGCGTCGCCTCCGGGTGGACGGTCCACGAGTACGGGTCGGGACGGGAGATCGGGCGCTACGCTAATCCTCGCGCGCGGGCGTAGCTCAATGGTAGAGCCCTAGCCTTCCAAGCTAGTTATGCGGGTTCGATCCCCGCCGCCCGCTCTCGGAGCCGCTTTCCGCTGCCAGGCTCGACTCAAGTCAGCACGGCTTGTGCCAACGAGCTATACGGCGAGCTCGACGCGCTCGATGGCGATCGGTGTGATCGGCCGGTCGTTCTCGTCCCTATCGGCTTGGGACATCCGGTCGACGATTTCCATCCCGGACGTGACCATGCCGAAGACCGTGTGCTTTCCGTCGAGCCAGGGAGTGGCCTCGGCGGTGACGATGAAGAACTGGCTCCCGTTCGTGTTCGGCCCTGCGTTGGCCATTGCGAGCGCTCCGCGCGCGACAGGATGCTCGTTGAACTCGTCCTCGAACTCGTAGCCCGGGCCGCCCATGCCGGTCCCGGTCGGATCGCCGCCCTGAACCATGAAGTCGGGGATCACTCGGTGGAAGATGACGCCGTCGTAGAAGCCGTCTCGCGAGAGTTTGACGAAGTTGTCGACGGTCTTCGGCGCGTCGTCCGGGTAAAGCTCGAGCTCGATCGCGCCTTCGCTCGTGTGCAGGGTCGCGCCACTCACGAGGGAATCGTGTCCGCGAGCGGCTCGAGCGCGCCGGCCGTCGGCTCCAGGTCGCCGGACTCGAGCCGTGCCGCGACGTCACGCGCGAGCGCACGCGCCTCGCTCTCGTGCTCGGGCCCGAGGACGGTGTTGACCGTCGCGGACACCTCGCCGTCCTCGAGCAGCTCGATCGCCACCGTCTCGATCTCCCGCCTGGGGACGTAGGGATCGTCCGGGATTCCGACGCGGACGACGACCTGCCGACCGTCGGGAAGCGTGGCCGGTTGTTCGATCGGGTAGGCCCGCAGGCTCATACGGTGTTCATGTCACCATGCGCGGGCGCCAAAACGTCCGACCCTCACGCGATGCTGGCAGTGTGAGGCTCGACGAGCGGATCGTCCGCTTCCGTCCGACCACGATCCTGGCCGTGCTCGGGATCACCTTCGGGTTCCTCCTACTCCTCTACATCACATGGCTCTCACGGCAGGTGCTGACCTGGATCCTCGTCGCGATCTTTCTGACGCTCGCTCTGAACCCCGCGGTCGAGACGCTGCAACGACGGGGACTGCGCAAGCGCGGGTTCGCCGCCGCGGTCACATTCCTGCTTGCGATCGGGATCATCGCGGGGGCGGGGACGCTGTTCGTCCCGACGCTCGTCGACGAGGCCAAGGGCTTCGCGGACAGCCTTCCGGACTACGTCCGTGACGTCTCGGAGGGAAGAGGCCCGCTCGGCGAGCTCTCCGAGCGCTACAACCTCGAGGAGCGGATGCGAGCGACGGTCAAGGACGGCGGCGCCGCCGGGCTCCTGGGTCTCTCCGGCACCGCGATCGCAGTTACCGAGAGCGTCCTGACGTTCATCGTCGCCGTCGTCACGATCGCGTTCCTCACGTTCTTCATGCTCCTCGAGGGGCCGAAGTGGATGGAGCGCTTCTACGGCCTCCTGCCCGAGGACTCCCAGCAGAAGTGGCGCGAGATCGGCGACCAGATCTACCGCACGGTCGGCGGCTACGTGACCGGCAACCTGCTGATCAGCCTGATCGCGGGAATTTGCTCGACGATCGTGCTGCTGATCATGGACGTGCCGTATGCCTTCGCGCTCGGTCTCCTGGTCGCGCTCCTGGATCTCATTCCGCTCGCGGGGGCGACGCTTGCCGCGATTCTCGTCAGCACCGTCGCCTTCCTGAGCTCCGTCCCGGCCGGAATCGTCGTGCTCATCTTCTTCGTCGTCTACCAACAGGTCGAAAACCACGTTCTCCAGCCGGTCGTGTACAGCCGCACGGTCCAGCTTTCCCCGCTCGCGATCCTCGTCTCGGTGTTGATCGGCGCCAAGATCGCGGGCGTTCTCGGCGCACTCGCCGCCATCCCCGTTGCCGGGGCGATCCAGGTGCTGATCCTCGCCTGGCTGAGCAGCCGCCGCGAACGGGCGAGTCGCGAGCCTGCTGCAGCGTAGAAGTGCGCCGGAATCCCCCACAAGGGGGAGGCCACTGGAGAGATCCCGGCCGATGTCGAAGGCATGTGGAGGGGTTTCACAGCAACGATCTGCGTGGCCGCACTAGCCTCGTTGTTAGCCATCGGCGCCGGTGACGCCGCCGTGGGCACGGGCGTCGAGTCACTCGTCCGCACCGAGCTGGAGGTCAACCTCCAGGGCACCGCGAGGCCTGCGGCCAAGTCTGGGAGCCAGACCGCGCCGCAGCGAAGCGGGGCACGGTCTGCGATGGCCGTCCTCGAGAACTCGATCATCGACCGGATGAACCAGGTGCGGCGTTCTCACGGGCTCCCTCCGCTTCGCTCGAACCAGCGCCTCCGAGCAGCCTCCCTCTTCCATTCTCGCGACATGGGGCGCCAGGGATACTTCGAGCACGACTCGATCAGCGGCACGGCGTTCTGGCGCCGCATCGAGCGCTTCTACGCGTCGCGCGGCTTCCGTTCCTGGACGGTCGGCGAGAATCTTCTCTGGGGCACGGATTCCTACGACGCAGCCTTCGCCGTGCGCGAGTGGATGAACAGCCCTCCGCACCGCGCGAACATCCTCTCGCGCGACTGGCGCGAGGTCGGGATCGGCGCCGTCTACTTCGCGAACGCCGGCGGCGAGTACCGCGGCCGGGTCACGATCGTCACCGCCGACTTCGGCGCCAGGCGCTAGCTCCGTACAACGCTACGCTTCGGGAAGGCGCCCGTAGCTCAGTGGAAGAGCAGCGGACTTCTAATCCGCCGGTCGGAGGTTCGAATCCTCCCGGGCGCGTAGTGCTACCGGCCGCCCTACTGGATGTCGACGGGACACTCGTCGACTCGAACTATCAACACGCGCTCGCATGGTGGCGGGCATTCAGGCTGCATGGCATTACGCTGCCGGTCTGGCGGATCCACCGGCATGTCGGGATGGGAGGAGATCAGCTCGTACCCACCCTCGTCCCTGGCATCGACGAGGCTCGCCACAAGGCGATCGAGGAAACCCGAGGGAAGGAGTACTCCGAGTTGATCGGCGAGGTGCAGGCACTGGGCGGTGCGCACGAGTTGATCGTCGCGCTGAAGGAGCGGGACCACGCTGTCGTCCTCGCGAGCTCGGCGCCTCTGGACGAGCTCGACCGCTATCTCGACCTGCTCGACGCTCGCGATCTGGCCGATGGCTGGACGACGAAGGATGACGTGGATGCGACGAAGCCGGCGCCTGACCTCGTCCGGGCGGCCCGCGAGAAGGCAGGCGGCGGCGATGCGGTCATGGTCGGAGATACTCCGTGGGACATCGAAGCGGCGCGCAAAGCCGGCATCCCGTCGATCTGCGTGATCCGGGTGGCTTCTCACGGAAAGAGCTCGAGGACGCCGGCGCGGCGGCGGTGTTCGAGAACGCCGACGAGTTGCGCGAGAACCTCGACGAGACCCCGCTATCCTCGTCCTAGCGCGGTGGCGGTAGCTCAGTTGGTAGAGCCCCGGGTTGTGGTCCCGGTGGTCGCGGGTTCGAGTCCCGTCCGCCACCCCTGAAGGTTCTCGCCTCACGCAGGTTCCCTGGGCCCGCGTGGGACGAGCTCGCTGACGTCGAGTACCGGGAGGGCGACGGCGTCGAGCTTCGACCGGACGTCGAGGCGCTCGCGGTCGTGGCCGAGCCGGTCGACCGCCGGACGCTGGAGTCGTTTCCGGGCCTTCGCGTCGTCGCGAACTACGGCGCGGGCTACGACCTCGTGGACGTGGAGGCGTGCCAGGAGCGCGGGGTCGTGGTGACGAACACGCCGGGCGTCACCGCTGCGGCGACCGCCGATCTCGCGTTCGGCTTGATCCTTGCTGTCCGGAGGCGCATCGCCGCCGGCGACCGCCTCGTGCGCTCGGGACGCTGGGGGAGTGGCTGGGCCGACGAGCCCTTGAAGGGCGACGAGGTGACGGGCGCGACGCTCGGCGTCGTCGGACTCGGGAGGATCGGTCGCGCGGTCGCCCAGAGGGCCCGGGGTTTCGAGCTGCGCGTGGTGCACACGCGCCGCACTCCCGACGGTGCGCCGGGGTGCCGCACACTGGACGAGCTCCTGTCGGAAGCCGACATAGTCTCGCTCCACGTTCCGCTCACGGACGAGACCCGCGGTTTCATCGACGCGCGCCGGCTGGCGCACATGCGGGACGGCGCCTGCCTCGTCAACACGGCGCGCGGGCAGGTCGTCGACGAGCCGGCGCTCGTCGCGGAGCTGACTTCGGGTCGCTTGCGTGCGGGCCTCGACGTCTTCGCACACGAGCCCGACGTTCCCCGCGCGCTCTTCGGCCTCGACAACGTCGTGATGACGCCGCATCTCGGCACTGCTACGCAAGAGACTCGCGAGGCGATGACACGCGTGCTCGTGAACAACCTCCTCGCCGTCGAGCGGGGGGAGGAGCCTCCCAACAGCGTCTAGCGACCCCAGCCGCTCGGGGGTTCGCCCCGCCCTTCCGACACGTTCCAGTAGTCCCGTTGCTCGATCACGAGTCCGTCGGCTCCGAACCTGAGCACCGAGATGCCGGCGATCGTCTCCTCCCGGCCTTCGAACGAGACGACGGCCCAGTACTCGCATGTCGCACGGTCGCCGTCGACGATCGGCCGGCCGAACCAGACCTCGCCGGCGTCCTGTTCAGAGAACGCCCACTCGACGTACTCGCGAACTCCGGCGGCTCCTTCGTGCGTGTCACGGAACGG
>Ga0136614_10001251_pt1 | contig 14737 bp, 9 predicted proteins | sample AntDrymUQ2792106_2_FD_106643 | JGI IMG/M metagenome (GOLD analysis project Ga0136614, IMG submission 106643) | Polar desert sand microbial communities from Dry Valleys, Antarctica - metaG UQ279 (21.06) | ecosystem: Environmental > Terrestrial > Soil > Desert | place: Antarctica: Dry Valley... | reverse complement strand
GAACGCTCGGCTATTCGGTCGGTCTGATCCTGTATGCCCCTTTCTATCTGCTCGTCCGACCCTTCCTCCACCCGTTTCCCGCCTACACCCTGACGCTCCTCCTCGTGATGTTGACCGGCTCGGTCTGCATCTACCGGACGCTCAGGAAGTTCATCGGGCTGGGGTTTCTGGAGTCCCTGCTTCTGACGGCCTTCTTCTTTTCCTCGGGCAACGTCATCAACGAGCTCACCAACGCCTGGCCGCAGAACGCTTCGGTATTTCTGGTGCCGCCGATTCTGTTGCTGACGCTCGTCACCGCGGGCGTGCCCGGCCGACGATCCTCCCTCGCGCTCGCGGGGCTGTGCGGGCTGCTGTGGTCTCTTCTGCTGGTACAGGACTTCTACACCGGTGCCTTCACGTTCCTCCTCGCCGCGCTGCTCGCCGCCGGCGTCTTTCTCGTGGGCGGCAGTCGCACGCTGCGGGAACGGCTCCGGTCGGAATGGAGGTCCGATCGGCCGCGCGTCGCGGCGTTCGGGGCGGGTGGCCTCCTCGGCATCCTCGTTTTTCTCCGGATCTACCTCCCCGCGTACGGCGAGCAGGGAAGCTTTCCGAAAGAGCAGCTGACGGCCTCCCTCATCGGGCGGGACGTGTCGGGCTGGCGAGAGCCCTTCGCCTTCCTGAAGGACCTCGTCGTGTATCGCGACGCCCGGACCTTCCAGGTCGTATTCCTGGTCGGAATCCTGGCCCTGATCCCGTACTTCCGCGTCCCGGCCAGAACCAGGCGGTACGTCCTCTGGTTCCTCCTCGTTTCGACGATCATCGTGCTGGTCGCCGTCCGGTTCGAAGGTGTTCTCGGCTCGCGAAGCGTTTCCGTCTGGAAGGGCCTGTTCGCTTGGATCCCGGGATTCGGCGCTATCCGGGATCCCAAGCGGATCATCAACGTCTACGAGCTCGCGGCCGCGCTCCTGATGGGACTCTTTCTGGCTGCTCTGCCGCGGCGTTCGCCCCTGCGCGTCCTCGCCGCCGTCTGCCTCCTGGCGCTCCTCATCGTTAGGCCGAACCGCGAGGTGTTCACCTACGAACGCTCCCGGCCGGTATTCGACCGGTGGGTCGCCGCGCCGATCGCAATCGACCGCTCGTGCAGAAGCTTCTTCATCCGGGGGGCATCGGACGCCTACACTTCCCGGTACCCGCACATCTGGGGTCTCTATAGTCTCGACGCCATGTTCATCGCCCTCTATACGGGACTGCCGACGCTCAACGGCTACTCCGCGTGGTGGCCGCGGGACTGGCCCCTGATGAATCCGCTGGATTCTGCATACTCGTCCGGCGCCCGCCAGTGGATCGCGCAGCATCGCCTGGAGGGCGTCTGCGAGCTGGACATCGAGGCGCGGACGATGAAGCCACTGGAGCCGATCCGGCCCGCCGGGCCTTGACCTGACTTACGCGGGCGCCATACGCTTCGCGAAATCTTTCTCAGGGAAGGAGATCTATGCGTCTGGGACGTTTCCTTCTTTTCGTTTCTCTGGCGTTCCTCCCGCCCGCGGCGGCCCGGGCCCAGGCGCTGAACCTCCGCGATCTGCTGACGGACTTCCTCCGCGAGGGCATCACGCTGGCGCCGCCCGCCTCGGGGGTCAGCCACGTCGCGCACTTCATTGGAGTTGATTCTCCGCAGTTCCTCGCCCTGCAGCAGTTCTCCGCCGGGTTGGCGACCCAGCTCTCCTCCTTTCCTCTCGCCTCCTCGGCTGGCGGGTTCACCTATCGCTTCGATCCGGGTCTCGGGGTTTTTACCCGCACCGCCGACAGCTTTGGCCCGATCTACGCCGAACGCGCGGCCACGATCGGCAAGGGCAAGTTCAACATCGGTTTGAACTACAGTCATTTCAGCTTCGACCAGATTGACGGCGTCTCTCTGCGAGACGGGGAAGTGAATCTGGTCTTCACCCACCAGGACGTCAATTTCGACGCCTCGAACCTGCTTCCTCACGTCGAGGGAGATGTCATAACGGCGCAGCTTTTTCTCAAGATCGAGACCGACATCACCGCTTTCGTCTTGAGCTACGGCGTCTCCGACCGATTCGACATCGGCGTCGCAGTCCCGCTCGTCGCCGTGGATCTGGAGGCGCGGATGAACGCAGGGGTCCGGCGCCTTGCGACGGGGGAGACATCCAATATCCACACCTTCACGCGCGGAGGGACGGAAGACACCCTGCGGCAGAGCGGGACGGCGAGCGGTGTCGGGGACGTCGTCTTACGCGGGAAGCTCCAGGCCGTGCGCGGCGCCCGCGGCGGTCTGGCCCTGGCGGCGGATCTGCGCCTCCCGACGGGAGAGGAGCGGGACCTCCTCGGCGCCGGGGCGACGCAGGTCAAGGGCTCGATCGTGGGCTCCGTCCGTTTGGGCCCCTTTTCTCCTCATCTCAATGCGGCCTACACCTGGTCCGCGCACGGTCCTCAGGATCAGGAAATCGCGGATGAAATCTCCGCCGTCGCCGGCTTCGATTGGGCGATCCACCCGCGGATGACACTGGCCGCAGACGTGATCGGCCGCTCCTTCCGCGATTCCCAGACCGTCAAAGTCGAAGACACGACTTTCCAGTTCAACACGAATCCGGCCGGCATCCCGATCATGCAGGACAGCCGCGTGCTGCCGCGCCTGATCGCGCGGGAGGAGAATTCGAACGCCTTCTTGGGCTCGCTCGGGCTCAAGATCAATCCTTTCGGGAGCCTCCTTCTGACTGTCAACGGCCTCTTCTCGCTCAACGACGAGGGGCTCCAGGACGACTTCGCCCCGTTGATCGCGCTCGATTACAGCTTCTGATTCCGGGCGGCCGCGGGCTGTGGGTGCGGTTTGGCCCCTCCCGTCAGTTCAGGCTCTCGATCACCCACGCGTCCCCCCGCTTCTCGAGCCGGATGACGCGCTCGCGGCTGTCGCGCTGCTCCGTGCCGGCGCGCGGCACCGCGACGCGCCGCTCGTAGACCCGGGCCTCCGCGTGAGCGTTCGTGACGCGGATCTGCCGGATCTCGGCGTCGAGCTGCTGCGACTGGAGGCCCCTCCACGCACCTTCGACCGCCTGCCGGCGCGCGCCGGAGATGCCCGGATAGACGCTCGCGTAGAGGTCCACGTCGAGCGTGTTCTGGGCCTGCACGTAGCGGCGGATGGTGTCGCGGATCTTCTCCTCGTCGCCCCCCGCTGGGCGCGGACGGCTGGTCGGCGCGGCGGTCGGGAGGCGGGGCGCCTCGGCGGCCTGGATCGGGCTCGGCGCCGGCTGCGGCACGGCCGTGGGAAGCCGGGGGGGAGGCGCCTCCACGCGCGCCACGGCCCCCGCCGGTGTGGGCCGGAGCGCGAGCGCCGTCGCGGCGGCCCGCCGATGCAGGTCGGCGGCGTCCTGGAACGCATCGATGGCTCTCTCGAACTCCTCCCGCGCGAGGAGCGCCTCCGCGTCCCGCTGTCTCCTGCGCGCCGAGGCATATAGCTCGGCGGCGCGCGCGGGGGCGGCGGCGCGCTCCGCCACTCCCCGCGCCGCCGCCGCGCGGCCGCGTGATTGCTCCGCCACACGGCGCAATCGCGAGACGTCCGGGGGCGGAGAGGGCGCCTCGAGGGGCGGCGGCTCGAGCCCGGCCGGGGGGCTGAGAGTCACGGAAGGGTCGATCGCGGGAACCGTCGGCTCCAATCCCGACTCTCCGCCGACGGCGGCCGCGGCCGTCGGGACGAGGGATGAGCCCGCGTCCGGAGTGACCGCGGGGCCGGGCGCGGGGGCGGTCCGCCGGTCGGGCAGCAGGAGGAGAAGCAGGAGGGCCGCGAGGGTGACCGCCCCGAGGACGACCGGAAGAACGGGCGTCCGCCGCGGCGCCCCGCCCGGTGATCGCTCGGTGCGGCTCCGCGCGCGCGGGTCTCCTCCGCGGGAAGGCTGCCGGCACGGGGTTCTCCCGGCGCGCCCTCCCCACGCCCCGTCGCGACCCGCGTGTCGACCACGGTCCGCGCGAGGGCCGGGTCGGTCCAGGGCAGAATCCCGACGTCGCTCGGCCTCGCCGCGGGCGTCGTCTGCGCCAGGAACTGGCGGTCGAGGCGGTCCTGCGCGCTGGGCGTGACCGAGGCGGCCTCGATGTCGCGGGTCGCCCGCACTTGCGACAGCAGCTTGTGCGCGGAATCCGAAACCCGGCCGACGAGCTTCTCCCGCAGCCGCAGGACCTCTGCGTTGAACTCCTCCGCCGAAGAGAACCGATCCGTGCGCTTCTTTTCGAGGGCCTTCAGGACGATCGCCCGCAGCTCCTCCGGCACCCGCCCGTCGGGATCGCTCTGCGTAAACGGGATGGGAGGGTGGAAGAGGTGTGCGCCGATCAGCGTGCGGGGAGAGTCGCCTCCCAGCGGCGCCCGCCCGGTGAGGAGCTCGTAGAGGACGACCCCCAGGGAGTAGAGGTCGCTCCGCGCGTCCAGCATCTCGTCCGGCCCGAGCGCTCCGAGCTGTTCGGGCGAGGAGTACTTGAGCTTCCCGAGGAAGACGCCGCGAGATGTCAGCTCGATCGTCTTGTCCAGCGCCTTCGAGATGCCGAGGTCGATGAGCTTGATCTGGGGACGGTCCTCCTCGTCGTGCGTCAGCATGAGGTTGTCGAGGGCGACGTCGCGGTGGACCACGCTCTTGCGGTGGAGGTAGCCCAGCGCCTGCAGAGTCTGGTGGGCAATCTCGAGCGTGAGCGGAACGCCGGGAGGCCCGGACGTCCGCAGCAGCTCCGAGAGGTTGACCCCGTCGATGTACTCCATGACGATGTACGCGGTCCCGTCGGGGTCGACGGCGAAGTCGTGGATGGTCCCGACGTTGGGGTGCTTCAGCCGGGTCGCCATCTTCGCTTCCTGGATGAATCGGTGCCTGTACTCCTCCTCGCTGCCGAGCTGCGGGAGCATCACCTTGACGACGCGGACTTCGTCTAAGAGGCGGTGGCGGACCTGGTAAATGGTCCCCATCCCCCCTTCCTTGATCTTGGAGAGGATTTCGTACTTCCCCTCGATGAGGGTGCCGGCGAGAGGTTTTCCGCTCAAAGGGGTGGGAGCTCGCCGGCATTGTATCGTCCGACGGCGCCGGCGCGCTGGCACGGAGGGTGCAGCGGCCGGGCGCGCCAGCGGGGCGGCTTGAACGAAGCAATTCACTACGACGCGATCATCGTCGGCGGCGGTCCCGCCGGTCTCTCCGCGGCGCTCGTCCTGGGGCGCTGCCGCCGCCGCGTGCTCGTGTGCGACACGGGCTCCCCGCGCAACGCGGCGTCCCGGGGCCTGCACGGGTTCGTCACCCGCGACGGCGTCCTCCCGCAGGAGTTCCTCCAGATCGCGAGGGCCGAGCTGGAGCAGTATGCCGTGGAGGTCCTCGCGCGGGAGGTGGTAGCCGCGGAGCCGGAAGCCGGAGGGTTCGCCGTGACGCTTGGTGACGGCCGCACGCTTCGCTGCCGCAAGCTGTTGCTGGCGACGGGCGTCGTCGATCAGATCCCGGAGATCCCGGGTGCGCGAGAGATGTACGGCCGCGGGGTGTACCACTGCCCCTACTGCGACGGGTGGGAGGTCCGCGACCAGCCCGTCGCCGTCTATGGCCCGGGGGTCGATGCGGCGAAGCTCGCGCTCGGCCTCACGACGTGGACGCGCGACGTGGCGCTGCTGACGGGCGGAAAGTCGCGCCTGCGCCCGGAGCGCCGCGCACGGCTCGCGCGCAACGGCGTCGCCGTGCGGGAGGATCGGATCGTCGCGCTCGAGGGGCGCGAGGACATCCTCGAGCGGGTCGTGTTCGCCTCGGGAGAGCCGCTCCCGCGCCGCGCCCTCTTTTTCCGGACGGGACAGCACCAGCGGTCACGGCTCGCCGAGAAGCTCGGCTGCGCGCTCAACCGGAAGGGGACGGTGACGACGAACCGCCTCTCGGGGACGTGCGTCCCGGGCGTCTTCTGCGCGGGAGACGCGTCGGACGACGTTCAGCTCGTGATCGTGGCGGCAGCGGAGGGTGCGAAGGCGGCATTCGCGATCAACCACGAGCTCCAGAGGGAGGATCTCGCCTAAGCAGCCCGCTCTCGTGGCACGGGACTTCGTGCCGCGCCCCGGTCCCGACCGTTTACAATGAATGCACATGGCGACACCGTCGGGCGGTCCCGCGGCGGCGGTCCACTACCCGTTGTCCCGCCAAATCGCCGCCCTGCTCATCGCCGCACGTCCGGCCCAGTGGGTCAAGAACCTCGTCCTGCCGCTGCCGTTCCTTTTCGGAGGCGCCCTGGGTCAGCCGCGGGGCTGGTGGCTCGCCGCCTCCGGAGTTGCTGTCCTCTGCGCGATCTCGAGCGGCGTGTACCTCGTCAACGACGTGATGGACCGCGACCGCGACCGGGCGCATCCCGTCAAGCGACACCGGCCGCTCGCGACGGGGGAGCTCCGCGTGGCGACGGCCCTCTCCGCGGCCCTCCCCCTCCTCGCCCTGGGCCTCGGCACCGCGTTTCAGCTCTCGGCCCCGTTCGGCCGGTGGTGCGCGATCTACGCCGCGCTCATGCTCGCGTATTCGGTCGGCCTGAAGCAGATTCCGTTCCTCGAGGCCCTCATCGTGGCGGCCGGCCTGCCGCTGCGCGCCCTCGCGGGGGCGGCTCTGGCCGACCTGACGGCCTCCACCTTCCTGATGCTCTGCGCCTACCTGCTCGCCCTCTTCCTCGTCGTGGGGAAGCGGCAGTGGGAGCTGCAGAACGCGGGCGGCGGCGCCGCCTCGTCCGAGCACCGGGCGGTCCTCGCCTCCTACCGGACGGAGGCGCTCGACTTTCTCTTCGTGGTGATCGCGCTCGCCACCGTCGCGGCCTACGCGGCGTACACGGTGGTTCCCGCCACGCTCCGGATGCACGGCGGTCGCTCCCTCGCTCCCACCGTGCCCTTCGTCGTCCTCGGGGTCGCGCGCTACGTGCGGCTGGTCTACCGGCGGGGCGGCGGGGGGAACCCCACCCGGGCGCTGCTCATCGACGACCCGTGGATCCTGCTGATCGTGGTCGGCTGGGTCGCGACCGCCGGATGGCTGATCTATGGCCGCTGATCCCGGGCCCCGTCTCGGCGTCGCGTTCCTGGCCTACAACGAGGAGGCGCTCATCGCGCGGACCGTGGCCGAGGCGGTGGAGTCCCTCTCCGCCGTGCCGGGGCTCGACTGGCGGGTCCTCGTGGTGAACGACGGCAGCCGGGACCGGACCGGCGCGATCGCCGACGGGCTGGCCCGCGACGATCGCCGGATCTCCGTCGTGCACCACGACGGCAACAAGGGCTACGCGGTGGCGACCGAGACGGCCCTGCGGAACACGCCCGGCCGGGTGGTCATGGTCGTGGACGGGGACGGGCAGCACACGATGGCCGACGCGCCGCGCTTTCTCGAGGCGATCGACGGGGGAGCCGACGTCGTCTTCGGGTGGAAGAAGGTACGCCACGACCCGTTTCCTCGGCTCGTGCTGTCCCGGGGGCTCAACCTGCTCTCGCGTTGGATCCTGGGCTCTCCGCTCCACGACATCAACGGGGGCTGCCGCGCCTTCCGCCGGGAGGTCGCGCAGTCGCTCGAGATCCGCCACCGGATCAACTTCGTCGGGGACGAGATCTTCGCGCGGTGCCGCATCGCCGGCTGGCGCGTCGCGGAGGTCGTCGTGCGGCACTTCCCGCGGGACGCGGGGCAGAGCATCCACCGTCCCTGGAAGATGGCGGGGACAGTCGCGCGGGTCATCCGCTACCTCTTCGAGCTCCGCGGGGAGATCCGCCGGGCGGCGGATTCCGCTTCGCCGCCACCTCACGGCGGCGGCGAACCTCGGCGGGGGACCTCGCGGTCCCCCGGACCCCCCAGCCGATGAGGGGAACCGTGATCCTCGGCGCGGGCCCGACCGGGCTCGGCGCCGGCTATCGCCTCCGCGAGCGCGGCGAGGACGACTTCGAGATCTTCGAGCGGGCGGACCGCGTGGGAGGGCTCGCGACGAGCTTCGAAGACCCCAAGGGGTACACCTGGGACGTCTCGGGCCACATCATCTTTTCCGGGTACCCGTACTTCAACGCGTTCCTCGACAAGGTCCTCGGCGCGGAGGGAGTACGGCGCATCGACCGGGAGAGCTGGATCAAGTTCGAGGACCGCTACGTGCGCTACCCTTTCCAGAACCACCTGTCCTCACTTCCCGAGGAGGCCATGCTCGAGTGCCTCGTCGGCCTCATCGAGTCGCAGACGATCGACCGCGAGCGCGCCTACCGCAACTTCGAGGAATGGGTCTACGCGCGTTTCGGGGCCGGCGTCGCGAAGCACTTCATGGTCCCGTACAACGAGAAGGTCTGGTCGGCGCCGCTCTCCCGCATGGGTTTTTACTGGATCGCGGAGCGCGTCAGCGTGGTCGACTGGAAGAAGGCGCTCGAGGCCACCCTGCTCCCACGGAACACGGAGTGGGGCCCGAACGCGACCTTCGGCTATCCGGCGACGCGCGGCACCCTCGGTCTGTGGCTCGCCGTGCTTCCATACCTGGGCGACCGCCTCCGCTACCGCAAGCGGATGACCTGCGTGGACGAGGATGCGCGCGAAATCCGCTTCGCCGACGGGAGCACCCGGCGGTACGACCGGCTGCTGACCACCCTCCCGCTCGAGGCGTTCGTCGCGCGCCTTCTCCGCGCCCCCGAGGCCGTGCGCGTCGCCGCGCGACGGCTGATGTTCAACCGGCTCTTTACCGTGGGGATCGGCCTCAAGCGGCCGTCCCCGTCCCCAAAGAACTGGATCTACTTTCCCAACCCCCGGACGCCCTTCTACCGGATGACGTACCTCTCCAACTATTCGCCGGACATCGTCCCGAACGGCGACACGAGCCGGTACTGCGCCCTGCTGACCGAGACCACGTACTCGCGCTTCCGGCCCCTGCCGGAGGGCGACTTCGTCCGCGCGGTTCTGGACGGCCTCGTGGCGGAGGGGATCCTGACGAAGGACGACCTCGGCCTCGTCGAGTCCGCCTACCTGATCCACGCGGCGCACGCCTATCCCGTGCCCAGCGTCGACCGCGACGAGGCGCTCGGCGTGATCCAGCCCTACCTCGAATCGAAGGAGATCTACTCGCGCGGCCGCTTCGGGGCCTGGAAATACGAGGTGGGCAACCAGGACCACTCGATGATGCAGGGCGTCGAGCTCGTCGATCGCTGGCTGGACGGCAGCGAGGAGAAGGTGTTCGGGAGCTAAATCTCAGCCTCGTTCACTCCAAGGCGAGCTCGAAGACGTGGATGTGCGCCCCCTCCGCGGTGTTCATGTCGCGGATTTCCAGACGCACTTTCTGCGCGGCCAGGCGCTCGGGGAGGGTGTGCTCGAACCGGGGCATCGCGTCCGAGTACCGGAAGTGGACGTCGGCGCGTGAGGGCTCTCCACTCACGGGCGTGACCTCGACCATCACCAGAACGTTGTCCATGCGGCCGATGTCGGCGCGGATCCGGCGGACGGGGCGGGGCCGCTCGAAGGCGATGTCGAGGACGAACGGGTTGGCTTCGAGGCCCCGGACGAGCGTGTCGGAGCGTCCGTCGAAGATCGCGGAGAGGGCCCCCATGTCGAGCGTCGAGTGCCGGATCGTCAGCGTCTCGTCACGGAGCGCGACGCGTTCTTCGACGAGGCGCGATCGGGCCTCCTTCTCCGCGGCGAAGATCGCGTCGATTTCGGGAACGTAGCGCGCCCGCACGAAGAAGAAGCCGGGACTGCCGTCCGGATACGGGATCCCGCGCTCCGGCGGGGAAAAGAGGAGCTTGCCGCTGCTCTGTGCCGTCTCGAGGTCCGGGGCCGTCACCACGAAGACGTCGTTCTCCCGGATCGGGCGCCGCGACATGAGGTGGCCCCGGATGTCCGTGAAGAACACGCGCTCCTGCTCGCGGGCGTCGAGAAAGAACGTAGCGAACTGGTTCGGGTTGTTCGCCCAGGTGTGCGAGAGGAGCATCCGCGCGGCGGGAGACCTCGCGAGCTCTTCCCGGATCGCGCGGAAGACCTGGGGAGCGCCGTACTGCATCCCGTAGAGCCCGTAGTCGCGGTACCAGGTGGGGCCCTCCGCCAGGGTCGCGGCGGTCAGGCGCGTGGCGGCGGCGGTGAACGCGGCGGCGCAAGCGAGCGCCGCGGGCGCCGGAGGGATCCAACGGCGGACCCAGGCGAGCAGCTGGTCGAGCCCGACGGCGACGAACAGGGCGACGGGAACGACCATGGCGAGGAGCCGGAGGATCTGGATCTCCGCTGCCGCTCCCGCGAAGGGCACGCCGAGCGGAGAGAAGAGCACCGCGCGGTGGGCGGAGGAGCCGCGGAACCGCGCGACGCAGACGCCGATCCCGAGCGCGACGAGCGGCGCGAACGCGTAGGGGAAATACGGCATGTCTTTCATGCGGTGCCGGATGAACTCCTTCTCGTTCGGCCGGAACCAGTAGCGCGGGTCGAAGCCGGCGAGGTAGGTTCGTCCGAAGCGCTCGAGCTTGGCGGAGAGCGGCAGCGGCTGGATCCAGTAGGAGTTCAGAACCAGGAGCTGCTCCCGGACGACGCCCGGATGGAGCTTCCGATAACGGACGTACGGCGCGGCGAGGAGCACGGCCGAGAGGGCCGCGGCCGCGATCCATTTCGGCTTCTGCCGCAGATGGTGTCGGAGGTCCGAGAAGAGGAGCAGCACGCCCGTGACGAGCATGAGCCCCTGACCGGCCGTGTACGAATAGAAGGTCGCGGCTCCGAAGAGGAGTGCCAGGAGGAGATAGCCGGGCGAGCGGTACCGGTAGAGCAGATAGGCGCAGAGAAAGCAGGCGTAGAAGGAGGCCATCATCACGGTCTCGAACCCGGTTCGCGCGTGGAGGAAGAAGACGGGCATCACGGCGAAGATCAGGGGCGCCGACCACCATGCGCGGTTGCGGAGCGCGACGCGGAGCATCAGGGACACCGCGGCGACCCCGAGGAGCGTGACGGCCACGGAGGTGGCGCGGACGGCGGTGACGGACTTTCCGAAGAGCCAGACGGGGAGGAGATGGACGTACACGGAGAGGCTGACCGCCCACCGCTGGTCGTTCAGGAAGTAAGGGGGGAGCAGCGTCCCCGTGTGGTCGCGGAAGTTGTTCTCGATCAGCTCTCCCGCGAGGTTGGCCTGGATCGCCTCGTCCGTGAAGAAGAAGACGGGGAAGCGGGTCAGCCCCGCGAAGCGCGACGCGACATAGACGAGCAGGGCGAGGCAGAACAGGGCCGTCTCGAGGCGCGGCGAACGGTCACCGGAGCGGGGCTCCGCCGCGCCCCCGCCGCTCACGGCGCGACGGCGGTGAGGGGCCAGGCGTAGAGTCGGTTGGTTCCCCGATCGGAGACGATGAGGCGCCCGTACGGGTCGACGGCGATGCCCGTCGGCTGCTTGAACACTCCGTCGGCCCTCCAGGAGCGCAGGAGAGCTCCGGTCTTGTCGTACTGGGCGACCCGTCCGAAGGACGAGTCGGTGACGTACACGGTGTCCGAGGGCCCGACGGCGAGGTGGGGTTCCGTGTAGAAGTCTTTCCAGCCCGAGACCGCGAACTGCCGGAGGAACTTGCCTTCGCCGTCGAACACCTGCACGCGATGGTTTCCTGTGTCGGCGACGTAGATGTTTCCTGAGGCGTCCGCGGCGAGGCCCACCGGCTCGATGAACTCCCCGGGCGCATCACCGTCGCCGCCCCACTCCGACACCTTCTTACCCTCCCGGTCGAACCGGAGGATCCGCTTGTTGCCCGTGTCCGCGACGTAGAGGAACCCGCGCGCGAAGACCACGGCGCGCGGCCCGAAGAGCGACCGGTCGGGATCGCCGAAGTTGGCCTTGTGCCCTCCGTCCGCCCCGAAGCGCGCCACGCGGTGGTTCCACGTGTCCGCGACCCAGACGTCGCCTTCCGGATCGACGGAGAGCCCGCACGGCTCCTTCAGCTCGCCCGCCCCCTCGCCGGCGCGTCCGAACGTGCGGAGCGGATTGCCCTCGCGGTCGAAGACCTGCACGCGGTTGTTCTTCGTGTCGGCCACGTAGAGATTGCCGCGCGCGTCCGTCGCGAGGCCGCGGGGCTCGGAGAGCTCGCCCGCGTCGTTTCCGGGCCCTCCCCAGCTCGCCGTCTGCTCGATGACGGCGGCGTCCCCGGGATAGTCGCGCGCCGAGGCGTGCTTGACGGGTAGGGTGAAGGCCGGGAGGGGCCCCGACCCCTCGAGGTCTCTGCGGATGAAGACGGTGGCGTCCTGTGAGCCGATGGGGCTCCAGATCTCGTGGAAGAGCCACCAGCGGATGACCTGTCCGGCCGTGGGCCCCTTCGCGTCCGGTGCCGGGTTGCGCCGGATGATCTCCGGGAACCACCAGGAGCGGATGGGCACCCGCCGCGCCTCGTATCGCTCCGCGAGCTGTTTCTCGAGGGTGCTGTCGGCCTCCCAGTCGACCACGATCATCGGGGTGCTCGCGTCTTCGAGCCGGGAGGCCCATCGGGTCGGCGTCTCGCGGAAGTACCAGGTGAGGGGCCAGGCGGCGTCTCCGGACACCGTCACCACGGGCTGCCCACCCGTGCCGCGCCGCCGCGCGACGTCGAGCGGCCGGAGGGAGCGGATGAGCTCCCAGGACGTCTGCACGTAGGCGAGCATCTCGGCGTGGCCGGGCCGTCGCTCCTTGTCGTGGGCGGCGTATCGGAAGCACGCGAGGTACATCCCTGTGGCGTTGACGACGGCGAGGAGGGCGACGGCGGCGAGCGCGAGGCGCGCCCCCTTCTCACGGCGGTCGCGCCAGAGACCCGCAAGGGCGACCGCGCCGAGGATGACGATCGGAAGGAGCGAGTGGATCATGAGCCAGGGCACCTTCTCGCGCGCCCAGGCGTACAGCAGGAGCGAGCCGACCGCCCAGAAGACGACGAACCGAATGAACGGGGTGAAGCGCTCGCGCTTGCGGCGGAAGGCGAGGATGGCCGCCGCGACCGCGGCCGTCTCGTAGTACAGGAGGAGCGGCACGTAATAGTAGGGCGGGCCCGGGATCCGCGCGATGGCGTGCTGGCCCATCCAGTACCGGACCGCCTTGGGGATCGCGAGCCAGTCGCCCGGGTGCCGGCCGAAGGCCGTGTACATCATCGTCCAGATCGTGAGGAAGATCAGGCCCGCGGCGAAGAGCGGGAAGATCCGCGTCCTCGTCCACTGCCAGGCGGCGCGCAGGGTCTCGCGGGCGACACCGCGCCTCTCCCGAGTCAGGGCCACGCGCTCGACCAACGCCCAGGCCGCGAACGCGACGAAGAGCACGCCCGTCATGTAGGCGTTCTCCTTCGTGGTGCCCGCGAGGGCGAAGCTCACCGCCGAGGCGACGAGCCAGCGGAATCGGTCGGTCTCGAGGAAGAGGCGGAAGGCGACGATCGTCGCGAGCGTGAAGACGAGCGAATACATGTCCTCCCGGATGAATCGGGAGAAGTAGGTCAGCGAGGGGGAGATCACCACGAGGAGCGCGTAGAAGACGGCGCCGGTGCGGCCGATCCAGCGCGCGAGCGGGATCGCGAAAGCGAGGAGGACGAGCCCGAAGACCGCCGGAAGGAGACGCGCCGTGAAGTTCGACGCGCCGGCGACCTTGTATACGAGCGCGTTCGCGTAGTAGAGGAACGGGCCGTGGTAGGCGGGGTCGTAGCGCCAGGTGCCGTCCCGCGCGAGCGTGTAGGACTGGTACGCGTGGATCGACTCGTCGTGGTGGAGTGGCCGGTCCTCGAGCCCGATGAAGTGCGTCGCCACCGCGACGGCGAGGAGGCCCGCGGCGAGCAGCTCGCGGCGCCCGAACCGCCCCCGTGGAGCGGGCGCCTCCCCCTCCGTCGCCGCGGCCGGAGCGGTCTCCGCGGGAGTCGAGCTCACCGCCCGGGAACCGCCGGCAGAGGCATTCGGGAGACGGAGCTCGTGTCCGTGTTCACGACGTAAAGGACGCGGCTCTTCCGGTCGAGAGCGAGACCCGTGGGGCGCTCGAATTTCGCGCCGCCGGCGTCCACCGTCCAGCGCCGTCGCTCCCGCCCGTCGGATGAGACCTCAGCGACGGCGTCCGCCTCCGGGATCGTCATGTAGAGCGTCTCGTCGCTCCCCACCTCGAGGTACGGCTCGATGCTCGGTCCCCAGCCGTCCACCGCGAACCGGCGGACGAAGCGGCCCGAGGGGTCGAGGACCTGCACGCGCCGGTTGTTGCTGTCGGCGACGTAGACGTTTCCGGAGGGCCCGACGGCGATCCCGACGGGGTTGGAGAACTCCTCCGGGCCCGCGCCCTTTGCGCCGAAGGACCGGGGGTTGGTGAGGTCCGCGTCACAAACGAGCACGCGGTTGTTTCCGGAGTCCGCCACCCAGACGCGGCCGTCGGCGCCCACCGCCACACCGCGCGGGGAGTAGAGAAGGAAGTCCGGCGGCGTCCGGCCCTTCCAGTTGCCTCTCCGGTCGAGCCGGACGACGCGGCCGTTCCACGTGTCGGCCACGTACAAGTCATCCCCGTGGGTGGCGATGCCGCACGGGTCGTTGAGCCCGTGGTTCGCTTCCCCGCGGCCGCCCCATCCTCCGAGGAGCCCTCCGGCGCCGTCGAAGAGGCGCACGGAGGCGTGTCCGAAGTCGAGCACCCACACGCCCCCCTGCGCGTCGACGGCCGCGTCTCGCGGCGAAAGCAGCGCCGCGAACGGCTTCCCTCCCGTTTCCGGCCTCTCCCGAAAGGAGGGCAGCGCGATGGGCGGGGCCGTGGGAGCGGCCGTGGGAGCGGGGGATCCCCGCGCGGCGGGGGCGGCGCGCTCCGTCCGGCGGCACGCGGTCCCCTGGGCCAGGAG
>Ga0136614_10001250_pt1 | contig 14738 bp, 11 predicted proteins | sample AntDrymUQ2792106_2_FD_106643 | JGI IMG/M metagenome (GOLD analysis project Ga0136614, IMG submission 106643) | Polar desert sand microbial communities from Dry Valleys, Antarctica - metaG UQ279 (21.06) | ecosystem: Environmental > Terrestrial > Soil > Desert | place: Antarctica: Dry Valley... | reverse complement strand
AGCAGCGGGGCGAGCGGGTTGCCGCCCGCCGTGGCCACCATGTCGTAGTCGTCGACGATGACGAAGAACTCCGGCCCCGACCACCACGACCGCGTCTTGAGCTGCTGCTGCGTCACCCCCGGACCGGGGAGCCGCTCGCGGAGCTTTCCCGCCACGTCGGTGACGTACTGGGTCAGCTGCGGGGCCGAGACGGCGTAGCCTGCGACGTGGTCGCCCTCGAGCTGGCCGAGCAGGGTGCGCCGGTAGTCGACGAGGATCAGCCGGGCCTCCGCGCGAGTGTAACGCTCGGTGATCCCGGTCGCGATGAGGCGCAGCAGGTTCGTCTTGCCCGACTCGCCGTCGGCGAAGCAGACGAAGTGCGGCTCGGCGTCGAAGTCGAGGTACATCGGGGCGAGCGCGGCCTCGTTGAACGCGATGGGCACCAGCCGCGGCCGGGGCTGCGCCTCGGGACGCGGGAGGTCGGTGACTGCCAGCAGCTCCGGCAGCAGCCGCACCTGCGGCGCGGTGCGCCCGCGCCACGCCCCCCGGACGCGGTCGACGGCGTCGGCCACGCCTGCGCCGACGTCCGCAGCGGAGACGGCGGCGTCGATGCGGGGCAGGGCGGCCAGGAAGTGCAGCTTGTCCCGGGACAGGCCGCGCCCCGGCAGGCCCGCGGGGACGTTGCGCGACATCGTCCGGTCCATCTCCGACTCCGACGGGTCCCCGAGCCGCAGTTCGAACCGGGCGCCGAGCAGATCCTTCAGCCCCGGCCTGATCTCCGCCCACCGGGTGGCGGTGACCATGACGTGCACGCCGTAGGACAGACCCTGGGTCGCGATGGTGACCAGCGGCATCTCGAGCGCGTCGAACTCGGTCCGGAACGAATGCCACCCGTCGAGCACCAGGAACACGTCGCCGAACAGGTCGTCAGGCACCTCACCGCGCCGCTTGCGCACCCGGAAGTCGGCCATCGAGTCGATGCCGAGCGCCCGGAAGCGCTTCTCCCGCTCGCCGATCAGGCCGCTCACCTCGGCGACCACCCGGCGCACCGTGTCCGGTTCCAGCCGCCCGGTCACCCCGCCGCAGTGCGGCAGTCCCGACAGCGACCCCAACGTCCCGCCGCCGAAGTCGAGCCCGAAGAACTGCAGCTCCTCCGCGGTGTGGGTCAGCGCGAGGGACATCAGCAACGTCCGCAGCACCGTGGACTTGCCGGACTGCGGGCCGCCGACGACCGCGACATGGCCCGCGGCACCGGACAGGTCGGCCCACAGCAGGTCACGCCGCTGCTCGTAGGGCTTGTCGACGACCCCGACGGGCACCGCGAGCCGGCCGTTCCCGAAGTAGCCGACGGGGCAGAGCCCGCGGTCCTCGGTCACCGACAGCGGCGGCAGCAGCTGGTCGAGCGACGGTGGTTCGGTGAGCGGCGGCAGCCACACCTCGTGTGCGGGCGGGCCCTGCCCGACGGTGCGGTCGACGACGATGTCGAGGATGCTCGGCTCGGTCGCTTCCTCGGGCTCCGGCGCCGCGACGGCCTCGGTTCCCGGGTCGGGCGGCAGCTCCGGGAGCTCGACGTGCTCCGGGACGAACAGTCGCGGCCTGCGGTCCGAGGTCACCGGCGCGGAGACCGACACCGCCGCCCCGGCGCCCGCGCGGTACGGACCGGACACGTAGGACGCCTTGAACCGCAGCATGGTGGCGGTGTCCAGCTTGAGGTACCCCGACCCTGGCACCCCCGGCAGCTCGTACGCGTCGGGCACCCCGAGCACCGAGCGTGACTCCGCGGCCGAGAACGTCTTCAGCCCGATCCGGTAGGACAGGTGCGAGTCGAGCCCTCGCAGCTTGCCCTCCTCCAGGCGCTGCGAGGCGAGCAGCAGGTGCATCTGCAGCGACCGGCCGAGCCGGCCGATGGCCACGAACAGGTCGATGAACTCGGGCTTCTGCGACAGCATCTCGGAGAACTCGTCGACGACGATGAACAGCGCCGGGAGCGGGTCTAGGTCCGCGCCGTTCTCCCGCGCCCGCTCGTAGTCCTTCACGTTGGCGAAGTTCCCCGCGCTCGCGAGCAGCTCCTGGCGCCGGTTCATCTCCCCCGCGATCGCGTCGCGCATCCGGTCGACCTGCGTGAGGTCGTCGGCCAGGTTGGTGATCACCGCGGAGACGTGCGGCGCCTCACCGAGCCCGAGGAACGTCGCACCGCCCTTGAAGTCGACGAGCACGAAGTTCAGCGTCGCCGAGGAGTGCGTGGCGATCAGGCCCAGCACCAGGGTGCGCAGGAGCTCCGACTTGCCCGACCCGGTCGCCCCGATGCAGAGGCCGTTCGGCCCCATCCCGCCCTGCGCGGCCTCCTTGATGTCGAGCTCGACGGGTTGGCCCGCCTCGCCGACCCCGATGGGCACCCGCAGCCGGTCCCGTGCCGCGCGAGGCCGCCAGCCCTGGGTGGGATCGAAGATCCGCGGGTCCGCCGGCAGCCCCAGCAGCTCCAGCAGCCCGGCGTCGCCCAGCAGCGGCTCGGCGTCCTCGTCGGTGTCGCCCGAGGAGATCCGGTACGGGGCGAGCCTGCGGGCCAGCGCCTCCGCCTCCGCGACACTCAGCTCGTCGGGCACCCCGAACAGCTCCACGCCCGAACCGCTGCGGGCGCCCAGTCCGTCGCCGTCCACGACCAGCCGCAGCCCGCGCCGGGCGGTGAGGGCACCGAGCGACTCCGAGAGGTCGAGCAGCGTGACGCCCAGCAGGCCCTCCTCGAGGACGATCTCCTCCTCGAGGCTCACCTCGCCCTCGTCGATCACGATGACGATGTGCGGCTGGTCCACGGGCGGCGTCACGTTGCGCGAGAAGCGGGGCCGGTCCCGGAGCTGCTCGGCGAGGAGCTCCACGGCCCCGGCGAGCGAGGTCGCGAACAGCCGCCGGGCACCCAATCCGTCGACCAGGCTCGGGTGCGCCGCGTGCGGCAGCCACTTCACCCACTCCCATTCGGCCGCGGCGCGTCCGGAGGTGACGAGGGCGACGAGTACGTCGTCCGGGGAGTGCAGGGTCGCCAGCTGCGCGACGACCGCGCGGGCGAGGCCGCGGACCCTGGCGCGGTCCCCGCTGATCCCCACCGCCGCGAAGCTGCGCACGGACGTCGCCACGGGCAGGTCCGCCACGATCGAGTGCGCGCGGACGAACTGCCGCAGCGCGAGCGTGGTGATCGGTTCGAGCTCGTCGATGGGTCCGGTCTGCGGGGGCACCAGCCGCGTCGCGAGGCGCTGCGCGCCGCGCCCCACCCGCAGGTGGCAGAAGTCCTGGTCCACGATGCGCCGTTCCCACATCCGGCGCCCGCCCGCGATCGCCCACAGCGTCTGCGGGTCGGGGTGGCTCCACTCCAGTGAGGAGCGCTGCTCCTGCGCCGCGTCACGGGCGCGCCCCCGGAGCTGCCCGAGGTAACGCAGGTAGTCCTTGCGGTCCTCGTTCATCTCGGCCTTGCGCTGACCGCCGCTCTGGCCCCCGCCGCCGGCGACCATTCCGATCGTCGACATCACCATCATGATCGGGAACATGAGGAACAGCGGGTTGCGCGCCCCGTCCGACGTCAGGATGAACGCGACCATCCCGAGCGATGCCAGGATCATCACGAACGGCAGCAGCTTCTGCACGATGCTGCCGGGGATCAGCCGCGGGACCTCCGGCGGCGCCTCCAGGTGCACCTCGCCGCCGGGCATCGCGGGCGAGCCCGCGCGCGGCGCCCGCCGAAACTGGACCGTGCTCACCGGCTGCCCCTCTCCCCCGCCCGTCCCCCGCCCGGCGCGACGAGTCGGTGAACCCGGGCACCCCGGGTTCCGAGTCCGGTCATACTAGGGTCCACTCGTGACTCGGCCCACCCGTGAGTCGACGGAGCGGATCGGGAACACTACGCGGGCACGTGCGTGAAGGGGGACCGACGATGACGGCGACGCGGGACGCGATGGTCCGACCGCCCGCAGCGTTCAGCCGCGTCACCGTCGTCGCCCCGCACACCCGCATCGACGTGGCGCTCCCGTCCGACGTGGCGGTGGCGGATCTGCTGCCGATGCTGCTCGACATGGCGCGCGAGACCTCGCCCGACGGGGGCGTCACGCACGGCGGGTGGTGCCTGGCGCGGCTCGGTGAGTCGGCGCTCGACCCGAGCCGCACGCTCGGGTCCGTCGGCATCCTCGACGGCGACCTGCTCCAGCTGCGCCGGCGGGTCGAAAACCCTCCGCCGCCGCTGTTCGACGACGTGGTCGACGCCATCGCGGGGTCCGCGCCCGGCAGTTTCCGGCCGTGGACGGCGGCCACCGCACGGCTGATGGGCCGCGTCGCCGGGGGCCTGGCGCTGGTCGCCGCGGCGGCCGCGCTGCTGCTCGCCGGTCCCGGGCTGGCCGCAGCCCTCGCGGGGGGAGTCGCCGGGGCGGCCGCGGTCGCCGTGGGCGCGGTGCTCGTCAGAGTGTACGGCGACGTCGCGACCGGGGTGGTGGTCGCCGCGTGCGGTCCGCTGCTCGCGTTCGTCTGCGGCCTCTACCTCGTGCCTGCCGAGGTCGGAAGGGCCAACGTCCTGCTCGCGAGCGTGCTGATGCTCGTGGTGGCCGCGGGTGCCCTCCTGGTGATCGGCCGGGGCACCACCGCGTTCGTCGCGCTGGCGACGGCCGCCACGCTGACGTCGGCGGCGGCACTGGTCGCGACGCTCGTGGCGCACCCGCTGCCCGGCATCGCCGCAGGCGCGGCGGCGGTGGCGGTCGGGGGGATCTCGGTGCTGCCGCGGCTGACGATCCAGCTGGCCAAGCTGCCGCTGCCGCAGGTACCGGGCAGCGCCGAGGATCTGCGCGCCGACGGCTCGTTCCCGGACTACGCGGTCATCGAGCGCCGGGCAGGCCTCGCGCACGAGTACCTCACCGGGCTGCTCATCGGCTGCGGTGCGGTGGCCGCCGCCGGGGCCGTGCTCGCCGCCGCGGGAGGCCCGGTCGGCTCGGTCTTCGGCGCGGTGGTCGCCGCGGTGCTGCTGCTGCGGGCGCGGTCCTACGCCAACGGCAGCCAGGCGATCGCGCTGCTGGCGTCGGGGGCGCTCGCCGCGGCAGGCCTGGTCATCGGTGCGATGGTGGCCGCGTCGCCGCTCGTGCTGCTGGTCGGGGTGTTCGGCGGTCTCGTGGCCGCTGCCGCGGCGGCTCTGGTCATCGGCGTGGTGTTCCCCTCCCGCCGGTTCTCCCCGCCGCTGCGCCGGTCGGTCGACATCGCCGAGGCGGTGCTCATCGCAGCCGTGCTGCCGTTGGCACTCGCCGTGATGGAGCTGTACCAGACCTTCCGCCGGCTGTGAGTGCCCGCGCGGCGGTCGCGGCCGTCCTGCTCTGCGCGGCGGGCCTGGCCGGCCCGGCGTGGTCCGCCGCCGCGCAGGTCCCGCCGGTCGTGCCGCCGCCGCCCGACCCCGGCCTGCGCCCGACCACCACCGAGGCGGGCACGTTCCCGTACCGGGCCGAGGGTCAGGTCGGGCCCGCGCAGCTTGCCGGGGCCTGCGCGGGGCGCTCGTCGGAGCGTGCCGCGGACCTGTCCGCCGCCCCGCAGGCTCAGGCACGGATGCGGATCAAGGAGGCGCACGAGTTCGCGACCGGGCGCGGCCAGACCGTCGCCGTGATCGACAGCGGCGTGAACCCGCACCCACGGCTCGCGGACCGGCTCGACGACGGGGGCGACTACATCCTCGGCGAGTCCGGCACCGCCGACTGTGAGGGCCACGGCACGGTGGTCGCCGGCATCATCGCCGCCGCTCCGGACCCCGGCACCGGGTTCGTCGGCGTGGCGCCCGACGCCCGGATCCTGGCCATCCGGCAGAGCAGCACGTTCTTCGAGGTGGAGCTGCCCGACCGCACGTCGGGCCGGACCCGCTCGGTCAACGCCGGGGACACCACCAGCATGGCGCGCGCGATCGTCAGCGCCGTCCAGACGCCCGGGGTCAGCGTCATCAACATCTCCGAGGCGGCGTGCTACTCGGCCCGCCAGGTGGGGCGGGCGACGGACCGGGACCTGCAGGCTGCCGTCCGGTACGCGACCGAACGCGACGTGGTGGTGGTCGCCGCGGCCGCGAACGAGGGCGACCCGGCGCGCACCCGATGCCGACAGAATCCCGACACCGGTGTCGGGACGATCGTCTCGCCTGCCTGGTTCGACGCGGACGTGCTGGCCGTTGCCGCGACCGACCCACGGACCGGCGCGCCCGCGTCGTTCAGCATCCGCGGCCCGTGGGTGGACGTGGCCGCGCCCGGGACGGGCATCGTGTCCCTGGACCCGTCCGGAACGGGGCTGACCGCCACGCTGGCGAACACCGAAGGCGACCGTTTCGACATCATCGGCACGAGCTTCGCGGCGCCGTACGTCTCGGGGGTCGTCGCGCTGGTTCGCGAGCGGTTCCCCGACCTCACCGCGCAGCAGGTGGTCGACCGGATCCAGCAGACGGCGCAGCACACCGCAGGCCCCGGCGGCCGCGACACCACGCTCGGCTACGGGGTGATCGACCCGATCGCGGCGCTCACCGACGTCGTGCCCGGTGCGGGCGGGATGCCTCCGGAGCCGACGGCCCCCGCGCGGCTGGAGGACTTCCGGCTTCCGGAGCAGGAGGACCCGGTGCGGCTGGTCGTCGCGCTGGTCGGTGCCGGCGGCGCCCTCGGTGCGCTCGGCATCACCGTGCTCACCGTCTCCACGGTCAAGCGCCACCGCCGCGGTCGGTGACCCCCCACCCGCGATCTCAGCCGTCGGCCAGCTGCTCCGCCAGCTGCTCCGCCGCGAGCTCGGGGTCGAACAGCTGCAGCGCGATCTGCGGGTCGAGCGACGGGCCGATCGGGAGCAGGTCCAGCACCGCCTCGGGCGCAGGCTGCGTCGTCTCCCCCAGGCCGAGCGCCGCGGCGATCTCCAGCGACGGCACACCGTAGCGGAAGCCGAGATCGGTGACCAGGAAGATCGACCCGCTGCCGGGCTCCTGACCCGGGACGACGCCGCGCACCAGCGCCCCCCGCGAGGGTGGCACGAAGACCTGGTCCGCGCCCCCGCTCCCCGGTCCCGACGACGGCACCCTCACCGGGGCCATGCCCTCATCGAGGGTGATCTCCTCGGAGATCGTGATCGCGGTACGCGGTTCCTCGTCACCGCGCATCGACCAGGTCAGGCACGCGACCCTGGACGCTGCCGTCGGCACGATCTCCGGGACCGTCGCCGGGAAACCCTCGACCTCGATCCGGGCGGCGGGAGGCGCGTCGGGCACGGACCCGATGTCCTCCAGGGACACGAGCGGGATCTGCTTGTCGCTCCGGTCGAACCGCAGCAGGTCCGCCACGGCACGATCCACCTGCTGTTTCCCGTCGCGCAGCAGGACGAAGAACTCCTCCCCGCCGGCCCGTTCCACCTTGACCACGTCGCCGACCCGCTGCGAGGACAGCCGGGAGAACGGCACCGGCTCGTCGGCTCCCGCAACGTCCGGTGCTACCAGGGCGCGGCTCGCGGGGATGGCGTTGAGCAGCCCCGCGCTCACCGGCCGTGGCACGACGTCGGAGAGCCGGAAGGCGTTGCGGACGGCGGTGTCGCCGCGGTCCACCGCCGCGCGCCGCCCGCCGAACACGAGGTACTCGGTGCCCTCCGGGGACTGCACCAGCAGGGCGCGGCCCGGTCCGAGCGGGTCTCCCGGCCGGGGCACCCCGACCAGCGCCGTCGTGGTCACCTCCGGGGCGGCCTCGGGGTTCGGCAGCGATGCGTTCAGGTCGGCCGCGTCGCAGACCGCCCAGTCGGGCTCCACCTGCCGGTCCGGGCCCGGCAGGTAGGCAGGCGCGCCCTCGATTCCGGTGAGCGGCGCGCGCGGGGCGTCGGCGAGCGAGGAGTCCTCGACGACCCGCACCTCGGCGGGACCGGCGGGGCCCGCGTCACCGGTGAACGCGGGACTGACGAGCAGCAGCCGCGCCGAAGCCAGGTTGCGCACCGGGACGAGCCGCACCGGCTCCGCCTGCTGCACGACGTAGACGGCACCGGACTGCTTCCCGACGACGATCTGCGCGCTCGTGAGGTCGTCGTCCGGCGCGAAGAGCCCCACCACGAAGAACGCGGCCAGGCCCAACGCGCCGAGGATCGCGCCGACGATGACGGCGCGGGTGTGCGTGCGCATCGGCTCGTGGAGCATGACGGGGTCCTTGCGGACGAGCGCGGACTCCATGCGCCGCAGCAGGAACTGATAGGCCTGCACCTGGGCCTTGGTGGTCGGATTCCGTGCCATTCATGCCTGCCGTCTCCCCGGGCGGGTACCGTGCGGCAGGATAACGCCATGACCACCGAGGCAGGGGTCCGCCCAGCGGCTCGTGCCCGGCGCCGCGGAGCCGGTCCCGGCTTCGGCCGGTTGCCGCTCGTGAACGTCGTGGCACTCGAGGTCGGCCTCGCCGCCGGGTTGCTGCTGCTGGCGGTGGACACCGCGCTGCGCTGGGTCGCCCTCGCGGTGTTGCTGGTCGCCGCTGTCGTCGCCGGCTCGCGGTGGCAGGGGCGCTGGTCGACGCAGTGGCTCGGCCTCATGCTGCGGTACGTGACCCGCTCCCGCGACCGCACCCTGGCCGGCCACGAGCCCGCGGCGGGCACCGCCGAGGACGCCCGCGTCGTGGGAGCGGACGACCCGCGGGTGGCGCTGCTGCGCCTCGTCGTGCCCGATCTCGTCGTCGCCCGCAGCGCCGACCACGAGCGCGAGCCGCTGGGCCTCGTGTGGCACGAGGGGACGTGGACGGCGGTGCTGCAGGTCGACGCCGCACCTTCCCTCGTCACTGCGCTGGGCGGCAGCCCGCACCTGCCGCTCGGTGCGCTCGCGCCGTGCCTCGAGGACCGTGGGGTGCTGCTGGACGCGATCCAGGTCATCTGGCACTGCTACCCCGGCAGTGCGGCACTGCCGTCGTCCGCACCAGCGCTGAGCTCGTACCTCGAGGTGCTCGGCCCGCTGCCGGCCGCCGCCCGCCGCACGACCTGGGTTGCGGTGCGCCTCGATCCGCGGCGCTGCCCGGCGGCCGTGCAGGAACGCGGGGGCGGTGTGGTCGGCGCGCAACGGGCCCTGATCGGCGCGCTCTCCCGTGTCCGTGACGCGTTGGAACAGCGGGGCGTCCCGACCCGGCCGCTCGGCACCGACCAGCTGCTGCGCGCGGGCACTGCCGCCGCGGAGCTGAGCGCGGTGGCGGGTTCCGGGCGCGCGGTCACACTGCGGGAGAGCTGGACGGGGGTGACGGCCGCGGGTGTCGGACACGCGAGCTACGCGATCACCGGCTGGCCACCGCCCGGGCGTGCGCAGAACCTCAACGCGCTGACCGGCGTGCGTACGCTCTCGGCGACCGTGGCGTTGTCGCTCGCCGCGGGCGGCAACGACTCCGAGGTCGGGCTGCGTGGGCTGGTGCGCGTCAGCGCCCGCAACCCCGCCGAGCTCGCGGCGGCCGACGAGCGGCTGCACGCGGTGTCCGCGCGGCTGGGTGTCGCCCTCACCCCGCTGCGCGGCCTGCAGCTCGCCGGGCTCGCGGGCACCCTCCCGCTGGGAGCGTCGGCGTGACCGAGCGCAGCATCGGGCACCGCAGCCCCGCGCGGATCCTGGACGACCTCGGCACCCCCCGCGCCGTCGCGCCGGAATTCCTCGTGCCTGCGGAGATGCTGGACGCCGTGAGCCCGTCGGGGGACCGCGGCGGGATGGTGCTCGGCTCGGGACCCGGCGGGGAGCCGCTGTCGGTCTCGGCGCTGCGCCCCGTGCCGACCCGGATCGTCCTCGTGGGGGGGCTGTACCTCGCGCGGCAGGTGGCGCTGCGCGCCATGGCCACCGGGGCGTGGATCGTCATCGCCACCGGGAGGCCGGCGGCGTGGCAGGCGCTGCCACAGGCCGCGGGAGACGCCGCCGCATCCCTCGTGCAGGTGCGCAGGCTGGCGCCGGTCGAGCTGCCCCGCGCCTCCGAGGACGCCCCGCTGCTCGTCGTCCACGACGGCGGGGCCGTGCCACAGGAGCTGTTCGGGCCCCGCTCCGCGTGGCAGACCACGCTGTATGTGCTCCCCTACCTGCACCCCCAGGCGGCGACCACGGCGAACGGCGCGGACCTCGTGCTGCTGCAGCGGCTGCCGCAGGAGCAGGCGGAGCTGGCGGGCGAGCTGTGGCGGCTGCCGCCGTCCCTCGCCGGGGCACTGACCACGCTGGGCGACGACCAGGTCGTCGCGCTGGGCCCGAACCTGTGGCTGCCGCTGCGGCTGGTCACCACGCCACGGGAGCGCGACATCCTCGGCCCGGTCCGCCGCGGCGACTGAGATCAGTCGACGCGCGGATCAGTCGGCGCCCGGTGCCCAGCGGCGCCGGCGGGTCACCTCGGCGCGGGCGGCGAGCTCGTCGTCGGCCGGGTAGTCCACGGCGACGAGGGTGAGCCCGTGCGGCGGCACCACGCCCACCGCGCTCGCCCGAGATGTCGTCGCCAGCAGGGACCCCGGCCACTCGGACGGGCGGCGGCCCTCCCCCGCCGCGAGCACCGCACCGACCAGGCTGCGCACCATCGAGTGGCAGAACGCGTCCGCGACGACCTGCGCGACCAGCAGGTGCGGCTCCGGGCGCGTCCATGCGAACCGCTGCAGGTCGCGGATGGTCGTGGCACCCTCCCGGCGGCGGCAGAACGCGGCGAAGTCGTGCTCGCCGAGCAGCGATGCGGCGGCGGCGTTCATCGCGGCGAGGTCCAGCGGCCGGTGCCAGGCGAGCGTGTCGTGCCGCCGGAGCGGCTCGGCGCCCCACGGCGAGTCGGAGACCCGGTAGCGGTAATGCCTGCGCACCGCCGAGAACCGGGCGTCGAACCCGGCGGGCGCCGACCGCACCGCGGGCACCCGCACGTCAGCGGGGAGCAGCCGGGCGAGCCGGTGCCCGAGCTCCGGCAGCGGCGTGCCTGCGGGCAGGTCGGCGTGGGCGACCTGGCCCGTCGCGTGCACGCCGGTGTCGGTCCGGCCGGCCACGGTCAGCGCCACGGGCGAGCGCAGCAGCGTCGCCAGCGCGTCCTCCAGGACCCCCTGGACCGTGCGCAGCTCGGGCTGACGGGCCCACCCGGAGAAGCCGGACCCGTCGTAGGCGATGTCCAGCCGACAGCGCAGGAGCCCGCCGTCCCCGGGTGGGGTGGCGGGCTCCGGCGCTGTCTGCGGTGCGGTGTGGGTCAGGATTTCCCCGGCTCCGCGTCAGCGTCCTCGGCCGGCTCGGGCGGCGCGGTGGCCGCCGGGCTCTGCGCCACCGGCCCCGCCGCCTCGGTGACTTCGGTGGACTCGACGACGGTGGACTCGACGACGGTGGGCGCCGGGGTCGCGGCGTCGTCCCGGACGAACCGGCTGCCCCTGGCCTGCTCGGCCTCGGCGGTCGCGGTGCGCTCGGCGATCAGTTCGATGACCGCCATGGGGGCGTTGTCGCCCTTGCGGGGCATCGTCTTGGTGATCCGGGTGTACCCACCCGGCCGGCCCTCGAAGTGCGGGCCGATCTCGGCGAACAGCTTGTGCACGACGTCCTTGTCGCGGATCACCCGCATGACCTCGCGGCGGTTGTGCAGGTCGGCCCGGCGGGCCTTGCTGATCAGCCGCTCGGCGAACGGGCGCAGCCGCTTCGCCCTGGTCTCGGTGGTCGTGATGCGCCCGTGCTCGAAGAGCGCGGTGGCCAGGTTGGCCAGCATCAGCCGCTGGTGGGAGGCCGATCCGCCGAGCCGTGCGCCCTTGGTGGGGGTGGGCATCAGAGCTGCTCCGTTTCTGCGTAGTCCTGGCCGTCGTCGGTGCTGTCCGCCGCACCGTTGACGCCACCGTCTTCCCAGCCGTCGACGGAGTAGTCGGACGCCACCGCGCTCGGGTCGAACCCGGGCGGGCTGTCCTTGAGCTGCAGCGCGAGGCCGACGAGCTTCAGCTTCACCTCGTCGATCGACTTCGCGCCGAAGTTCCGGATGTCGAGCAGGTCCGCCTCGCTGCGGCTGACCAGCTCACCCACCGTGTGGATGCCCTCACGCTTGAGGCAGTTGTAGGACCGCACCGTGAGGTCGAGGTCCTCGATCGGCATCGCGAACGCCGCGATGGTGTCCGCCTCGGCAGGCGACGGTCCGATCTCGATGCCCTCGGCGTCGGCGTTGAGCTCGCGGGCGAGCCCGAACAGCTCCACCAGTGTGCGACCCGCCGACGCCAGCGCATCGCGCGGCGCGATGGAGGGTTTGGTCTCCACGTCGAGCACCAGCTTGTCGAAGTCGGTGCGCTGCTCGACACGGGTGGCCTCGACCTTGTAGGTCACCTTCATGACCGGCGAGTAGATCGAGTCCACCGGAATGCGGCCGATCTCGGCGCCCGACGCCTTGTTCTGCACAGCGGGCACGTAGCCGCGGCCCCGCTCCACGACCAGCTCGATCTCGAGCTTGCCCTTCGCGTTGAGGGTGGCGATGTGCAGGTCGGGGTTGTGCACGGTCACGCCCGACGGGGGCACGATGTCCGCGGCGGTGACGTCACCGGGGCCCTGCTTGCGCAGGTACATCGTCACCGGCTCGTCCTCCTCGGAGTTCACCACGAGCTCCTTGAGGTTGAGGATGATGTCGGTGACGTCCTCCTTGACGCCCGGCACGGTGGTGAACTCGTGCAGGACGCCGTCGATTCGGATGCTGGTGACCGCCGCGCCGGGGATCGACGACAGCAGCGTCCGGCGCAGCGAGTTGCCGAGGGTGTAGCCGAAACCGGGTTCCAACGGCTCGATGACGAACCGGGAACGGGTGTCGACGACCGGGTCCTCGGTGAGGGTGGGTCGCTGGGTGATGAGCACGGGTGTTCTTCCTCCTCTGGCGCCCGCTATTTGACGCCGTGGCGGGGTGTGCGTTTCGGGGGTGGTGCTACTTCGAGTAGAGCTCCACGATCAGCTGCTCCTGTACCGGGGTGTCGATCTGCGCCCGCTCCGGCAGCTGGTGCACGAGCACCCGCAGCGTCGAGGGCACCACCTGCATCCAGGCCGGGATCGGACGATCACCGAAGGACTCCTTGGCGATCACCAACGGCAGCGCGCCCCGCGACGTGGGCTTGATGTCGACGATGTCGAACCTCGACACCCGGTAGCTGGGAATGTCCACGTACTTCCCGTTGACCATGAAGTGGCCGTGGGTCACGAGCTGGCGGGCTTGGCGCCGCGTGCGGGCCAGGCCCGCGCGGTAGACCACGTTGTCCAGCCGCGACTCCAGGATCTGCAGCAGCGTGTCACCGGTCTTGCCGGAGCGGCGGTTGGCCTCTTCGTAGTACCGGCGGAACTGCTTCTCCATGACGCCGTAGGTGAAACGCGCCTTCTGCTTCTCCTGCATCTGCAGGAGGTACTCGCTCTCCTTGATCCGCGCGCGGCCGTGCTGGCCGGGCGGGTACGGGCGACGCTCGAACGCCTGGTCCCCGCCGACGAGGTCGACCTTGAGCCGGCGGGACTTGCGTGTGATGGGTCCGGTGTACCGAGCCATCTCCTACTCCTCCCCGCGCCTTAGACCCGGCGCCGCTTCGGCGGCCGGCAGCCGTTGTGCGGCTGCGGCGTCACGTCCTGGATGTTGCCCACCTCGAGGCCGGCGGCCTGCAGCGAGCGGATCGCCGTCTCACGTCCTGAGCCGGGGCCCTTGACGAAGACGTCGACCTTCTTCATGCCGTGCTCGGCGGCCTTGCGGGCGGCGCTCTCCGCCGCCATCTGCGCCGCGTACGGCGTCGACTTCCGGGAACCCTTGAAGCCGACGTGGCCTGCGGAGGCCCAGGCGATCACCGCGCCCGTGGGGTCGGTGATCGAGACGATCGTGTTGTTGAACGTAGACTTGATGTGCGCGTGGCCGTGCGCGACGTTCTTCTTCTCCTTGCGCCGCACCTTCTTGGTGCCGACACCGGTGCGTGCCTTGGGTGGCATGGTCTCGAGAGCTCCTTGCAGGGTATTCCGGGGCAGCGGGCCCCGGCAGCGGCTCGTTGCGGACTACTTGCGCCCGGCCTTCTTCTTGCCGGCGACCGTCTTCTTCGGGCCCTTGCGGGTGCGGGCGTTGGTCTTGGTGCGCTGCCCGCGCACGGGGAGCCCGCGGCGCCACCGCAGGCCCTCGTAACAGCCGATCTCGATCTTGCGCCGGATGTCGGCCTGTACCTCGCGGCGGAGGTCACCCTCGACCCGATAGTTGCTCTCGATGTACTCCCGGAGTGCGGCGAGATCGGTGTCGCTGAGGTCCTTCGACCTCAGATCCGGGCTGATCCCGGTGGCGGTGAGGATCTCGTGCGACCGGGTGCGACCGATACCGTAGACGTAGGTCAACGCGATCTCCATCCGCTTCTCGCGGGGGAGGTCGACGCCGGTGAGTCGTGCCATGCGGTGCGTTCTCCTGTTTCGTCGTCCCAGGTCTGCTCCCCGTCCGTCCCGGCTGACGACGGTCGAACCGTGAAACGGCTCCACTCGAGGTCGCGGGCCCCGGCCTGAGATCCGGGGGTGGTTCCGACCCGTCTGGTCTTCAGTGGTGCGGGGAGGTCGTCATCATGCGTGGCAGAAGCCCTGCTGCGGCTCAGCCCTGGCGCTGCTTGTGCCTGGGGTTGCTGCAGATCACCAGGACCCGCCGGTGACGGCGGATGACCTGGCACTTGTCACAGATCTTCTTGACGCTCGGCTGGACCTTCACGTCGTCTCGTTCTCCTGCTCGGGGGGATTCACTTGTAGCGGTAGACGATGCGGCCGCGGGACAGGTCGTACGGCGAGAGTTCCACCACGACCTTGTCTTCCGGCAAGATGCGGATGTAGTGCTGCCGCATCT
>Ga0136614_10001249_pt1 | contig 14739 bp, 10 predicted proteins | sample AntDrymUQ2792106_2_FD_106643 | JGI IMG/M metagenome (GOLD analysis project Ga0136614, IMG submission 106643) | Polar desert sand microbial communities from Dry Valleys, Antarctica - metaG UQ279 (21.06) | ecosystem: Environmental > Terrestrial > Soil > Desert | place: Antarctica: Dry Valley... | reverse complement strand
GGGCAGGGTCGAGCCGGCCGGGAGGTCAACGGTGCAGCAGGAGATCAAACTGAAATGCAGCCTGACCAGCGCGCAGGCCAAGGAGCTCTGGAAAGGCATGCGCGATACGTTTCCGAAGACGAAGCCGAGCATCCAGGGCGATGCCGTTCGTGTATCGGCCAAGTCCAAGGACGAGCTCCAGGCGATCATCGCCGACCTGCGAGGCCTCGACTACCCGGTTGCCCTCCAGTTCACGAACTACCGGTAGACCGATGCCGTTCGCGCGCTCGCCCACCGATGAGGAGCTCGATGCCGCAGCGCGGCGGCTGGGCCGCGCCCTGGTCAAGCGGGGCTGGCAGATGGCGAGCGCCGAGTCGTGCACCGGCGGTTTGGTGGGGCATGTCATCACCGAGGTGCCGCGCGCGAGCGACCACTACCTGGGTGGCATCGTGAGCTATTCGAACGCCGCCAAGGAAGACCTGCTCGATGTGCCCGGCGATCTCGTCGAGGGCGTCGGAGCGGTGTCGTCCGAGGTCGCCGAGGCGATGACCTCCGGCACGCTGGCACGCTTCCCGGTCGCCCGGCTGGCGGTTTCCGTCACGGGGATCGCCGGTCCTGACGGCGGCACTGCCGACAAGCCGGTCGGCCTCACCTACGTGGCCGCGGCCGTCCGTGACGGTCGGGCGATCGTCGAGCGTCACACCTGGCCACATGACCGAGCCGGCAACAAGCGGGCGTCGGCGATGGCGGCGCTGGACTTGGCGGCGCGCCTGGCGTCCGAGGGATAGGGGAGTGGTCGAGCGCGGCGAGCGAATCCATGTCATCGGCATCGCGGGCTCGGGTGCGGCCGGCACCGCGCTCCTCCTGCACCAGGCCGGCGCGGACGTCGACGGCTGCGACCTGGAGGCGCCGTCACCCTACACGCCGCCGCTCGACGCTGCCGGCATCCGCTACGTCGTCGGTCACGACCCGGCGCATCTCAACGGCGTCGGGCGTGTCGCCATCTCACCGGCGTTGCGATCCATCCGCGACCATCCGGAGCTGGAGGCTGCCGCGGCACGCGGGATTGCGGTGGCGCCCTGGCAGGCGCTCCTCGGCGAGCTCCAGGCGGCGCCGGGCCGAATCGGCCTGGGAGTCACCGGCACGCATGGCAAGTCGACCACCACCGCCCTGCTGGGCCACCTGCTGATCGCCGCCGGCCTCGACCCGACCGTCGAGGTCGGGGCCTTCATCGGCGGCTGGGGTGCATCGGTCCGACCCGGGAAGGGAGCAGCCTTCCTGGTGGAGGCCGACGAGTTCGGCGACAACTTCCTCAACTACCATCCCGCCGGCGCCGTGATCACCAACGTCGAAATGGACCATCCAGACTACTTCGCGGATGCCGCCGCGGTGATGGACTCCTTCGAGCGCTTCGTGCGCGGGATGGGAACGCATCCGGCGCTGGACGGACGTCTGCTGGTCATCGCGGCCAACGATCCTGGCGCGACGGAGCTCAGGCAGCGACTGCAGGACTGGGATGGCCGCGTGCTGCCGTACGGACCGGGAGGCGAGGTGATCGCCAGCGACGTGCGGCGCAATCGGGGCGGGACGGCCTTCACGCTGTTCGACCACCGATTCGAGATGACGCTGGCAGGGGCTCACAACGTGCTCAACGCCACATCCGCGCTCATCATGGCCCGGAGGCTGGGAGCGGACCTGGACCTGCTGGCCGAGGGCATGCGGACCTTCGCCGGCGCCGGACGCCGCATGGAGCTCGTCGCCGATACGGCGGAGGTGACGATCTACGACGACTACGGGCACCATCCGACCGAGGTGCGCGCAGCCCTGTCCGCCGCGCGGCAGATGGTCGGACCGGATCGACGCCTGTGGGCCGTCTTCGAGCCACACATGTTCTCGCGCACCGCGCTCCTGCTCGATGCGTTCGCCTCTGCCTTCACCGACGCCAACGAGGTCGTCATCGCCGACATCTTCGCGTCGCGCGACTCGCCGGCGGCGATGCTCTCGACCAGCGCGGAAGCCCTGGCCGATGCGATCGAGCGCAACTCCGCGGTACCGACCATCGCCACCGGCGACGTGGAGGCCACCACGGAGTATGTCGCAGATCACCTGGGCACCGGCGATGCGGTCCTCGTCATGGGCGCCGGCAAGTCGTACCGGATCGCCCGTGGCCTGGCCGAACGCCTGGCTGCGAATCCGCGGTCGTGATCGGCGTGCGCTCGGTCATCCTGGGAGGGCTGCTGGCGGTGGTCGTGGCGATCGCCTACCAGGGCATGGTGGGACTCGTCGAGGCCTCCGGCGCGCGCGAAGGGCCGGCCCTGATCCTGATTCTGCTGCTGGCCTCCTTCCTCGGGGTCCTGACGGCCGTCGCGACGCGGATGCTGCGCCTGGCGGGCGCCACCGCGCCGACCGCTCTCGTGCTGGGCTGGACGCTGGTGCCGGTCATCCTGGGCGCCATCCCGAGCGCGGCGACGCAACTGTTCGCCGCGGACGCAGGACTCACGGCCGGCCAGGCACTGGCCCTCGCCACCGCCACGGTGGCCGCCGCGGTCACGCTCGGAGTGCCGGCCGAGCGAAGCTGACGAACGCACAGGAGCGCCTGCCGCTCCACTGTCGTTGCGTACGCAACTACCCGTGGTATGATCCTGGTATGCCAGCCATCACCGTCGACGACATCACCCTCCTGCCACGTATTGGGCAGCCCAACCCGCTCGATGCCCGCCAGCGCCACGTGCGCAGGGTCACAACCGCGCCGCGCGGGTTCGAGGGGGAGGGCTTTCCGGTGCGCCGCGCATTTGCCGGCGTGGACATGGGAGACCTCGATCCGTTCATCCACCTGGACCAGATGGGCGAGGTGGAGTACGCGCCCGGCGAGCCGAAGGGCACGCCCTGGCATCCGCATCGGGGATTCGAGACCGTGACCTACCTGATCGACGGCACCTTCGAGCACAGCGACTCGAACGGTGGCGGCGGAGTGATCAGCAACGGCGACACGCAATGGATGACCGCCGGGGCGGGCATCCTGCACATCGAGAAGCCTCCGGAGAGCCTGGTGGTCAGCGGTGGCCTGTTCCACGGCTTCCAGCTGTGGGTCAACCTGCCGACCTCCCAGAAATGGGCGGCGCCGCGCTACCAGGACATCCGAGCCGGAGAGGTCGGGCTCCTGGCATCGGCGGACGGAGGAGCGCTCGTGCGCGTGATCGCCGGCGAGGTGGCCGGCCAGGCCGGGCCGGGATCGACCTATACACCGATGTCGCTCGTGCACGCGACGCTGAGCCCGGAGGCGGAGCTCACGATGCCGTGGCGAGCCGATTACAACGCGCTCGTCTACGTCATGGCCGGGGCTGGAACCGTCGGACCGAACGACACGCCGGTCCAGACCGGTCAGCTAGCCGTGCTCGGCCCGGGCAACACGCTCACCATCTCGGCCTCCCTGACCCAGGAGAGCCGCAGCCCCACGCTCGACGTGCTGATCCTCGGCGGCCGGCCGATCCGCGAGCCGGTGGCATGGGCCGGTCCCTTCGTCATGAACACTCGTGCCGAGGTGATGCAGGCATTCGAGGACTACCAGGCCGGTCGCCTCGGCGCGATCCCCGCAGTTCACGGTGCGCCGACGACGCTGACCGAGGCGCCCGGCTCATCGCCGAAGGGCTGACGTCCTTCGGCGGTGGCGGCCAGAGCGAGCACGATCGCGCCAGGTCCCTCGACGCGGGACGGGCGGTTCGGCCACAATGGCCCCGCCGCAAAGGGGCCCCATCGGCCACCAGCGCGCAGCGGAGGTCCGAGCACGATCCCTGAGCGTCGGCGATCCCCCGGCCACGAGCCGATCAGCGAACCTGCGACTGCAGAGCTTGCGGCCGCAACCCGGCGCATTGCCGAGCTCGAGGCCCGCGCCGACAGGCTCGAGCGCTCGGAACGCATCCAGGCTGCACTGTTCCACATCGCCGAGACGGCGAGCGCCGCGGTGGACATGCCCGCCTTCTACTCGGCGATCCATGAGACCGTCGGCGAGCTAATGTACGCCGATAACTTCTACATCGCCCTGTACGACGACCGGCGCGACATGATCAACTACCCGTTCTACCGCGACGAGGTCGATGAGGACATTCCCGATCCCGCCGTGTGGGAGCCGCTTGGTTCGGGAATGGCGGCCGGCCTGACCGCCTATCTGCTGCGCAAGGGCGAGCCGATGCTGCTGGGACTCCCCGAGATGACCGCGATCTACGAGCGGGGGGACGCGGCCTTCGTCGGCGCCGCCAACGATGATTGGATGGGCGCTCCGCTGATCGCCGAGGGGCGCACGCTGGGAGCGGTCGTCGCGCAGAGCTACCAGCGCGACCGAGCCCACAGCCCGGCGGACCTCGAGCTCCTCACCTTCGTCGCCCAGCACATCGCCACGGCCCTGTCCAGGGCCAGGGCGATCGAGGAGACTCGGCAGCGAAACGAGGAGCTGGCGCTCGTCAACGAGATCGGCGCGGCACTCGCCCGACAGCTCGACTTCTCGGCCATCGTCGACCTCGTCGGTGAGCGGATCCGCTCGATCTTCGACGTCCAGACAGGTTCGATTGCGCTCTACGACGCGACGACGAATCGAATTTCCCTTTCCTACACCATCGAGGACGGGGAGCGCGCCGGGAGCGCGGCTTGGGACCTCGGGCCCGGCCTGGCGTCGGAGGTGATCACGTCGCGGCAAGCACTCCGCCTCGACACCAATGCCGAGGCGGACGCGCATGGCGCCCTCAAGTTCGGCAAGGACGAAGCCGAGTCGTGGCTGGGTGTTCCGATCCTCGCGGGCGAACGGGTCCTCGGCGTCATCGCGATCGAGCGGATGGAGCGGTTCGGCTTCACGGAGTCGGACCAGCGGCTGCTCGGCACGCTGGCGTCGAGCACCGGCGTCGCGCTCGAGAACGCGAGGCTGTTCGACGAGACGAAGCGCCTCCTGGCGGAGACGAGCCAGCGCAACGCCGAGCTCGCCGTCGTCAACGAGATCGGCGCCGCCCTGGCGAAGCAGCTCGACTTCGGGGCGATTATCGAGCTCGTGGGCGAGCGCATCCGCCAGATGTTCGACACCAACTCGATCTTCATCGGCCTCTACGATGAGGCGGCCGGGGTCGTTGCCTTCCCGTACTCGATCGAGGAGGACGAGGTCCTTCCGATGGAGGGGATCTCGTTCGGCGAGGGTCTCACCTCGCACGTCATTCGCTCGAAGCGCCCCCTCCGCCTCGGCAGCAGCCACGAATCAGTGGCCATGGGAGCCGTCGTGTCCGGACAGACGACACAGAGCTGGCTGGGGGTGCCCATCCTCGCCGGAGACCGGGCGATCGGGATCATTGGCCTCGAGAGCCTGCTGCCGGACGTGTACACCGAGTCGGACGAGCGCCTGCTTGGCACGCTTGCCTCCAGCATGGGCGTGGCGCTCGAGAACGCTCGGCTCTTTGGCGAGACGAAGCGACTCCTCACCGAAACCGATGAGCGTGCCGCCGAGCTGGCGATCGTCAACAGCGTCCAGCAGGCGCTTGCCGAGAACCTTGACATGCAGGCCATGTATGACCTGGTGGGAGACAAGATCCAGGAGATCTTCGACGCGCAGGTGGTCGACATTGGCATCTATGACCTCAGCGCGGGCGTCGTGCACTACCCGTACACCATCGAGCGTGGCGTTCGGTTTCCGGATGAGCCGGTCCTGCTTGCCGCCACCGAGCTGTCGAGCATGGTCCTCGAGTCACGCCAGCCGCTCCTCGTCAACGACGTTCCGGCGTGGGAGGCCGCGCGGGGCAGGCAGACGGTCATCTTGGGCGAACCGTCACTCTCCGTCCTGCTGGTGCCGATGATCGTCAGTGGCGACGTTCGGGGTCGAATCTCGATTCAGAACCTTGATCGCGTGAATGCCTTCACAGACCAGGACGTGCGGCTGCTCAGCACGCTCGCGGCCGGGCTCAGCGTGGCCCTCGAGAACGCGCGCCTGTTTGATCAAACGAGGCGTCTCCTTTCGGAAACCGATGAACGCGCCGCGGAGCTCGCGATCATCAACAGCGTGCAGGAGGGGCTGGCCGCCAATCTCGACATGCAGGCCATGTACGACCTCGTCGGCGATAAGATTCAGGAGATGTTCGACGCCCAGGTCGTCGACATCGCGGTGATCGATCGAGTCGCCGATGAGATGCGGTTCGTCTACGGGATCGAGCGCGGCGAGCGACTCGAACCCATGACGATGCCGCTGATCGGTCCGCGCCTGCACGTAGCCGACACCCGTCAGCCGCTGCTCATCAACCAGGATATCGCGGCTCGAGTCATCGAGTACGGCCAGCCCGGTACGATCCGGGGAGAGATGGCCCAATCTGCGCTATGGGCGCCGCTCATCGTCGGCGACGAAGCGCGTGGAGTCATCTCGCTGCAGAACCTCGACCACGAGCACGCCTTCTCGGAGTCAGATGTGCGGGTGCTGACGACGCTCGCCTCGAGCCTGTCGGTCGCCCTCGAGAATGCTCGCCTCTTCGACGAGACGAAGCGTCTCCTCGCGGAGACCGATCGCCGAGCGGCCGAGCTGGCCATCGTCAACAGCGTCCAGCAGGGACTCGCCGCCGAGCTCGATGTGCAGGCCATGTACGAGCTGGTGGGGGAGCGGGCGAGCGACGTGTTCGACACGCAGGTCGTCGACATCGCGACCTATGACCGCGAGACCGGCATCATGCGCTTCCCCTTCACCATCGAGCGTGGGCAGCGTCTGCCCGTCGGCGAGCGGCCGATCATGGGCTTCAGGAAGCACGTCATCGAGGCCCGAGCGCCGCTTCTGATCACGCACGACCTTCGAGCGGTCGGCCTCCAGATGGGCCAACCGGATCACATCGTCGGCGAGCCAGCTCGGTCTGCCATCTTCGCGCCGCTCCTGGTCGGGGACGAAATCCTCGGCGTCATCTCGCTCCAGAACCTCGACCGCGAGCACGCATTCGACGAGCGCGACGTGTCCCTGGTGACCACGATCGCGGCGAGCCTGAGCGTCGCGCTGCGCACGGGCCGGCTGATCGACGAGACGCGGCGCCGGGTGGCCGAGCTCGCCACGATCAATACCGTCGGCGAGGCGATCAGCGCGCAGATCGAGGTAGAGCCGCTCCTCGCCCTGGTCGGCGAGAAGACACGCGAGGCGTTCGACGCCGATATCGCCTACGTCGCGCTCGTCGACGAGGAGGGGGAGCGCATCGACTTCCCCTACTACGTCGAGGACGGCCGCCACGAGCCCCAGGAGCCAATGGCAATCGGCGAGGGCCTCACCTCTCGCGTGCTCGAGAACCGCCGGCCCCTGCTGCTCAACCGCGAGGAGGACTGGGCCAGGCTCGGCCGGCGCGGACGTGGGACGCCCGCGCGGTCGTGGCTCGGGGTCCCGATCATGGCCGGGGACCGCGCCATCGGCGTCATCAGCATCCAGAGCACGCTGCATGAGGGGCGGTTCGGCGAGTCAGATGAGCGGCTCCTCGCGACGATCGCCGCCAACGTGGGCGTCGCGGTGCAGAACGCGCGGCTCTACAACGAGACGCGCCGACGCGCGGAGGAGATGGCCGCGCTGGCGGAGGTCGGCCGCGAGATTTCGGCCACCCTCGAGCTGTCCGTCGTGCTCGAGCTCATCGCGGAGCGTGCGAAGACGCTGCTGAGCGCCGACACCAGCGCGGTCTTCCTGCCCCAGCCCGATCGCGATCAGCTCCGCGCGATCGTGGCCCTGGGCAGGACGGCTCAGGCCGTGCTCGCCGACGCCGTCACCAAGGGCGAAGGAATCATCGGCGACATGGCGATGAGCGGGCAGGCCGAGGTCGTGAACAGCACCAAGAACGACCCGCGATCGGTGGTCATCCCGGGCACGGACGAAGATGAGGATGATCGGCTCATGGCAGTGCCCCTGACGGTGCGCGGCGAGGTGGCGGGCGTCCTGGCCGTGTGGCGAGTCATCGAGGCGAAGCCCTTCACGGACTCCGATTTGAGCTTCCTCGTCGGGCTCTCGCGGCAAGCGGCGATCGCGCTGCAGAACGCTCGATTGTTCGCAGACGCCCAGGAGTCGCGCCAGTCGGCGGAGCAGGCGAACGAGGCGAAGAGCAGCTTCCTGGCCGCCATGAGCCACGAGATTCGGACGCCGCTCAACGCGGTCATCGGCATGAGCGGCATCCTGCTCGACACCGAGCTCGACGACGAGCAGCGCGAGTTCGCGGAGACGATCCGGACGTCCGGCGACGCGCTGCTCACCATCATCAACGACGTCCTGGACTTCTCCAAGATCGAGGCCGGACGCGTCGAGCTGGAGGCGCGGCCCTTCGTGCTGCGCGAGACGGTTGAGGCCTCGCTCGACATCCTCGCCCCGTCCGCCGCCAGGAAGGGGCTCGAGCTCATCTATGCGCTCGACGAGGACTTGCCGCTCAACCTCATCGGCGATGCGGGACGCTTGCGTCAGATGCTCCTCAACCTGCTGTCGAACTCGGTGAAGTTCACCGAGCGCGGCGAGATCCTGGTCACGGTCGCAGGCTCGGCGATCGAGCAGGCCGCGCGCCGCGGACCAATGCGCTGGGAGATCCGCATCGACGTGCGCGACACCGGCATCGGCATCCCGCCGGACGCGATGAGCAAGCTGTTCCAGTCGTTCAGCCAGGTGGACGCGTCGATTGCCCGTCGGTATGGGGGCACCGGCCTCGGCCTGGCCATCAGCCGGCGCCTCGCGGAGCTGATGGACGGTGAGCTGACGGCCGAGAGCAGCGGCCACCCGGGGGAGGGGAGCGTCTTCCACCTCGTGGCCCGCATGCCGGTCGCCGCGCCCGACGCCGTGGCCCCCAGCCGGCCGAGCCGGATCGAGGCCGACCTGGCGGGCAAGACCGTCCTCATCGTCGACGACAATGCCACGAACCGGCGCATCCTCGTGGCCCAGACCGCCCGGTGGGGGATGGTCCCGCGCGAGACCGGCTCGCCGCTGGAGGCGCTGGGCTGGGTCACCGGCGGCGAGCGCTTCGACATCGCGCTGTTTGACCTGCTCATGCCGGACCTCGATGGCCTCGCGCTGGCGGAGCGGATCGCCGCTCTGCCGGTTGACGGTGGTCGGCAGCCGATGCCGGTCGTCATCCTCTCATCGATCGGCCTTCGAGAACGGGAGGGGACGCCGCTCGCCGCCTGGCTCGCCAAGCCGGTCAAGCCGTCGGCCCTGCACGATACGATCGCCACCGTGGTGCTCGGCGCAACCCTGGCCCGCCCCGCGGTCGGCGTCACGCCTGACGGCGGAGGCGCGCCGCTGGGGGAGCGGCACCCGCTACGCATCCTGCTGGCCGAGGACAATCCGGTCAACCAGAAGCTGGCCCTGCGGCTCCTGGCGCAGATGGGATTCCAGCCCGCGGTCGCCAATGACGGCATCCAGGCAATCGACGCGCTGGCTCGCGAGCCGTTCGACGTCGTGCTGATGGACGTCCAGATGCCGGAGCTCGATGGGCTGGAGGCGACCCGACGGATCCGCGGCCGGTGGCCCGAGCAACCGGTGTGGATCGTGGCCATGACCGCGAACGCCATGGCAGGAGACCGCGAGGCGTGCCTGGCGGCCGGCATGAACGACTACATCAGCAAGCCGATCCGTCCGGCCGACCTGGCGGCCGCGCTCGAGCGGGCGCCCATCGCCGACTGGCCGGCGCCGACGGCGCGAAAGCGGCTGCGCTCGTGAACGAGTCCGATCCTGACGTCCTGAACGAGTCCGTCCTCGACGAGCTCAGCTCCTCTGTGCAGGGAGATCGGTCATTCGTCGTGGAGCTCATCGAGGCGTACCTCGCCGACGGCGAGAGCCACGTCGCCGATGTCGAGGCAGCGATGGCTACGCGTGATGCGGCCGCGCTCGTGCGTCCGGCACACACGCTGAAGTCGAGCAGCGCGACCGTTGGAGCCGAACGCCTCGCGGCGCTTGCTCGAAACCTCGAGACCGCCGGCCGGTCCGGCACCCTCGACACGGCGGCCGGGGAGCATGTCGCCGGGCTTCGGCAGGCATGGGGAGAGGCCGGGGCCATGCTGCGCGCCTGGATCAGGCGCGGAGACGGCTCGTGAAGGGGCCGGGTGTCGTGCTGGTCGTCGATGATAGCCGGGTCAATCGGCTCGTCCTGGCCCGCCAGCTGAGCGGCATGCATATCGATGTCCTGGAGGCCGAGAATGGGCGCGAGGCCCTCGACCTGCTCCGTGCCCACGCCACGGCCATCGACGTGGTCCTGCTCGACGTGGTGATGCCCGAGCTCGACGGCTACGAGACGCTGGCCGCGATGAAGGCCGACGACACGACCCGTCACATCCCGGTGATCATGGTCTCGGGGATCGAGGAGCTCGAGAGCGTCGTCCGCTGCATCGAGCTCGGGGCCACCGACTACCTCCCGAAGCCGATCAACCCGCGCATCCTCGCCGCTCGTCTCAGCGCATCGCTGGCGGCGAAGCACCTCCGCGACCTGGAGCTGGAGCATATCGAGCAGCAGCGTCTGCTGACCGAGACGATCGAGCGCCAGAAGACCGAGCTGAGCCGCTTCCTCTCGCCGCAGATCGCGGCGCTGGTCTCGTCGCAAGAGGGCGAGCAGCTGCTGGCGGGACATCGGCGGCTGATCACCGTCGCCTTCTGCGACCTGCGTGGCTTCACGACCTTCGCCGAGCAGGCCGATCCCGAGGAGCTGTTCGGCGTCCTGGGCGAGTATCACCGCATGATGGGCCATGCCATCATCGAGCACGGCGGGACGCTCGAGCACTTCGCCGGCGACGGGGTCATGATCTTCTTCAACGATCCGGTCACGCAGGACGACCACGTCGAGCGCGCCGTCCGCATGGCGGTCGCCATGCGCGAACGATTCGAGCCGATCGCCACCGGCTGGCGCAAGCGCGGCTATGAGCTGGGATTCGGCGTCGGCATCGCCGTCGGCTACGCCACGCTGGGCCGCATCGGCTTCGAGGGCCGCTACGACTATGGGGCCATCGGCAACGTGGTCATCCTGGCGTCCCGTCTGAGCAGCCAGGCCACTGCCAACCAGATCCTGCTCAGCCAGCGTGCGGCCGGCATGGTCGAGGATGTCGCGGACGTCGAGTCGGTCGGTGAGATCGAGATCAAGGGCCTCAGCCGCCCGGTCAGCGCCAGCAACGTGCTGGGCATTCCGGCCAGCATCACATAACCTGCATTTGCGGAAGTGCGCCAACGGGGGCCGCGAGTGAGTAGCTGCCGGCCGTGGTGCTCGGCCGACGCCTCTCAGACGTCCTGCCAGAGCGCACCGAAGGTCCTATCCATCTTCACCCGTCCAGCCGGTAGCCTCATGGGCATGCGACACACACTCTGGTCATTAGCCATCACCGGGCTCGGATTCGGCAGCATCTCCATGATCGGCGGAACCGCCATCGGCGGCGAGCTCGGTCCTCTGGCGGTCGGATACGGAGTGCTGGTGGCGCTCTCTGCGCTCTATCTCTTCGTCGGACTGTCGATCCGTGAGCGCGCGTGGCGCCGTCTGTCGGCTCCGACCGTCGCGCGGCCGCATGCCGATCGCCTGGCGGGCCGCCGAGTCTTCTAGGCCGGGATCCGCCGCTGATGCAGCGCCTCGAAGCCGATGATCGCCGCCGAGGTCGCCGCACCGAGCTCCGGCGCTCGCTCGCGACCGTAGCCGATCCTGATCCGCAGATCCGCCTGCTCGACGAACGACCGCGTCACCCCGCGCCGTTCTCCACCGATGAGCACGAACATGCCGCCGCTCAGGTCGGTGTCCCCGAGCTCGACCGCATCGTCGGCGGCCACGGCGCAGGCCACGCGCATCCCGAGACGCCTGCAGGCCGCGGCCGCCTCCTCCGCGGAGGCCGTGACGGCCGTGGGCATCAGCTCGCTGGCGCCGGCCGACGCCCGCGTCACCGTGGCGATGGCGGTTTCCCAGCTGCGCCGCACGACGAGCCCGTCGATGCCAGCAGCGTACAGAGCTCGCACCGCCTGACCGAAGTTGAACGGATCCTCGATGCCATCGAGCATCACGATGATCGACCCCTCCCCCACCTCCGCGAGCAGCGTTCCCACGCTGAGCGGCCGTCGCGGCCCGACGAGCCCGATCACACCGCCGTGCGAGCGCCCCGAGGCCAGCTCGTCGATCGCCTCGGCCCCCACCTGGTCGATGACCACGCCACGCTCCCGGGCGAGCGCGCGCAACCGGCCGAACCGTCGGTCGCCGGGCCTCGTCGCCCAGATGCGACGCACGGGCCGCACGTCGCCCTCGAGCACGGCCTCGACCGAGACGTGGCCCTCCACGACCATCGGCCATTGGTTGACTGGATTCGACCCGCGATCCGGCCCGTACGGAATGAAGTCGCCGTCGGCCAGGTACGGAGCCTCGGCGTCCAGCGACGGAAGGCCGAGCTCGGCGCGTCGCGCCTCGAGGCGGCCGGCATCGGCCACCGGCAGCGGGAACTCGGGCTCGCCGTCCTCGGCGATCAGGACGATGGTGCCGTACGTCTGGCGCTCGCCGGCGACGGCCGCGATCCGGTCCGTCAGCGTGCCGAGGTGCCGCGGGTCCGCGTCACCGGTCTCGACGGCGTCGGCGAGCAGCGGGAGCCATGAGCTCCGGACCTCGTTGGCGCGGTCGGCATGCTGCGCCAGCATCCACGCCGAGTCCGTCCCATCGGCGCCGACCAGCCGCAGCCCCGGCCAGGCTCCGGCTTCCTCGATGAGCGTGCCGAAGCGGGCCACGTTCGCCTCGTTGACGGCGAGCAGGGTGGTCGCCTCCGGCGGTGCCTCCTCCCAGGCGTCGAACGCGACGATGAGCGGCGTGACGGGACCTTTCAGGCGTCGCTCGAGCTCCTTGTCGAGCGCCGGCTCCTCGGCACAGCGCGCGAAGAAGGCATCCGCCGCCGCCAGCTCGCGGGCGGTCATCTCGAGCAGCTCATCGCGGAGCCACGGCAGCTGTGGCACCCGGATCGCTCAGCGTGTCGGGGTGCTGCGTCGGGGTGCGGTGCGCCCGGCAGCGGTCAGCTCGGCGGCAATCGACTGCGGCAGATGCCCGCTGACGCGCACGCCGCGCTCTTCATAGCGCTCCTCGACCTCTCCTGACGTCCGGGCGCGAGCCACCAGCTCGCCACGCTCGTACGGCACGACGGCGTCGACCGCCACCATCTGGCCGCGCAATGCATCCGCCATTCGCTCGCGCAGCAGGTCGAGGCCGGCCCCGGTCACGGCGCTAACGAAGATGGCCCTATCGGTGGATGGAGCGGCATCGCTGTCCGCGGCAAGCAGGTCGATCTTGTTGAAGACGGTGATGCGCGGCTTGTCACCCGCGCCCAGCTCGTCGAGCACGGTCTGCACCGCTGCCTGCTGACCGACGAAGTCGGGGTCGGCGGCGTCCACGATCTCGAGCAGCAGATCCGCGCGCATCACCTCCTCGAGGGTTGCCCGGAAGGCGTCGACCAGGTCGTGCGGCAGCTTGTTGATGAAGCCCACCGTATCGGTGATGACGACCTGCTGGCCGTTCGGCAGCGAGACCTGGCGGCTGGTCGGGTCCAGCGTGGCGAAGAGCATGTCGGCCGCGTACACGTCCGCATCGGCGAGGGCGTTGAGGATGGTGCTCTTGCCGGCATTGGTGTAGCCGACCAGCGCGACACTGGTGACCTCGTTGCGCTCGCGCTGCCGAGCGGCCGTGGCCCGGTGCTTCTCCACGTTCGCGAGATCTGCCTTGACCTTCTTGATCTTGTCGCGAACCAGGCGGCGGTCCGTCTCGAGCTGGCTCTCACCCGGCCCTCGCGTGCCGATGCCGCCGGCGGTGCGCGACAGGTGCGTCCAGAGCCGGGTCAGCCGCGGCAGGTGGTATTCGAGCGCGGCCAGCTCGACCTGGAGGCGGCCCTCCTTCGTCCTGGCGTGGCGGGCGAAGATGTCGATGATCAGCGCGGAGCGGTCGAGGACCTTGCAGTCGAGCAGCGTCTCCAGGCTGCGCTGCTGGTTCGGAGCAAGCTCGTCGTCGACGATGAGCACGTTGAAGTCGCTCGCCGCCTTGTCGTCGATCAGCTCGGCCGCCCGGCCCTTGCCGAAGTACCACACCGGGTGTGGCGCCGGTCGCCGCTGCGAGGCGCTGCCGACCACGGTCGCGCCGGCCGTTTCGGCCAGGGCTCCGAGCTCGGCGAGTGAACGCTCCACCGGCCAGCGCCGGTCGCCGGGATCGTCGAGGCCAATGAGGAAGGCGCGCTCGACCGGGATGGTGAGGTCGATCATGCGTGCGCGGTCAGTCATCTGTCCGGTCCATGGTAGCCGAGCATAGGCCACTGGGCTCAATGGCCACCGCCCCAGCTGGCGATCCAATGGGTGGCTCGCTCATACGGTCAGGATAGGAGCCGCTGCTCAGCCCAGCGCCGCCCGGATGAGCGCGTCAGCGCGCTCGATGAGGTCGCGATCGTCGGCCGGTTCGTCGCCGGCGGAGAGCCACATGATGCGAGGGTCGCGCCGGAACCAGGTGAGCTGACGCTTGGCATATTGCCTCGTACGGCGCGCCGTCACCTCGATCGCCTCTTGCAGCGACCACTCCCCCGCCAGGTGACGAGCTGCCTCGCGGTAGCCGTGGCCGCCCATCGGTCGCAGCTGCGGACCATACCCGGCCTCTCGGAGGCGGCGCACTTCGTCGAGCAGCCCGGTCGCGAAGAGCTGCTCGGCGCGATCGTCGATGCGCCGGTACAGCACCTCCCGCGGTCGGCTGATGCCGATGAGCGCGACGCGTCTCTCGTATGGCTGGCTCGAGCCCACCGCTCCCCCACCCCCCGCCTCCGCTCGCT
>Ga0136614_10001248_pt1 | contig 14751 bp, 16 predicted proteins | sample AntDrymUQ2792106_2_FD_106643 | JGI IMG/M metagenome (GOLD analysis project Ga0136614, IMG submission 106643) | Polar desert sand microbial communities from Dry Valleys, Antarctica - metaG UQ279 (21.06) | ecosystem: Environmental > Terrestrial > Soil > Desert | place: Antarctica: Dry Valley... | reverse complement strand
TCCCGACGCTGATCCTCGAGGCGGAGCACGATCCTCCGGACATGAAGCGGCTCGCCGACTTCCTGGTTCGGGAAGTGATCGGCTCGCGGAAGGTGGTCGTCGAAGGATCGGACCACGTGGTGAACATGCGTCAGCCCGAACGTTTCGAAGAGCTGGTCCTCCCGTTCCTCGCCGACTCGGCGCCCTGACACGCCGAGCGAAGCTACTGCCCTGAGGTAAGAGGAAGGGTACGGTGCCCACGACGTAAACCTTCCGGCGGGGGAAGGGGTTCATGGGGGGTGATGACCGTTCCACTCCGTGCCGTGACGACTGACCCCGAGGAAGGCTCCGAGCATCCCGCCGATTGATCCGAGCCGGCAGGGGCGCTACTTCTTGTGCGCTTCCTCGCGGGCGCGCTGGTACTCGTCGATGACCTTCTGCGCGAGCTGCTGCGGCATCTCGTCGTAGTGGGAGAAGGTCATCGAGAAGGCCCCGCGCCCGCCCGTCATCGACCGGAGGTCGATGACGTAACGGGCGACCTCGCCCTGGGGCACCAGAGCGTTGATGACCTGCTTGCCGCCGCCGATCTGGTCCATGCCCTGGATCTTGCCGCGCTTGGCGTTCAGGTCTCCCATGATGTCGCCCGTGAACGACTCGGGGACCGTCACCGCGAGCTGCACCACCGGCTCGAGAAGGGCGACGCCGCCCTGCTCGACCGCTTCCTTCAGCGCCAATGAGCCGGCGATCTGGAAGGCCATATCGGAAGAGTCCACCGCATGGAACTTCCCGTCGACGAGCGTCACCTTGATGTCGACCATCGGGTTCCCGGAGAGCACGCCCTCGGACATCGTCTTCACGATGCCCTTCTCGATCGAGGGGATGAACTGCTGGGGGATGGCACCGCCGAAGATCTTGTCCTCGTAGACGAAGCCCTCTCCGCGGGGGAGCGGCTCGATCTCGATCTCACACACCGCGTACTGGCCGTGACCGCCCGACTGCTTCACGTGGCGGCCCTGCGCCTTCGCTCTGCCGCGGATCGTCTCCCGGTACGCGATCTTCGCCGGCTTCGTCTCGACCTCGACGCCGAACTTGGCCTTCAGCCGAGCGATCTGCACGCCGAGGTGCGCCTCGCCCATCCCGTAGACCACCGTCTGATGTGTCTCGTCGTTCCGGGCGACGCGGAAGGTCGGGTCCTCCTCGCGGAGGCGCGACAGCCCGGTCGCGAGCCGGTCCTCGTCGCCCTTGGTCTTGGGCGAGATCGCGTACGCGAGCAGAGGCTCGGGAAGCTCCACCGGCGACAGCTGGACCGGGTCGTCCTTCGTGGCGAAGGTGTCGCCGGTGTGCGTGTGCGGGAGCTTCGCGACGGCACCGATGTCGCCCGCGGGGACCTCGGAGACGCTCTCGTGCTCCTTCCCTTTCAGGGCGAAGAGCTGCCCGATCCGTTCGTCCGTACCCTGCGTCGAGTTGTGTGCCGACGAGTCGGGTCGAACCCTCCCGCTGAACACCCGGAACATCGTGATGTGCCCGACGAAGGGGTCCGAGAGCGTTTTGAACACGAAGCCCGTCAGGGGCCCGTCGGAGTCACACGTTCGCTCCTTCTCCGCGCCGTCCTTCGCGACGACCTTTATCGGCGCGCGATCCAATGGTGAGGGGAACTCTTCGACGATGAAGTCCAGCAGCCGGTCGATCCCGATCGCCTTGGAGGCCGAGCCGACGAAGACGGGTGCGAGCCGGGCGTTCGTGAAGCCGTCCTTCGCTCCCTGCGTGATGACGGCCTCGGGGAGCGTGCCCTCATCGAGGTACTGCTCGATCAGCGCATCGTCGGACTCCGCGACCGCCTCGATCAGCTTCTCTCGGGCGGGGTCTGCGATCTGGTGGATCTCGTCGGGCCACTCGGACTCCTCCGCCTTGGGACCGGACGGGTATAGGTCTGCCTTCTCGTGGAGCAGGTCGGCGATGCCGTTGAACTCGCTCTCCGCGCCGATCGGGAGCTCGAACGGCGCCACCTGGTTCCCGAAGGAGGACACGAGCTGGTCGAGCGTCGCCTGGAAGTCGGCGCGCTCGCGATCCAGCTTGTTGACGAAGATCGCGCGAGGGAGGTCCTCCTGGACGGCGAGCTCCCACGCGAACTCGGTCTGGACCTCCACGCCGTCGACCGCGGAGACCACCACGATCACGGCGTCCGCGGCTCGGACCGCCGAGCGCACATCACCGACGAAGTCGGCGGTGCCCGGGGCATCCAGCACGTTGATCTTGGCGCCTTCCCACTCGATCGGCGTCATCGCGAGCGACACGGAGATCTGACGTCGCTGCTCGTCGGGGTCGTGGTCGGACACCGTGTTGCCGTCCTCGACGGTTCCCATGCGGGTGATGGCGCCGGCAGCGAACAGCATCGCCTCGAACAGCGTCGTCTTCCCGGAGCCTCCGTGTCCGACCAGCAAGACATTGCGGATGTCCTTCGCGTCGTAGGTCTTCAACGGAGCTCCTTCGATGACGAGGGGTCCAAGAGACGTGGAATCCTACAGAGTTGCTACGCTCGCCCGACCTGCGATGCGGAGCTTGCTGAGGTTCGAACGCCAGCCGCCCGGCACCGCGATCACTCGCTCGGTCCTGGTCGCCGGGGGTGCGCTCGCGGCCGGGGCGGGATGGCTCGTGGTCGCGCGGGAGGCCCGTCCTGCCGCGTGGGCCGCCGGCGCCTCCGGGGCGCTGCTTCTGCTCGGGGGCCATCGTGCCAACCACGGCGCCGGCGGCCCGACCGACCGGATGCTCGACGATCTGCTCGACAGGGCATGGGATGCCGCGGTCCTGTCCGGGATCGCGTGGGTCGCGCGCGACGGGAGCTCCTCGGTGGCGGTCGCCGCGCTCGCCGCGGTGAGCCTCTCGTTCGTGGCGGGCTACATCAGGGCTCGAGGCGCGGCGCTCGGGTATTCGGTGGAGGAGCGGCACGTGACGCGCGGGGCTCGATACCTGCTGGTCGTCGCTTTCCTGTTCTTCGGATGGACCTGGGCGGTGTGGACGGTCGCCGTTATGTCGGGCCTGGCCGCGGTGGTGCGAGCCGGACAGGTCGCGCAAGAGGAGCGGGCGACGTGAACACCCGGCGACGGGCCGCCGAGACCGCGACATACCTCATCTACCGCTTCATGAGCTGGCTCGGCCGCATCCTTCCGGCGAAGAGCGGCCGAGCCTTCTACCGGGCGATGGGAGGTCTGGCCTACCGCCTGGCTCCGGGAGCGCGTGCCACTGTCGGCGCCAACCAAGCGCAGGTGCTGGGGCGGCCGGTGGACGACCCGTTGGTCCAGGCGTCCACGCGCGAGGCGTTCGCCCTCTACACCCGGTACTGGTTCGACACGTTCAACGTCCTCGGTTGGAGCGACGAGCGGGTGATGGAGTCGTTCCGGTTCGAGGGAGCCGAGCACGTCGAGAAGGGACTGGCGGACGGGAAGGGAGTCATCATCGCGCTCCCGCACACGGGAAACTGGGACGTGGGCGGCCGGGCGATGGGGCTCCGGGTCGCACCGGTCGTGTCGGTCGCTGAGCACCTGAAGCCGGACCGGCTCTTCGAGCTCTTCGTCGAGCATCGACGCCTGCTCGGGATCGACATCATCGATCTCGCGAGCGACCACGTCGGCCGCCAGCTCACCCAGAAGCTGGAGCAGAACCGCATCGTCGCGCTCGTAGCGGACCGGGACCTCTCCGGCGGCGGTGTGGAGGTCGAGATGTTCGGGCGCACCAGACGGATGCCTGCCGGACCGGCGCTCCTGGCGCTCTCCGCGGGAGCGCCGTTGATCTCGGGGCCCACGTACACGACCAGGGACGGGTGGGTCGAGGTGTTGACCCCGGTGACGGTCGAGCCGACGGGCCGGCGGAAGGACGACATCATCGCCCTCACACGAGCCCTCGCCGCCGCGTTCGAGCACGCGATCGCCGCCGCGCCGCCAGACTGGCATCTGTTCCAGCCCGGCTGGGAACCGTGAGGATCGTCCTCGTCTGCCCGTACGCCTGGGAGGCGGCGGGAGGCGTCCAGGTGCACGTCAAGAACCTGGCGGCGCGTCTCCTCGAACGCGGGCACGACGCGACGGTGCTCGTGCCCACCGTCGCTCCACCCTCGGAGCCGTGGGTACGGTCGGTGGGGCGGCCGTTGCGAGTTTCCTATCAGGGCACCGTGGCCCCTATCGCCCCCCTTTCCTACCGGCGGACCCGGGCTGCGCTGGATGATCTTCTTCCGGACGTCGTCCACGTCCACGAGCCGCTCACGCCGAGCGCGGCGATGTTCGCGACGCTCGCCGCGAAGGCGCCCGTCGTGGCGACGGTCCACGCCTATCTCGACCGATCGGTCGCGATGGAGCTCGCCGCTCCGGTCCTCCGCCGGGTCTGGCGGCGAGTCACCCTCGGCGTCGCCGTCTCACAGGCCGCGGCGTCGTTCCTCCGCCGTGCGCTCCCCGAGGCGGCGCTCGAGATCGTCCCGAACGGGGTCGACGTCGGCGCTTTCGCGGAGGCGGAGCCCCGAGGAAGCCTGCCGGAAGGGCGGCGGATCCTGTGGGTCAACCGCCTGGACACACAGAAGGGCTTCCCGGTCGCCCTCGCCGCGTTCACCAAGGTGCTCGCGGAGGTCCCCGACGCGGTGCTCGTGGTGGTGGGGGACGGCAAAGATCGCGAGGCGCTCGCGCTCCTGACGGAGTCCGCTCGGGTGCGGGTGGACATGCACGGTGCTCAGCCGAACGAGCGGGTCCCGTCCTTCCTCGCGGCCAGCGAGGTGTTCGTGTCACCGGCGGTGGGGCAGGAGAGCTTCGGCATCGCCCTCGTCGAGGCGATGGCCGCCGGCCTGCCGGTCGTCGCGACGGACATCCCCGGGTACCGGGAGGTGGTTTCGGATGGAGTCGAGGGACTTCTGGTCCCGCCTCGGGACCCGGAAGCGCTCGCGGCCGGCCTGGTCCGGGTATTGAGGGAGCCGACGCTGGCGGCGCGGCTCGGCGAGGCCGGCCGCGCGCACGCACGCACCTTCGACTGGCCCATCGTCGTCGACCGCCTGGAAGAGCTGTACGGCCGCGCGGTCGAGACCGCTGGCTACCATAGGCAGCGATGACCGCTCTCTGGATCGTGATCGGGATCGTCGGGGTCGTGCTGCTCGCCGCCGTCTGGATCTACAACCGGCTGGTCACGCTGCGCACGCGCGTCGACAACGGCTGGTCACAGATCGACGTCCAGCTCCGCCGGCGCGCCGACCTGATCCCCAATCTCGTCGAGACCGTGAAGGGGTACGCCGCGCACGAGCGTGAGCTCTTCGAGCAGGTGACGGAGGCACGGGCACGGTCCATCGGAGCCAAGGGCGTGGCGGACCAGGCCGACGCGGAGAACCAGGTGACCGCCGGTCTCCGCCAGCTTCTCGCGGTCGTCGAGAACTATCCGGATCTGAAGGCGAACCAGAACTTCCTCGCGCTGCAGGAAGAGCTCATCGGGACCGAGTCGAAGATCGCCTACGCCCGGCAGTTCTACAACGACCAGGTGATGCAGCTGAACACGCTGATCCAGTCGTTCCCCTCCGCGATCGTCGCTCGTGCGTTCGGCTTCGAGGAGCGTGCCTTCTTCGAGATCGACGAGCCGGTGCGCGGGTCCGTTCAGGTGGATCTCTCCTAGCCGTGTACGAGCAGATCGCGGCGAACAAGCGGAAGACCATGATCCTGTTCGTGCTGGCCATCGTGCTCCTGGGTGGGGTCGGCTACGCGATCGGACTGCTCACCGACAGCGGACCGATCGGCCTGGTGATCGCGTTGGTCGTGGCGATCGCGATGTCGGTCGGGTCCTACTTCTACGGGGACCGGATCGTGCTGGCATCCACGCGTGCGCGCGAGGTGTCGAAGGAGCAGCAGCCGCGTCTCCACAACATCGTCGAGGGACTCGCGATAGCCGCGGGGATCCCGAAGCCGCGGGTGTGGATCGTGCCCGAGAGCGCTCCCAACGCCTACGCGACCGGACGCGATCCCGAACACAGCCATGTGGCAGTCACGCAGGGACTGATCGAGTCGATGAACCGGGTCGAGCTCGAGGGCGTGATCGGTCACGAGATGGCCCACGTCGTGGACCGCGACATCCTCGTGGGCACCGTCGTAGCGACGCTCGTCGGCGCCGCAGTGCTGCTCGCCGAGTTCTTCATGCGGATGTGGTGGTGGGGCGGATTCCGTGGCCGGCGCGGCGGTGACTCCGGCGGGGGTGCGGCCTCCGCGCTGATCTTCGCCGTCGGGTTCGTCTTGCTGATCCTGGCCCCGATCTTCGGCCAGCTGATCCGCCTCGCGGTCTCGCGGAACCGAGAGTTCCTCGCCGATGCGCAGGGCGCGATGCTCACGCGATATCCGCCGGGGTTGATCGCGGCGCTGAAGAAGCTCCAGACCGCCCCGACCGCGATGCGGTCCGCGAACAACGCCACCGCGCACCTGTGGCTGAACCAGCCGTCGCGGATCCAAGGGGAACGGCTCGGGGCCATGGAGCGCCTGTTCTCCAGCCACCCTCCCTTGTCGGAGAGGATCCGCCGCCTCGAAGAGATGTGACGTTCTCATCGAATCGCCTTGTGGTGTTTGGGCAGGGCGAGGAGGGCGGCTAGTCTCGAACAGCGGGTCCCCGACGAAGGGACCCGTTCCGTTCGCTCCGAGACACGACCGGAGGTTCCGTGGCGCTGACACAACGAGGGAAGGTCGCGATCGGCGTGGGGGCGGCAGCGGTCGTCGTCGTGCTGGCGGTGCTCGCGTTCACCGGCAACGCACCCGACCCCATCCAGGACATCGTGGACAAGGTGACGGGGCGGCCCAAGCCCTGCCCGCTCACGGGCGAGCTTCGAGCGGGAGGCAAAGGCGCGCCGGCCCGTCCGCCGCTCGCGGTGAAGGTCGAGAACAGCGACGACGCCTTTCCGCTCGCAGGGCTCGAGCGCGCGGACGTGATCTACGAGGAGCCCGTGGAGGGCGGCATCACGCGGTTCGCCGCGCTCTTCCAGTGCCGGGACGCCACGCGGATCGGGCCGGTCCGAAGCGCTCGGACGACGGACCCGAAGATCCTCCGGCAGTACTCCGACGAGCCGCTCCTCGCGTACTCCGGAGCCAACCCCAAGGTCACGACCGCCCTGGATGAGGCGGGGGTCGTGTCCCTGACCGAAACCTCCGCGAACGACGCGTACGTGCGGGACGACTCGCGGTCGGTTCCGCACAACCTCTTCGTCTCGACGAAGAAGCTCTACCGGCTCGCGCAGCGGACCATCGACTCATCTCTCCCAGAAGCCATCTTCCGCTTCGACGAGGAGATATCCGCCCTGAGCAAGCCGCGGGCGTCGGCGTCGGTGGCGTTCTCGGCTTCCAACGTCGTGGGGTGGACGTGGTCGGACGACCGATGGGTCCGGGAGCTCGACGGGGAGCCGATGGTCGCTGAGAACGGCGACGCGATCGCCGTCGACAACGTCGTGATCCAGGAGGTTGTGGTCACCGACTCCGACATCGTCGACGTGGCCGGGTTCCCCTCGCCGGACGTGAAGCTCGTCGGCCGCGGACGCGCGTGGATCCTGCGCGACGGTCGCCTCGTCGTCGGTCGCTGGCGCCGGGCGTCGTTGGACGACGTCACGGTCTTCGAGACGAAGGGTGGCGAGGAGATCGCGCTCGCCCCGGGAACCACCTTCATCCAGCTGGTGCCGAAGGACGACGGCGAAGTCTCCTTCGACCGGTAGCGGGGCTTCCCCGCAGGTCACGGCGGTACACTCGGGGATATCCGAGCGCATCAGTGCGCACCCCCCGATGATCGAAGGAGGGCGAATGCAGCGCGAGACCGGCACCTTCACCGTGAAGTCAGGCTTGGCGGAGATGCTCAAGGGCGGCGTCATCATGGACGTCACCACCGCCGAGCAGGCCAAGATCGCGGAGGACGCCGGCGCGTGCGCCGTCATGGCGCTCGAGCGAGTGCCCGCCGACATCCGCCGAGACGGCGGGGTCGCCCGCATGGCCGACGCCACCAAGGTCGAGGAGATCCAGCAGGCGGTCTCGATCCCGGTGATGGCGAAGGCGCGGATCGGACACTTCGTGGAGGCGCAGATCCTGCAGTCGCTCGGCGTCGACTACATCGACGAGTCGGAGGTGCTCACGCCCGCCGACGACGAGTTCCACATCGACAAGTGGGCATTCACCGTGCCTTTCGTGTGCGGGGCCCGCGACCTCGGCGAGGCGCTCCGACGCATCGCCGAGGGCGCGGCGATGATCCGGACGAAGGGCGAGGCCGGGACCGGGAACGTGGTCGAGGCCGTGCGTCACCAGCGGACGATGCTGCAGCAGATCGGAGAGGTCACCCAGCTCCGGCCCGAGCAGTATGTGACCAAGGCGAAGGAGCTCGGAGCGCCGGTCGACCTGGTGCGGATGGTGGCGGAGCAGGGACGGCTCCCGGTGGTGAACTTCGCGGCGGGAGGCCTGGCCACCCCGGCCGACGCCGCGCTGATGATGCAGCTCGGCGTCGATGGCGTGTTCGTCGGGTCCGGGATCTACAAGTCCGCGGACCCGGCGCCCCGCGCTCGCGCGATCGTCGAGGCCACGACGCACTTCAACGACCCGGAGATCCTCGCGAAGGTGTCCCATGGCCTCGGCGAGCCGATGCCTGGTTTGGAGATCGGCACCCTGGAGACCCGTCTCCAGGACCGAGGTTGGTGAACGAACCGGATCCGGAACCACGATCTCCGCCGTTCTCCGACCGCGCGGCGACCGTCATCTCTCCGGTCGAGGGCTGAGCACCCGACCCGGCTCCTATCATGGAGGCATGGTGAAGACGGGCGTGCTCGCGCTGCAGGGTGACTTCCGGGAGCACGTGCGGGTCCTCTCGGCGGCAGGCGCGGTGGCGGTGGAGGTTCGGACGCCCGCCCAGCTCGCCGACGTGGATCGCCTCGTGATCCCGGGCGGCGAGTCCACCACGATGGGGAAGCTGGCTCGAGCCTACGAGCTGGTCGAGCCGATCCGGGAGCGAGCCCGCGACGGCATGCCGATCCTCGGTACGTGCGCGGGGATGATCGTGCTGGCGGAGCGGGTGCTCGACGGTGAGCCGCTGCTCTCGCTGATGGATATCACCGTTCGCCGGAACGCCTACGGGCGGCAGGTCGACTCGTTCGAGGCCGACGTGGACGTCGACCGCATCGACCATCCGGTACGTGGGGTCTTCATCAGGGCGCCCTGGATCGAAGAGGTCGGGTCAGACGTCCAGGTGCTGTCGACCTACGAGGGCCGGCCCGTCGTGCTGCAGCAGGGGAGCTTGCTGGCGGCCTCGTTCCATCCGGAGCTGGTGGGCGAATCGGCGCTCCATGAGTACTTCCTTTCCCTCTCGAGGTAGGTGCGATGTCGGGTCATTCGAAGTGGGCGACGATCAAACGGAAGAAGGCCGCGAAGGATTCGAAGCGGTCGGATCAGTTCGCGAAGCTCCTCCGCGCCGTCGAGGTCGCGGCGAGGGAAGGTGGGGGAGACCCCGCCGCGAACATGACGCTCGCGTCGGCGGTGGAGAAGGCGAAGGCCTCCTCGGTGCCGAGCGACAACATCGATCGCGCGATCAGGCGCGGGAGCGGCGCGGAGGCCGACGGTGCCAGGTACGAAGAGATCACGTACGAGGGCTACGCGCCGGGCGGGATCGCGTTGTTCATCGAGACGCTCACCGACAACCGGAACAGGACCGCACAGGACGTTCGGCACGCCTTCACGCGCAACGGCGGGAACCTCGGCGAGACGGGCTCGACGGGGTGGATGTTCACTCGCAAGGGCGTGATCGTCGTGGACAAGTCGGCGGCGCCGGACGTCGAGCGCCTGCTCGAGCTGGCGCTCGAGGCCGGCGCCGAGGACCTCAACGACTCGGAGAGCTCGTGGGAGATCGTGACGGACCCGGCGGCGCTCGCGGCGGTCCGTGACGCGCTCCGCGAGGCCGGCATCGAGGTCTTCTCCGCGGAGCTGACGATGCTGCCCCAGTCGACGATCCCGGTCGACGGCGGCGAGGCACGCAGGGTCCTCCAGCTGATCGACGCGCTCGAGGACCTCGAGGACGTCCAGAACGTCTACGCCAACTTCGACATCCCCGAAGAGATCATGGCCTCTCTGTAGAGGCCGGTCGAGGGCGCGCCACCGCCTCCAGGTCCACCAGCAGGTTCACCCGGAATCGGGCCAACGAGTCGAACCGATCCACCAGACGTTCGTACGCGATGCCCGGCGCGGTAGGCGGACGGGTGCAGCGCGAGGTAGGTCGACTTCGTCTCGAGGAGCTCGAGCGAGTCGACCCGGAAGCCGTTCACCGCCGCGAACGCCTCCATCGTCTTGGCATCATTGGCCCGGTACCGGGTCGGGAAGGTGTCGGCTTCGTCCCATCCGAGCTTCGTCCGGTACCAGATGTGGACGCGGGTCGGGGTGAGCGCGGCGGCGAGCGTCACGTAGTGCCATCGGTTCGGCGTGTGGATCAGCAGGTGGCCCCCGGGTTTCAAGACTCGGTGCAGTTCTCGCATCACGGTGATGGGACGATCGAGGTGCTCGAAGACGAACTTCGAGAACACGACGTCGAACTCCGCGTCTCCGTAGGGCAGGTCCACGAGGTCGGCGACCGCGGCGTCGGTGAGGTTGGGGTTCTCCCGTACCGCGGGGTCTCGGTCGACACCGGCCATGCGGGCGACGCTGTCCTCGTAGTCGTGGGGGAACCGCAGACCGCGCCCCGCACCCGCGTCCAGCACGACGGCGTCGGGGCGGAGATGTCGTCTGATCATCCCGTCGAACCGCACGTGCTCGTCGACGAGCTCGGGGTAATAGCGGCGATCGAGCTCGGCGATCGTCGTCATCGCACGATCGTACGGATGATTGCCCGGGGCCGTTGCCCACCCTAGACTCGGGCGAACGGATGTTCGAGACACGTGTGCTCGGCGTAGACCCCGGCCTGGCGAGGCTCGGCCTCGCCGTCGTCGAGGGCAACGGGCGCAAGGCGGAGCTGATCTGGGCGGGTGCGGTCGAGACCGCGGCCGGCTCCCAGGAATCGGAGCGACTCCGCCATCTCTGCCTCGCGGTCCGCGAGGCGATCTCGGTCCACCTGCCGGCGTCGATGGCGGTTGAGCGGGTGGCGTGGAACAAGAACCAGGTGAGTGCCCTCACGGTCGCCCGCGCCACGGGGGCCATCATGGTGGTCGCCGCCGACGCAGGGCTGTCGGTGACGGAGTACGGTCCGAACGAGGTGAAGATCGCGGTCACGGGGATGGGCAACGCCGACAAGCAGCAGGTTCGCCGAGCGCTGGTCAAGGTGCACGGACTGACGGACGTGCCCGTCCAGGCGGACGCCGCCGATGCCGTGGCCGTGGCGCTCACCCACCTGGTGGGAGCCCGGATGCGGGACCTCGCCCGGCTGGGGTCTCGGTGATCTCGTTCCTGGAGGGTGAGGTCGTCGAGAAGGGCGCGACCCGCGCGGTGATCGGCGTCGGCGGCGTCGGCTACGACGTCCTGGTGCCCACCTCCGTGATCGCGAAGCTCCCGGCGATCGGGAAGACGACACGCCTCCATACCCGGATGGTGGTGCGAGAGGACTCGATGACGCTCTACGGCTTCTCCGCCGTCGACCAACGCGACCTGTTCGACCTGCTGACCGGCGTCACGGGCGTGGGACCGAAGGTCGCGCTCGCGTTCCTGTCTGTGCTGCGCCCGACCGTGCTCACGCGTGCGATCGTGAACGGCGACGCCGCGGCCCTCACCGTCGTGCCCGGTGTCGGGAAGAAGGTCGCGCAACGGGTCGTGCTGGATCTGGCCGAGAAGCTGGGCGGCGATGCCGAGCTTCCCTCGGAGGGACCGATGGCGGACGTGCGCGACGCGCTCCTGTCGCTCGGGCTCACCGGGACGGAAGCGGGCGAGGCGATGCGAGGCATCGAAGCGGATGGACGTGAGGCGGACGACATCCTGCGCGAGGCGCTGCAGAAGGTCGGTCGGTGATGTCGGACGAGGAGCAGGTGGAAGGGGTCGACGCGGACCGTCCCGTGGATCCCGACGCGCTCACGGAGGAGGACCGCGAGTTCGACATCGCGCTCCGCCCGAGGACCTTGGGGGAGTTCGTCGGCCAGGACCGCGTGAAGGAGCAGCTGCATCTGCTGATCGACGGAGCGCGCAAACGGGGCGAGGGTGTCGACCACCTCCTGTTCAGCGGGCCGCCCGGCCTGGGGAAGACGACGCTCGCTCGCATCGTCGCCCACGAGATGGGCGCGGGCTTCCAACCGACCTCCGGGCCGACGCTCGACCGGCCCAGCGACCTGGCGGCGATCCTCACGAACCTCGAGGAGGGTGACGTCCTGTTCGTCGACGAGATCCACCGGATGCCGCGGCCGGTCGAAGAGGTGCTGTATCCCGCGCTCGAAGACTTCAACCTCGACGTGGTCCTCGGGAAGGGTCCGACCGCGCGCTCGATCAGGTTGGAGCTGCCCCGCTTCACGCTGGTGGGCGCCACCACCCGTCCCGGTCGGCTGACGCTCCCGTTGCGGGAGCGATTCGGGTTCTCGCCGCGCCTGGACTACTACTCCGCCGACGACCTGGCCAAGATCGTGACGCGCTCCGCCGGGATCCTTAGCGTGCCGATCGACGGTGACGCGGCCGCCGAGATCGCCCGGCGATCGCGGGGCACCCCTCGGATCGTCAACCGCTTGCTTCGCCGCGTCAGGGACTTCGCCGAGGTTCGCCACGACGGCTCCATCACGTTGGACATCGCCGCCGCGGGCCTCGAGGTCTTCGAGGTCGACGATCAGGGGCTGGATCGTCTGGACCATTCGATCCTGCACACCCTGATCGACAAGTTCGGAGGCGGTCCCGTCGGACTGTCGACGCTCGCGGCATCCGTCGGGGAGGAGACCGACACCGTCGAGGACGTCGTGGAGCCGTACCTCTTGCAGCTCGGGTTCCTCCGGAGGACGCCTCGCGGCCGGGTCGCGACAGAGCACGCGTATCGCCACCTGGGTGCGTCCGTCCCGGGAACCCTGCCCCTCTAGAAAGGCGAGGTAGACTCCGTGTTTCCCTCAACGGAGGTCTGCATGCTCGCCATCCTCGCCCAAGAGACCCAAGCCAATCCAGTCGTGGCGTTCCTTCCGCTCCTGCTCATGGGGGTCGTCTTCTACTTCCTGCTGATCCGGCCACAGAGCCAGCGTCGCCGGGCCCAGATGCAGATGCAGTCCGACGTGGAGGTCGGGGACGAGGTCATCACGACGGCCGGCATCTACGGCAAGGTCACCGACATCGACGACGACTACGGCATCGTGACGATCGAGGTGGCGCCGAGCACGGAGATCCGGATGGCGCGCGCCGCCATCGCTCAGCGTCTCGTGGACGACGAGTTCGTGGACGAGGACGAGGACGAGGTCGAAGGAGCCGAGCCGGGGTCGTGAGCGACCCGTTCCAGCCTCGCGATCCGGAGGAACCCGCGACCGCCGTCCGGAGGCCGGACGAGCCGGCTCCTCGGATGCCGGTCGAGCCCATCCCGTCCCGTCCGGCCCCGACCCCTCCGGGTCCGGATGACCTCGCGACCGTGACGCTCGAGGACGTGCAGGCGAACGAGGAGCTCTCGCTGTATATCGCGTCGGCAGACCGCGTCATGGAGGCGATGGGGTACACGGAGCACGGGTTCCGTCACGCGAATCTCGTGGCGAAGATCGCGTTCCAGGTGCTCAGCCGGCTGGGGTACACGGAGCGAGAAGCGACCCTCGCCTCGGTCGCCGGATATCTCCATGACGTGGGCAATGCACTCGCGCGCGATGCCCATGGGCAGACGGGGGCGGTCCTCGTGAATCAGTCCCTCCGGAACTCGGTGCACGGCGCGGACCTGATGCCCGTCCTCGCGGCGATCGCCAATCACGAGGAGACCGAGGGCGTCGCCGTCTCGCCGATCTCGGCCGCGGTGATCTTGGCCGACAAGTCGGACGTGCATCGGAGTCGTGTTCGGAAGTCGGGCCGGATCGAGTTCGATGTGCACGATCGCGTGAACCACGCCGTGGAGCGGTCGTTCCTGTCGGTAGACTCCGGAGCCCGCACCGTCAGCTTGGAGCTGACGATCGACACCGAGATCAGTCAGGTCATGGAGTATTTCGAGATCTTCCTGGGACGCATGCAGCTCTGTCGCCATGCCGCCGAGCTGCTCGATGCGCGCTTCCGACTTGTCATCAACGGAGCAGAGCTGGCGTGAGGCGCAATCGCGCCCTCTGGGCGTCCATCGTCTTCGTGCTGGTCCTGGTCGCCGCGTCGGCCTTCGGCTTCCTGGGTGGCAGCCTCCGACCGACGCTCGGACTCGATCTCCAGGGGGGCGCGTCGGTGATCCTGACCGCTCCCGAGGGCACGCCGCAGGACGTGATGGAGCAAGCGCTCGAGAACATCCGGAACCGGGTCGACGCCTTCGGGGTCGGCGAGCCGGACATCGCCCTCTCGGGCACCACGATCGAAGTGCAGATCCCCGGCAGCGCGGACGCGACCGTGCGTCCGCGGGAGGCGGACCTCTACTGTCTCGAGGGAGAGGATCTTATCCACGGGTGCTCCGAGGACGAAGACGACGTCGGAGACGTGTTCGAGAGCCTGGAGGTGAAGGCACAACCGTCTGAGGTGTGCGTCGCGGACGGGAGCGGTGAGCAGGTCGAGTGCTTCTCCAGCCGGGCGCAAGCCGATACCTTCCTTGCGGGCGTGCAAGTGGGGCCCCAGGAGGATGAGTCGCCCAGCCCCTCCGCCACTCCCTCTGCCAGCCAGTCTGCGTCCCCCTCCGCCGGGCCCTCGCCCGCGGCAAGTGCCT
>Ga0136614_10001247_pt1 | contig 14753 bp, 15 predicted proteins | sample AntDrymUQ2792106_2_FD_106643 | JGI IMG/M metagenome (GOLD analysis project Ga0136614, IMG submission 106643) | Polar desert sand microbial communities from Dry Valleys, Antarctica - metaG UQ279 (21.06) | ecosystem: Environmental > Terrestrial > Soil > Desert | place: Antarctica: Dry Valley... | reverse complement strand
GCCTCGTCGAGGTCCAGGCCACCGCCGAGCGGACGCCGCTGTCGCGTGCGTCGCTCGACGAGCTCCTCGCGCTGGCCGCATCGGGCATCGAGCGGCTGCGATCGGCGCAGGCGGACGCCGCGGGCGGCCTGCCGGTCGCGGGCGCCTCCCACGGATGAGGCTCGTACTCGCGTCGCGCAATCGCCACAAGCTCGAGGAGCTCCGCTCGCTCCTCGACCCCCACGAGCTGGTCGGGCTGCCGGAGGGGATCGAGCTGCCGCCGGAGACCGGCGACTCGTTCGCCGCCAACGCCGTCCCCAAGGCACGCGCAGCCGCGACGGCCACCGGCCTGCCTGCGATCGCCGACGACTCCGGCATCGAGGCGGCCGCGCTGGACGGGGCGCCGGGCGTCCGCTCGGCCCGCTTCGCCGGCGAGGGCGCGAGCGACGAAGCAAACCTCGACAAATTGATCCGTGAGGTTGGGAGAGGCGACGACCGCCGCGTCGCCTACGTCTGCGCGCTGGCCTACGCCGGAGGGGCGGACGGAGCGGAGCGGGTCTTCGAAGCCCGCTGCGAGGGCGAGCTCGCGCGGGAGCCGCGCGGCTCTGGCGGCTTCGGCTACGACCCGGCGTTCCTCCCCGCCGAAGCGCCTGACGGCCGCACGATGGCCGAGCTTCTTCCGGACGAGAAGGGGGCGATCAGCCACCGCGGGGGCGCGGCCCGAGCGCTGCTTGATTGGTTGGAGCGATGAGGCGCGGCGCCGTGACCAACACGGCGACGCCCGCGAGCATCCTGGGCGCCGCGCAAGGCGCGCGCAAGACGCGCGTCGCCGCAGTCTCGATCGTCTCGAACACGATCCTGATCGGGCTAAAGGTCGTCGCCGGCGTCATCACCGGGTCGATCGCGATCCTCACCGAGGCGGTCCACTCGAGCATCGACCTCGTGGCGTCGGTGATCGCCTACTTCTCGGTGCGCAAGGCCGACGAGCCGGCCGACGAGGACCACATGTACGGGCACGCGAAGGTCGAGAACATGGCCGCGGCGATCGAGGGGATGCTGATCCTGGTCGGCGCGGGTGTGATCATCTACGAGTCGGTCCGGCGCCTCGCCGTCGGCGCCGAGATCGACGCGGTCTTCCTCGGCATCGCGGTGATCGGCCTGTCCGCGGTGACGAACGGGTTCGTCTCCACCTACCTCTACCGCCAGGCACGGCGGACGGATTCCCCGGCGCTGGAGGGCGACGCCGCCCATCTGCGGACGGACGCTTTCACCTCGGTCGGCGTGCTCGTCGGGCTGCTGCTCGTCGAGGTCACCGGCGTGGTGGAGTTCGACGCGCTCACCGCGCTGATCGTGGCAGCGGCGATCATCTTCGCCGGCGTGCGCATCCTGGAGCGCTCGTCCCGCGTGCTGGTTGACGAGGCGCTGCCGGCGGTCGAGCTGGAGGCGATCCGCGCGGCGATCGAAGGTCACGACGCCGGCGAGCTGATCGGCTTTCACAAGCTGCGCGCGCGGCGCGCCGGCAGCCGCCGCTACATCGACCTCCACGTTCAATTTCGCCCGGGCACGACGCTCGAGCGCGCGCACGAGGTGAGCCACGAGCTGCAACGGGAGATCTCCACGCGCGTGCGCGGGGCGGACGTGCTGATCCACCTCGAGCCGGGCGGCGGATCCGTGAGCTAGTGACGCCGAGCGGCGTCGCGCTCCGTCGGCGGTCCGCTCGAGCGCGGCCCCTGGAGCAGGTTCACGGCGGCGGCGGCGCCGACTGCAAGGAGCACGCCGAAGTAGCCTAGATAGCCGTTCAGTAGCAGCAGCACCGCCGCCACGAGGCACGTCGCCACCGTGAGTAGCCACGAGATGCGCGAAAGGAGCACGTGGGTATTGTGACGCGAGTGTCCGCCGCATCGGCGCTGACCCCGCAAGTAGCCGTCGAGCGGCTCGGCGAACAGTCCGCCGACGTGCGCGCCGCCGCCCTGCTCGACGAAGGCGGCAACCGGGTGGCCAGCGCGAATGCCGACGGGGCCGACGCCGACGGCATTGCGGAGTTGGCCGCCGAGCTCTTCACGGTGGCTGATGCGGCCGGCTCGCGCGTCGGCCTCGACGGGGTCGGGCGAGTGGAGGTCGCGCGCCCCGAGGGGGGCGTGTTCGGCGTCCGTGCGCGCGACCCCGCAGGCCGGTCGTGGACGCTCGTCGCGGTCACGGCGGGCGGAGCGCTCTCATCGCTCGTCTTCTACGACATGGGGATGACGATCCGCGCGCTCGGAGCGTCGGCGTGACAGAGCGTCGTGCGCGCTCGGGGAAGGTCGCGGGAATCGCCGAGGGGGTCGCCGCGGCGGTCAGGCGCCGCCAGCGAGATCGCGAGCCGCGCGTGTTCCTGTTCCGACGGGCGGGCGCCGCGCACCTGGTGGCGCCCTCGGCGGCCGGCTACGACGAGCTACTCGAAATCGCCGACCGGATGCTCGAGCTGGCCGGCGAGCCCGGGCGCGAGGCGCGTCCGTGGTCGAGCCCCGAAACCCGCCTCGGGCCGGAGCGGAGCGACGAGCCGGCGACATGACGCTGCTCGAGAGCGACCTCGCGACGTCGGTGATCGAGCGCGCCCTGCGCAAGGGCGGCGACTTCGCCGACCTCTACGTCGAGGATCGAAGTGGCTTCTCGCTGTCGCTGGACGACGGCCGCGTCGAGCGACCCCAGCTCGGGCGCGAGCGCGGCGCCGGCGTACGCGTCGTGTCGGGCGAGGCGACCTACTTCGGCCACGTGGACGGCCTCGCCGGCGACGACATCCTGCGCGTGGCCGACTCGGTGGCCGGCGCTGTCAGCGCGGGCGAAGGCCGGGCGCGCGCCCTCGCGGCCGCGGCGGACGACGACTCGCCGCACGCGGTCGAGCGCCCGCCCGAGGCCGTAGAGGCCGCGCTGAAGGCCGACCTCGTCCGAGGCTGCGACGAGCGCGCGCGCGCCGCCTCCTCGGAGGTGGCGCAGGTCACGGCGAGCTACGCCGAGACCCGCCGCCAGGTTCAGGTGTTCAACTCCGACGGCCGCGTCGCGACCGACGACCGGACCCGCGTGCGCCTGGGCGTACAGGTAGTTGCGCGCCGGAACGGCACCGTCGAGACCGGCGCCGAGACCCGCGGCGGCCACGCCGGCTTCGAGCTCGTGGCACGCGAGCCCGAGGAGGTGGCGGCGCGAGCCGCGCGCAAGGCGCTGACGATGCTCGACGCGGTGGACGCGCCCAGTGCGCGCATGCCGGTCGTGGTCGGGAACGGCTTCGGGGGCGTGCTGCTGCACGAGGCGGTCGGCCACGGCCTCGAGGCTGACGCGGTCCAGAAGCGCGCCAGCGTCTACGCGGGCCGCATCGGGGACCGCCTGGCGGAGCCCTTCGTGACCGCCTACGACGACGGTCGGCGAGCGGGCGAGTGGGGAAGCGACGGGATCGACGACGAGGGGACGCCGACGCAGCGCACGGGCATCGTCGAGGAGGGGAGGCTCGTGTCGTACCTCTACGACCTGGTCCGCGCGCGCAAGGCGGGCGCCGAGTCGACGGGCAACGGCAGGCGACAGTCGTTTCGCCACCTCCCGTTGCCGCGGATGACCAACACCTACTTCGCGCCGGGCGATTCCACCGCCGAGGAGCTGATCGCGGGCGTCGATCGCGGCCTGTACGCCGTCTCCTTCGGCGGCGGGCAGGTCGAGCCGGCCACCGGCGACTTCGTGTTCGGCGTGTCGGAGGGTTACCTGATCGAAAACGGTCGCGTGACGGCGCCGGTGCGCGGCGCCACCCTGGTCGGGAACGGCATCGAGGCGCTGGGCGCCATCGACGGCGTGGCCGACGACCTCGAGATAGCGACCGGGTTCTGCGGCAAGGGGGGGCAGCAGGTGCCGGCGGGGGTCGGCCAGCCGCACGTGCGAATCCGGGCTCTGACGGTGGGCGGGACCGCCGGGTGAGCGGTCCGAGCTCTCCGGCGTCAGACGAGCTCGAGCCGGTCGGCCGGCGCGCGGTCGAGGCGGCGCTCGGAGCGGGCGCCGACGAGGCGGAGGCCTGGGTCGAGCGCTCGCACGGCACCGACGTGCGCGTCTACGACGGTGAGGTCGAGAGCCTGGCGGAGGCCGGCGGGCGTGGCCTCGGCCTGCGCGTCTTCGTCGGGCACCGGCCCGGCTATGCCTACGGCACGGACCTTTCGGACGCCGGAGCCGCGGCGCTGGCCCGCTCGGCGGTCGAGGCGGCGGCGGTGGCCGACGTCGACGAGCACGCAGGACTCCCCGACGAGGTCGGCGCGGCCGACGTGGACGGGCTGCACTCCGCGGAGCTCGCGAGCTGGAGTTCCGAGCGCAAGGTCGAGCTCGCCCTGGCGATCGAGCGGGCCGCGCGCTCGCGCGAGGGGGTCTCCCAGGTCGAGGACACGGTCTACGCCGACCGCGACGAGCGCTCGGCGATCGTGAGCTCGAGCGGCCTCTCGGCGTCGTTCGCCGCGACGTCCGCGTGGGCCTACGCGTCGGCGTTCGCCGGCGAGGGCGCCGACCTTATGACCGGGATCGGACTAGGGATCGCCCGCGCGCCCGGCGCGCTCGACCCCGACGCGATCGGTGGCGAAGCCGCGGCGCGCGCGCTGGCGCTGGCCGGCGCGCGCCAGCCGGCCGGCAGGCGATGCCCGGTGGTCCTCGACGCCTTCGTCGCCGCGAGCTTCCTGGGCTTCATCGGCGCGATGCTGTCGGCCGACGCCGTGCAGCGCGGCCGCTCGCTGTTCGCCGGGCGCGAGGGCGACGAGATCGCCGCCCCCAGCGTGCGGCTCGCCGACGACGGGACCGATCCCGACGGCCCGGGAAGCGCGCCCTTCGACGGGGAGGGCTCGGCGCGGCGTCGCACGAGCCTGATCGAGGACGGCCGGCTCGCCACCTACCTGTTCGACGCGCGCACCGCGCGTAAGGCCGAGCGCTCGACCACCGCCAGCGCGATCCGGACCTCATACCGCAGCCCGCCGTCGGTGGGCGCCGCGAACCTCGTCCTCGAGCCGGGGGACGACGACCTCGAGGCGCTCGTCCGGCACGCCGGCGACGGCCTCTTCGTGACGGACGTCGCCGGCCTCCACTCGGGGGTGAACCCGGTCTCAGGGACCTTCTCCGTCGGGGCCACCGGTCGGCTGATCGAGGGTGGCGAGCTCGCCGCGCCGGTGCGCGAGGTGACGATCGCGAGCGACCTCGTGGGCATGCTCCGCTCGGTCGAGGCGGTCGGATCGGAGGCGCGCTGGGTGCCGTTCGGCGGCAGCGTGCGCGCGGCGCCAGTGCTGCTGGGCGAGATGGCGGTCGCCGGCTCCTAGCCGAGCGAAAGGCGCAAATTGCGGATTTTGACCCCCCGCTCCGCTTGAGAAGCGGGTCGCCGGGCGTCCGCCGTCCGCGTGCATTGTTAGGTTCGGGCCTGCCATAGCCCCCTTCGAAGGAGGAGCCAGTGACCAAGTCCGAGTTCGTCGACCAGGTCGGCTCGAAGTCAGGACTGCAGAAGAACGACGCCAGCAAGGCGGTCGATGCCGTGCTCGAGGTCATCGAAGAGACGCTGAAGCGCGGCGGCGACGTCAATTTCACCGGCTTCGGCAAGTTCACGGTGGCCGAGCGCGGCGCACGCCAGGGCGTCAATCCGCAGACGGGCGAGCGGATCCAGATCAGCGCCAGCCGCGTGCCGCGGTTCTCTGCGGGCTCCGCCCTCAAGAAGTCCATCAAAGCCTCCTGAGGCCCTGAGGTCCGGATAGCTTCGTCTGCCGGTGTCATCGGGTCTCGGCTTGCTCCAGCAAGCCTTCGACCCTGCTTCCTCGGCAGACTCGCTCTCCGAACCTCAGTAGGTACTCCGGCCGAGTGGGTCGTCGCCAGAGGCACCGGCGGCTAGCAAGGTGAAAGGACCCGAGCCGTTCGCGGACCGGTTGGCGCGGCTCGTCGCTGAGCGCTCCAGCCAGCTCGTCCTCGGGCTCGACCCCGACCCGGGCGCCCTGTGGCCTGTCGCGCTTCAGGCGGCGCCGCCGCGTGGCGAGACGGGCGCGTCGGCGGCCGAGCTCACGGCGGCGGCGGTCGCGCGTCACTGCCGCGCCGCGATCGAGGCCGCCGGGCCGGCGTGCGTCGCGGTCAAGCTCCAGCTCGCGTGCTTCGAGCGGCTCGGCGCTCCCGGGTGGGCGGCGCTCGCGGATGCAGCGGAGGCCGCGCGCGCGGCGGGGCTGCTCGTGATCGCGGATGGCAAGCGCGGCGACGTGCCGGTCACCGCGCGCGCCTACGCCCAGGCGCTCGTCGGCGAGACCCCGGGACCGTTCGGCGCGGTGCCGGGGCTGGGCGCCGACGCGTTCACGGCCAACCCGCTGCTGGGCCGCGACTCGCTGGAGCCGCTCGCGTCCGCGGCGCGCGACCGCGGCGCCGCGTGCCTCTGTCTCGTGCGCACGTCGAACCCCGGCGCGGGCGAGGTGCAGGACGTCGCAGCCCCGACCGAGCCGCTCCACGAGTCGCTCGCCCGGATGGTGGACGCGCTCGGGGCGGACTCCGTCGGCCGCGGCGGGCTGTCCGCGGTCGGCGCCGTGGTCGGCGCAACGAGCCCCGGGCTGATCGCCCGCGTGCGGGAGCTGATGCCCCGCGCGATCTTCCTGCTACCCGGAGTCGGCGCGCAGGGCGCAGCCGTGGAGGCGCTCGGCCCAGCGTTCCTGCCCGGCCCGGCCGCCGGGCTCGTGACCGCCTCGCGGTCGATCGTCGATGCGCACGCGGAGCGCGGGGGCGATCCGGCGATCGCCGCCGCCGAGTCGGCGGAGGCGCTCCGGGCGGCGGCCTGGACCGTTGCGGCGGGCGCCTAGTCTTCACTTGAATGACTCCCGGCCGGCTGCGGGCGCGCGCATCGCGGCGACGCGAGCGGCGCCAGGAAGTCCCCGCAAACGGCGGACTCGCGCCGGGCTCTCGGTACCATCCGGCGAGCGATGGTCGAGCGCGCTCGGAGCCCACTGCGTTTCCTCGCTCCGATCGCGCTGATCGCTGCGGCGCTGATCGTCTACGTCGTCGCGACCGGCTCGTTCGCAGGCGGAGAGGAGGAGCCGACCGCGACGAACTCCGCGGTGCAGCGGTTGGAGGGGGATCGCGAGAAGAAGGCCGACAGCTCCGAACCCGCGACCTACGAGATCCAGAGCGGCGATACGCTCGACGCGATCGCCGACGAGACGGGCGTGAGCGCCGAGGAGATCCAGGCGCTCAACCCCGATCTCGATCCCCAGGCCCTGATCGCAGGGCAGGAGCTGAAGCTTCGGGAGTGAGGCGGACGCCGCGCCGCTTGCGGGCGGTGCGCCGGCTCGTCCTGGCAGTGCTCTCGACGCTGGCCGGCCTGGCCGGGGCCGGAGAGGCGGCGGCGGCGGACAGGGGGTCTGCCGCGGCCCCTGACGTCCCGGCCGAGGCCTCGATCGTGGTCGACGCGGAGTCCGGCGCGATGATCGCCGCCGACGACCCCGGCGAGCGGCGGCCGATCGCCAGCACCACGAAGCTGATGACGGCGCTGCTGACCCTCGAGCGCGCCGACCCGGCCGAGGTGTTCGCGACCGCCGGCTACGATGCTGCGCCGATCGAGTCGCAGATCGGCCTGACGGAGGGCGAGCGCCTGACCGTCCGCGACCTGCTCGTGGCGCTCCTGCTCGAGAGCGCGAACGACGCCGCCGTGACGCTCGCCGAGGGTGTCGAGGGCTCGGTGAACGAGTTCGTCGCGGCGATGAATGAGCGCGCCGAGAAGCTGGGACTCGACGACACGAGTTACGCCAACCCGATCGGCCTCGACGACCCGGCCAACTACTCGACCGCGAGCGACCTTGCCGAGCTCACCCGGCGCCTGATGCGAAACGAGCGATTCCGCGACATCGTCGAGCAGCCGAGCCTTCCGCTTCGCAGCGGGGACGTGCCGCGTGTCGTCGACAACCGCAACGACCTCGTGGGCGAGGCGCCGCTGGTGGACGGCGTGAAGACCGGCTACACGCTCGGCGCCGGCCACGTGCTCGTCGGCTCGGCGGCCGACGAGGGCCACCGCGTGATCAGCGTCGTGCTGGGGGCGCCGAGTGAGACGGCGCGCGACGAGGCGACGCTCGACCTCCTGAGCTACGGGCTCGACCAGCTCGTGGACCGGCGCGTCGTGCATGCCGGCGAGCCGCTCGCGAGCGCCGCCGTGGCCCACGAAGCCGCCGAGCCGGTCGCGCTCGCCGCCGCTCGCGCCGCGACCCTGACGGTGATCCGCGGCGAGCGAGTCGAGACGCGCGTCGATGCGCCCGAGGTGCTCGAGGGACCGCTCCCGGCTGGGGAAAGCGTGGGCTCCGTCCGCGTCCTCCGTCAGGGCGAGGTGGTGAAGCGTGTCCCGCTCGTGACCGCCGACGCGGTGCCGGCGCCGGGCGCGCTGAGGCGGGTCGGCGACGCGCTCGAGGACCACCCTTGGATCGTCGTCGCAGCGGCGATCATCCTCGCCGGCGGCGCGGCGATTATCGTGATGAGGGCGCGCCGCAGACGGGCGGGCGCAACCGCATGATCATCACGGTCACACTCAACGCGGCGATCGACAAGACGCTCGCCGTCCCCAACTTCCGGCTCGGCCGCCGCCACCGGGCGATCGAGCAGCGCGCGCTCGCCGGCGGCAAGGGTGTCAACGTCGCGCGCGCTCTCAAGGCGCTCGGGCAGCCGGTGATCGCGACGGGGTTCGCGGGCGGACCGACCGGAACGCGCATCATCGAGCAGCTCACAGAGGAGGCGATCCTCAACGACTTCGTCCGGATCCGCGCGGAGTCGCGGACCTCGACGGCGGTGGTGGACCCCGCGTCCGGAGAGCAGACCGAGATCAACGAGTACGGCCCCCAGGTGACCGAGGCGGAGCTCGACCTATTCCGCGACAAGCTGCTCTACCTCGCCAAGGGCGCCGGCGTCTGCGTGTTCTGCGGCAGCCTGCCCGGCGGGGCGCCCGGCTCGCTCTACGCCGACCTCGTCCAGGCGTTGCGCAAGCTCGGCGTGACGACGGTCCTCGACTCGGAGGGCGAGGCGCTCGACCTCGCGACCCGCGCCGAGCCCACGGTCGTGACCCCGAACGAGCTCGAGGCCGAGGAGCTCGTGGGCCACGAGTTCGCCGATGACGACGACCGCCTCAGGGCCGTCTCGGAGATCGTCGAGCTCGGGGCGCGCGAGGCCGTGATGACGCTCGAGACCGGGTGCATCGCGCTCGTCGAGGACCCGAGCGCCATTGCGCAGGCCGATTCGCGCCGCCGGCTCTACCGCTGCGCGCTCGAGCCCGCCGACACCCCCGTCTCGCGGGTCGGCTCCGGTGACGCATTCCTCGCCGGCTACGTGGCCGCTCGCTACGGCGGGCGCGCCGCCGAGGACGGGCTTCGGTTCGCCGTCGGGTGCGGCGCTGAGTCCACGCAGCACTTCGGCGCAGGCGTGCTGGACGCGCGAGCGGTCGAGCGCCTTGCGGCGGACGTGGCGGTCGAGGTGCTGCCCGAGCCCGCGCTCCAGCCGCGCGGATAGGCGGGCCCGCGCGGGGCGCCGTCCGGCGGCGCTTGGCCCGGGCTCTCGGAGGTGCTTGACTAGACTGACTCCATCCGCCGCCGAACCTAGGATGCCGCCATGGAAGTAGACATCGGCCGGGGCAAGAAGGGCCGTCGCGCCTTCGGCTTCGACGACATCGCCATCGTCCCCTCGCGCCGCACGCGCGATCCGGACGACATCGACATCACCTGCACGATCGGCCCGTACCGGTTCGAGCTGCCGTTGCTCGCAGCTGCGATGGACGGCGTCGTATCGCCCGCCACCGCCGGCGTCGTTGGCTCGCTCGGGGGTCTCGCGGTGCTCAACCTCGAGGGCATCTGGACGCGCTACGAGAACCCCGACTCGGAGCTGGCCCGGATCGCCACCTACCCGCCCGACGTGGCCACGACGGAAATGCAGCGGATCTACTCGGCGCCGATCCAGCAGGAGCTGATCGAGCGTCGGATCCGCGAGGTCAAGGAGCAGGGCGTCGTCTGCGCCGCGTCGCTGACGCCCCAGCGCGTCACCAGCCACTACGAGGCCGCGCTGGAGGCCGGGCTCGACATCCTCGTGATCCAGGGCACGGTGATCTCCGCCGAGCACGTCTCCACCACCAGCGAGCCGCTCAACCTCAAGGAGTTCATCAAGGAGGTGCCGGTCCCGGTGATCGTGGGCGGGTGCGCCTCCTATGCCACCGGGCTTCACCTGATGCGGACCGGGGCCGTCGCGGTGCTGGTCGGCGTCGGGCCCGGAGCGGCCTGCACCACCCGCGGCGTGCTCGGCATCGGCGTGCCGCAGGCCACTGCGATCGCCGACGTCCAGGCCGCACGCTCCCAGCACATGCTGGAGACCGGCGAGTACGTCAAGGTGATCGCCGACGGCGGCATGCGCAACGGCGGCGACATCGCCAAGGCGTTCGCCTGCGGGGCGGACGCGGTGATGATCGGCTCGCCGCTGGCGCGCGCACATGAGGCGCCGGGTCACGGCTTTCACTGGGGCATGGCCACCTTCCATCCGTCGCTGCCGCGTGGGGCGCGCGTCAAGACCACGCAGAACGGCACGCTCGAGCAGATTCTGCTCGGCCCGGCGCACGAGAACGACGGCACCTTCAACCTGATGGGGAGCCTGCGGACCTCGATGGCCACGACGGGTTACGAGGACATCCCGTCCTTCCATCGCGCTGAGGTCATGGTGGCTCCCGCGCTCCAGACCGAAGGCAAGCAGCTCCAGCGCGACCAGTCGATCGGGATGGGCAGCGCCGGGGCGGCCGCCGCTCCGTCCCACGACAACGTCACCAACGGCGCCGCGCGCAGCGCCGTCACCGAGCCGCAGATCGCCGCGCCGACGCCCGTCGGCGAGTGAGCGGGGCCGCCGCCACGACCGAGGAGACGGTCGCGGCGGAGAGCGGCACCGCCGAGCGCGTGGCCGCCGGGCCCGTGTCCGGGACCGACGAGGTTCTGGTGCTCGACTTCGGCGGCCAGTACTCCCAGCTGATCGCCCGCCGCGTCCGCGAGTGCGGCGTCTTTGCCGAGCTCCTTCCACACCACGCCTCGCTGGATGAGATCCGCCGCCGCGCCCCGCGCGGGCTGATCCTCTCGGGCGGCCCCGCCTCCGTCTACTCCGACGGCGCCCCCAGGCTGCGCCCCGAGCTGCTCGAGCTCGGTATCCCGGTGCTGGGCATCTGCTACGGGATGCAGGCGATGGTGCTGGGGCTTGGCGGGCGGGTCGAGCAGGCGCGGGTCGGCGAGTTCGGTCGGTCGCGGCTCACGGTGTCCCAGCCGGGCATGCTGCTGGCCGGCCTCCCCGCCGAGCAGAGCTGCTGGATGAGCCACCGCGACACGGTCTACGAGGCTCCGCCCGGCTTCACGGCGCTCGCGTCGTCGAGCGAGTCGCCGGTCGCTGCGATGGAGGCCGCTGACCGAGGGCAGTACGGGATCCAGTTCCACCCCGAGGTCGTCCACACCCCTCACGGCACCGAGATTCTCACGCGTTTCTTGGAGCGCGGCTGCGGCTGCGACTTGGACTGGAGCCCCGTCTCGGTGATCGACGAGCAGGTCGAGCGGATCCGCGCGCAGGTGGGGGAGGGGCGGGCGATCTGCGGCCTCTCGGGCGGCGTCGACTCCTCGGTCGCGGCGCTGCTGGTCCACCGGGCGATCGGCGATCGCCTTACGTGCGTGTTCGTGGACCACGGCCTGATGCGAAAGGACGAGGGCGCCCAGGTCGTGGCCACCTTCGCCGACCACTTCGAGGTTCCGCTCGTGGCGGTCGACGCCGAGGAGCGCTTCCTCTCGAGCCTGCGCGGGGTCACCGACCCCGAGGCGAAGCGCAAGATCGTGGGGGAGGGGTTCATCCGCGTCTTCGAGGAAGAGGCGGCGAAGCTCGACGAACCCGGCTTCCTCGTGCAGGGCACGCTCTACTCGGACGTGATCGAGTCGGGCGGCGGCACCGGCGCGGCCACGATCAAGTCGCACCACAACGTCGGCGGCCTGCCGGAGGACCTGGAGTTCGAGCTCGTGGAGCCGCTGCGGTCGCTGTTCAAGGACGAGGTCCGGGCGGTCGGAGCCGAGCTCGGGCTGCCCGATCGCATGGTGTGGCGCCAGCCATTCCCGGGGCCGGGCCTGGCGATCCGCATCGTCGGAGGCGAGGTCACGCGCGAGCGGCTCGCGATCCTGCGCGACGCCGACTTCGTCCTCCAGGACGAGATCCGCTCAGCGGGGCTGTACCGCGAGCTGTGGCAGTCCTTCTGCGTGCTGCCGGGCGACCTGCGCTCGGTCGGCGTCCAGGGCGACGAGCGAAGCTACGGCCACGTGGTCGTGCTTCGCGCCGTGACGAGCGACGACGCGATGACCGCCGACTGGGCGCGGCTGCCCTACGACCTGGTCGAGCGGATCGCCTCGCGGATGATCAACGAGATCCCGCACGTCAACCGCGTGGTGCTCGACGTGACCTCGAAGCCGCCGGGCACGATCGAGTGGGAGTAGGCGGCTAGACGAGGCCTAGGCGACGGCGCGCGCGTGCCGGCCCTGGCACTGAGCCGTCAAGGGCCTAGGAGTACTTGTCCCAGCGACGGAGGTCGTCCTCGGAATCGGTCGCCGAGCCGCCCTCGTACCAGCCGGGTCGTGACCAAATCTCGAAGTGCAGATGGCACCCCGAAGCGTTGCCTGTCTCGCCCACCTTGCCGATCAGCTGTCCGGTCCTGACGCGATCGCCGTCCTGCACCCGCGGGCGTCGCAGGAGGTGCATGTACGCGAAGTCCTTGCGGCTTCCCTTGAGGTCGATCACCAGGTAGTTACCCGCGTCGCCGTGGTAGCCGGCGTACTGCACCCTGCCTCCGCGGGCGGCCTCGAGCCTGTTGCCGCAGTTGGCGAACACATCCGTGCCCTGGTGACCCCGCCCGGCGCCGAATCCGTCGCCGTACTGGTGCTTGCCGCGCACCGGGAAGCGCTGGTGCCACAGCTTGAAGCTGTCGCGCTCGGTGTCGTTCGCGCTCGCGCTGTAGGTGGACGCGCCGCTGACGTCGCGAGCGACCACGCGGAACGCGTACTTGCGCTCGGCTTGCAGCTGGTCGCCGACCATGCCGTTCCAGCTGACCGTCTGGACGTCGTCATTGCGGACGGTCTCGGTCCAGCGCTTCAGGACCTCGCCGCTGCCCGGCTTGACGACGCTGACCTTGGCCGTGACCGGGCGCGGATGCACGACGCGGTAGGAGAACTGCAGCTTGCGGCTGCTGTCGAAGAAGAGCTTGGCGGAGTTCGTGGTCGTGTAGACCCGCGGACCGCCGGTGTCGCTCGGACCCGTTGCGCGCGCCATGTCGGCCGCGGAGGCGCCGACCGGAAGCGCGAGAACGACGAGCGCGGCGCACCCGGCGGTGAGCGCGAGGCGCATCGACCGACGACTGACGAAAGACAACGCTGTGTGCGGCACCCCTTGGCCTCTCTGTCTGCGGCCTACGGGGTTAGCTGACGGGCTCGCGCCGAAAGAGCGGCGCTACTGGCAGAAGGCACACACATGTGCATCCCGCCGGATTCGCCCCACGACGACCTTGCGGTCGCCGCCCTGGTTCCCCCGCTCTCCGATGGATGACCACCCGAGATTCGGCAGGCTGTATCGAATCGCGCGGTAGTTAAGCACAAAGGGCCGGCGGAAGGAGACATAACTCGCCCGGACGGCCGTTGTGACCGATTCCTGCCAGTGGCTCGGGTCGGCGCGAGGGTTCCGCGTGTGTCTAAGATGTGCGGCTGCCGCGCCCCCGCCGCGGTCGTTGGGAGGCTGCCTCCGGGCGGTTCCCGACCCTTTCGATGAAGACGTACGTCGCCACCCCGTCCACGCGCGAGCGCAACTGGCTCGTCGTCGACGCGAGCGGAAAGACGCTCGGGCGGCTCGCCACCCAGGTGGCGGACGCGCTGCGCGGCAAGCGCAAGCCCGAGTACACGCCCCACTGCGACGTCGGGGACTTCGTGGTCGTCGTGAACGCTGAGAAGGTCGCGGTCACCGGCAACAAGCGCGCCGAGAAGCGTTACTACCGGCACTCCGGCTACCCGGGGGCGCTCCGCTCGCGGACCCTCGCGCAGATGCTCGACCGCCGTCCCGAGGAAGTCCTGCGGCTCGCGGTGAAGGGCATGATGCCCCGCAACCGGCTCGCGCGCCAGCAGCTTCGCAAGCTCAAGATCTACCCCGGCCCCGAGCACCCCCACGCGGCGCAGCGGCCGGCGCCCATGGAGGTGGACGCATGACGATCGAGGACGAGCGGCAGGAGCCGCGCGAGGAGGGTGTGCCCGAGGGCGACGGCCAGGAGGTGCCCGGCGCCTCCGAGAGCCGGGCGCCCGAGGACCAGCCGGGCACCCCCACGGCTTCCGAGGGTGAGGCGCCTGGCGACCAGTCGGGCTCCCCGGACACCGAGGACGAGGCCCCCGGGGCCGAGGGCTCGGACTCTGCCCCCGAGGCGGACGCTCAGACGCCCGGTCCCGACGAGCCCGGTCCCGACGAGCCCGGTCCCGACGAGCCCGCTCCCGCCAAGTCGCAGGCCGAGGCCGGGGGCGAAGGCGCCGGCGACGCGCCCGAGCAACCTCCGCCCGACGACTCCGACGCCGACCCAAAGCGACCGGCCCGCGCCCGCGAGCGGCGTGGCGGTGCCGGGGAGGGCGGCGCTGGCGAGCAGCCCGAGGTCGTCCCGGGGGCCGACCTCGAGCCGGACCTCGTCCTCGACGACCCGGCGCGCCAGGAGGACCAGTTCGAGACGGCGGCCGCCGAGCGGTACGCCGAGCCCGAGCCCGAGGCGACCG
>Ga0136614_10001246_pt1 | contig 14773 bp, 14 predicted proteins | sample AntDrymUQ2792106_2_FD_106643 | JGI IMG/M metagenome (GOLD analysis project Ga0136614, IMG submission 106643) | Polar desert sand microbial communities from Dry Valleys, Antarctica - metaG UQ279 (21.06) | ecosystem: Environmental > Terrestrial > Soil > Desert | place: Antarctica: Dry Valley... | reverse complement strand
GCAAGCTGCGCACGACTTCCGCGGGCCGATCCACCGTGCAAAAGCCCTGCAGACGGACAGAAAGCAGGTCCGAGATCACCTACGATCACCCCCGGAGCCCCCGCGATCGCTGCGGTGCAGGGACGCTGCCAGATCTCCAATCCCGACGACTTGCTCATCTCACGGCTCGTCGCGATCGACTACCTCGCGGGATACCTGGTGAACGAGTACGGACGCCAGTCGATCTACCGGCTGCCCGCCTACGGCGGGGCGAACTGCGCCGTGCGGACGACGAGCCTGCGCGAGCTGGGGGGCTGGAACGTCGGGAGCGTCACCGAGGACACCGACCTGACGATCCGCCTCACGCTGACGGGGCAGCGCGTGCGCTATGACGTGACCGCCGTCGACGAGGAGGAGGGCGTCATCACGGTCGGCCGCTTCTGGCGCCAGCGCTACCGCTGGGCGCGCGGCCACCAGCAGGTCTGGCGCGACTATCGCGGCCCCGTCTGGCGCTCGGCGATCTTCTCGCGGATGGAGAAGGTCGAGATGATGATGTTCCTGCTCGTCTTCCACGTCCCGGTGCTGTCGGGCCTGGGGCTGCTCGTCCTCGCGCTCTGGGGAGCCGGCGTGGCGCCCGTCGGCCAGGATCCGGTCAACCTGTTTCTGCTGTGGACCCTGCTGCTGCTGGGACCGCTGCTCGAGCTCAGCGCCGGGCTGCTGCTGGCGCGCGCCGACCGCCGCGAGGCACCGATCCTCCTGTTCTTCCTACCGCTCTTCCTCGTCTCGATCGCGTTGTGCGCGAAGGCGTGGTTCGACGGGATCCGCGGCAGCGGGTACTCGTGGGGCAAGACCGTGCGCGCGGATGATGCGCCCGCGGCGGGAGCGTCGGCGTGAGCACGCCCGCACGCCACGCGTTCCTGCGCGTGTTCGCGGTCCTGTTCGTCTCGATCGTCGGCTTTCTGCTGATCGAGGGCCCGTTTCGCGTGGGCGAATCGCACGCCGTCGCGGCGGTGCTCGCCACCGCCGGCGCCGACGGCACGCGCGTGCCCTACGAGTCCGTGATCGAGATCTTCCCGGCCGACGGGCCGTCCCTGCTGGCCAGCATCACGATGTCGTGCTCGTCGCTGTCGTCGCTGCTGGCAATCGCCTGCCTGGCCTTCCTCGGTCCCGATCGCCTGCGCCGGCGCTGGTGGTCGGCGCTGGGCATCGCACTGACGGTGGTGGCGCTCGGCAACGTGCTGCGGATCGCGCTGTCGCTGGGCGCAGGGCTGCTCGCCGGCCGCGACGCGCTGATCCTCTTCCATGATTGGGTAGGCGGCCTGTTTGCGTTCATCTACACGCTGGGTGGCTACATCCTGTTTCTCTACATCGTGCTCCCGCGGCACGGCCGGCCGCTGAGCCAGAGCCATGACGCTCTCGCTTGAGCTCTGGCTTGCGCCGCTCGTCGCGGGCCTGGCGCTGCTGCTGCTGGGCGGGTTCTGGCGCTTCGTGGCGCGCGACCGGGCGCGGCGTCGCGCGCGGGTGCTGCTGCACGCGGCGCTGTCGGATCCCAATCCGCTCGGGCGACTGGCCGCCGTACAGGTCGCGGTCCAGCAGGGCATCGCGCCGGTCGCCGGGGTCCTGCTCGAGGCGACGCGCAGAGAGCAGGATCCGGCCGTCCTGGAAGGCATCACCGAGGCCGTCGCGCGCCATCAGTGGGAGCCGTCGCTGGAGCCCGAGCTGCTCGAGCTGCGCCTGTGGGCGCAGCGCCGGCTGCTCGAGCTCGGGCAGCCGCCGCCCGGGCGCCCGCCGCAGAGCAACGGCGTGGCACACGAGCCCCGCCCCACGGGCTCCCCGGCCTGCGCCGCCTCGCCAGCTCCCGCGGCCCCCGCGACCGGTGGCGTGATCCGCCGGCTGCTCGGCGACCGCTCCGAGCACCCTGACCGGCACGCGTAGCGCACGATGGTCGGCGCCGGCACACACACGCATCAGCCGACCGAGCTGACGACGATCGTCACCGGCGCCGGCGGCGCGGCCGGCGTCGCGGTCATCCGCGAGCTCACCGCGCGCGGCGTCGACGTCGTCGCGGCCGACGCGGACGAGCACGCCGTCGGGCTGGCGCTGGCGAGCGCCGCCGCGACACTGCCGCGCTGCGATGACCCGCAGATCGTCGATCGCCTTTGCGAGCTGGCGGCGCAGCACGGCGCGGGCGCCCTCGTCAGCACCGTCACCGAGGAGATGGCGGCGCTCGGGCGCCACGAGGAGCAGCTCGCGGCGGCGGGGCTGAGAACCTGGCTGGCGCCACCGGAGAGCGTGGAGGCGTGCCGCGACAAATGGCGCTTCGCGCAGCTGTTGAGCACCGCGGGCATCGCGGCTCCCGGCACGTCGCTGGGCTCCGCCGACGGCCTGCCCGGGCCCTGGATCGTCAAGCCGCGCTTCGGCCGCGGCTCACGCTTCGTCGTCGCCGCCGACACCCGCGCGGACATCGTCTGGGCGCTCGGCCAGGTGCCGCAGCCGATCGTCCAGACGCGCCTGCGCGGTCGCGAGTTCACGGTCGACTGCCTGATCGACCGCGACGGCACGCTGGCCGCCGCGGTGCCGCGCTGGCGGATCGAGACGAAGGCCGGGATCTCGACGAAGGGCCTCACGTTCGTCAGCGATGCCGTCGTGGCAGGCGTGCGGGAGCTCGTCGCGGCCGTCGGTCTGCAGGGGGCCGGCAACGTGCAGGGCTTCGCGGCCGACGACGGCGCGGTCTCCTTCGTCGAGGTCAACCCGCGCTTCTCCGGCGCGCTGCCGCTGTCGCTCGCAGCGGGCGCGGACCTCGTCGGCGAGTATCTGCGCGGCGTCGCGGGGCACCCGCTGCGGCGCGACCGGCTGACGTTTCGCGCCGGCGTCAGCATGGCGCGCTACTACCACGAGATCTTCCAGGGATGAGGATCCTCGTCGCGATCGGGACGCGGCCGGAGATCATCAAGCTCGCGCCGGTCGTGCGCGCGCTGCGCAGCCAGCCCGACACCGAGGTGCGCGCCGTCGCGACGGGCCAGCACTACGACCGCGCGCTGGTCGACGTGCTGCACGAGCGCATGAGCCTGTGCCTGGATGCCACCTGGCGCCTGCAGGGTGACGAGGCACAGCGCCTGGGCTCGATGCTGACGCGCGCGCTGGGCGAGGTGCAGGCCTGGCAGCCGTCGGTGGTGCTCGTGCTGGGCGACACCAACACCGTCCCGGTCTTCTGCCTGGCGGCCCGGCGCCACGGCGTGGCGGTGGTGCACCTGGAGGCGGGGCTGCGCTCCTTCAACGCGCGCTCGATGGAGGAGGTCAACCGCCGCGCCGCGGGCGCCATGGCCTCGCTGCACCTCGCGCCGACCGCGCTCGCGGCCCGCTTTCTCACCGACGAGGGCATCGCGCCCGCGCGCATCCACGTCGTCGGAAACCCGGTCGTCGACGTGTTGCGCGAGTCGGGCGTGACGGGCGTGGCGCCGGCCGAGCGCGCGGGCGTCGTCGTCACGGCGCACCGCCCGACCAACGTCGACGACCCGCAGCGGCTGGCGCAGCTCGTCGCGCTGCTCGAAGGCCTCGCGTCGCGGCTGGCGCCCGTCACGTTCGCGCTGCATCCGCGCACGCGGGCGCGGCTGGAGCAGGCGCAGGCACTGGCTGGGCTGCATGCCGTCGCCGGGCTCACGCTGGTGGAGCCCCTCCCCTACCTCGAGATGCTCGAGCTGATCGCCCGCTCGCGCGTCGTCGTGACCGACTCGGGCGGGCTGCAGGAGGAGGCGTCCTGGCTCGGGACCCCGGTCGTCGTCCTGCGCGCGTCGACGCCGCGCTGGGAGGGCGTCCAGTCCGGCACGTCGGTCCTCACGGGCCTGGACGTCGAGCGTGCGCTCGCCGCGGCGACGACGTTCGCGACGCCCCACGAGCAGGCGCGCGTGTTCGCGTGCCCCTGCCCCTACGGCGATGGGTTCACGTCGCAGCGCGTCGTCGAGATCCTCGCCGATCCCGAGATCGCGCCGCTCCTGCGCCTCGACGAGCCGGACCTCAGCGCGGGGTGGGTTCCGGCGTGATCGCGGCCGTGCTGTTCGACCTCGACGACACGCTGTATGACCAGGCGCGCTGGCTGGCGCCGGCCTGGGCGGCGGTCGCCGCAGCCGCCGCGCGCCACGGCGTCGACCCGGCGGCGCTGGAACGGGAGCTGCGCGCGGTCGCCGCCGAGGGCTCCGACCGCGGCCGGATCATCGACCGCGCCCTGGCGCGCGTGGGCGCGCCCGACGACGTGCCGATCGCGCCGCTGCTGGCGGCGTTCCGGTCATCGGTCCCGCGCCGGCTGTCGCCCTACCGCGGCGTTCGCGCGGCGCTGCGCGCGTTGCGCGACGAGCTGCCGATCGGACTCGTCACCGATGGCGACGTGGCGATCCAGCGCGCGAAGCTGCGCTGCCTCGGGCTCGAAGACGCCTTTGACGTCGTCGTGCTCTCCGACGAGCTCGGCCGCGAGCGCCGCAAGCCTGACCCTGCGCCGTTTCAGACGGCGCTGGCGGCGCTCGGAGCGCCGGCGCAGGACGTCGTCCACATCGGCGACCGGCCCGACAAGGACGTGCGCGGCGCCGCCGCCGCCGGGCTGCGCGCCATCCGCGTGCGTACCGGCGAGTACTGCGCCCTGCCCGACGAGCCCGCGCCGTGGCGCAGCGCGCGCGACGTGATCGAGGCCGTGTCGATCGTCCGCGAGCTCGGCGTCAGGGTCCGAGCAGCCGGGTGAGCGTCTCGCCGGGGCGATCGCCGAGCATGACCAGCTGACCGGCGTCGGCCGGGGTGAACGGCCAGACCCGCCCGGCCCGCAGCGCCGCCGCGCGCAGCCTGCCTGACGCCCGCCGGCTGCGGCGATCGTCTCCCACGCGCGCGAACGCCCACGCCGCCGGTGCCCAGTAGCCGACGGCCCGGAGCGCCCAGCCGCCCGGGCGGCGAAAGCGCGCGATCGAGCCGGCCCGGTCCCAGCGCGGCTGCTCGCGGGCGAAGCGGCGCATGAGCGCCTCTGCGCGCGCGCCGCGGACGAGCCCGAACGCGACGGCCCACGTCTGCTGTATGGCGTCCGGATACAGGACGTTCCAGTTGGTCTGCTGGCGTGCCCCGTCGCCATGCTTGGCCCAGGCGTAGGCGCCCCGGCGCGGGTTCCACAGCCGCTGCACGCCGGCGCGCACGCGCCGGGCGGAGGTCGCCGCGCGCGACTCGAGCCCGGCGTTGGAAAGGGTGCGCGCGAGCGTCGCCGCCGCCCGCAGGCCCGCGTACGCCTCGGCCTGGTCCATCAGGTACTTCACGCGCGCGGTGGGCTTGGCCCAGGTCAGCCCGTCGGAGGTCTGCGTCGCCTCGATCGCCGCGACGGCGGCCACGACGCCGGGCTCGAGCTCGCGCAGTCGCGGCAGGTCGCCCGTCGCCTGCCAGGCGGCGTTCACGGCGATCAGGAAGGTCCCGGCATAGGCGTCGGTCGAGTCCATGTCGCCCGTGCTGGAGGCCACGCCCGCGTCGACCTGGTAGTCGCTCACGAAGCCCGACGCGTCCTGGTGTGACCGGTACCAGCTCAACCAGCGCCACGCCGCGTCGCTGTAGCGCGGGTCCGCCGTGATCTGGCCGGCGCGGGCGAGACCGATCGCCGCGAAGTTGCTCAGGTAGGGCCAGATCATCCGCTGGTCGAGCTGGCTGGCGATCGCGCCGTCGGGCAGCTGCGCGCGCAGGATCCACTCCGCGTCCGCGCGCGCCTCGTCGACGGCGCTCGCCTGCGCCGGCGCCGGCGCCATCAGCAGCGCGGTCGCGGCGAGCAGGACGACGGAGAGATCGACCGCCCTGCCGCGAGTCGTGGTGGAAGGTGTGTGGAGAGACATCGTGGTTCGCCGTGCTTCATGGTGCCCGCTCGGCCCCCCGGGCGCGCAAGTCACGGACAAAGAGACAATCGAGGCTTCTCGATCCGTCCCTCGGCGCCGGGACCGCCAAGTACCCTCGGTGCCATGACAGCCGTCGCCACCGCGGAGCGTTCGGGCCGCACCTACGCCGACGACGAGGAGCTGCTGGGCGGCATCCTCGACGAGGTCATTCGCGCCGTCGAGGGCCCGCAGGCGCTGAGGCTGCATCGTGAGGCCATCGAGCTCGGCGAGCGCTCGCGCGGCGGCGGGGCCGCGGCGGCAGAGCAGCTCGCGCAGCTCGTCGCGGGGCTCGAGCTGGAGCAGATCGTCCTGCTGATCCGCATGCTGACGCGCTGGTTTCAGCTCATGAACCTCGCCGAGGACCTCGACCGCGTGCGCCGGATCCGCAAGCTCGACGCGCAGCCCGGCCCGCGCCGCGGGTCGCTGCACGCGGCCGTCGCGCAGCTCGCCGCCGACGGCACGACCGCCGCGGAGCTGGACCAGACGCTGCGCGAGGCCGAAGTGCGGCTCGTCCTGACCGCGCACCCGACCGAGGCGCGGCGCTACACGACCGTCAGCAAGCTTGCGCGCATCTTCGCGCTGCTGCGCGAGCTCGACGAGCGCCGGCCGGGGCACGGCAAGCAGGAGCAGATCCGCCGTCAGATCGCCGCCGCCGTGCAGGAGATGTGGGGCTCCGACGAGCTGCGCGCGGTGACGACGACGGTGCTCGACGAGGTTCGCGCCGGGCTCATCTACTTCAGCTCGACGCTCGCCGAGGTCGTGCCCGATGTCTACCGCGACCTCGAGTCGACGATCCGCGCGACCTACCCGGACTTCGACGTGCGGGTGGCGCCGCTGCTGAGCTTCGGCTCGTGGATCGGGGGCGATCGCGACGGCAACCCGAACGTCACGCCGCAGATGACCGCTGCGGCGCTGGAGCTCATGAAGGACTCCTGCCTGCGCCATCACGAGGCGCGCGTCCGAGCGCTCGCGAGCCGGATCACCCTTTCGGCGCGCGTCACCGGCGAGCCCGAGCAGCTGCGGGTCCTGCTCGACGGGCTCGAGCAGCGCTTTCCGGACGTCGCCGCGCTCGGCGTCAAGCGCAGCCCCGAGGAGCCCTACCGTCGGCTGTTCAAGCTCCTGGCCGCGCGACTGCGCGCAACGCGCAAGGGCCGGGAGGGCGGCTACCACGAACCCGGCGAGCTGCTCGTCGACCTGCGCGTCGCCGAGCAGGCGCTGCGCGACCAGAACGCATCGTTCGTCGCCGAGGACGCGCTGCGTGACGTGATCCGCCAGGTCGAGGTGTTCGGGTTTCACTTCGCGCTGCTCGACGTACGCGAGAACTCCGACGTCCACTGCGCCGCGCTCGACGAGATCCTCGGCGTGCTGGGCGTGCAGGCGGGCTACGCGGAGCTTGACGAGACCGAGCGCGTGGTGGTGCTCGCGCGCGAGATCGCCGACCGCCGCCCCCTGATCCCGCTGGACATCAGCGGCTTCAGCGCGGCGACGCGCGAAGTCGTCGAGACGTTCCGCACGCTGTATGAGCTGCTGCGCGGCCCGCATCCCGGCACGATCGACTCCTACGTCGTCTCCAACACGACCTGCCCGGCGGACCTGCTGGAGGTGCTGCTGCTGATGAAGGAGGTCGGGCTGGCCCGCGCCGGCGGCCGCGACGCGCAGCTGCGCATCGTGCCGCTGTTCGAGTCCGGCGAGTCGCTGACGAAGTCGGCCGAGACGATCCGCGCGCTGCTCGAGACGCCCGTCTACCGTGCGGCGCTGGACGCAGTCGGCGAGCAGCAGCTGATGGTCGGCTACTCGGACTCCAACAAGGACGTCGGCTACGTCGCCTCCGGCTGGCACATCTACCGCGCGCAGCTCGAGATGGCCGAGGCCATGCGCGGCGCCGGCGTCCGCTGGCAGTTCTTCCACGGCCGCGGCGGAGCCGTCGGCCGCGGCGGCGGGCCGAGCTACACCGCCGTCCGCGCGCAGCCCTCGGGCACGGTCGCCGGGCGCCTGAAGGTCACCGAGCAGGGCGAGATGCTGTCGGCGAAGTTCTCGCTGCGCGAGATCGCCCACCGCGAGCTCGAGCTGACGACGAGCGCCGCGCTCGTGACGACGCTCGACCGCTCCGCGAGCGAGCACCCCGAGCGCCAGCAGCGCTTCGAGGCCGTCGTCGCCGACATGGCCGAGGTCTCGACCGCCGCCTACCGCGCGCTCGTCTGCGGCGACGCCGACTTCGCGGACTTCTTCCACGCCGCGACGCCGGTGCGCGAGGTCTCGCGGCTGCAGCTCGGCTCACGCCCCGCCAAGCGCCAGGCGACGGCCCGGATCGAGGACTTCCGCGCGATCCCGTGGGTCTTCTCGTGGACGCAGTCGCGCTCCGTGCTGCCGGCCTGGTTCGGCCTCGGCACGGCGCTCGAGACCGCGCGCGATCGTCACGGCGTCGAGCTGCTGCGCGAGATGGAGCGCGACTGGCCGTACTTCGCCGCGCTGATCTCCAACGCCGAGATGGCGTGCGTGAAGGCCGACCTGGACATCGCGCGACGCTACGCCGAGCTGTGCGACGACGACGAGATCCGCGAGCGCATCTGGGGCACGATCGAAGTCGAGTTCGGGCGCACCGTGCGCGAGATCGGCGCCGTGCGCGACGAGGAGCAGCTGCTTGACCGCGAGCCGATCCTGCAGCGCGCGATCGCGCGCCGCAACCCGTTCATCGACCCGCTCTCCTTCGTGCAGCTCGAGCTGCTGCGCAGGCTGCGCGCCCCGGGCGGCGATCCCGACGACGCCGACCTCGTGCGCGCGAGCCTGCTCGCGATCAACGGCATCGCCGGCGGCCTGCGGAACACCGGATGACGCGCGTCTACGTCTGCGGGCACCGCAACCCCGACACCGATTCGATCGCGGCCGCGATCGGCTACGCCGAGCTGAAGCACCGCATCGACAACGGCTCGACCGAGTACGTGCCCGTCCGCCTGGGCGTCGTCAACGCGCAGACGCGGTGGCTGCTGGATCGCAGCGAGGCACCGGTCCCCCGTCACCTCGCCCACGCCTACCTGCGCGTGCGCGACGTCATGCGCACGAGCTTCCCGGTCGCCGGGCGCGGCGACCCGGTGCGCAGCGTCGGCCTGCTGATGGCGTCCGAGGGGATGGACCTCGTGCCGATCGTCGACGAGGACGGCGTCCTGACCGGGCTGCTGACCGAGCGCGCGCTGGCGCGGCGCTACATCCGCGAGTCGCGCGAGGCCTCGCGTCTGGACGTGCCGACGCCGGTCTCCTCGATCGTCGACGTGCTCGAGGGCGAGCTGCTCGCTGGCGACGCGTCGGTCGAGATCAAGGGCCGCGTCTGGGTGCAGGCGATGCACTCGACCTCTGACAGCAAGGTCCAGCCCGGCGACGTGGTCGTCATCGGGGACCGGCCGACGGCGACGAAGGCGGCGCTCGCCAACGGCATCGCCCTGCTCGTGCTCAGCAACAGCAGCCGGCCGACGGACGAGGTCCTCAGGATCGCCGCCGCGCAGGACACGTGCGTCGTCGTCTCGCCGCTGGACACCTACGTGACGGGCCGGATGATCACCCTCTCCGAGCCCTGCCGCGCGCTCGCCGAGGAGGACCCCCTGACCGTCGCCCGCGACGACCTGGTGCGCGACATCTCCGAGGAGATCAAGAACGTGCACTACCGCGCCGCCGTCGCGGTCGACGGCGAGGGCAGGCCGATCGGCGTCGTCACCCGCTCGGACCTCGTCAACCCGCGGCCGCGGCGCGTCCTGCTCGTCGATCACGGCGAGCGCGCCCAGAGCGTGCCGGGCATCGAGGAGGCCGAGATCGTCGAGATCCTCGACCACCACCACATCGGCTCGATCGAGACGAAGCTGCCGGTGACCGCGATCTTCGATCCGGTCGGCTCGACGTCGACGCTCGTCGTCGAGCGCTTTCGCCAGGCCGGCGCCGAGCCCGCGCCGCCGACGGCGACGATGCTGCTCGGCGCGATCGTCTCCGACACGGTGCTGCTGACGTCACCGACCACCACCGAGCGCGACCACCAGGCGACCGCCTACCTGGAGAGGCTGCTGCGCCTCGACGCGCAGAAGTTCGGCCGCGAGATGTTCGAGCACAGCTCCGATGTCGCCGACGTGGCCGCCGGCGACCTCGTCACACGCGACCTCAAGGAGTACGAGCTCGACAACGGCCGCACGCTCAGCGTCTCGCAGATCGAGACCGTCGGGCGCGCCGTGTTCGACCGCTCAGACGAACTGCGCACGGCCGCCGAGGAGCATCGCGAACGCCGCGAGCACGTCCTGTTCGGGCTCATGCTGACCGACATCCTCGCCCAGCACACCCGGCTGATCGTCACCGGCAACGAGTCGCTCGCCGAGCGCGCGTTCGGAACGCCGGTGGTCGACGGGGCGATCGAGCTGCCCGGCGTGATGAGCCGCAAGAAGCAGGTCGCGCCGGGGCTGCTGGCGGCCGCCAGCGCGGGCTGACGGCGGGCCGTCAGGAGGCCGGCTGGCCGTCCTTCGCCGACTTGGGCAGGTCCTTCAGGAACTCGTGGCACTGCTCGGCGCGCGCGGAGTCCTGCGCCATCACGTCCTCGAAGAACGACGCGATGTCCTCGCGCCCGGCGTTCTTCGCATCGCGCACGTACTGGCCATAGTCGTGTCCCGCCTTCAGCGAGTGGTACTGCACCGATACCAAGTCGTAGGCCACATCGTCAAAGCCCGTCTCACCTGTCGCCATCGTCAGCCTCCTGCTCGGGTCGGAAGTTCACCCCGCCCCCATACCCGCACGCGCGCCGTTCACGCGACGGCGACCCGGCGGCTCAGCCGCGGTCGCGCTCAGCGCGGACCTCCGTATGCCACGCGCCGCAGCTCACGCACTGCACGACCCACTCCCCGCCCGCGCGCGACTTGAACGCCAGCCAGTCGGCGGTGAGAACGCCGTCGCGGCAGTGCGGGCACGGCACCGACGCCCCCGGATCGCGCGCCAGCGCGCGCACCGCATCCCTCCACGCGCGCGCGTGGAGCTTGCGATCGACCGCGTCGAAGCGATCGCGGCGCTTGTCGGCGGGGCGCTTCAGCAGGCCTCCAGCGCGTCGGCGTAGAAGCGCAGGTAGCGGTCGAAGTGCGCGCGCCAGTAGTCGCCCTCGTGCTCGCCCTCCCAGTGGCGCATCCGGATGCCGAGCGCGGCGGCGAGCGCGTCACCGCCGGCGCGGAAGGGGTCCTTCGTGCCGCCGTCGAGCCACAGCCGCGCGCTGCCCCACGCGCCGCGACCGCGCGACCGCGCGATCGCGATGACGTCGTTGCGGGCGAAGTCCGCGGCGTCGTCGAACGCGCCGGGCGCCAACTCGCCGCCGCTCTGCCACAGCGCGGCGGAGTGGCCGCCGACCGCGCAGAAGCGGCGCGGGCGCAGGCGCGCGAGGTTGTACGCGCCGAAGCCGCCCATCGAGATGCCGCCGATCGCGACGCGGTCGGGGTCGGCGCCGGTGCGCCGGATGGCCTGCGGGATGACCTCGTCGAGCACGTAGCGCGCCCAGTCGCCGTCGCCACGCCTGTGGAAGTAGGAGCTCTCGCCGCCGTTGGGGAAGACCACGACCGGAGCGCGCGCGCCGAGCCGGTCGAGCGCCTGGAAGAACGCGCCGTTGGCGTTGGACTCCTCGCCGTCGTCGCCGCTTCCGTGCAGGAAGACGAGCAGCGGGCGCTTTGACTGCGAGGGCTCGCCGCGCGGGGTCGCTGCGACCTGTGGCAGCGTGCGCCGCACGAAGCGCGAGCGCACCGTGTAGCGCTCGATCTGCGCGCGGTGCGCGGCCGCGGCGCCGGTCTCGACATCGCCGCGCCAGTGGCGTCGCGCCTCGGTCACGCCGACGCCGAGCAGCGCGATGACGACGAGCGCCGCCAGCAGGCGGCGGCGCCGGTGGGCTGCCCGCGGGCGCGCTCCCGAGCTCATGCGAAGACCGTATCCTGCGCGTCGCGCATGCCCAAGCCACCAGTCAGGATCGCCGTCGCCGGGGGCGGCTACGGCGCCAAGGTGCCGCTGCCTGTCCTCGCCGGCATGGAGGAGTTCGAGCCCGTCGCCGTGTGGTCGCGGCGCCCCGAGCGCGCGGCGCAGCTTGCGCAGGAGCACGACCTCGAGCTCGGCACCGACGACGTCGAGGAGCTGCTCGGACATCCCGGCCTCGAGGCGGTCCACGTCGCGACGCCGGTCGCCACCCACGCCGAGATCGCGATCGCGGCGGCGCGCCGCGGCCTGCACGTGCTCTGCGAGAAGCCGCTGGCGACCGATCTGGCGCAGGCGCGCGAGATCGCCACGGCGATCGAGCAGGCCGGCGTCGTCTGCGTCGTGAACTACGGCCGCCGCTTTCAGCAGACGCGCGAGCGCCTGCTCCAGCGGATCGCGGAGGTCGCGGGCGCGCCGCGGATGGTCTCGATCGCGCTCGTCTTCGACGACCACGCCGAGCCGGGCTCGCGCCCGTTCACCTGGGTTCAGGACGCGGCACTGGGCGGCGGGCGGCTGCAGGGCTACGGCGTCCACGACCTCGACCTGCTGATCGAGGCCTTCGGCGAGGTCGCGGCCGTCGCCGCCGCGACCGAGGTCGGCGTTGCCGAGCGCCGCGCGCCCGACGGCACGCCGCGGACCGTCACCGCCGAGGACGCCTACGCGATCGTCGTCCGCTTTCGCGGCGGCGGCCTGGGCCAGGTCAGCCTGACGGCGACCGCGCGCCACAAGCGCGGCGACGTCATCGAGGTCCACGGCTCCGAGGGGACGGTGCGCCTGGACGCCGACGAGCGCCTGCACTGGGGGCGCGCCGGCGAGGAGCTGCAGACCGAGGGGCCGCTGGAGGCGAACTCCAAGGAGGCCTACGCGCGCGTGGCTCGCAACCTCTTCGCCGCGATCCGCGACGGCGCGCCGGCCGAGCCCGGGATCGCCGAGGCGCTGCGCGTCCAGGCGCTGCTGGACGCGGTGCACCGCGCCGACGACGAGCGGCGCTGGGTCGAGCCCGAGCGCATCTGATCGCGGGTCTGTGTTCCAGCCCACACCCGCGCGCGGCGGCGTGCCCGATAATCGCTTCCGTGCGCGCGATCGGCCAGTCCGACGGGGTCTCCGTCAAGGCATACGCCGGCAGCTCCGGCGTGATCCTGGCCTTCGACGTCGTGGCGCCCAAGCGTGCGGGCCTGCTCGGCTTCGCGATCGAGCGCAGCGGCGGAAACCGTCCCCACAAGTGGCTCGGCGGCGGCCTGAACTTCCCCGGGACCGAGCGCAGGGACGGCGACTTCCCGACGAGCCAGACCGCGCCGATCCAGAAGTTCCGCTGGTCTGACTACACGGTCTTTCCTGACACGACGTACACCTACACGGTGCATCCGGTGTACGGGACGCCGGGCGCGCTGCGCCTCGACGCGGGGCCGTCGGTGACGGTCATGACGTCGAGCGTCACGCGCGGCGATCACCGCGTCGTCTTCAACCGCGCGGCGGCCGCCAGTCAGGCCTTCGCGCGCCAGTTCCCCGAGGTCGAGGCCGAGCTGAACCTCGCCCGCAGGGAGCGCCGCCCACCCGCGCCGCTGCCCGGCAAGGTGCTCGCGTGGCTGAGCCGCGGCGCGCTCGAGCAGATCACGAGCTTCTGCTCACGCGCCCTGGACCCGACGTGGGCCCTGGACATCGCGATCTACGAGTACGAGCTGCAGGAGATCCGCGACGCGATCGACGCCGCCCGCCACCGCGGCGCGGAGGTGCGGATCGTCTACCACGCCGCCCCGGGCGACGAGCAGACGGCGCTCAACGAGGAGCACGTGGCGGAGTGGCCACAGAGCCAGAAGCGCCCGCGCGTGACGAGCAGCATCTGCCACGACAAGTTCATCGTGCTCAGCCGCATCGACAACGAGCGGCGCACGCCGGCGGCGGTGCTCTGCGGCTCGACGAACTTCACCCACAACGGCGTCTACCGGCAGGCGAACGTCGTACACACGGCCAACCGGCCGGAGCTCGCCGCGAAGTACCTCGAGCTGTTCGAGGTCCTCTTCGGCGGCAAGACGGTGGGCGAGACGCGCACGTGGATCAACGTCAACAACCCGCTGTCGTCGGACGCCCCGATCGTCGCGGGCTTCTCGCCGCGCAGCGGCCAGGTCGACCTCGACCTCTTCGCGGCCGAGATCCGCGGAGCCGCGCGCGACGTCCTGTTCTGCACCACCTTCAAGCTCAACGATCGCATCGTCGAGCAGCTCAAGGGCAGACCCAACGACGCGATCCTGCGCTTCGGGCTGCAGAACACCGCCGACGACACGATCACCGGCATCCACCGTGACCGCACCGCGGACTTCGTCGCGACGGCGATGCTCTCCGAGGGCCTCGAGGGCTTTCTCAAGGAGTCCAAGGCGGGCCAGGCGGGCAACATCCTCATCCACACGAAGCTCGTGGTGATCGACTTCACCTCCGACGCGCCGACGGTCATCAGCGGATCGCACAACCTGTCCGCCGCGGCGTCGGGCTCCAACGACGAGAACTACCTCATCATCCGCGGCGCGGTCGACGTCGCCGATTGCTACGGCGTCGAGCTGATGCGGCTGTACGACCACTACCGCTTCCGCTGGCACCAGAGCCCGCGCTCGAAGGACCCGGACGCGCCGGCACCCGCGGAGGACCCGACCTGGCCGCATAGCACGCTGGCGCCCGACGACCGCTGGACGCAGCCGTACTTCCAGGTCGGCTCGCTGGAGGCGGCGGACCGGGAGCGGTTCGCCGCCCCCGCTGGCTAACCGTGGCCGGCGTCGTCACGCTCGTGCGCCACGGGCAGACCGGGCGCTCGGCCACGAGCACGTACTCCGGCCGGCTCGACGTTGCGCTGACGCCGATCGGCCGCGAGCAGGCGCGGCGCACGGCGCAGGAGCTCGCCGGCGCGGGCATCGACGCGGTGATCACGAGCCCGCTCGAGCGCGCCCGCG
>Ga0136614_10001242_pt1 | contig 14780 bp, 16 predicted proteins | sample AntDrymUQ2792106_2_FD_106643 | JGI IMG/M metagenome (GOLD analysis project Ga0136614, IMG submission 106643) | Polar desert sand microbial communities from Dry Valleys, Antarctica - metaG UQ279 (21.06) | ecosystem: Environmental > Terrestrial > Soil > Desert | place: Antarctica: Dry Valley... | reverse complement strand
CCATTAGATCTTTGTCGAGGCGCATTAACAATTGTAATGCCTGGGCGACCAAGAGTCTTTCGCCAACCAGTATTAAAGTCCCAGCCTCCGCCCCGAGTGCTTCCAAGTCACTTGAAGTACACGCGCCCGTTGCTGAGTACCTCGACTCGGAAGCGGCTGCTATTTGAGGGAAAGAGATTGACATAGTCGCATCATCATTTGAAAACGTTACGCTCAAAGGTAAGCGTCAGTTAGAGCAGCGCGAGTGTGGCAAACACTCGCGCTGCGTGCTTGCGTTCCAGTTAATACTCAGACGGCAACAGAATCGTGGTGGCGCTGCGATCTGCTTCAGTGATGATCCAAATCTTTTGGCCTTTTACGGTTCTGTATGCGCTCAACAGACGAAAGCCCTCCCTTAGTGAAAGCTCGTTCTCCCGGGCGTCTTCCTCGGAGAGCTCGCCCCAATCGGTAGACATATGCCGACGCAAGAACTGAATTGCGGTCTGTCCAGCTATTTCGAGAGCTTCTTCTGCGCCCGGGGTGATGAATGTTTCGCCAAGTGCGAAACGTGCACCGATGTTTGTTCGGGTTGTGTTAGAGTTCTGTCTTAGCATCGAATCTTCTCCTCTTTGGTGAAAGTTTGGTGTGTGGGTCAGGCGAGCGTTGCTGCGCTTGCCTGACCTTTCTTTGTTCAGCGAATCTCATTGCTCTTGCTCATCCGTAGCATCGGCAGTTCGTCCCGCTCGCAGAATCTGATCTGCTGCACGGAAGATCTTCTGTGCGCTCTTTTCGGGAATTGCGTCGCCGTTGTAACCAAGTGCCGGGCATAACCAGTTCTGGATATAGCCGCGACAGTAATCAGCGCCTTCGAGGTTCAGCGCTTCGCAGCAAAGCAACGCGACTGCTTCCGCTTCGACTTCGCGAAGGTTCTTCGGCGTCCGTTCCGTATCGGTAAAGTCTGCTTCGGCCGTGTGGCCTAAGATGACGTGAGCGGCTTCGTGAAACAGCGTCTTGTGCGGAAGTTGGGCCACTGGATTGATCGCGACCTGGCGTCTGCGTGCGTATCCCTGACAGTTGCCGTCCGTGCTTGTGAAAGCGATCTGTTCAATGTCGAGAGCGGCAAGCGCCCGCTCGGCATACCACTGCGGCAATGCTGGCGCCGTGAATTCGTCGCCAATGGTCTGGCTGATAACGAACCAGCGGGGCTTGTGCACAAACGCCGTGTAAGTGCGCTCTCTATTTGCTTCGTCGTTGTTGTCGTTTGCATCCTCGTCGTGGCGCTTGCAGCTGATAGGCATACAGAGAACGAGCGCACGCTCGCCGCGTTTGACGTTTCGGCCAAGCGCTTGCCATCCGGGAAATGTATTGATTGGTCCGGGTTCCAGTCCGCGCATGTGGCATTGCACTAGCGCAAGCAATTGATTGCCGACGCTGTACTGATGAAACGCGCTATACGCCTGCATGATCAGGCCGGGCTTGTTGACAGCTTCAACTAGCAAAGCTGACCACTTGGGAATGTCGAGTGCTGCCTTTGTGTGTCTCTCCATGATGTGTGCTCCTTTCGGGTTGGTGGTTTTGTCTTTGGTATTGAAGAGAGGTTTCCCCCTCGTAGGGACGTTGGGACACGACTGGGTGCCCGAACGCGCACACGTGTGGCGAAACGGAGTGGAGCACTCGAAGGCTTTGCGGAGAGTTGCGCGAGCGGGCTGTCGTGGCACACTCGGCCCGCAGAGGGGGAAACTAAATTAGATTCTTCTTGTGAGTTCTAGAAGTGGATGCGAATATACAAAAGAGAATGCGAATCCTTACAGAAGAAGATGCGAATCTTGAGCATCCGCGGCAATGCGCATCCGCTTCTAGAACTCGCAGCTCGGCTGGAATAGCATGGAAGCCGAGGCCTTATTGAATGAGATCGGAATGGAGCGTGCGCAATGGAGATCGATCGCCAGGTATCATGCTTGACGTTACGCCCAAAATCGTTCGCGTCCTCTTCTGTATATTCTGAAATCGTTCGCATCCACTCTTGTATGTATTCGCGTCTTCTTATGTGAAAAACACCCGGTTTGATGCCTTCCATTCGCATCTACTTCTGAAAATCACATTCTTCTTCTTCTCTCTCGTCTCGGCCGGAATGGAGTACAGCGGAATGAAGGCGAGGCCTCAGCTTAGAAGCAAATCAAATGAGCCGTCTCGCTTGGAGCAACGTGAGAGCGAGGCCTTATTGAATTAGGGTGCGCGATACGCGCGCACCACTCGCGAGGCCCAGAGAGGGTTTTGGTATTTCATTTCATCAAACAATTCTGTGAAGCCGCAGGCTGTAAGAGAGGGGACTTGACTCTGTAGCTACGTACAGTGTGTAAAGTGTCTGCAAGACATAGGACAGAGCACATCAGCACGAGTAGCAAGACAGAGTGGCGTGAACTTGGAGACTATTCGTTAGTACGAAGGAAAGGAACTAGTGCCCAAGTCTCCACGTTGAAGCTTCGGCTACCGACAGTTCTCTCGCGAAAGTAAGCGTCGCGTTCGCTCTATCAAGCGAGCCTCGGCGCAGCGGCCCTACTAGTGCGCCTCGCCGCCCTCGGTCTCCTTTCACTCCGAAACTCACGCCCGGAAATGAGAATCTTAAACGGCGCTTGACTCTCTACTCGACTAGAGGGCTTAAGATGTTTTCAGTTCACGAACCGTGAGTAGAAGGCGGCCATAGCCTATTCCGCGCCGGCTCCAGCGTGGAGCGACTCGCGGTTTCGTGGAGGATTACTTATGGCAAGCAACTTAAGTCAGATCAAAGGGAGCGTGCCGCATGTGCTCGTTTTGCACCATAAGCATGGAGAACGCGTGCAAGCGGCGCTCCGGCTCAAATAGCGTGCTCGTCGACATTGCACCGCGTCGTTCTGGTTGAGCCGGACATGTCCAAGATCAGCCGGGAGGAGCTTGCTGCAAGATCTAGCATCGATACGGAGGTGTCATTATGAGTAGCGCAACGACCGTTGAATCTGCTCCACGTTTCTGGAGCGAAGAACCTTCTCAAGTACCGGGCCGACGACGAATCCGCGCGCGTATTGGAGGGCTGCACTGTTCGTTGTGCACCGGCACGATCGAAAAGGCGCTGGGGCGGCAACCTGGCGTCGACAAAGTCGCGGTTAGCTTGACCCATGAACAAGCGCTGATCGAGTACGACCCGAAAGTGGCGCGAGCCGAAGACCTGCTGCAGACGCTCAAGGATATAGGTTACACGATCTCCGATCCGAATAAGCTCCGTCCGTTCGACGAGGAAGAGCGCGCGCTGGTGCACGAGCGCCGGCGTTTCTTGATCGGGTTGGCCGGGAGTATAGCGGCGATGGGCCTGGTGGGTTTTCCGATTGACAGCCCGTGGTTCTATTTGTGCGTGTTTTCCATCGCGAGTCTCGTCGCGTTCTCTTTTGTGGTCTTGCGCGCCTACGGCTTGCGGTTGGCGATTTCGGGCACCGCGATTCTCGCTGCCTTCGGCTCCGGCATCTACATTCTGAAGCTGCGCGGCGCGTTCGGCCCTACCGTCCCGTGGCTAGTCGGAGCGCTTGCCGTGTTTCTTATCTTCGGTGTGGGCGGGCACATTGTGCGCATGGCTGGCGCGGCGCTGCGGCGTGGCATCCTTAACCAGCACGTGCTGGTTGAGTTCGGGGCATTTGCCGGGCTAATCGGCGGGGCAATCGGCTTGGCATTTCATCCCCCGCACTATCCGGCAGAAGCGTTTTTCGCGGTGGCGGTCATGGTGCTCACTTATCACATCTTTTCCGAGTGGCTATCGCTGATCGTCAAAACCCGTAGTTCGCAGGCAGTCAAGAAGCTGCTGGACCTTGAGCCTGACGTTGCGTATGTCGTAAAGGACGGCAAAGAAGCAGCCGTGCCGTTTGAGAAAGTGCGCGTCGGCGACTTGGTGCGCATACGCCCAGGCGAGCGGGTGTCGGTAGACGGAGTGGTCGAATCGGGAGAGTCAGACGTCGATGAATCGCTCGTCACTGGCGAGCCAAAACTTGTCGACAAGCGCCCCGGAGCCCGAACCATAAGCGGTTCTCTAAACGGTCACGGCACGCTGCTCGTGCGTGTCACAGTTGTAGGTGAGGAAAGTTTTCTCAGGCAAGTGATACGCAGTGTAGAAGACGCTCGGGCTCTGAAACCCGGTCTGTTGCATCTTGTGGATCGAGTGCTGCGCGTATACACACCATTCGTGCTGCTCACCGCCGCCGGAGCAACGCTCTTCTGGCTCGTCGGTCCACTGCTTGTCGGAGGCTCACCTGATCTTCAGCGAGCGGTATTTGCCGGGCTGAGTGTACTCGTCATGGGCTACCCTTGCGCAGTGGGCATCTCTGCGCCGCTGTCTATCGTCCGCGGGGCTGGCGAAGCCGCCGAGCGCGGCATTTTGATGCGCACTGGCGAGGCCTTTCAAGCACTGCGGCGGGTGCAGCGTGTGGTTTTCGATAAAACCGGAACGCTGACGGAGGGCCATCCCGCCTTGCGGCAGATCGTTGAGGTGCAGGGCTCGGAACAGGAAGTGCTCAAGGTCGCGGCAGTGGTGGAGGCGGGTTCCGAACACCCGCTCGGCCGGGCCGTGGTGGAAGAGGCCTTCGAACGTGGCGTCGCGCCGCCCGAGGTGGAAGGATTCGAGGCCGTCCCCGGCAAGGGCGTCAAAGCACGTCTCGATGGTGCCCACCTGATGGTAGGCAGCCCAGCTTTCCTTGCGAGTCAAGGAGTGAACATCGCGGCCCAAGAGCGAAGCATCAACCAACTCGAAGCGGAGGGCCTAACAGTCATCGGTGTTGCCAGGGAAGGAGTGTTCCTCGGTCTGCTGGCGCTTGGCGACGCACTACGGCCCGACGCAGCAGAGACGGTGCGCCGCCTACATGCGCTTGGCATTCGCACAAGTCTGATCACCGGCGATAACCAACAGGCAGCACGCCATTTCGCCCGTGCTGCAGGCATCGAAGACGTACATGCGCGCGTTCTGCCAGCCGAGAAGGCGACGCTCGTGCGCAAACTTCAGGAGAATGCCCGCGTGGCAATGGTGGGCGATGGCATCAACGACGCGCCGGCCCTGATGCAAGCAGACGTCGGCATCGCCTTCGGCAGTGGTGCCGACATCGCGATAGAGTCCGCCGACGTGATCATTCTCAACCAGCGGGTTGGCGCAGTGATCGATGCTTATGAGATCAGCCGTTACAGTTACCGAAAGATCGTGCAAAACGTAGTGCTCGCATTCACGTTCAATGGTCTGGGAATTCCGCTGGCCGCTACCGGATTGGTCCATCCGATCTGGGGTATGGTCGCTATGGCGGCCAGCGTGACCACGATCTTCATTAATTCCTTGTGGGGCCGCGGTGCCTATTTCTTCGAGGCAATCAAGACCGTAGGTCATGCGCCATCCAGCGTGCAGGCAGAAGAAGGGAAAGTTGGGCTGCCTCTACGGGCGTCTGGGGCAAGAGTCGCACCCGATCAGCACCCTGGCCATTAATGGGAGGTTTTTCGTATGTTTAGATCCGTCACTTTCGAAGTCATCGGGGATCAGATTCTCCACTGTGAGAGTTGCGAACGGCGCGTAGAGCGACTGCTCAAGCCGCTGCAAGGCGTGAGCAAGGTTCGCGCGCAGGCGCGCAACCAACGCATCGAAGTACTGTTTGACAACGCGGTACTCGACGAAGCCGCGATCACGGAACGCTTAGGTAACGCCGGTTACCAGACCAGGGTCGGCAGTTCAACTTCCGACTCGGCCAATTGATGCGGGCGGGGGGTCTAATGCCACCGTCAAAAGTGGCTCGGGAAACGCCAAATGAATCCATTTGATTATATCGAGAGCGTCTCAGCTTCGATCGATCAGTACCCGCTTTTCGCGCTGCTTGTCGCGGCGATAGGCGGCATGCTCTCCACCAGCACTTGACCCTGCACAATCCCTACGGGCGTAGGGGTCGTTGGTTTTGTCGGGGCACAGGTCGAAGGCGCGCCGGAAGGTAAGCGTCGCAGTCGCGGTGTGCTTATCTCGCTCTCATTCTTCTTCGGCTTGGTCATCAGCCTGCTCGCGCTCGGTGTGGCAGCCTCTTTCGCGGGCCGACTGTTCTCGCGCTGGAGCGCCGCGTTTGCCATCGCCGCGGCTCTCTTCTCGCTCGCCGCCGGGTTAGCGGCGATATTCGGGCCGACATTACGCCGGTACGTTCCGGACCCTGAAGTGAACAAGCGGGGCGGGATCGCCGGCGCATTCCTTTACGGGCTCCTCTATAGTGTGGCGACCGTCACCACGTCCGCGGGGCCGCTGCTCTTGCTGCTCACGATCGCCGCAGCGGTAGGGCATCCTGCGTACGGCGCAGCGCTATCACTTTCTTACGCCGTCGGGCGCGGATTGCCGTTTCTGTTGTTGGGGCTGTTTGCCGGAACTGTTGGTGCGTGGCTGGCACGCATGGGACCGGCGCGACGGGTTGCCGAAGTTCTGAGCGGCGTAGCACTCGTGACGCTGTCCGTTTACTTCTTCTGGCTCGCACGGAAGTTATAAAGGGCGTGCTCGACTGAATGAGCACACCCTCCGTGTCTAACTTTCCTTTTTTATTCTTCTAACCTTTGAGGCTTGCCTTGTAGCCCATGTTATTAATTGCCTCGACGATCTTCTCGCGCGTCGTAGCCGACGGATCAAACTCGACGTTGGCCTCTTTCTGCTCGAAATTAACCTCCGCGGAGACAACCCCCGGAGTCCGCTTCAGCATGGCCTTGATACCTCTAGCGCAGTTCCCGCAGTGCATCCCATTAATCGCGATCTGCACCCGCTCGGTCGTGGCCATAGTCGCGGAAGGCACGGTCGCGCCCGCCACCCGTTGGGCTTGGATAATCAACCCGAAAGTGCCGGCTAATGTGATCACACAGGCGGAGGCGACGAGCACTGCGCGGCGCGGCTTTCGATCTGGAATATTCATCATCTTCTCTTCCCGCTTAATCATTCTCTTCGATGTTCTCTCATCGCTGATCAAACCCAGTGTCATTCCATCACAGAGTACATCCGTTAACGGCAATAGAGTCAAGCTCAGAGTCAATCTCTAGCAAGATCACTTGACTATCTAGCCGAATAGAGGGTTTATCATAGGATCGTGAAACCTATGACAGCGAAGATTGGGCTCAGCGAGAGGCGATTGCTCGCGGGCGAGGTCGCGAAGGAGCTGGGTGTGGGAGTGCAGACGCTACACTTCTACGAGCAGCAGGGACTTATTCCGCATCCGCCTCGGTCCGAATCCGGCTATCGACTCTATACGCCGGACATCATCGAGCGCATCCGATTTATCCGCAAGGCGCAAGCGCTCGGCTTTTCTTTGGATGAGATCAAGGAGATCTTCGGACTGGCGAAGAAGGGCACGAGCCCGTGCGGGCCTGTACAGAGAGCCCTCTCTGAGAAACTGCGCGACGTTGATCGCCGGCTGGAAGAGTTGCGCGGCTTTCGCGCCGACCTGGCTGCACTTATCGCCGAAGCTCCTGAGTTGAGTGCTCACGAACAGAATGCGCAAGTGTGTTCGATTGTCGAGGAAGCGGCGCCGCTCCCTACCAATCCCATTTCAAAACCAGCACTCATTCGTAAAGCTGCCCAAAAAAGAGCTTCCCTTCGGACGTCAAACCGGATCACCGGCCGGTCAAGGCGTCCACACTAGTCCGTGTATTGTTAACCGGAATGTATGAGCGGGTAGATCTAGTTTAAGTATCGACAGACGGAGCTTCCTCCTGCACGCGCGTGGCTCAAATCCCATCCGAGTCCCCATCAGATCTGCACCAAGGAAGCACGCGGTCGAATCTTAAGATCTTGCCACTAAACCAATTGGATCTCCACAGCGAACGAATCGGGACAATTGACTACAAAAGATTTCAATTCCAGCATCACGACAAGACGGAGTACCTCGTTCAGTCATGCCGAAACGCCTGTCGGAGAATGAGCTTCGACTATGTATCCCCACAGGTTCAGCCAGCCATACCGCGGTGGGAATCGGTGGAAGGTCAGTCCAGCGAAACCGGCAGCGGCAAAGGATGTCGCGAGCTCTTGGTCGGAGTACCGAGCGCCTCCCCAAGGTCGTTCGACCAGTACTGAGGTCAGCCAGTTCCGCCGCGTGATAAAAAGCAGAAATCTTCCGCCCGGCGAGAGTCGCCCACGCAGGCTGGCTAGCGCCTCGGAAAATTTGTCCCTTGGGACATATTCTAACATCGAGGCGGAGACGATAAGGTCATAGCCTGTCCAAGTAGCCGGCAACTGGTCTGGCTTGAGCATGTCGGCCTCGTGCAGGTTGACACCCTTGATCCTCCGCCGCCTCAGGCCCGACCGGAATCGGCCCAGCATCGCGGGCGTGAGATCGAAGCCGTGAACGCACTCGATCTCGACCCCACGTCGGCCTAGTGCTTCGAAGAGGGCGAAAGTGATAATGCCAGTCCCGCACCCAGCATCCAGAACGCGGAGACGGCTGCCGATCCAGGGGACGTCCGCGAAGAATGCCCGACACCCCTGAGGGTACAAGAACACCGAGATGTAACGGACGTAGGCATCGGCATGCGCCGCGAAGTGCTTCTTCGGTTCGCTAATCCTTACCTCCCGGCCGAGCTCGAAAAGCCAGACTCTCTTAATCATTCGATTCACTTCATATAATTTTGGGTCATAGCATACTTGACGAATCAAGTCGATTGAGTCTGATTTTAGTGTGTCTCTAATAGCTTCGTTAACGGGAAGATAGTCCAGCCAGTCATGTCCGCAGCGCCAAGAGCCAGAATTCAACGCCGCGAAACCCCAGTGTTGGAGAGTTAGACTACTACTGATTCACGACGAACTTCCAAACCATGATCGCCGATCCACTTGCCCGTCGTAACGTAGCAAAGCTGGCGGAGGGGATTCCCGCGCATGAACTAGATGCTCCGCTTGAATATCGCGGTCATGATCTCCGCGTTACGTTGCTCTTTCTGGTAAGGCGGTGACCGAGAGACACAACCAGGATTATATCGTCGGCTTAGCATGAATATACGCCTTGACATATATTCTACATGGCAGTACGCTAATTAACGTATTTGCCTAAGCGTATGTGTCTGGATGGGTGCTATTTAATTGGGAACAACTAGGAGGCCGAGAATGTCTGAGGATATTGAGAAAGCGGTGCGATCGAGCTACGGGGCAGTAGCAATCAGTAACCTGTCGTCCGAGCACGACGGCGTTCGCGCGGTCGCGGAAGCGTTTGGCTATTCGCCCGAAGAACTGGCGTCAATTCCCGCGGAGGCAAATATGGGTTTGTCGTGCGGCAATCCGACGGCGACAGCGAATCTGCGGGAGGGGGAAACTGTGGTGGACTTAGGCTCAGGGGGTGGGCTGGATGTGTTCTTAGCTGCTGCGAAAGTCGGGCCGACAGGGCGAGCGATTGGTATCGACATGACCCCGGAGATGGTAGAACTTGCCCGCCGCAACGCTGCACGAGGCAGCAACGGGCAGCCGTTCACAAACGTCGAGTTCCACTTGGCGACTATTGAAAAGCTACCCCTGGCCGACAATTCGGTTGATTGCGTGATTAGTAACTGCGTCATCAATTTGGCAACTGACAAGCCTGCGGTGTTCCGTGAAATCGCCCGGGTGTTAAAGCCCGGCGGACGCTTGGCGGTTAGCGACATCGCGCTCAAGGCTGCGTTGCCCGCCGAACTTGGCAACGATTTGATGGCTTACGTCGGCTGCATCAGCGGCGCCGTGCCTGTTGAGGAATATCGCCAGGAGCTTCTGAAGGCCGGTTTCTCGAACGTAGAGGTCCTCGATTCCGGTGCAGACCTTAATGCCTATGCCAAGATCGAAAATCAGTCGGGTTGTTGCTCGCCGGTAGTGGCTGACAATCCTTCAGAGTCAAAATCACTACCGGTTGCTCCTTCAAGTTGCTGCGCGCCTGAAGCATCTGTGGCGAGCGGAGAGGGTGAACTGCATGAGCAACTGGCCGACCTGCTGCGCCGCTACAACGTCAACGACTACGCGGCCAGCGTTAAAGTTTACGCCGTCAAGTGACCCAATATGAATTGTTATGTTTGCGCCCAAGGCGATTTAGAACGGGTTGCTCTTGGGCTGTGTCATAACTGCTCGGCTGGTCTTTGCATTGAGCACGTTCTTGAGAGGGCCGCGAAGTTACGTTTGTCGTCCCTCTCAACCGGGCGGCCCTGCCTCTGAAAACAGGGGAATTGCTCTGTCAGGTGTGCAAGCAGGCGCTCGAACAGCCGCAGCGAGTAACGTAAGGGCGGCTCTCATTCTTAGATCGTTTTCTCACCCTATGGATTTTCGCGGCGATGGCAATCGGTGTAGCTCTGGGCTACACCAATCCCGGCGTTGAGAGCTTCATCAACCGCTTCCAAGTTGGCACGACCAACATTTCGATAGCTGTCGGACTGATCCTGATGATGTATCCGCCGCTTGCTAAAGTGCGCTACGAGAATTTGGGCGAAGTGTTCCGCAACTGGAAGATTCTAAGCCTTTCGCTCGTGCAGAACTGGATCATCGGCCCCATCCTGATGTTCGCGCTCGCCATCATCTTTCTGCGTGACTATCCGGAGTACATGGTTGGACTCATCATGATTGGCCTGGCGCGCTGCATCGCAATGGTGATCGTCTGGAACGAGCTGGCGCAGGGCGATAACGAATACGCGGCGGGGCTGGTGGCCTTCAACAGCGTGTTTCAAGTGCTCTTCTATAGCGTCTACGCGTATGTCTTCATCACTGTGCTCCCGCCGATGTTCGGCCTCACGGGCAGCACCGTCAACGTGAGCATCGGGCAGATCGCGGAGAGCGTCTTCATCTATCTCGGCATCCCTTTCATCGCCGGAATGCTTACGCGCTTTTTTCTGGTGAGGGCCAAGGGGAAGGACTGGTATCACACCGTTTTCATTCCGAAGATCAGCCCCATCACTCTCATTGCCCTTCTCTTCACCATCGTGGTGCTGTTCAGTCTCAAGGGGAACATGATCGTGCGGCTACCACTGGACGTGATACGCATTGCGATCCCACTCCTCATCTACTTCGTGGTGATGTTCCTGGTCAGCTTCTACATGGGCTACAAGATAGGAGCCGACTACTCAAAATCTGTGACGCTTTCATTTACCGCCGCTAGCAATAATTTTGAATTGGCGATTGCGGTTGCGGTTGCCGTATTCGGCATTGGCTCAGGTGCGGCGTTTGCGGCGGTTATCGGCCCGCTGGTCGAAGTGCCCGTCCTAATCGGACTTGTCAGCGTCGCGCTGTGGTTTCGTAAACGGTTCTTTGTATCGGCAGAACCAGCCTTCACTATTCAACCTGTTGGAGATGCGCCGTGAGGATCTTGTTGGCCATAGATGAATCACCAGCTTCGCAGGCAGCGGCCAAAGAAGTATCTTGGAGGCTGTGGCCGGCAGATTCGACAGTCAGAGTACTGCACACAGTGGGGAAATTTGTACCACCTGCTCAGCAGCTTTGGTATGACGCAGGCGGAAACCTGGACCAGGCTCGACAGGAGATAAGGGATCGTTTTCAGACACTTGCTGTGGAGACCGCCAAGGATCTGGCTGAGCATGACCTGAAAACGGAAACGTCCATCCGTGATGGGGAGGCAGGTAAGACCATCATCCAGGAAGCAATGGAGTGGAATGCGGACCTGACTGTTATGGGCTCGCATAGGCATGGAGGCATGAAGCGGCTGTTACTGGGAAGCGTTGCCCAAAACGTCATTGACCACGCACCCTGCTCGGTCGAATCCGCTCACCAGAGACAGGAAGATCCTCATCAAGAGAACTGAAGGAGGGTTCATGGCAAACGATTCCGAAGCATATAAGGTTTTGTTTCTCTGTACCGGCAATTCCGCGCGTAGTATCTTCTGTGAATACTTATTGAAGCGTATAGGCGGAAAACGATTCGAGGTGTACAGCGCTGGCTCCTTCCCGACAGGCATGGTGAATCCCTTCGCGATCCGAGTCTTAAGAGACAATTACCACATCGATGCCAGCGAAGCACGCAGCAAATCCTGGGAAGAGTTTGCGGATGTAGAGTTCGATTTTGTGATAACGGTTTGCGACAACGCGCGAGAAACGTGTCCGATCTGGCCCGGCCAGCCAATCATCGCTCATTGGAGTAGCCCTGACCCCGCACTGGCCGAGGGCTCTGACGAACAGAAGTATCAGGTTTTCAGACAAGTGGCGCTGCAAATTAGGCGACGGCTCGAGCTGTTCTGTGCGCTTCCTCTGGATAAGCTTGATCGTTTAAAACGATCACAGCTAACTCGGGAGATCGGATCTAAAGAACTTATCGAGAAGCAGCACACGAATTCTCAAGCTTGACTGCGGCATCCTGCTTCTCACCTGTCTTTCCTAGCCTTTGATGCATTGTTTGGCACTTCGCGCGCAACTTCCTTGGGACTCTTGTCCTCACGCAATCCTTGAAATGATGGATGTCTGATGGACCCGTCGGAGGTCCATTCCATAAAGCTAACCTCGGCGATTAGTTTCGGCTCGGTCCAATGAGCTTCACGCAAACCAGGATCTTTGGGAATGACCGCCAAAGGCGAAGTATCACGCACAAGCTTGTCGAGCTGCTTCTTCAATTCACTGCGTTGTTTGAATGTGAAGCCAGTGCCTACACGTCCCGCATAGACCAGCTTGCCTTTTTCATAAACACCAAGAACCAGCGAGCCAAATCCGGGCAGACTCTTTGATGACGGTGTGTATCCAGCGATAACAAACTCTTGCTGCTTATTGCATTTAACCTTCAACCAGTTTCGATTGCGCGTTGATTCGTAAGGCGAATCCGCCAGCTTAGAGACTATGCCCTCGATTCCGTACTCGCAGGCGTGCTCAAAGAAGGCATAGCCATTTCCCTCAAAGTGCTCGCTGTAACGAACTACTCCGCGGCTGCCATTCGACTTGCAGAGATCTTTTAAGATAACCTTTCTTTGCCTCAGCGGAGTGTGCGTAAGGTTAAGCCCGTCGAAGTAAATAAGATCAAACACCTGGAAGACAAAACCAGTAGTGACGCTCTTGCCCATCGAGCGCTGCAGCTTCTGAAAGCTCGAGTGGCCCTGCGCGTCCACCACTACAATTTCGCCGTCGAGAATCGCGCTCTTAACCGGAAGCGATTTCACGGCCTCAACAACGTTGAGAAACTTCTCCGTCCAATCCTTGCCGTTGCGGCTCCAGAACTGCACCTTCCCGCAGTCAATGCGGCAAAGCATTCTGTATCCGTCAAACTTGAGTTCATGTAGCCACTGGTCGCCCGAAGGCGGTTCCTTCACAAGCGTCGCCAACTGGGGCGAGATGAAGTTGGGGAGAGCAGTTTTGCGCGCACCCGGTAGTGTTTTGATCTTTGCGTTCTGCATCTGCCCCAGACGTCGTCTGAAAATGATCACACGAAAGGCGACTCGACCACAAACGTTTGGACCTGACATGTGTGTCTTTCGGGAGTGCTGTCGAATTGACGAACAGTCTTCCCCTTTTAGCTCGCGTCGTCAGTCGACGCATCCGGACTTTTACCTACGTAACTCTGTTGCATTGATGAAACGCTTATGATCGTGTTAGATTTCGCGCATGCGACCTGCATCGTTTCGTTCGTAGATTTGGACGGAGTGCGCCATTCTGTTGAAGTGCTGGCAGAGGGTTTGTACGAGGCGGCAGTTCTCGGACTGTCTGCTTTCAAGAAATATGATTTCCAACCCGGAGGGCTCACCCCTCTAGAGGTAGAAGTCCGAAGCTCAATTGTTCATACTGTTACGGTGCAGAAAGTTCATCAATGGTTGGAACGTGGTGTCAGGACTCCCAAAGAGGCGGTCTTGAAAGAGCGGTTGCGGGCGCTACTGTAATTTGTTATCAGCATTTTGGGGCGCGGATCGTTTCCGCAACATTGAATGAAACGGGCTGCCATAAAAATCCCGCTCGGAAAGAGTCCATCTTAACAGCTGTCGACAGTTTCTATTCAATCGTACAGTGGAGCGGTAGCTTGTCGATCCCGAGTTCCCGTTGATAAAATCTCGACCAACAGGCGAGTGCTGAATGAATGTGCTCGCCCGGCGATTGCAGGGGTGAGGACTGTGATCGCCACCTCGTGACGAAAGTTATGAGACGGAGCGGCGAGGGAGCTTTCCAAAAAGCTTTCTTGCCGCTTTTTGAATGCTTGCAAGACGAGCCGCGCCTCTTCCGTTGCTTGTCCGAAGTGAAATCTTTGCGGTATCCTCTCTCTCAATGTGCGGCCGTTTCACTCTCAAATCACCCGGCAGAACAAAGTTTGACCGTCTCAATCGTTCAAATCTTCCCCCGCTGTTTCCGCGCTACAATATCGCTCCTAGTCAAAGTGTCTTGGCAATCATTAAGGGCGGCGATGAGCCCGAGGCTGCGTTCCTTCAATGGGGTCTCATTCCATCCTGGAGTAAAGAAGCCAAGGGGTTCATCAACGCCCGCGCTGAGACTTTAGAAGAGAAGCCGAGTTTCAGCGAGTCGTTTCAAAGGCGAAGATGTTTGATTCCAGCCGATGGCTTTTATGAGTGGAAGAAATCAGGAGCGTGGAAGCAGCCGTACTACTTCCAGCTGAAAGATGAGGGACCGTTTGCTTTTGCGGGGATTTGGGATGAGTGGCCTGGCGATGAAACCTCTATCGCCTCCTGCGCCATCGTCACCACTACGGCGAATGAATTGTTAGAGCCAGTTCATAACCGGATGCCGGTCATACTCCATCCTGAATCTTGCGACGCGTGGCTTAGTGGCGATTCCAAAGTTGTCGAGATGAAAAGCCTACTATTGCCGTATCCTGCATTGAAGATGAAGAGTCATCCTGTTGGCAGCGATGT
>Ga0136614_10001241_pt1 | contig 14781 bp, 10 predicted proteins | sample AntDrymUQ2792106_2_FD_106643 | JGI IMG/M metagenome (GOLD analysis project Ga0136614, IMG submission 106643) | Polar desert sand microbial communities from Dry Valleys, Antarctica - metaG UQ279 (21.06) | ecosystem: Environmental > Terrestrial > Soil > Desert | place: Antarctica: Dry Valley... | reverse complement strand
GGAGTACATCAACGCCGTGATGCAGAGCGAGTTCTGGCCGAACACGGCGATCGTGATCGTCTGGGACGACTTCGGGGGGTTCTACGACCACGTGGAGCCTCCGCACTACGACATCATGGGACTCGGGCCGCGCACCCCCGCGCTGATCATCTCGCCGTGGACCAAGCGCGGCGACAATCCCGACGGCGGATCCATCGACAAGACGGTGTACGAGTTCTCGTCGGTCCTGCGGTTCATCGAGAACCTCCACGGTCTGAAGCCGATGACGGCGCGGGACCGGCGGGCCGATCCGTTGTCGGGCGCCTTCGACTTCTCCCAGGAACCGCGGCTCGACCCGCTGATCATCCCTCCGCGGGACTGTCCGAGCGCCTGATGCGCGCACGTGCGGCGCCCCACTGGGCGCTGCTCGCACTCCTTCCGGTTCTGATCGCCGCGTCGGACGCCGAGGGCGATGTGGTCGGGTGCACGGGAGGCGGCGGCTCCGGCGCGCCCGATCTGGTGGAGGCGCACGGCGAGATCGTCGAGTTCGGGACCTCCGCCCTGTGGAAGGTGACGTTCGCGGAGCCACCCGTCGTGCCGGATCCCGTGGGACGTCCCTTCCGCGTGGATATCGCGATCCGGGATCCGGACGTCCCCGCGCAGTCGTTCGCCTACTACCGCAACGTGAACCGGCTGGTCCGCGTGGATGCGACCGTCGGCCACCGGACCGAGATCTACCTGCTTCCCGAACGAGGTTCGAACGTGTTCAACCCGCCGATCGTCGAGGGGAGGTCGATGACGATCCAGGTTCCGGGGAGGATCCTCACCGAGGACGAGGAGCTCACCGGCACCTCGCCGGGGTTGGAGAGCCTTCGGTGGACGGTGATCGTGCGTGACGGACGCGCCTGCGATTTCCTGGGAGACGGACGCCCGACCGAACGGCTGGTCGCCCAGCCGTCAGACTCGCCGTCCCCCGAGCCGACGCCGGATGCGGGCGGCCTCTCCATCTGGTGGGTCGCGGCGGGCGCGGCCCTCGCGCTCCTGGCGATCGGCGGCTACGTGTTGCGACGCGCTCGGTAGGGGCGAAGGACCACGTCCCGTGGGCCTTCGAGGAAGTGCTGCCACGGCCGGCTCACCCCACGTGTGCCGCGGCGACGCACCTCGGCCACGCGATCCATGTCGACGATCTCGATCGAGAGCTCCTCGCCGGCGCCGGCTTCGAACAGGATCCGGCCTTCCGGGTCGACGCCCACGCTCCTGCCCTGTCCGAACGTCGACACCATGTTGGGATTGAAGACGAAGACCTGGTTGACGATCGCGTTGGATCGGGCGAGGACCACCTCTTCCTCGCGGTCGGGGGTCGTCGTGGCCGTGGGTTGCGCGATCAGCCCGGCTCCCTGCAACGCGAGACCTCGGGCGACTTCCGGGAACCAGCCGTCGTAGCAGATCATCATGCCGATGGTTCCCTTGCCCGGGATCTCGAACACGGGCGCCGGGTCGGAACCGGGGTCGGCGTCCTCGAACGGACGCCACGGGAAGAGTTTCCGATACACCGCCGCGATCTCCCCGTCGGGGGAGAAGGCGATCGCGGTGTTGTGGATCTTCCTCCCGCGCCGCTCGTTGATCGACCCCGCGACGATCCAGCGCTTGGCCCGTGCGGCGATCTTCCCGACGCGGTCGGTCAGGGGTCCGGGGATCTCCTCGGCCACGCGCCGTTCCCAATCACCGGTCCCGCCCGACGTGAACCCGTCGACGGCCGTGAGGTAGAGCTCCGGGAAGATCATCAGGTCGACGTCGGGGAACGCACGGCGCGCGACGCGGACGTGGTCTTCGAACCTGTCGAGGGTGGCCGGTGGATCCCAGGCGACGGGCGCGACCTGCGCGGACAGGACGGTGAGGGTTCGGCTCACGTCTCGGACCCTAGCAGCGCCGTCGGGCTCAGGCGCGCTGAGGCTGGAGCTCGGCGATCAGCTCGTCGACGCCCCGCGCGAGCTGCTCCCGCCACCACGCTTGGCCCTCTTGGGGGAGCGTGGAGATCGGGTCGTAGTAGTGGTAGCGGCGGGTGAACGCCTCCGGGTCGTCGCTCTCGATCCCGGTCCGGTAGTTCTTCGTCCAGCTCGAGATGCCCCGTGACCGGTCGTACTCGGCAACTTGGTGAGCCCACCTCTTGCCGACGAACGGCACGTCGACCACCATCCGCGGCGTCGCGAAGCCGGGCAGATACCCCATGATCGAGTGCTGCAGATCCTGCACCTCCCAGACGGCGGTCCGCCAGTGCTCTGCGTTCGGGATCATGTCGCAGATGTAGAAGTAGTACGGAAGGATCTTCGCGTGATCCAGGAGCATGAAACAGAGGTCGAGGAGCTGTTGCGGCGTCGTGTTCACCCCGCGGAGCAGCACGCCCTGGTTCCGGACGTCGCGGAACCCGGCATCGAGGAACACCTTCGTCGCGCGGCCCACGAGGGGCGTCACCTGCTGGGCAGCGTTCACGTGGGTGTGGACGGCGATGTCCACGCCGCGCGTGTTGGCGCGTGAGGCCATCCGCTCCGCGGCCGCCCGTACCTCGTCCTGCAGGAAGTGCTGCGGGATGCCCATCAGGCCCTTGGTGGCCAGCCGGATGTCACGCACGTTCTCGATGTCGAGGAGGCCGTTCACGAACGTCTCGAGCCGCTTGATGGGGACGTTCGCCATGTCCCCGCCGGATACGACCACGTCGCGCACGCTCGGCGTCCGCTTGAGGTAATCGAGCATCGCCTCCCAACGCTCGTTCTGCTGCGCCTCGAACTTGTACTTGAGGACCTGGACCGTGTCGTTGCCGACGAGGTCCATCCGGGTGCAGTGCCCGCAGTACTGGGGGCACGTCGGGATGAGCTCGGCCAGGACCTTCGTGGGGTACCGGTGCGTGAGGCCTTCGACCGCCCACATGTCGGCTTCGTGCAGGGAATCGCGTGACGCGAGGGGATGGGAGGGGAACTCCTGCTCCCGGTCGCTGTAAGCGGGGGCCATGTAAAGCCGGACCGGATCTGCGCGCAGATCGGTCTCGTCCATCGTGTTGATCATCTGGGGCGGCAGCAGCATCGACATCGTGGCGCGCTCCTGTTGGTCGCGTTCGATGTCGGCGAGGAGGTCGTCTCGGAGGTGCTCACCGAGAGCTCCCTTGAACTCCTTGAGGTTCTTGACCGTGTGCGCGCGCTGCCATTGCGCGGACTCCCATTGCTCGACGGTGACGTCTCGGTACGCGGGGAGCCGGGTCCAGTCGGGCTCGGCATAGGGTCGCTGGAGCGGGTAGGTGAAGGGTTGTGGGGTCGCGTGGGCGTGCGGATCCCGATGGCCGGGTCGACCGGCGCTCTGGGTGATGAACTCGACGCTCACCGATCCTCACCTTCCATCGCTCTCTCGGCCATCGGTGCGCTGGGATATCCCCGCACAGAGCGAGGTATGAAGATCATCCTACCCGAAGGAAGTCCTGTAAGACGTGGTGTTTACCGGATGATGTCCGGTCGCGCGCTTGTGCGGTAGGTATCGGCTAGCGTCGGCCGCCTCTGAACGAGCCGCCACCCCTGTTGTCCCGGCGCGGCCGGCGCTCGATCACGATCTCGGGGGCCTTCCTCGGCAATCTGGCCTGCATCGGAGCGTGTCCCGTCCGCTCGAACCGGGCCCAGATGTGGTCGGGCTGCTGCTTGCGCTCCGTCTCCCGCCATCCGTTCGCGAGGAGGTGCTTCAGGCGAGCCGCCGCGGTCTTGCGCAGCTTGTCGGTGCCCGGCACTCGGACGTAGAGGCGTTCGTGGAGGACCTGCTTGTAGTCGGCCATGGGTCGGAAAGGGTAACAGGGAGCATCCTTCAGCGGCTGAGCACCCCCGCCGATAGCTGAATCACATGGACACTCCTCAGGTCTCGTCCCCGGCCGCCGACCCGACGGCCGATGTCGGCGCGTCGGACGCCGCGTCGGCGTTCGCGCTGCTGTCGGAGTCCCTCGCGAACGTCGGGCGTGAGCTCGGCGCCGATCGCGTCTACGTGTTCGAGAACATCCGAGATCCCGACGGACGGCTGTGGATGAATCTCACCTCCGAGTGGCTCCGGAACGGCACCCGGGGGCTGTTCGATGCCCCCGATACGAAGCTGCACCCCTATTCCCCCGACTTCACCCGATGGATCGAAGTCCTCGGGGAACGCGCGGTGTTGACGGCACCGGTCGCTCAGCTGCTGGATCCCGAGCGACGGATCCTGTCGGCGGAGGGAACGGCGTCCATCGTGGCCGTCCCGATCTTCCTCGAGGATGGATGGTGGGGATACCTGGGCGCGGACGACTGCAGCGCCGGACGCGTCTGGAGCCCTGGCGAGATCGAGCTGTTGAAGGTCCTGGCCGACGCGATCGCGGCGGATGTCGGGCGCCAGCGGAGGATGTCCGCCGAGGAGATCCTGGGCGACCGATTCCGTTCGATCGTCCAGCACGTCCCGGCGGTTACCTACATCGACGCGATCGACGACGGCGCCTCGACGCTGTACGTGAGCCCGCAGGTCGAGCAGCTGCTCGGTTATCCGCCGCACGAGTGGATGGGCGACGGCGATCTCTGGCTCCGGATCATCCATCCCGAGGATCGTGTGCGCGCCGCAGCCGAGAACCAGCGCCACAACGAGACCGGCGAGTCGTTCTCACTCGACTACCGCATCTACCGGAAGGACGGTCGTCTCGCCTGGATCCACGACGAGGCGAGGATGATCCGCGACGAACGCGGGGTCCCCACCTTCTCGATCGGCGTGATGATCGACGTCACCGAGATGAAGCGAGGCGACGAGAAGGTCGCCTTCCTGACGTACCACGACGAGCTGACCGGTCTGCCGAGCCGTGCGATGTTCGAGGAGCTCCTGGACCTCTCGATCACCCGCGCGCGACATCACGAGGCGTCCGTCGCCGTCATGTGCGTCGACATCGACGACTTCCGGCTCGTGAACGACTCGCTCGGGCGGCTCGCGGGCGACGAGGTCCTCAACGTGGTCGCCGGCCGCCTCCGAGAGGCGGCGCGCGAGACGGATCTGGTGGCGCGGCGCTCGGGCGATACGTTCCTGCTGCTGCTGGCGGACCTCGAACGCGAGGGAGACGACGTCGAGCTGGCGGTGGCCAGAGCCGAAACGGCGGCACAACGCATCCTGGATTCTCTCGCGGTCCCGTTCCGTGCCGGCGGCACGGAGCTCTACGTGTCCGCGTCGATCGGGATCAGCCTGTTCCCCCAAGACGGTGACGAGACGGGCAGCCTGCTGCGCAACGCCGAGGCGGCGATGCTGGAGTCCAAGAAGGGTGGCCATGCCTACGTCGTCTCCAACCGGGGCGCGCTGGACTCCTCGGCGAAGCTCCGGTTCGTGACGAGACTCCGGAAAGCGGCGGAGAGCCAGCGCTGGACGCTTCATTACCAGCCGATCCTCGAGCTCGCGACCGGTCGCATGCAGGGCGTCGAGGCGCTGATCCGCTGGATCGAACCCGACGGGACGATGGTCCCGCCCGGAGACTTCATCCCCCTCGCCGAGGAGCTCGGTCTCATCGAGGCGATCGGAGACTGGGTGGTGCGGGAGCTGGTCTACCAGGCACAGGCCTGGCGGGAGCTGGACATCGATCTGGACATCGGCTTCAACCTGTCGCCCCGCCAGTTCTGGCAGCCGGACCTCGCGGAGGGGATCCTCGAGCGGATACGAGAGGGAGGCATCGATCCCTCGAAGATCGTGGTCGAGATCACGGAGTCTTCCGCGATGAACGACCCGGACAAGGCGCAGACGATCCTCGAGGATCTCCACGCCGGCGGTTTACGTATCGCGATCGACGACTTCGGCACAGGGTATTCCTCGCTCGCGCGGATCCGAGACATGCCGGTCGACGTGCTGAAGATCGACCGCGCGTTCGTGAGCGGCGTGGATGTCGACCCGCAGAACCAGAGCATCGTGTCGGCGTTCATCGAGCTGTCCCGAGGACTCGGTGTGACGACACTGGCCGAGGGGATCGAGACCGAGGGCGAGCTCGCGTTCGTTCGGGAACGCGGCTGCGTGATGGGCCAGGGCTTCTACTTCTCCAAGCCGGTTCCGCCGGAGGAGATCATCGCTCTGGCCCTCGGCGGTCTTCCCGCCGCGCGCGCGGCGAGCTGACCGGCGGGTCATGGCCCGTGTCTGAGACATCGAGCATCTCAGGAGCGCCTGGAACTGAGGCCGAGTGGCATCTCAGCCCGGGCGAAGCGCCTCTCGGACCGTCTCGACCACGGCGTCGGCATCGATCCTCGCCCACGCGCGGAGCTCTTCGGGCGTTCCCGAGCCGGGCATGTCGGTCACCGCGAGCTTGATCACGCGACCCGTCAGCATGCCCGTGCCGGCGAGCGCGCCCAGGACCGCATCACCCAGACCACCCTCGATCCGGTGGTCTTCGACCACCAGGATCAGGCCGATGTCGTCGGCGGCGGCGCGGAGCGCCGCCGCGTCGATCGGCTTCACGCTGTAGCAATCGAGCACGCGAGCGGAGACGCCGTCGGCCGCGAGGCGGTCGGCGGCGCGCAGGCACTCATGGAGCGTGATGCCCGCACCGACGAGCGCGACGTCGGAGCCCTCGCGAAGGGTCTTCGACCCGCCGACCGGGAACTCCTCCTCCGCCGTGTAGAGGACCGGGGTCGCTTCCCTGGTGGTGCGGATGTAGGAGATCCCAGGGAGCTCGGACATCGTCCCGACGAGCCGGACCGTGGAGTGGCCGTCGGCCGGGTACAGGACGGTGGATCCGTGGATCGCTCGGAGCGCGGCGAGGTCTTCCAGAGCCATCTGAGAGGGGCCGTCCTCGCCGATCGACACCCCCGCGTGCGAACCGCACAGACGGAGGTCGGCGCGGCCGACCGCCGCCATCCGGATCTGGTCGTACGCCCGCGTGAGGAAGGCTCCGAAGGTCGCCGAGAAGGCGGTCTTGCCGATCGCCTGCATGCCGGTCTGCGCACCGATCATCGTCTGCTCGGCGATGTACATCTGGAAGAAGCGCTCGGGCGCGACCGCCTCGACGTCCTCGGTGTACGTGGAGTTGCCGACCTCGCCGTCGAGGACGACGAGGTCGGCCTTCTCTTTTGCGAGCCAGGCCAGCGCCTCGCCGAACGCCTTGCGCGTGGCCATCGCCTCGACGTAGGTGGGCGCGGGCGCGCCGGCAGGCGCGCCCGCGCCCACCGGCATCCACGGTTCGGGCTTCGGCGGCGTGATCGTGAGCGACCGGATCCCGCCGAGCTCCTCGATCGCCCGATCGGCCATCTCCGGCGGGAGCGCCTTGCCGTGCCAGCCGTCCTCGTCGGCGATCTCGGACACGCCGTGACCCTTCTCCGTGCGCGCCACGATCATCGTGGGTCCGTCGTCCTCTGCAGCCGCTCGATACGCCTCGTCGATCGCGGCGACATCGTGACCGTCGATCGAGAGCGAATGCCACCCGAACGCCTCGGCCCGGGCGACGAAGACGTCCGCGTCCCATCCGTGCATCGTCGGTCCTCGCTGTCCGAGCCGGTTGAGGTCGACGACGCAGGTCAGGTTGGCGACGTCGTGATGCGAAGCCGCCTCCATCGCCTCCCAGACGGACCCTTCCGCCGTCTCCGAGTCCCCGACCAGGACCCACACGCGGGCGGGGCTCTCGTCGAGACGCATCGCGAGCGCCATCCCGAGGCCGATCGCCGGTCCCTGCCCGAGGGAGCCGGTCGCGGCCTCGACCCATGGGAGCTGGGGGACCGGCGCCGGATGTCCCTGGATCGGCGAGCCGAACTTGCGGAGCGACAGCATCGTCGGGTCGTCGATCGCCCCGATGGCCTTCAGCGCGGCGTACAACACAGGCGCGGCATGACCCTTCGAGAGCACGAACCGATCGTTCGCGGGGCTCCTCGGGTCGGACAGGTCGGTCCGTAGGTGGTCGGCGAACAGGACGGCGACCAGATGCGCGGCCGACAGGGAGGACGTCGGATGACCGGAACCGGCCGCGGTGGTGGACCGGATGCTGTCGATCCCGAGCTGCGCGGCGAGTTCGTTCCAGAACTGTGTGCGGTCGTCCATGTCGCCGTCCATCGCTCCTTGACTCGCTCCAGGGGTCGGCCCGGCGGGCAGAGACTACCGGGCCGGCCGACCGGACCGCGTTCCCGGCGGTAGGCTCGTGCGAGGAGCATGTGCGATGACGACCTTCCGTGACCTTGGCGTTTCCGACGAAGTCGTGGACGCTCTGGCCGCGCGCGGGATCGAGACTCCGTTCCCGATCCAGATCATGGTGATCCAGGACGCGACGTCGGGACGTGACACGCTCGCGCGGTCCAAGACTGGTTCCGGCAAGACCCTGGGATTCGCGATCCCGATCGTCGATCAGGTCGACCCTGCCGCGGATCGCCGTCCCGCCGCGCTCGTGCTCACTCCCACTCGCGAGCTCGCGCAACAGGTGAGCGACGCCTTCGAGGACATCGCCAAGGCGAAGGACCTTCGGGTGATGGCGGTCTACGGCGGCACGAAGGTGCGTGAGCAGTCGAAAGGGGTCGGATCGGCGCACATCCTGATCGCTACGCCGGGGCGGCTGGACGACCTGGTGGAGCGCGGGCTCGTCCGCCTGGACGGCGTCGAGATCCTCGTGCTGGACGAAGCCGATCGGATGCTCGACATGGGATTCCAGCCGCAGGTGGACCGGATCGTGCGACGCCTCCCCAAGGACCGGCAGACGATGTTCTTCTCGGCGACGCTCGACGGCGCGATCGGGCGGATGGCGGACGTCTACACGCGGAACCCCGTGGGTCACGAGGTCGATCTCGGGGAGCTGCGGTTCGTCGAGGAGGCCGATCATCGCTTCATCCCGGTCGCGCCGCAGGAGAAGCTCCTGACGCTCGCCCGGCTGGCGTCGGAGGCGGAGGGATCGACGCTCGTGTTCGTGAACACGAAGCGGGCGGTCGACCATCTGGCGCGACAGCTCCGCGCGGAGGGAGTGCCGGTCGTCGCGATGCACGGCGACATGACCCAACAGGCGCGGGAACATGCTCTGCATCGGTTCGAAGAGGGCTTCGTGGGGATCCTCGTCGCGACCGACGTGGCGGCGCGAGGACTCGACCTCGAGCGGATCACCTTGGTCGTGAACTACGACCCGCCGAAGGACGACAAGGGCTACGTCCATCGGGTGGGCCGCACGGCACGTGCGGGCCGGGCGGGTACCAGCATCACGTTCGTCACCCCGGAGCAATTGGGCGACGTCAGCCGCATGGCGGCGAGGCTGGACCTCCATTCGGAGTTCGAGCAGGAGGGGATGAAGGTGGCGCCTCCGCGTGTGGTCTTCAGCGGAGGGGCGAAGGGGAAGCGGAGCAGCCTGCGGCCGCGCCGCCGTCGCTAGTGAGCCTTCAACTGGCTGCGCCGCCCTCCACCACGTGGAGCGCGGCGCGCCGGTGGATCGCGAGGATCTCATCCGCAGCCACGGGGCGCGAGAAGACGTACCCCTGTCCGCGCTCGCACCCGCGCTCCACCAGGGTGCGCCATTCGGCCTCGGTCTCGATCCCCTCGGCGAGGGAGGTCATCCCCAGGTTGGACGCCAACGCGATCATGGCCGAGACCATGCTCGCGTTCTGCTCGTCGCGATCCAGCTCTCGGACGAAGGACCGGTCGATCTTGAGCACGTCGACGGGCATGTATCGGAGCCGGGCGAGCGACGAATAGCCCGTCCCGAAGTCGTCGATCGCCAGCTTGAGCCCGCGAGCGTGCAGCTCGTGCAGGATGCCCAGCGTCCGGTCGGGGTTGGTCATCGCGGTGGATTCGGTGATCTCGACCGTGATCCGGCTCGGATCGATCCCGGACCCGAGGATCGGCGTCACGATGCGGTCGGCGATGTCGTCTTGCCAGAGCTGTCGCGGCGACAGGTTGAAGGAGATGTTCAGCTCGAGACCCTCCTCCCGCCACATCCGGTCCTGACGGCAAACCTCGTCGATCACCCAGGCGCCGATCGCGTCGATCAGACCCATCTCCTCCGCCAAGGGGATGAAGTCGCCCGGGGGGACCAGTCCTCCGTTGGGCTCGGGCCAGCGGATGAGCGCCTCCACGCCGATCATCCCTGCGGTCTTCAGGTCGATCAACGGCTGATAGTGCAGCATCCACTGCTCCTGTTCGACGGCGCGCCGCAGGCGCGTCGACAGGGAGAGTCTGACGATCGAGTCGGCGTCGTCCTTGGCATGCAGCACGTAGCCTCCGGGGCCCGAGCGCTTCGATCGGAACATCGCCGTCTCGGCGTTCTTGAGCAGGGTGGGCGCATCCGCGGCGTCCTCGGGGAACAGGCTGATACCGAGGCTGGCGGTGATGTAGAACTCCGTCTCGCCGATCTCGAACGGGGTGCGCAGCGCCTCCTGGATCCTGAGCGCGACCGACTCCGCAGCCACCGACACGCCTTCGTGACCGCCGGGGACCACCGGTGTCTGATCGAGGTCCGCGATCAGGAGGAGGAACTCGTCGCCACCCGGACGGGCCACGAGATCGGTCTCGCGTGTCGCATCGCTCAACCGCTGCCCGAACTGGACGAGGAGAGCGTCGCCCGCCTCATGGCCGAGGGAGTCGTTCACGAGCTTGAAGTCGTCGAGGTCGACCGTGACGACGACGACACCGAGGTCATGTCGCTTCGCGCGAGCGAGCGCGAGTCCGAGGAGCTCATCGAACATCGTCCGGTTCGGCAGTCCCGTGACCCGGTCGTGATACGCGAGGAAGGCGATGCGTTCCTCAGCCAGTTTGCCGTCGGTGATGTCCAACATCACGCCCTGGATGTACTCGGCATCGCCGTACGCATCCGTGAGGACGATCGCGCTGTCCCGGAACCAGACCGTCCTCCCGTCCCGCGCCAGGAGGCGATACTCGAAGACGAACGGGCCGCCCGACTCCCGCCCTCGGAGGTAGGTCGCCATCGCTTCCTCCCGATCATCCGGGTGCAGGATGTTCTCCCACAGTTGGGGATCCTCGATGTACTCCTGCGGGTGGTAGCCGAGGATGGCGTGGATCTGCGGGCTCACGTACGTCGTCGACATGTTCGCGTCCGCGACGTCGACGTACACGATCGCCGGGATCTGCTCCACCAGTGCTCCGTACTTCGACTTGGCCTCGTGGAGCTCGGCCTGCGTTCTGATGAGCTCGGTGACGTCGAGCATGAGGCCGAGCCAGTGGAGGCGCTGTCCGCCTTCGTCGGCGATCAGGACCGCGTCCTCACGGACCCACACGGTGTGACCGTCCGGATGCACGACCCGGTACTCCGATCGGAACGGCTCGCCGGTGAGGTCCGACCGTTCGCTCTCGGCCACCACCCTATCGAGATCCTCCGGGTGGATGGCTCTCGCCCACGCGTAGGGCTTGCCCAGGAACTCCTTTCGGGTGATGCCCAAGAGATCGACCACGCTGGGGCTCACGTCGATCATCGGAGCATCCGGGTTCGCCGCGTCGACGTAGAGCACGGCCGGCAGTTGATCGATGATGCCTCGATACCGGAGCTCGAGCTCACGGCCCCGGTCAGCGTTCGCACCGGAGGGTGGGTCGAAGTACCCCTCGCGGGTTGACGATGGGTCCACCGGGGTCGCTTCGATCTCGCTCGTCATGGGTCGGCGCATCGCGGCCGTGAGGGCGGCCGTCTCCTCGTGGAAGCATCGGCCGCACGGGCTGTGGACTTGACTGCCGGTGCACGCCGGCTCCAGAGAGTTGAGTCCCTCGCTAGCAGCCGTTCTCGCTCGGGAGCAAGGGTCGGAACAGGATCGAGAACTTCGCCCCGGCATCCCTCCACGGTGTGAGCTGGTTCGCTCGAGAAGCCGCTTCGCGGACGGTGGCCCAATCGGAGCCCTCGACGACGCCGCACCGATAGAGGCCGGAATCGTCCGCGGCGTCTCCGAAGGTGGCCAGGGCGAGGTCGAGCGGCCACGGGGACGGCTCCTGAGGTAGGTCGTCGACCTTGCGATACTTCCCGATGAAGAGACGGGCTGCGGATGCCTCGTACATGACCTCCTGACCGAGAGATCCGTCGGGGAGCCATGAGTCGAGTGTTCCTAACTTCGTGACCAGCTCCTGGAGTCGGATCCGGGCGCGGTATTCCTCTTCCGGCATCCCTTCCGGGCGCTCGATGAGCTCGGCGAGCCCATAGGCGCGGATGGTTCGATCCACGCCGCCGGCGGAGACCGCTATCACCGTCGTCGGCACGTCCGCGACGTTCATGAACCCCAGATCGTTCAGGTCGCCGGGGATCGTCGCGATGGCATCGAGCACCTCCTGCAGGATCGCCTGGACGCCGGCCTCCTCGACCCGGCGGGACGAGGAGGCCGGCAGCGCGGGGGCGGGATAGATCTCGATCTGCGCGCCGGGGAGCACGAGTGTGCCGTCCCCGTAGAGCACGAAGTTCGGGATGCTGGTGTACGTCCATTCGATCGGGACGAATCCCCCCTCGAACTCGACCCGGACGAGCTCGTCGTCGCCAGCGGTCCTGTGGTCGATGTCGTCCCCGGCTCCCGGATCCACCGGCGCGTCGGCGCAAGCGGAGAGCGTGAGGAGGAGCATGAACGACGCAGTGGCGGGTCGGACCTTCATGGTTGCCTCCGGTGTCCGTAGTACGGCCTTCGACGCTCCGGGCCGACGCCGAGGTTCCTCCTCGACCCCGTCAGTCCGCCCGCCGTACCTTCGCCTCGAGGCCGCGGATCAGCAGATCGAGACCGAACTCGAACTGCTCGTCGGGGTCGCACTCGGCGAAGTAGGGCGAGCATGCCTCTAAAGCCGCGAACTCGTCCGGAAGCATGGCCGCGAGCTCCGCGTGCGCCTTCAGGTGCGCTTCGTCCGCGCCGCCCGCGATCGAGCCGAGCTCCATGATGACGAACCCCTGGATGTAGCCACCGAACGCGTGGAACGCCTGCGCCGTGTCCCGATCCGAGAGCCCGGAGGCTCGCAGGAGCCTGAGCGCGAACTCCATCGGTCGCATCGAATCGATCGAGCGGATCGGACCACGCTGCTCGGCGAACAGTCGCATCACCGCGGGATGCGCCTGGAGGAGCTGTCTCCACGCGCGTGCTCCTCTCTTGCAGTCCTCGACCCAGTCGCCAACGGGCTCGGGGAACTCGAATCCCGCCATGATGCGCTCGCAGATCCCGTCGAGCAGGTCCTCCTTGTCCTCGACGTGGTGGTAGAGGGACATCGCCTCGACGCCGACCTCGCGGGCGACGCGCCTCATGGACACGCCCTCGAGGCCCTCCTCGTCCATCACCCGAAGTGCCGCTTCGATCACTCGATCCCGGGTGAGCGGTTCGCGGCTCCGCGCCTCGTTCGCTTTCACGTCAATGTCCTGTTCTTGCTCGGATCGCGCTTTCAGGGTTGACAGGCTTACGATGTACACCTACCCTCCGTACATCGTAAGCCTACGCTGTACGTTCCGCAAGCATGTGAGAGGGGAGCCTGGAGATGAGGATCAACCCGGAATCGTTCGCAAGGGCCAGCAGCCGTCACCCCTGGCGCACCGTCGTCATCTGGGTCGCTGTGCTCAGCGGGGCGATCGGCCTGGTGGCGGGAGGTCTGTTCGACGACGCGCTCACGAATGCCGTCGACTTCACGAACGAACCGGAAGCGAAGCAAGCCGCGCGGCTCATCGAGGAGCGGCTCCGTGGCGAGGAACCTGATTCGGAGCTCGTCCTCGTGACGTCAGAGACGGCGAGCGTCGAAGACGAGGCATACGCGTCCTATGTCGGCGCTCTTCAGGAGAAGATCCGGGAGCTCGGTGATGACGTCGTGACGAGCGTCGGTAGTTACCTCACGGAGGACGGTCCCGTGTCGGAGAGCGGACGCACGGTGCTCCTTCCGGTCCTCATGGCGAGCACCGACGAGGATGTCCTCAGCGATGACGCGAAGCTGCTCGACGAGGCGGTCGCCTCGGTCGAGCAGCCGGACGGCTTCGAGACGCACGTCGCCGGTCCGGCGACGCTGTTCAACGAGTTCCAGGAGATCATCGAGGAGGACATCCAGAAGGGCGAGAGCATCGGCGTGCTCGTCGCGCTCATCGTCCTCGTCGTCGTCCTCGGTGCGGTGGTCGCCGGGTTCGTGCCGATCGTGCTCGCTGTCTTCTCCATCGCGATCGCGATGGGAGCGACCGCGGTGGCAGGACTCGCCTTCGACTTCTCGTTCTTCGTGCAGAACATGATCACCATGATCGGTCTGGCGGTCGGCATCGACTACTCGTTGTTCATCGTGGCCAGGTACCGTGAGGAACGGCTCCACGGTCGCGACAAGCACGAGGCGATCGGCCGCGCCGGCGGCACCGCGAACCGAGCGGTGTTCTTCAGCGGGATGACGGTGGTCCTCGCGTTGCTCGGACTGCTGATCGTCCCGAACACGATCTTCCGAAGCCTGGCGGGTGGAGCCATCTTCGTGGTCCTGGTCGCTGTTGCCGCTTCGATGACGCTGCTGCCCGCGATCCTCTCGCTGATGGGGGACAAGGTGAACGCGCTCCGCGTCCGGAGGAATGCCGGTCGTGTCGAGGCGGGGACGGGATTCTGGGACCGTGCCACTCGCCTCGTGATGGGCCGGCCGGTCGTCAGCCTCATCGCGGGAGCCGGTCTCCTCGTTGTGCTTGCCATCCCGTACTTCAGCATCCACACGGGAACGTCCGGGGTGAGCACGCTGCCGGACGACATCGACTCCAAACGGGCGTTCGTCCTGTTGGAGGAGAACTTCGCAGGAGGTCTCTCCGAGCCGGCGCAGGTCGTGATCGACGGCGACATCGAAGCCCCGGATGTGCAGAGCGCGATCGACGAGCTCACCGCGACCGTGACCGACATCGACGCATTCGCCCCT
>Ga0136614_10001240_pt1 | contig 14791 bp, 16 predicted proteins | sample AntDrymUQ2792106_2_FD_106643 | JGI IMG/M metagenome (GOLD analysis project Ga0136614, IMG submission 106643) | Polar desert sand microbial communities from Dry Valleys, Antarctica - metaG UQ279 (21.06) | ecosystem: Environmental > Terrestrial > Soil > Desert | place: Antarctica: Dry Valley... | reverse complement strand
GGGCACGCATCGGCTTCGGTAGGCCTGCCCGCGTCAAGCTGGTGATTCGCGACCAGTCCACGCTGGGCCAGCTTGCCAATGCGACGATCGCCTCGCTGGCCGATGCCTACGTGCACGGCCGCATCGACGTGGTCGGCAATCTGCTGGAAGCGATACCGCTGGCGGAGCAGCTTGCCAACGCGGCCGGGTCATCGGTCGTGCAGAGAGTGGCCGGAATCCTCGCGCGCCATTCGGCCCGGCAGGACCGGGCCGCGATCGGCTATCACTACGACGTGGGCAACGAGTTCTACCGCCTGTGGCTCGACGAGAACATGGTCTATTCGTGCGCGTACTTCAAGACCGGCGCCGAGTCGATCGACGAGGCGCAGCGCGCCAAGCTCGATCACATCTGTCGCAAGCTCAGCCTGACCGCAGGCGAGCGGTTTCTCGACGTGGGCTGCGGATGGGGTGCCTTGATCGTGCACGCGGCGCAGCGGTACGGCGTGCGCGCGGTCGGGATCACGCTCTCGCAAAACCAGCTCGAGCTCGCGCGCGAGCGCGTGTTCGAGGCCGGGCTCGCAGGCCGGGTCGAAGTGCTGTACCTCGACTATCGCGAACTGCACCGGCGTTTCGGTTCCGACGCGTTCGACAAGGTGGCCAGTGTTGGCATGTTCGAGCATGTCGGGCTTGAAAACCTACGCGAATATTTTTCGTCGGTGAGCCGCGTGCTGCGCGATCGCGGCCTGTTCCTGAACCACGGCATTACGTCGGGCGACATCGAAAGCCGCCCTGTCGGCAGCGGCGTCGGCGATTTCATCGGCAAGTACGTGTTCCCGCACGGCGAGCTGCCGCATCTGCACGTGGCGGCGCGCGAGATGTCGGGCGCCGGGATCGAAATCGTCGACGTCGAATCATTGCGTCCGCACTACGCAAAAACGCTCCAGCACTGGTCGCATCGGCTCGATAGTCAGCTGGATAAAGCGGCTCGGCTGGTGGCCGACAACACGCTGCGCATCTGGCGTGCATACCTCGCAGGCTGCTCATACGGCTTCTCGCAAGGCTGGATGTCGGTGTATCAGCTACTGGGCTCTCGCCAAGTGCGCACCGGCCCGAGCAGCGTGCCGGCGACGCGCGACTACATGTATCCCTAGTCTGATGAACCGAATTTGCGTTAACCGAGTTTGCGTGAACAAAGTGCGCTAAGTCGCGGACTGACAAGCGTTAATCCCGATAGGGATTTCGACAAAAGGCGGCCGCTTCTTGTAAACCACGGTTAGAATCGTCGCGCTGAATAGCTAGCCAGCACCACAGCTGGAATAACTGGAGACAACATGATCAAGGCATTGCGGCCGCTGGCTGCGACAGTTCTCTCGCTCGCCGCCGGCATCGCCACTGCACAAACTTACCCGGCCAAGCCGGTGACCGTCGTGGTGCCGTTTACCGCAGGCGGGCCCACCGACACCGTCGCACGCTCCCTCGGGCAGGCGATGAACAAGCCGCTCGGCCAGACCGTCGTGATTGAGAACGTCGGCGGCGCCGGCGGCACGGTCGGCGCGGCGCGCGTGAAAAACGCCGCGCCCGATGGCTACACGTTGCTGCTACATCATATCGGCATGTCGACGGCACCTGCGCTGTACCGCAAGCTTGCGTACAACCCGCAAACGGATTTTGAGATGATCGGCCTCATCGTCGACGTGCCGATGACGATGATCGCACGCTCCGACTTTCCGGCTAAAGACTTCCGCGAGTTCGTGACCTACGTCAAGGCCAACAAGGACAAGCTGAACCTGGCCAACGCCGGACTCGGCGCCGCCTCGCATTTGTGCGGGCTGATGTTCCAGAGCGCAATCGAGGCTGACGTGACTACGGTGCCGTTCAAGGGCACAGCCGATGCGATGAATGCGCTGCTCGGCAAGCAAGTTGATTTCCTGTGCGATCAGACCACCAACACGACCGGCCAGATCAAGGCGGGCGCGGTCAAGGCGTACGCCGTGACTAGCGCGAAGCGCGTACCGACGCTGCCCGAGCTGCCGACGATGCAGGAAGGCGGGCTGAAGGGATTTGAAGTCGGAATTTGGCACGGCGTCTACGCACCCAAGGGCACGCCCAAGGCCGCGCTCGACAAACTGGTTGCCGCAATGCAGGAAGCTTCGAAAGATGCGGGCTTTCGCACGCGGATGTCGGAGCTTGGCGCGACCGTGTATCCGAACGACCAGATCACGCCTGCCGCATTGGCGTCTCATCTAAAAAGCGAAATCGAAAAGTGGGGACCGGTCATCAAGAAAGCCGGTGCTTACGCCGATTAATAAGGCGTAGGTGATCATCGGGTTGTGGTCTGCTTGAGTACGGGAATCAAGGGCGAGCATCGATTCGATGTTCGACGGGGCAAAGCGGAGGGTAAGTTGCGAGCAATCGTCGCAGTATTGATCGGGGCCTGCATGCTCGCCGCGTCGGCGGGCCCGCAGGAAGCGAGCGCCGCCGTTGCGCGGCCGCAGAGCCAGGTGCAGGCGACCATCGCCAAGGCCAAAGCGACCACGCGCGTGCGTGGCACGATTCCCGCAGGACGCGCGCCGATCAAATCGTCGCGCAAGAAATCTCTGATCGCCCGCTTTGTTTTGCCTTCTGCCGGCCATCTGGCGGGCCTGCATCGCGGTGACGATGCGCTCGACCTGAAATCCTCGGTGGTACTCGTGGTCGATCAGGACACCAACGAAGTGCTGTTTGCAAAGAACAAAGACGCCGTGTTGCCGATCGCGTCGATTACCAAATTGATGACTGCCCTGGTGACTGTCGATGCCAACCTGCCGATGGGCGAGGAATTGCAGGTGACGCAGGATGAACTGGTGCGCGCGCGCATCCGCTCGAATTTGCGACCGGGCCTGGAGATGACGCGCGGTACCGCGCTGCACCTGGCTCTGATGTCGTCGGAGAATCGCGCGGCACAGTTGCTCGGCCGCACCTACCCGGGCGGCGTGGCGCGCTTTGTCGAGGCGATGAACGCCAAGGCACGCCTGCTCGGCATGGACGATTCGCATTTCGCCGACCCTACGGGCCTGTCTTCCGACAATCGCTCGAGCGCGAGCGATCTGGTGCGCCTGGTCAAGGCCGCATACGAGCACGACATCATTCGCGCGTATTCGGTAAGCGGCGAGCTTGACCTGCCGGTCGGCAACCGCACGGTCAGTTACCGCAACACAAATCGGCTGACCGACAATCCCGAGTGGGAAATCGGTCTGCAGAAAACCGGCTACATCTCGGCGGCGGGCCGCTGCCTGGTGATGCAGGCCGTGATCGAGGGCAAGCGCGTGGTGATGGTGTTTCTCGATTCGGTCGGAAAATATTCGCGCCTGGGCGACGCGCAACGAATTCGCTCGTTCCTCGAGTCGGCCGGACTTTCCAAGCCGTTGGCGCCCGCGGCTCCGGCTGACACCGCGCGCCGCGCGATGTAGTTCGCAGTAGTTTCCGCGCGCTGTTCAGCGCGCGCCATCGTCCGCGGCATTGGTTGGCGCGAAACCCAGTCCTGCCGAAATCTTCCCTGCCGTTTGCAGCAGGTCTGCAATCCAGTCATCCTGCATTCGCTCGGCGGGAGCGGATACCGACAGGCCCGCCACCAGCCGCCCCGAATCGTCACGTATGCCGGCAGCAATGCAGCGCACGCCAACCTCGAGTTCTTCGTTGTCGCGCGCGTAACCGCGCGTGCGCACCATCGATAGATCGCGCTCGAGCTTGCCGATGTCCGTGAGGCTGTTGCGCGTGTGCCCGGCCAGGCCGGTGCGCGTTGCGTAAGCGCGAATCAGGCGCGGATCGTCGAGCGCCAGAAATAACTTTCCGCTCGAGGTCAGGTGCAACGGCGCACGCCCGCCGATCGCGCGCACGACCTGCATGCCCGAGCGCTCGCTGTAGGAACGATCGACGTACACGATCTCGTCGCCCTGCCGCACCGAGAGGTTGACCGTTTGCCCGGTGCGCTTGTGCAATTCGCGCATCGGCTCGAGCGCGGCTTCGCGCACCGACAGGCGCGCCTTGACCAGATTACCGAGCTCGAGCAAGCGCATGCCGAGCCGGTACGCGCCGGGAGTCTCGGCGCGATCGACGTAACGCCCGACCACCAGGTCATTTAAGATTCGATGCGCGGTGGAGGGGTGCAGTCCGGTCGCGCGCGATAGCTCTTTCAGACTGACCGGGTCCGAATGCGCTGACAGCGCGTCGAGCAGAGCCATCATGCGCTCGATGACTTGAATCGCAGTTTGTTCGCGGACGGCGCGCGGTGGTGTGGAGTTTCCGGGCGAGTCCGGGAATGAAGCTGCGGTCGTTGTGCGGCGCGGCATAAGCACGTTTATATCACGATACGAAAAGTGAAAATTGGCCTCTTCGTCACCTGCCTGATCGATGCGATGCGACCCGAGATCGGGTTCGCTGCGATAAAACTGCTCGAGGAAGCCGGATGCGAAGTTGCAGTTCCGTCCACACAAACGTGTTGCGGCCAGCCCGCCTACAACTCGGGCGACGCCGCAAGCGCGCGCGCGCTGGCAGCCAAGACGCTGAACGAGTTCGAATCGTTCGACTTTGTCGTCGTGCCGAGCGGTTCGTGTGCGGGGCAAATCAAAGTTCACTTTCCGCAGTTGTTCGAGAACGATCCGCCGCTGCGCGCGCGTGCCGAGCGGTTGGCCGCGAAGACCTACGAGCTGACCGATTTTTTGGTCAATGTGGCGCCGCGCCGCTCCCCGCACGCCGCTGCGTGCGGTCGCATCACGTATCACGATTCGTGCAGCGGGTTGCGCGAGATGGGAATCAAGACCCAGCCGCGCGAGCTGCTGGCGCAAGCCGGAGCCGAGTTGATTGAGATGAAGGACTGCGAACAATGCTGCGGCTTCGGCGGCACCTTTGCGGTCAAGTACGGCGACATCTCGGGCGCCATCGTCGACGAGAAGTGCCACCACGTTCAGGCAACGGGCGCCGATGCAGTGGTGCTCGGCGATCTGGGTTGCATGCTGAACATTGAAGGCAGGCTGCGGCGCCTCGGCGTCAAGACACGCGTACTGCACGTGGCGCAGATTTTGGCGGGGAGCGTGTAGTGCAAGTGCAAAGCATGCACTTCAAGCAGCGCAGCGGGCAGAAGCTGGCGGACGTACGGCTGCAAAAAAATCTGAAGAAGCTGGCCGATAAATTTGTCACGGCGCGCTCCGCCGCGATCGCGGAGCTCGATGACTTCGAAGCGACGCGGGACGCTGCGGTCGAGCGTCGCAACCGCGTGCTGGCGACCCTTGACGTCTGGCTGCAGACGTTCGAGCGCAATGCGACTGCGCGCGGTGCCGCGGTGCTGTATGCGCAAACGCATGAGGAGGCCACGCGCCTGATCGTCGAAATCGCGACTCTGCACGGCGTGCGCAAGGTGACCAAGTCGAAGTCGATGGTGTCCGAAGAGATCGGGCTGAATCACGCGTTCGAGGCCACCGGCATTACCCCGGTCGAGACCGACCTGGGCGAATATATCCTGCAGATCAACGACAACGAAGCGCCGTCGCACATCATTGCGCCGGTGATTCACAAGGATAAGGAAGAAATCTCGGACCTTTTTGCGCGCGCCCACGCACTGCCGCGCAAGACCGAGATCACGCAGCTAACGCGCGAAGCGCGCGAAGTGCTGCGCAGCCACTTTCTATCGGCCGACATGGGCGTCACCGGCGCCAACTTCCTGATCGCCGAAACCGGGTCGGCGGCCGTCGTCACCAACGAAGGCAACGAAGGCATGTGCACGATCATGCCCCCGAAGGTTCACGTGGTGTTGACCGGGATCGAGAAGTTGCTGCCGACCCTGGAAGATCTCGCGACGCTGATGCGATTGCTGCCGCGCTCGGCCACCGGGCAGCAGATCTCGAACTACCTTTCGCTTCTGACGGGCCCGCGTCGCGCCGGCGAGGTCGACGGCCCCGAGCACATGTATTACGTGCTGCTCGACGCCGGCCGCAGCGCGTTGATCGGCGGCGAGTTCCAGGAGATGCTGCGCTGTATCCGTTGCGGCGCCTGCATGAATCACTGCCCGGTGTATCAGAAGGTCGGTGGTCACGCGTACGGATGGGTGTACCCGGGCCCGATGGGCTCGGTGCTGACACCGAACTATGTCGGCATCGAGAATGCCCTCGATCTGCCTCAAGCGGCGACGTTTTGCAATCAGTGCAGCGTCGTGTGCCCGGTCAAGATTCCATTGCCCGATCTCATGCGCAAGCTGCGTGAGCAGCAGTGGCAGCGTGGACTGCGTCCATGGTCCGAACGGTTGGGCATGACGGCGTGGGCGTTTGTGGCGAAACGCCCTGCGCTCTACGCGCTGGCCACCCAAGCTGCGGTGCGTGTGCTTGGCTGGATGGGCGGCGGTGATCGGCGCATCCGCTCGTTGCGGATCGGCGGAGGGTGGACCATCGGTCGCGATTTTCCCGCGCCCAGTGGCAGGACGTTTCGTGAGCTGTATGCCGCGCGCGGTGTGCGCCGTCAGCAAGCGACCCGCGAGTAGCGTGCACCCGAGCGGTCGCCGCCGGATCGATACAGCGCTACCGCATCGACACGCCAGAGGATCGGCGGCGTGATCGCCTCGGCGTCGAAATGCGTGACTCCGCGCAGCAGCGTTACGTGCGGTGCCAGCGGGCGGCGATCGAAATCGATGGCCATTTGATCGAGCAGCCGGCGCGTGTGGTCGCCGAGTTCGAGCAGCGGCGCGCCGGTTTCATCGCCGGCGCCTGCCCACACCACGCCGGCTCGCGCGAAAAGCCCCAGGCGGTCGAGCTGCCAGTCGAACGCAGCCAATTGAATTCTCGCGGCCGCGCGTGCCACCGCGCGAGCGTCGTCGTCGGCGAGCTCGCCGATGAATGCCAGCGTCAGATGCAGATCCTCGAACCGCGTCGCGCGCCGATGCACGACGTGCTGCCGAACACTGTCCGACAGCGCAGTCAATGCTAGGCGCGTCGGTGCGTCGGGCCAGGCGGCGATGAAACAGCGCATCGGGTGCCGCGAATTGCTTCGACACATTCGGCTATCAGGTGCGGGCCTGCATAAATGAAGCCGGTGTAGAGCTGCACCAGCGACGCGCCGGCCTCGATTTTTTCTGCCGCGTCGGCGCCGCTCATGATGCCACCCACGCCGATGATCGGCAGCACGCCTTGCAAGTGGCGCGCAAGCAAATGCACAATTTGAGTTGCGCGCTCGGTCAACGGTCTGCCCGATAGACCGCCCGTTTCGTTAGCGTGCTTATGACCCTTCACCATTTCGCGTGCGACCGTGGTGTTGGTCGCGATGACGGCGTCGATACCGTGCTCGACCAACGAATCGGCAATTTCCGGTATCGATTCGTCGGCCAGATCAGGCGCGATCTTGACTGCCAGCGGCACACGCTTGCGGTGCCGGTCTTCCAGGCGCTTGCGTTCTTCGGTCAGTCCTGCCAGCAGCGCGGCGAGTTGTCGTGCGCTTTGCAGCGAGCGCAACTCTTTGGTGTTCGGCGATGAAACATTGACCGCCACGTAGTCTGCGTCGTCGTACACGTTGCGCAGGCACGTCCGGTAGTCCTCCAGTGCCCGCTCGATCGGCGTGTCGGCGTTTTTTCCGATATTCAGTCCCAAAATTCCGCCGCCCTCGCGAAACGCGCGCTGTCGACGCACGTTGCCGATGAACTGATCGACCCCTTCGTTGTTAAAGCCCATTCGATTGATCAGCGCGTGTGAATCGATCAGGCGAAAAATGCGCGGCTTTGCGTTGCCCGTTTGTGGACGCGGCGTTACAGTGCCGGCTTCGATAAAGCCAAAGCCCAGATTGCCCAGCGCGTCGATGTGCGCCGCTGTCTTGTCTAACCCCGCGGCCAGGCCGACAGGATTGGGGAAGTTCAATCCCATCACGCTGACGGGCAGGGGAGCAACGCGCTTCGCTACCCACCGTGCGACGCCGAGCGCGTGCGCTCTCTGCACGGTGGCAAGGGTCAGGTCGTGCGCAACCTCGGGGTCGAGCGAGAACAAGAGCGCGCGTGCAAATGGGTAAAGCACGCGCGGTTTCAAGCGCCGGGGCCGTCGCTCTGCCGCTCCCAGCGGCCGCCTTTGAGCATCTCAACCGGGCGAAACGTTGCCTTGTATGCCATCTTGGGACTGTCGGCAATCCAATAACCGAGATACAGATACGGCAACGACAACGCTTTGGCCTGCTCGATCTGCCAAAGGATGTTGTACGTGCCGTAACTGGTCGCCAACTCGTCCGGGTCGAAGAACGTGTAGACCGAGGAGAGTCCGTCGTTCAACACATCGATGATCGAGATCATGCGCAACGTTCCGACGCCATCGACACCGGGCGGCGCCGGATCGCGAAACTCGACCAGCCGCGTGTTGACCTTGCTTTGCAAAAGAAACTGCGAGTACTGCTCGCGGCTGTCGTTGTCCATGCCGCCGCCCGAATGACGAGTCGACTGGTAGCGCAGATATAAATCGTAATGTTCGTGATCGAACGCCAGCGATGCAACGCGCGACGTCAACGCCCGATGGCGTAACCCGGCGCGCCGCTGATTGCGGTTGGCTTCGAACTCCGCCACCGGCACGCGCACCGGGACGCACGCGCGGCAACCGTCGCAATACGGCCGGTAGGTGAATATTCCGCTGCGGCGAAAGCCCATTTTGACGAGCTCGCTGTAGACATCGGCGTTGATCAAATGCGCCGGTGTGGCAACCTGCGACCGCGCTTGCCGGTGCTCCAGGTAACTGCACGGATACGGCGCGGTTGCGTAAAACTGCAACGCCGAGAAGGGCAGTTCCTTAAGATTGGCCACGGTGTCGGTAGGGATCGAAGTTGCGTCTTATCGCTTATCAGCGCAGATCGGTCAACAGCGCATTAAGTGGACGCCCCGTGTAAGCCGCCCAGTCCACAGGCGCAGCTCGCACCGCCGTTTGCAAATGCGCAACAAATTCCCGACGCGTTATCTCGCGCGCTCCGAGCGACGCAAGGTGTCGCGTGTTCTGCTGGCAGTCTATCATCGGCACGTGCTCGCTTCGCAGCAGTTGCACGAGCGCAGCCAGCGCGATCTTCGACGTGTCTGCCGCGTGCGAGAACATCGATTCGCCGTAGAACATGCGGCCGAGTGCGACTCCATAGAGCCCTCCGATCAGCTCACCGTCGACCCAGGTTTCGATCGAGTGTGCGAAGCCGCGGCGATGCAATTCGGTGTAGGCCTTGGCTACGCTGGCGGTAATCCAGGTGCCGGCATCCGCGTCGCGCGGCTGGGCGCATGCGGTGACTACGGCTTCAAACGCCGCGTCGAGCCGGAGCTCGATCGAAGCGTCGAAAGCTTTTCTGCGCAGAGTCCGGGCAAAGCTGCGCGAAATTTTCAATTCATCGGTAAACAACACCATGCGCGGATCGGGTGACCACCAGAGCACCGGCTCGTCGCCTGAGTACCAGGGAAAGATTCCCTGCGGATATGCCGTCAGCAAACGGTCGGCGGTTAATTCGGCGCTCGCGGCGAGCAGCCCATTGGGCGTGCCCAGTGCAGAGGAAACCGGCGGAAACGGCTGATCCGGCGCCAGCCAGGGGATCATGCGCGCGCGGTGCGAACCGGCAGCGAGTCTGCGGTGATCGGGCGCGTGCTGATCGCGCGCAAGTGGGTGCCGAACTGACCGCGGGCGCGATCGGCAAAATAAAGCTGCAGTGTCGTCGAGACGGTGCGGAACGCGAGCTCGTCCCATGGCACCTCGCGCTCGTAAAACAGCCGCGCCTCGAGACTTTCGGTTCCGATGGCAAATTCGGTGTCGTGCAAGTCGGCGCGAAAGAAAATATGAACCTGCTGCACGTGCGGAACGTCGATCATCGAGTACAGCGGGCCCAGAGTCACGCGCGCGCCGGCCTCTTCAAGCGTTTCGCGTATCGCCCCATCGCCGGTCGTTTCGCCCACTTCCATGAAGCCGGCGGGAAGCGTCCATTTGCCCAGACGGGGCTCGATCGCGCGTTTGCACAACAGCACTTGGTCGCCCCAAACTGGAATGGTGCCCACCACGGGCCGCGGATTGACGTAATGCACCGCACCGCAGTGATCGCAGCACTCGCGCGGACGAGTGTCGCCGGGCGGAATTCGCACGGAGGTCGTGTGGCCGCAAGTCGGGCAGTACATCAGGCAATAAAAAAGGGCGGGCACATGCCCGCCCTTGATACCTTACACGCTCTTAGCGAGCCGTACCACGGCGGAACAAATTGACGATCGCCAGCAGAATGACCGCGCCGAGCAGCGAAACGACCAGTGCGCCTATGCTCAATGACCCTTGATTAATGGTCGGCACACCCACTAGCGGAGAGATCAGCCAGCCACCGAGCATCGCGCCGACGATGCCGACGATGATGTTCAGGAAGATTCCTTGCTGCCCATCGGTCTTCATTATTATGCTGGCGACCCAACCGATCAGTCCTCCGACGACCAACCAAATGATGAAATTCATGTTTCGCTCTCCCGGTTAAAGTGGTGTGAAGCGACGGAAAGTTTGCCACACCTGCGCATCCTTGCCCGCCAATCTGACAGACGGCAAGCGCCCGCACCGACCAACACACGCAATTATCATTCCAGAGTATGGCGTTCTCGCAACTATGGCTTTCTTCGTTTGGACTGGTCGGGGTCGCCTTCGCAGTACTGGGTGCGCTTCTGATTCTCTCTGGCGTTGCAGCACTGATTCGGTTACGGCCCTTTCGATTCGTCTGGCGAACGCTGTTCGGCCTTTTGCTGCTGGCCCTGGGTATGGCAGCAGGATTGATCGCGGTCGGTACGCACGGTTACACGGCGCTGACGCGCGAAGATGTGGCAGCGACGCTGCTCGTGCAACCAACCGGGCCGCAGCGGTTCAATGCGACCGTGCGTTTTCCGGATTTGCGCGAGGTGAAGTTCGAACTCGCTGGCGATGAGGTCTATGTCGATGCACAGATACTTAAGTGGAAGCCGATTGCAAACGTGCTCGGATTGCACACGGCCTACGAGCTCGACCGCATCGCCGGGCGCTATCGCTCTGTCGAGCACGAGCGTGCCGCGGCGCGTACGGTGTTCCCGCTGAGCCGCGACAAGCCGATCGATCTGTTCGATCTGCGAAAGCGCTTTTCTTTTCTGGCGCCGTTGCTGGACGCCGAATACGGTTCCGCAAGTTACGTCGCGGTTACACGGCCGGCGGAGATCGAGCTGCGCGTTTCAACCACAGGTTTGCTGATGCGAGAGGTCAAGCCTGCCAATCAGTAGTGCCCCAGGCGGCGCACTCCGTTCCGGCGCGCGATGCGCGACGCAAACGTGACCTCATGTCTGGTCGTCGTTGCGAAGCAGCCCGAGCGCGGCAAGGTCAAAACGCGGATTGCGTTAGCGGTCGGTGACGATCGGGCTGTCGAGATGTACCGGTGTGCCCTGTTCGACACACTTGCACTGGCAATGTCGATTACCGATGTTGCGCACTTCGTGACCTACGCGCCGGCCACCGACGATGCGCGTGACTACTTCGAGCAGGTTGCGCCGGCGTTCGAGTTGATTCCTCAACAGGGTGCCACGCTGGGCGAGCGTTTAGGCGGAGTGTTTGCGCATCTGTTGCAGCGTTACAGCCCGGTGGTGTCGATCGGCAGCGATAGCCCCGACCTGCCGGCCGCGTTCCTCACGCAGGCGGTCGAGATTTTGCGCGGAAAGGCCGACGTGGTGCTGGGTCCCGCCGATGACGGCGGCTATTACCTGCTCGGCATGCAAACAATGCAGCCGACGCTCTTTGAGAGTATTCACTGGAGCACCGAGGTCGTTGCGGAACAAACCCGTCAACGTGCAGCCGACGCTCGGTTGCAGTTGGTGGAACTGCCGCCGTGGCACGACCTTGATACTGTTGACGACTTGCAAGCGCTGGTTGCGCCCGGCGCGCCACTGTTGCGAGCGTTCATCGCAGAATGCACACGAAAGGTCGGATGCAATGAAGACACGAGCAGCAGTCGCATGGAAAGCCGGTGAGCCCCTGAGCATCGAGACGGTCGACCTCGGTCCGCCGCGCGCTGGCGAAGTGCTGGTCGAGGTCAAGGCGACCGGCATCTGCCACACCGATTACTACACTTTGTCCGGCGCGGACTCCGAGGGAATTTTCCCTTCGATACTGGGCCACGAAGGCGCCGGGATCGTGCTCGAAGTTGGCGAGGGTGTGACGACGTTGAAACCCGGCGACCACGTCATCCCGCTGTACACGCCCGAATGCCGGCAATGCAAGTTCTGCTTGTCGCGCAAGACCAATTTGTGCCAGGCGATCCGTTCGACGCAGGGGAGAGGCTTGATGCCCGACGGCACGTCGCGCTTTTCAATCGGCGGCAAACCAATCATGCATTACATGGGAACGTCGACGTTTGCCAATCACATCGTGGTGCCGGCGATTGCATTGGCGAAGATTCGCGAGGACGCGCCGTTCGACAAGGTGTGTTACATCGGCTGCGGCGTCACCACCGGCGTCGGTGCCGTAATCTTTACCGCGAAAGTCGAGGCGGGCGCCAACCTCGTGGTGTTCGGGCTGGGCGGGATCGGCCTAAACGTGATCCAGGGCGCCAAAATGGTCGGCGCCGATCGCATCATCGGCATCGATGTAAATCCCGCGCGAGAAGCCCTCGGCCGCAAGTTCGGCATGACTGACTTCATCAACCCGAAAAACGTCGACAACGTGGTCGATGCGATCGTGCAGTTAACCGATGGCGGTGCCGATTACAGCTTCGAATGCATCGGCAATGTGACGACGATGCGCCAGGCGCTGGAATGCTGTCACAAGGGGTGGGGCCAGAGCGTGATCATCGGCGTGGCCGCGGCGGGCCAGGAGATCGCTACGCGGCCTTTTCAACTGGTAACGGGGCGCGTGTGGAAGGGGAGCGCGTTCGGTGGGGCGCGCGGGCGCACCGACGTGCCGCGCATCGTGGACTGGTACATGGAAGGCAAACTCAACATCGACGACCTGATCACGCATCATTTGCCGCTCGAGCGCATCAACGAAGGCTTCAGTTTGATGAAGCGCGGTGAATCGATTCGCAGCGTGGTCGAATTTTGACGATCCCGGGGCTCGAGGTTTTGAGCGAGCACGGTTGCTTCGGCGGACGGCAGTTTTTTTATCGGCACGATTCGCGCGAGATCGGGCTCCCGATGCGGTTTGCGTTGTTCACGCCGCCGCGTGCTTCAAGTGTATCGGTACCGATGCTGATGTTTCTCGCGGGCCTGACTTGCACCGAAGAAACGTTCACGGTCAAAGGCGGAGCCCAGCGCGTCGCGGCCGATCTTGGTATCGCGCTACTGATGCCGGACACCAGCCCGCGCGGCGCCGGGGTGGCGGGCGAAGCCGACGACTGGGATTTCGGCGTCGGCGCGGGTTTTTATATTGATGCGACGCGCGCGCCTTGGTCAACCCACTGGCGCATGGAAAGTTACCTGATGCGCGAGCTGTTGCCGCTGGTGATCGACGCGTTCGGGGTCGATGCATCGCGCCTTGGCATTTTCGGCCACTCGATGGGGGGCCACGGTGCGTTGACACTCGCGCTCAAACACCCCGGCAGATTTGCATCTGTATCGGCCTTCGCGCCGGTCGCTGCGCCGACGCGTGCACCGTGGGGACGCAAGGCGTTTGCGCGCTATCTGGGAGACGACGAACGCGGGTGGCTTGATCACGACGCGAGTGAGCTGATGGCGCGCCAGAATGCGCCGCCTTACGCCCGAGGCATCTTGATCGATCAGGGTGGCGCGGACAAATTTCTGACCGAACAGCTGGACCCCGAGGCCTTTGACGCGGCGTGCCGCGAGGTCGGCCAACCATTAACACTGCGGGTTCACGAGGGCTACGATCACGGTTACCACTTCATTTCAACGGTCGTCGAAGACCATCTGCGTTTTCATCACGCCCAATGGCAATCCTCGTGACTGCTCAACGCCGGTCGCGAAAGTAGTCGGCGGCGATCTTCAAGTCGTCGACAAACTTTGCGTATTCGGCTTCGCGCGTTTCCGGAGGCACGCGCAGCAGGTACGACGGGTGCACGGTTACCAACACGCGAGTGTTTGGCGCCATCTCGCCCGACGGCTCGATCAGGGTGCCTCGATGCGCGAGGATCGGCAGCGCCCGCCCAAGTACGGCGCGCACCGCAGTGGCACCGAGCGCAACGATCAGCTCGGGTTGCACGGAGGCGACTTCGCTCTCATACCAACGGTGGCACGCGGCGATTTCAAGCTCGGCCGGTTTCTTGTGCAGGCGGCGCTTGCCGCGCAATTCGTATTTGAAATGCTTGACCGCGTTGGTCACATAGGTTGTGCGCCGATCGATGCCGGCTTCGGCCAACGCACGATCGAGCAACTGGCCGGCCGGGCCTACAAACGGTCGACCGGCCAGATCTTCCTGATCGCCGGGCTGCTCGCCCACCATCATCAAGCGCGCCGGAGCGGGCCTTCGCCGGGCACCGCTTGCGTGGCGTGCTCCCACAGCGGGCAGTGGCGACACTGATCGAGAAGCTTGCGCTGCGCTTCGCCGGCGCCCGAAATCGTCGTAAGCGCCGATGCGATCGGCGCCGCGCGCACTGCGCGGCTTCGGCGAGGCGCCGCCGCTTCGGCTGCGACCATGTGACCCGCGCGTGCCTTCGCGGCGGCAGCGAGTGGTTGAATCAACTGGGCTTCAGGCAGCTGCGACCAGAATTTTCTCGGCATATGTCCCTGCGTCACCTTCAAATTCACCCTGGCCGAATTGAAAACCGAAGCGTAGTAAGTGCGCCATAGGTTTTCGAGCGCATCGTCGGTCGGCGCTTCCGTGCGCGGCACGCCGTCGCCCAGCGCGAGGTGTTC
>Ga0136614_10001239_pt1 | contig 14802 bp, 13 predicted proteins | sample AntDrymUQ2792106_2_FD_106643 | JGI IMG/M metagenome (GOLD analysis project Ga0136614, IMG submission 106643) | Polar desert sand microbial communities from Dry Valleys, Antarctica - metaG UQ279 (21.06) | ecosystem: Environmental > Terrestrial > Soil > Desert | place: Antarctica: Dry Valley... | reverse complement strand
TCAACATCAAGAGCGGCTTGGTTGAAATATCTATTGCTCACGACTCGCCTGCTATCGGTCGGCGTATCGTCGAGCTTCGACTGCCCAGAGAGGCTTTGATCGTCTTGATTGGCAGAGGTGATGAACTCATAGTGCCGAACGGCGGGACGGTGATCGAAACGGGAGATACTCTCTTGGTTCTGGCGGATAAGGAGACCCGGGCTGAGGTGCGTGCTATCGTCGGGTCGCCGCATCAAACCGAACCCGGTACAATCGAAACCTCAGAATCGCAAGAATTGGCTGTTCAATCCAACCCGGAAGGGCAACGTCAGCAAAAGTGATGCGCCCGACATTGTAGAGAGCCAAATCATTCCGGCAGGTTATGATGAATACCGAAGTCCTTAAAATTCGAGTGCGTCGAGAAACGGCGCAGCGTACCCTTGCGGCTGTTCCGATTCCGACATCGCGCCTGTTCCTTTACTCGCTGCTCCTTCGTCGCTCTGTGCTGGCTCAATTGTTTGCGCCACAGTTTCACGGCTGGCGACGCAGTAGGGAGTTTTGCGGTGGTTGAGCTTCACGGCTTCCAAGTTATCGAAGATGTATCGTGCAGTCCGATACGGCACAGGGCGCGGCGTCTTTGGCTGTGCGACGAGTTTCGTGCCACGCCGTCCGTTATAGCCCGTCACACAAAAGCCGTCTTCTTCCTCCGTCAAATGAATCTCATAGACTTTATCGCTCGCGCCCTCGCGGTAGTAGAGACAGACTTTTTCGATGAGAGCCATAAATCACTCTCGCCTTCCGGTGTAACGATGAAATAAAGTCGTGAACTGTGAAGAGGAGCGCACGCTCAGTGGGCGAAAACCTGCCGAATATACTTGAGTGATGCATCACTGAGTGGTCTTTGAGGCGACTGGCAGTTACCGACTTTATTACCGAGTTCCCAACTTTATTCCCTCGCTACAATCCGGTAATCAGGCTTTCGCCGGTGCATAAATGATTCGTTGATTACGCGAGCCGCGCCACTCGCCTGCGCCTTGCGCTTCGGCGGCGATGAACCGTCCGTCAATCAGAATGTCGGCGAGCGCAAGCGATTCATGTACGCCCGCCTCATCTCGCGCGCGCAGTTCTTCAAGTGTGTAACCGCTATAAAGCGTGACATGCTGCCCGCGCTTTTTGAGTTCGCACAGCAATGCGGCTAACCCTTCCGGCTGCAAGAAAGGTTCGCCGCCCAAGATCGTCACACCGTCGCGCGGCTCGCTCACCGGATCAAGCAACAACTCGACGACCTCGCTAATGTCTAACAAGACGCCGCTCTCAATCTCGAATGCCTCAAACGCATGACAACCTTGACAGCGCAAATTACATCCGGCGAATTGCACAACCGAGCGTCTGCCGGGACCTTCCACCACCGAGTTGTGATAAATGCGATAGACACGCAAGAGCGGTTCATCCGATTGCGCTTTCTGTCGTGACAGGATGATGGGCGGAACATTGATGGGACGCGCGCAGTTGACATGTGCCGGTGCGGGCAATAAGTCAGACGCCAGTTGCACGAACTCTTTGTCGCTGATGCCTTCGACGGTGAGCGAGCCTGTTGCCTTATCAATAATCCATGTCGTCTCTTTCATCTCGGCTTCTCTTTCGTTGCTGACAATTCAATAACGGATTTTGAGTTTGACAATTGAGCCTTGCGTCTCTCTTCGCAGCGTGCCGCGCAGTCGTTGCTGCATCTCTTTAACGACACGCTCGTTGTATGAGGCGCGCAGACGGGCGACAAACTTTCCATCATGCAGTGTGCGCTGGTCGTACTCGCTGATGAGCGGCGTGTAGCCTTGCGCTGTGCGCGCGAACCCGAGATCGTTCGACGCCGCGCCAATGTGCCTGCGGCGCACGACGATCTCGGCGCGCTCCACTCGCTCATCGCCTTGATAGCCGTAGAGGGACAAACCTTCGCCCTGCTCAACATGGCAGTAACCGAGATCGGCGAGGGCAGCAAGCAGTAACGCTTTGTTGGTAAAAACGACATCGGTGAAAGTCAGATATTTGCTCATGACTTCATTAGCCTTTCTCAATCCGGCGTTGCCGAACGTTTCGGTGCGCGCTATCTATGACCGCCATCTAGCTCGCCGCTTATTTCTTCTTCGGTTGAACCAACTTTTGCGTCTGCGGGCGCACATAAAATTCCGGCGTGTTCTCTTCACGCGCGGGCGCGCCGAGTAATTCTTTGGCGAGCTTGGCGACATCGGCGCACGACGCGCCTTGTATGCCTTCGATGTGCATCTGCATCTCGCCTGTTTCGGTGTTAATCGAGAACTCAACTTCCGGCATGACTGATTCCCTGCCTTTCTTTCATCTCAAAGAAATACTTTCCTACATCTCCAATGCGCGTTCGGCTGCTGTCGCTTCCGTAATCGGTGCGAGTCCGCAGCCGCCGGCGTCAATCGCCATGTGGTCTTTCGCCCAGCTTCGCAAGGATTCAATCTGCTCGCGTTTGACTACTGATGTCGGCTGAATCCCTTTGGCGCGCGTGATGATGTCGGCGGTTGTTACTTCACGCTCACCATTCATGAAGGCGTGCAATAGTCCCGCTTTGACCGCCGCTTCTATTTCAGCGCCGGAGAACCCGACGGTCGCTTCCGATAGCTCATCGAGGTCGAATTGTTCGGGAGCACGCCCGCGCTTGCGAAGATGAACGGCGCAGATTTCGCGGCGATCTTCTGCGGTCGGCAAGTCAACGAAGACGAGATGTGAGAAGCGTCCCTGCCGGATTTGTTCAGGCGCAAGTTGCCGCACGTCATTCGCCGTGCCGATGACGAACACATCGGATTGTTCCTGCATCCAGTTCAGAAGGTAAGCAATGGTGCGGGCAGTTTCGCCGCCATCAGTCTTGGAAGATGACTCAAGACCACCGACCGCCTTTTCAAATTCACTGATGCCGAGAATTCCTTTGAGCGTCGTGGCGATGGAGAGGGCACGTTTGATCGTCATCGCGGAACTGCCGATGACACCCCCGCCCTCGCCCATTACCGAGCCAAAATCGAGGTCGAGAAGCGATTTGCCCAAGAGCGACGAGGCGATCTTCTTCGTCAGGTCTTTGCCCGTGCCCGGCAGACCGACCAACAATAAGCCTTTCATCGGCTCGACGCCGTAAGCGCGTGCAGCGGGCGTGAACGTGACCGCCGCTTCTTGCAGGATGCGCCGCAGATTGTGATAGCCGCCGAGATTGCTGGCGGGTTCGGGATGCGTGTAGGTGAGCGCGCCCGTTCCCTTAATCACCGACTTCTTTTCGTCGAGAATAACCGGCAATGCCTCCGGCTTGAGTCCCGCGCCGGCGATGATTGATTTCGCCAGCACGTTCTCGATGTCGGTCTCGGTCAAGCCCAGCAACGCTTGCACAAGCTGTTCGCGCAAGTGACTATCCACTTCGACGTGGATGCCGCCGCCTTCGAGCTTCTGCATCTGCACGTCGAGCATCACCGTGACTTCATGCTCGTCCGGCAACGGCAGTTCGATCTGCTTAATTTCCTTCTCCAGCGCCGGGATGTCGGGAAACTGCCGCTCGACGAAGATGACCGTGACGTGGCGCGTCTTGATCTCCCACGCGAGTTCGCGCAGGCGACGCACAAGCTGCGGGTCTTCCTGTCCGTAGGGTGCAAGGTACGGGCTGTAGTCACACAGCACGAATAATCCCTTCGATTGTTTAGCGATGTATTCGAGAACGCTGATCGGGTCTTGTGTATCAGGGACAACAACTTCTTCCTTTCCTTTCACCTCTTTGCCGACTGTTTGTCGCAAACCCTGTGTGCGACTCCACAGGTAAAGCCCTTTGTCTTTATCCTTGTGCGTTTTGAGATTGGCGACCGCGTGCATTACGCGGCAAAAGCGATTCTCTTCGTGCGTGTTCGCGGCGATGAGCGGGTAACGTGCGCGTACCAGCACGTCCAAGTCTGTAACGAGTTTTTGCAGGGTGCTGTCAACCGCCATTGCTTCATCCTTTCAAACATTGATTACAGTTCAAGCGCGCTCATCCGGTTCGGCTGCGCCAACGCTTCCGCGTCCGCGTAGGTGAGTTCGATGATGTCGTCTAAGACTCGTCCCAAGTTACCGTCACTTGCCTGCCGCTTTTTCTTACCTGTCGATGCCAAGCGTTCGAGTTCTCCAATCAACTCGGCGAGCGATTCATCGGATGAAAAGTTCATCACGCGAAACCACTTCGCCATGTTGCGCGCCCGCTTCATCGTCGCACCGGGCAAGTAGCCGTGCTTCGTCCACGCCGCGAGGCAGCTTCGCGCCGACTCGAAGACTTGCGCGCGAAGCTGACGCGCGCCTTCTTCCAATGGACTCAATGTTTCTTGCAGCTTCTCGCGGGCGGCTTCCAGCTTGAGATTGCGGAGCTGCTTTTTCACGGCTTGTTCGCGCTCTATTTCTTCGCGCTCGAAGGCGAGTCGTTGACGCGCGCTTTCGCGTGCCGTCCAGAGTTCCTGCTGCACGAGTTCGACGCGCGTTTGTTCTTCGCGGCGCGCCAGATTTTCGGCGGCTTCTAAGCGTTCGAGTCGCTGCTTTTCTTCGAGCGCGATGCGTTGCTCGCGCAACATCTCGCTGCCCAAGAGAATCACGCCGACCTGAAAGCGCAATGTAAGTCGCTCGCGCAGGTCGCGTTCAGATGGCAAAGCATCAAGTACGCTCGTCGTCACACGCTCCCGAAAATCAGGCGCGACGACGATACCCGTCGCCAGAAGTCTGTTCGACGAATCAACCGCAAGGCGCGTGAACGTGTCCAAGACTTCTTCACGGATACGATCATAGTCCGCCAGCACAGCGTCTTTGGCTTCTTCGAGATTGATGACCGCCGAGTTGAACGCGGCTTCAAACTCCGCAAACGCGCGCCACGGAATCCACCTGAACGATGGCGTTTCAAAGACCGTTTCAGTCAAACGAAAGCGATAACTGTATTTGTGCAAGGCTTGATGCGCTTGCGCGGCGGGCAGCATGAGCGGGCGACGATAGCGTGAAGGCAGCACGCCGCAGCGCGGCTGGCGAAACGCGACATCGGAATCTTTTGGCAGCGTCACGCCGATCTGTTGCCAATCAATGCGGCGGTCGAGCATCCCGAAACCGGAAGCGTCCACGTTGACGAAAATCCCGTCTGCATCAAGAGCAGATAAGTCGAACGGCAAGCGTTCGATTTCTGTATCTTCGCGGCGCGTGCGCTCTGCCGCGCGCGTGGTGCGTTCGTTAGACGTATGCGCCAAAGTCAGATGTGAGCGTTTAGCCATGATTTTTGTCTCCACCCTTGAGACGAGAAAAGACGAAGACGGCGTTCTTCACCGTGTTGAAAAGAACGCCGTTCGGTTGCTGGCTTTAATTTCGGAAAGCTGCGTTTGAGTTGTATCAAGCTGCGTGGGGGGAAACCTCGTCGCTCTCACGCGCATCTTCCGCCGCAGTCTCTTTGTCCGAAGCGGCTTCGTTTGTCTGGTCGTGACCGACGCTTGTGACCTCATCCGGCAGATTGAGCGGCATGATGATCGAGTAGGAGTTGACTCCCGCTTCGCCCGTCGCGCGGACGTTGATCGCCCCTTTCGCTTCTTTGAACTCGAAGCTCACCGCGCCTGTGCCGATGACGCTCAAATAGTCCGTCAGGTACTCGCTGTTGATGCCGATAGCGACCGGCGGAAGTCCGTAAGGCACGTCAATCGTTTCTTCACCCGCGCCCGTCTCGGTTTCTTCCGCCGAGATCGTCAACTTGTTCTCGGTGAAGCGCAGCACGAGCGCGTGTGACTTCGCATCCGACAACACGGCGACGCGGCGCACAGATGCCAATAGTTCCGCGCACTCGAACGGTACTTTCTTGTCGTAGCCTTTCGGCAAAATCATCTCGTAGTTCGGGAACTGACCGGTAAGTGTGCGCGTGATGAGCGTTCGCGCGCCGATTTCAAAATAGATGTGATTCTCATCGCAACTGATACCGACCGCGCCTTCGTGAATGGCGGACAAGCGCACGAGCGCTAGCAGCGCATTCTGGGGAATGAGGCAATCGAGTTCCGTTGAGTTTCTGACGGTGCGATTGTCAACGAGCGCCAAGCGATGCCCGTCAGTCGTCACCATTCGCACGCCCTTCTGACGCATGATGAACTTCGCGCCCGCAAGCGTGAATTTCGACGCACCGCACGCGACGAGGACGCGGTTGTTCTCTTTGCGCTCGAAGGAGATGGGTTTATCGGCGGGCAACTCTGAAAAAATCTCATGCAGCTTCTTCGTCGAGAGCGCGATGCTTCCGGCTTTCTGAATCGAAGCCGTCGTTTCGCACGAGAGAGTTTGGTCAAGGTCGGTCGCGGTCAAGCGTAACCCGCTCTTGCCATTCGCTTCGAGGCGTGTCAAGGCGAGCGCCGGAATTGTCGCCTTCTTGTCCGCGACGGTCGCGCGCAAGAGGCTCAGTTCCTTGTGCATCAAAGTTTTATTTTCAAGCGTAAAGCGCATCTTTTCGTTTCCCTTCTGCGGCTAATTTACTTTCATGCCGCTCACACTGTTGCTTGCCGCTTCTTCTCATTCGCACCGGATAGAGTCGAGCGTGGCGGCATCTCGGCTCTGTTGCATCTGCTGCCTTGCAACTTGCGGCGGGATGGCACGTCTTCCGGTTGTGTCGAGCAATCGCCAGATGATGGTGTAGCTGTGCCGCGCCGGATGCGCCCAACAGCGTGCGATCTCTTGCAATCCGCGCAGGCTGCGCGCGTCGGCTTCTTCCGACGATTGGCGGCAATCGAACATCCCACAGCCGAACGGCGAAACCACGTGAATCCGGCATCGGCTTCGCTCATCTAAGAAGACGCACGAGCCGGACTCTTGACGGCGCGGTACGAGCGTCGAGATGCGAAGCACGCGCCCGTCACGGCTGGCGACAAGCGCGCCCGGCGAAGCGAGCAGATGATCGAAGGCAAACCCGACAAGACTTTTTTCACCGAGCGATTGGCTGATTCTTTCAAGATCGGCGGGAATGAGATAGCCCGGCAGATGCCGGCAATTATTGACGCAAACCGGACACGCGCATTCGGTTCTTGTGAAGCCAAACTCTGTCCGAGGTTTGCTGTCGGGTGTGGCAGCAATGGCGGCGTTGGAAGCGTTGATTATTTCGTTCATCACCGCTTTGCTCACCGCTTCGTTTTTATCTCAAAGGGATTACGCGGCGAGAGTCAAATAATTCGAGAGCGTGCCGCGTAACGCTCGCGGAGTTGGACTAGCCGAAAAGCAAAGAGACTTGACGCGAAGCATTTGCCAACCCGTCGCCGCGTCTTCCCTTCTTTGCGCCTTTTCTTGAGCCGGAGACGGCGGCTGCGGTCGTTGCGAGCGCAAAACCATCTTGCGCTTCGCAGTCGGTAAATACGTCTGTGCCAGTCGAAGTTGTTGCGTTGAGCGCGTCTGTTTCATTTGCCGCGCTCGGTGCGATACTCTCCTCGCGCGCCGGCGCAAGAAAGATGTCGTTCTCGTCGTCGGCTGTTGAGCCGTCCGCAAAAGGTAAGCCGAATAGATTGTTGACACCATCTGCGCTTTCATCAGAACACCCATCATCTTCTTCGCACCCCGATTCTTCGACGACGATGCTCCATTCTTCGAGTCCGGTGTAAGGATTCTGTTTCGCTATCGTCTCATCAACAGTGGAAGCGGCTTGTCCTTCTTGTTCATCGTCAGCCGTATCCGTTTCATCTGCTGATCCTCCATCGGTGAAAGTCGTGTTGGCTTCGACGGTGATGCCATCAGCCTGAAGTTGCGCGCCCATCGTTTCATACGCCCTTCGCAGACGGCGGTATTCGCGGGCGTGTTGCCACGGACGTTCGACTTCATCCGTGATACTCGTCAATCTTGCTTCGAGATTCCCGATCATCTCTGCGGTCAGCTCCGCCTTGTCTTCCAAGTGGCGCAGTTGCCAATCAATTGACTGTGTGATGCCGACGTTCGATTCACCGATTTGCGCGACGTAGAAAACACTTGTTGCGTCGTCTTACGTCGTCGTTTCAGGATAAAGATGCAGTTCAGTTTGAAAGCTGAACAGCGATGAGGCTTGCGCCAATCGGGCGTTGCCGGAAGCGTGAATGAAGAGTCGAAACCCGCGATAGCGTCCGATCTCCTCCGTCGTTTGACGATGCGTCGGAGTTCGCCGCAAGCGGTCAGCCGCGAGGTCAGCTAAGAAACGGATGTGCGCTCCGGCGCGTTCGCGTTTGTCGAAACGCAAGAGAGTTTTATCTTCCGCCGCGTCGCCGAGGTTTTGCCGCAGTTTGATTTCGTAGGTATCCTCGCTAGTTGGCTGCCTCGCTTCGATGGCATTGCGATGAGCGACGAGTTCCGCCTGCTTCGTCTGAATCTCGACCGGCAATTCTTCCAACTCATCACGCATCCGTGCGCGATTGTTATAGTAGGCTGCGCGCAGGCGGTCTAATTTGACGAGTTTGACTTCAAGCTCAATGCGTTGCTGCACGAGCGGATTGCCCGAAGCGATGGCTTTGATTTGCGCGACTGACAAGACCATGTCGCCGACATCTTCCGCCGTTCGCACCGTCACTTCGCCCGCCATAATCTGCGAGATGAAGCGCGCTTTCGACTCCAGCGTTTGCAGCATGTAGCCATCAAAGGATTTGGTCGTGACGTAGTTGAAGATGAAGACTTCCTTGTAGAGATTGCCTTGCCGCAGGATTCGCCCTTCGCGTTGTTCGAGTTCGGCGGGCTTCCAAGGTTGATCGAGGTGATGCAAAGCAATCAAACGCTTTTGCACGTTGACGCCCGTTCCCATCTTGCCCGTCGAGCCGATGAGGACGCGCACTCGCCCAGTGTTAACGGCTTTGTAAAGTTCGGCTTTCTGCGCCGGAGTATCGGCATCATGCGCGAACGCAATCTCATTTAACGGAATCCCGAAACGTTCGTTGAGCTTGCGTTTGATTTCGTGATAGACGCCGTTCTTGAGCGAGACTTCTTCGGCGGTTTCGACTTCAATTGTTTGCTCATCATCGTCGCTGTTTTCACTGCTCACAGGCGATGCTTCGTCAAACGCTGGCAGTTCAAGTGCGCGCTCTGCCGTATTAAGCGGCGCAAATGTTTCCGCGACAGCTTCGTTTATCATCTCGGGCGTAACGATTTCCGGCACGATGACGGCTTCCATGCTCATAGCGATTGCTCTCTTTGGGCTTAGACAAACGAAGGCTCTCATCGTTCGCAAACTCAAGAACGACAAGAGCCTTTGGTTTGAAAGATGAAGTTGCTCTTTACGCTGCTAACCGCTTCTTCTTACGCCGCAAGCCGAGCATCTTCATCTGAAGCCTGATTGAGATGTTGCTGTGCGGAATCGGTGCGCCTGCTGCCGGACGACTTCGGGGTAGATAAATCGCAGAACAGGACCTGCGCGCCGCGATTGGCGTGCGAGCGTTGGTAAAGCCTGCCGACGCGCTCAACTACCGCGTCAATTTTGTTGTACGGCAACTCGTCAAGTTCCGGTCTGACGAGCCGCATATCGAGCGCGGCTTTGCGCCCGTCGGACGTAATCTTGAGCATGTTGTCTTGCGATGGATCAACGCTTCGGTTGCTGACGCGCTCGCTGCGTCTCGATAGTTCGCCGACGTAGGCTTCGAGTTCCGGGCTGGCTTCGACGGCGACGGTAATCGGGCATCCGCCGGCGAGCGCGGGGCGCGGCAAGTTGAGCTGCTCCGGCGTGCGAACGTCCCAGCACAAGCGTTGTAGTCTCGCTAACTCCGCCAAGTTGACGAACTTCGCAAAGCGCGTGTTGACGCGAAAGCCTGAGCCATCAGGACGCATCTCAACGCCGGTGACGGTTTCGCCAAAGGACTGTGCCCAACTGTCGAAGTGGTCGAGTCCAAGTTCACGCAAGATGTCTAATTGGAAGTAACGCATCATCACATAGCCTTCACAGAGCGTGTTGCTGATCGGCGTTCCGGTCAGACCGATGAAGCGTCCGTTCTGCTGGAGTAGCCATTGCGACTTGATGAACATATCGAAAGCTTGCTGCGACTCGGTGTTTGAGAGTCCGGCGATACGGCTCATCTTCGTCGGGAAATAAAGATTCTTGTAGTTGTGAAACTCGTCCACGAACAACGATTCAACGCCCATTTCCTCGAACGTGATCGTATCGGCAGCGTCGCGGCGGATTTCTGCTTCCGCCGTCTTTAATTTCGCTTCAAATCGCTTGAGCGTCTTCTCCATCTGCTTGATTGAACGACGATTCCTGCGTTCATCATCTTCCGCGAGTTCGGCGATGTAATCGCGCAAGCGTTCCATCTCAAGATGGATGAAGTGATTCGCGGTTTCCACTTTTGTGGGCAGCAGCTTGAAACTCGGATGCGGGATGATGATTAAGTCCCAATCGCAGGTGGCGATGCGGCTCATCGTTTCGCCGCGCATTTGCTTCGTGAAGTCACGCGCATCGGTAGTAAGAAGTCGGATGTTCGGATAGAGCCTCTTGGCTTCCGCCGCCCATTGCGGGACGACGTGTTTGGGGACGACGATCATGCTCTTGCGGGCGAGGTTGAGTCGCCGCAGTTCCATTGCGGCGGCGATGGCGGTTAAGGTCTTCCCCGCTCCGACCGCGTGCGCGACAAGCGTGCTTTTTGATTGCAGGATGCGCCACACCGCATCCTTCTGCGCCGGACGCAGTTCGATTTTATTTGACGCGCCGGAGAGTGTCAGATGTGAGCCATCGTAACGACGTTCGCGCATCACGTTGAACTGCTCGTTGTAGAGGCGGCAGAGTTCTCGCTCTCTGCTTGCATCTTTCCAGACCCAATCTTGAAACTTCTCTTTCACGTCGGCGAGTTTGGCTTGCGCGGCGATTGTTTCGGTTTGGTTGATGACGCGCGTTTTGTCGTCAATCTGGTCAAAGACGACGGTGCGGCGCAGGTTCAATGCATCATCAAGAATGTCGAGGGCGTGGACGCGGCTCGTTCCCCACGTCTGCGTCGCTTCAATGCTTCCTGACGCATCCCAACTTGGCGGCTCAACAACCCATTGCGCGGTCGGGGCGAGATAGCGAATCTGTCCTCTGTAAGCGGGAATGAGCGAGCGGGCGAAACTTTCAATCACTTCTTCGGGAATCCACGCCGCGCCGAGACGCGCCGTAATCTCGCCAGCGCCGAGCGGCGTTGGTTGAGCGGCGCGTAAGGCTTCGACATTCTCTTGAAAAGATGAGTCGAGTCGCGCCGCCGCTTCTGCTTCGCGGAGCCTTGAGCGGACGTTGCCGGAAAGATATTCGTCTCTCGTCAGCCATTCGCCGGAAGGGATTTGGAAGATGAGTCCGCGCAATTCTTCGCGCACTTGCTCAGGCAGTTTGCCACAGGCTTCGGCAATCGCATCAAGGTCGGCGCGCCCTGTTTCGTTCAATGCGAGCAGCAAGGATTCGGCGGCTGATTCGGGGCGCGACGTTTGCCGCAACGGTCTGATTGTGCGCTCGGTAAAGAGCGGCACTTTGTTGAATCCTGTGCCATGCGCCTGCGGTTCTTCGAGGGCGCGTAGGAAAGCGAGAACGCTGTTCTGCTCGTGGAAAGCCGAAAGGTTGATCTTGCTGTTGATATAACCATAGCGAATGCGGAAGCGGTCGTAGGTGCGACCCAGTTCCGCTTGCGCCGCTTGCAATGATTCGTCAGGCTCATTGTCAACCTGAATCCGAATCACTTCTTTCGCCGCGCGGTAGATTTCCAAGAGATGCTCGGCGCGTGCCTGCTCCAACGATGCCCGCGCTTCGGAAATACCAGAGAGTTCAGCTTGCGCGGTGAGTTCCAAAAGGTCAGGTGCGGTGGCACCAGAGCGGCTTTTGTCCGGTGTTTCTGCGGCGAGCGTTGAACCGTCGGCACTTGCGTGCGATGCAAGCAAATCTGCGGGCAAGGTGCGATACAAAGTTCGTTTCAGTTTATCCGTGAGTTCTCTGTCATCATTTGCAGAGACGGTGAACTCATTGCGCCCGTAAAGCCCGTGCTGACCGATGCACGCTCGACCTAACATCAGATTTTCATCTTCCGCATAAATGCGATTGAGCGTCACCGCGACGGGCGTGCCGCGTTCGTCCGTGACGGTGTATTCAACGGTCTCCGTCCAACGCTCGCCTCTCGCTTCATCCGGTGAAAGCGGCGCGGTGCGTTTACGCAGGATGATGATGTCGGTGACGACTTGCGTTCCGGCGTTAGCCGTGAATGCGTTGTTCGGCAGGCGAACGGCGGCTAATAGTTCGGCGTGCTGCGCGATGAAGCGGCGCACGCGGGCATCTTGTTTATCGAGCGTGAAGCGCGATGTGATGAACGCGATGATGCCGCCCGCGCGTGCAACGCGAAGGGCTTTGCCGAAGTAGTAATCATGGATGGATGCGCGCATGTAATGCTCGCGCACGCTCGAATCACAGACTTTGTAGTTGCCGAAGGGGACATTCGAGATTATTAAGTCGAACCAGTTGGCGGGCAGGTTCGCCGACTCGAAACCTTCGGCATAAACTTGCGCGCTTCCGTAGAGCAGTTTAGTGATGCGCGCCGAAAGCGGATCGAGTTCAACCGCCGCGAACTGCGCCTTGCGTTTCAACTCGTCCGGCATCGCGCCGAAGAAATGCCCGGCTCCGGCGGACGGTTCAAGGACGCGCAAAGGTCTGTCAGTCACAGCCCGTGCGAGTCCGAGATGCAGCAAACCTTGATAGATCGCGCGGATGACCGGAATCGAAGTGTAGTGCGCGTTAATGGACGAAGCGCGCAAGGCGCGTTGTTCTTCGGGCGTTGTGAGCGCTGCGAGGTCTTCCGCCGGCAGCGAGGCGGAGTGTGTGCCATTCGGGAAGGCACGTTTGATGAGCGTTGAATCTCCCCAACCCGTGTACCGTGCGAGTTGCGCTTGTTCGTGCGTGGTCGCAGCGTCACGCCCTTCCGCTTCAAGTTCTTTGAGAATGGTTAAGGCGGCAATGTTCGCTTCATACTTGGAAGCAGTGCCGCCGAGATCGGCGAGATCGTCTGTGGAAGAAAACCTGTAATCGGACATAGCTCAAGTTCCTCTAAATCGTCTTTGTGGTGCTGTGATAACAATTGCTCGCTCGCCGCTCCATCTTGTGAAAAGGACAACAGCACGCAAACAAAAAACGCAGCCGTTTGAAACGAACTGCGCCCTTTATTTGTCTCGCTATGTCGCTTAAGTCTAACTCGCTGCCTTAATGTGAGAGCCTTGCTTTTGCGAGTGACGATCAGCAACGGAGTTGATATAGCGGTCAAGGTCAACGAGTTGCTCTCTCGCTAACCGTGCTATTTCCGTTGTGCCATACTGCTCTCGCATTCGCTCGACAACTCTTGGATGCCCTTCAGAAAGTCCGATGTTCGGGAGTCCGTCCCGCACGCGCAGCTGTAATCGCTCAAGCGCATCTTGCTCATCTTCATCGAGAACGACCGCAGGCGCACCCGAAGTCAGCCACGCGATGAGAATTTCCGCAAACTCTTTGCCCGGCTTCGGTAGCGTCTCGTTCGGCGTAAGGTTGCGACAGCGCGTTTTCGTGATCATCAGATTGTTTTCCATATCCAACACGCCAACGATGTTTCCCTAGAGTCACCTCCTCGCGGAGATGCCCCGGATTCAGAACCGGACGTGACGGTTGCCCATCATCCGGCTCCTCGATGTATTCGGCTCTTGTCACGAGCACTCTGGTCAGGCGAAGGTTCTATCTCGGTATTGTTTACCTTGATGGCTGCCGTCGCCCGACGTTTTCTGCTGGTGGCAATGTTGGTGTAGGAGTTGCTGATTGACCCGACCTTTTCTCCCACCCGCCGTGACGGGCACGATATGGTCAGCGTCTATCTTATCTCCTAACATGAAGAACTGTTCGCAGACGGGACACCTGCCTTGCTGTCGCTTGAGGAGAATCGCTTCGTCTCGGTCTATCAAGGGATGTCTCGCCATTCTCGACGCCCAGTAAACCCAGTCTCTGTCAAACGGGCTTCTGACATCCTTCACCTTGATGTGTTTGATGATGTGCGTCTCCGAGTGGTCGAAGAGCAACCATCCATCATCGGTAGAGAACTGCCATTTGCCTTGACTCGGATGAAAGTAGCTTTCATACAACTTCCATCTCGTGTGGTCTTTCTTCGATTGACGGCGCACTGCCCATCTTCGCAGTAGCCGGTAGGTCATGTATCTCAACTTGTTGAAAGTCCATGACGACGACGTTGTTCTGAAGTAGTTCGTCCATCCCTTGATGACAGGGTTCAACGTGTCGATAAGCTCACGCTGACTTTTCCCTCGCAGGATTTGAGACAACTGCTTCAGTTTGGCGTAGTGTTTCTTGACTGACTTTTCGGATGGTCTGATGATGGTCTTGTAACCTCTTTTGAAGCCGCTTCGCAGTCTCCTTGAATTACCCACCCGAAACTGTCGGATGGTGAATCCAAGAAAGTCGAATCCTACACGCTCCTTGTCATCACTAATGACTGGATTAAGAGTGTGCGAGATTTGCGTCTTCTTGAGGCTCAGTTCCAAGCCCATTGGCTTCAACCAATCGGCAGCTACTTGTTGGATGTGCCTGATGACTTGTAAGTCCCTGTGCAGAACCACAAAATCATCAGCGAACCTGATGACGGTTGGCGACCATTCGACTTGCTCCCCTTTACGGCTGCTGCCATGAAATCGGGGAACCGAGTTCTTGATGGTCGTTTCTAATCCGTGCAGTGCGATGTTCGCCAACAAGGGTGAAACTACCCCTCCTACAATGTTGCAAAATCAGTGCTAGAGTTCACCTCTGGCATCCCGCGTACCCAGCTTCAACCCGGCTATGGTGACGGCTTTCTAGGCGCACCTTTGCAGACGGTGAAGCCTTCC
>Ga0136614_10001238_pt1 | contig 14821 bp, 13 predicted proteins | sample AntDrymUQ2792106_2_FD_106643 | JGI IMG/M metagenome (GOLD analysis project Ga0136614, IMG submission 106643) | Polar desert sand microbial communities from Dry Valleys, Antarctica - metaG UQ279 (21.06) | ecosystem: Environmental > Terrestrial > Soil > Desert | place: Antarctica: Dry Valley... | reverse complement strand
GATTATCGAAATTATACTTGACGCTCATGAGGCCGCCCGAGTTCAATCGGCCCTCAACCAACCCCCCAACAAATGATTCATATGTCAAAAACACACCCCGCACCGCGCCGTTTTCTCTCGACGACTCTTGTATTGCTGCTCGCAGCTTTCGCCTTCAATCGGGCGAGCGGCCAGACGTTCAGCAACGCCACCCCCATCATAATCCCTGCCGCCGGGACTAGCGGGCCAGCGGCCCCCTATCCTTCGAACATTAACGTCTTTGGCCTGACGGGCAATGTCACGAGTCTGACGGTCTCGCTATTTAGCTTGAACCACACATTCCCCGATGACATCGACATCCTGCTCGTGGGGCCCACCGGGGTCTCGCTGCTCCTCATGTCAGACACGGGAGGCGCTCTCGATTTAGCCGGTGTCAATTTAACTTTTATGGATGGGGCGCCGTCTTTGCCCGACAGCTTGCAAATCGTTTCTGGAACCTTCGCTCCCACAAATTTCGGGGCTGGCGATACCTTCCCGGCACCCGCACCGGCTGGCCCCTATGGAAGCACGCTGGCAAACTTTAATGGCACCAACGGCAACGGCATCTGGAGCCTCTTCGTCCTGGATGACGTAGGCGGTGATATTGGCAACATTAACGGAGGCTATGCGTTGAACTTTAACGGGGCCGTTACTGTCCCCGAGACTGGGTCTACTCTGCTTCTCCTCGGCTTGACTGTCGGAGGGATTGTCGCAGTACGCCGCAAGATTTTGCTCACGTAGACCGCGAGTTATACGGGAGACGCAGGAAGCTCCCGCCGGTGAAGCGAACCGAAGGGGTAGATCGCAAGGTCTACTCCTTTTGCTTTATGCGTGCCGCAGGCGCAGACATTCTCGGCGGTAGTGGAGTTCCTGTTACAATTGGTAAGGGGGAGTGCCGCCGCCGGAATGGCGAGACATGGCCTGTTTGCCATCCCTTGTGTGAAGAGGCTTTGCGGCGCGCCCGCTTCCTTGCGCTCGTTGCTCAATCTGAAGCTTGGCTGTTCGTCCCGCCGAAGGTAATGAATCGGCAAGCACCAAGAAATTAAATCAGATATGTCGCCCATGCATTTTAGAATCGCCGCCGCTTTTTGCTTCCTGGCGGTGGGGTTGGGGGCATTTGGCGCGCACAGCCTGAAAGCGACACTTCACGCAAATGCGATGCTCGACGTGTGGAACAAGGCCGTTCTCTATCATTTTGCCCATGCCGTTGCTTTACTGGCGCTCACGCTTCATGGGTCGGGCAACCGAGGCGCGTTCTATCTGCTCGTCGCCGGCATCGCTCTCTTCAGCGGAAGCCTCTACCTGATGGCGGTCACGAACGTCCGCTGGCTGGGAGCTGTCACTCCCATCGGCGGTCTTTGTTTTCTCGCCGGCTGGCTTTGGCTGATCATTTCGCCACCGCGCTAGCCACTTTTATCCGGCTTGCCTCCTGTTCTCGGAACGGCGAGCAGCATGACAATGCGCGACCGGGCTTGTCCCTCTCCCGCGCGCGTTGATATTCTCGCGCTCTTCGCATGTTCAACGCTTCGCTCGAAACCCGGAACCTAACGATGACGGCCGCTGTTTTCCTGGCGACCTATTTGGTGACGCTCGCCCTTGGGCGCCTTCTGAAACGTCGCGCCGGCGTCCGGCTGGGCATTTTCTATCAGCTCTTCTGCCTCACGCTTGCGTTCTACGCCGCGCTCAAAGTTTATGGCCTGGAGGTTCCATGGCGGGGACATGTAGGCGCTGCGCTGGTCCTCCTGACCACCGGCGTCGTCGTCGCGCTCCTGAACCGATACCTGTGGGATTATTACTTTGAAAAGCGGCGACAGATCGTCATCCCGAAGCTTCTCCGAGACACGGTCGCGATGGGGCTGTTCCTGATTGCTCTGCTGCTTGTCCTCAGCATTGGCTACCAGGCGCAGACGCAATTGAAGGGGGTGCTCGCGGGCAGCGGAGTTCTGGCGATTATCCTTGGCTTCGCGGCGCAAAATTTCCTGAGCAGCCTTGTCGCCGGGATGTCGCTGCAGCTCGAACGGCCTTACAAGGTGGGGGATTGGCTCAAGCTCGGCGACATTTACGGCGAGGTGATGGAGATCCGCTGGGGTTCCACCCGGGTTCGCACCAACGACGCGATTTCGCTCCACATTCCGAATAACGAGATCGTCAAGCAGACGATCATTAATCTTAATTATCCAAGCGCCATACACGCGATGCGCATCACGGTAGGCGCGGACTACGGCATGCCGCCCAATCGCGTGAAGGATGCGCTGATGCGCGCTACCACTCAGGCGAAGGGCGTGCTAATGGAGCCACCGCCGAGAATTTTCCTCAAAGATTACGGCGACTCGGCCGTCCTCTACGAGATCAAGTTCAACATGACGAACCACGCCTTCTATAACGAGGTGTGCGACGCCATTCGCACCAATGTCTGGTACGAATTCAAGCGCCGGAAGATCAAAATCCCCTTTCCCATCCGGACCCTGCAAATCGAACGGAAATCACGCGATTCCAACGCCGACACCACGGCTGTGGCGCGAGCCATTCTCCGGAAGGAGGCGCTCTTCTCTTGTCTGGGCGACGAGCAGATCGAGCTGCTTCTCAAAGACGCCGAAGCCAATCACTTCGGCCGTGGGGAAGCCGTCATTGAGGAAGGAACGGACGGTAATTCGATGTTTATCCTGCTGCGAGGTTCAGCGCAGGTTTCGATTGCGAAGAATGGCTCGCTCCTCCGCGTCGGCGTCCTTCGCCAGGGCGATTGCTTCGGCGAAATGTCGCTCCTGACGGGCGAAAAACGGTCCGCAACGGTCCGGGCGGAGAAGGACTGCGAGGTGTTGGAGATCAGCAAACCGGTCATGGGCGATGTGCTCCGGAATTCACCGGAATGCCTGAGCCAGCTGAGCGGGCTGCTGGCTCACCGGAAGATTGAGACCGAAGGCATCGTCAAGGAAGCGGCACTGGCGGAGGGGCCCGACGATCGAGAGCGGGAGTACACCGCCACCTTCCTCACGCGGCTGCGCTCGTTCTTCGAATTGTAGCCTTTTCCTAACGAGCGCCGCCGGTTGCCAGCTGGGGAAAACTACCTAGACTCCAGCACTTCAAACCGGACCTGACCCATCTATGACCCTAGCTCTTTCGATTCTCGACACCGGCGTCACGCTTTCCATGCTCCTTGCGGCCGGTGGCCTGGTCTTCACGCTTTCCATGCTCCTTGCGGTCGGTGGCCTGGTCTTCGCTTTTTTCCTCATTAAGGCGGTCGTTAGCCGGTCCCCGGGGAACGAGCGCATGCGCGAGATCGCGGCCGCGGTGGAAGAGGGTGCAAAGGCTTATCTGCGACGCCAAGTCGTGACGATCAGCGCCATTGCCGCCGCCATTTTCATCTTCTTATTTCTCAAGGTGGGTGCGGCCACGGCCATCGGGTTTTTGATCGGGGCGTTTTGCTCGCTGGCGGCGGGCTACATCGGGATGCGGATCGCGGTCCTGGCCAACGTGCGCACCGCACAAGCGGCTAGCTCTTCGCGAACGGCGGCCATGCGCGTGGCCTTTAACGGCGGCGCTGTGACAGGTTTGCTTGTGGTCGGACTGGCGCTTTTGTCGGTCGGTATTTTCTACACGATCGCGGGCAAGATGGTGGGTCACGATCTGGCTGTTCGCAGCCTGGTCGGCCTTGCCCTGGGATCGAGTTTAATCAGTGTTTTTGCGCGGCTTGGCGGCGGCATTTACACAAAAGCCGCTGACGTCGGCGCGGATCTTGTCGGCAAGATCGAGAGCAACCTGGACGAAGACGATCCGCGCAACCCTGCTACGATCGCGGATAACGTAGGCGACAACGTGGGGGACTGCGCCGGGATGGCGGCGGACGTTTTCGAGACTTATGCCGTCAGCTTGATCGGCGCTATTCTGATCGGCGCACTCACGATCGCTAACGATCCGGCCGCAATCATCTACCCGTTTGTGTTGGGTGGCATCTCCGTCCTAGGCGCCGTCGTCGGAATTGTCTTCGTTAACATTACCGGTGCCAAGCCCGGCACGGCCCTCATGGGCGCGGTCGGCGCGAGCGCGTTGGTTTCCGCGATCTTATTCTGGCCTGCGACACGGATGATGTTTCCAAATGGTGTCACCGTGGCAGGTCTGCAACGCTCGTCGAACTCACTCTACGTGGCCGCGCTCGTCGGTCTGCTGCTCACGGGCATCGTGGTGCTGATCACTAATTACTACACCTCCACCGCTTATCGCCCTGTCCGCAAAATTGCAAAATCCTCGGAGACCGGGCACGCCACTAACATCATCGCCGGTCTCGCGATCGGCCAGCATGCGACCGCGCTTCCGGTCGCGTTTATCGGCCTTTCCATCCTCCTGAGCTATCACTTCGCGGGTCTTTACGGCATTGCGATCGCGGTCATGAGCATGCTTTCGATGGCCGGCATCATCATCTCGCTCGATGCCTTCGGCCCCATCACGGACAACGCGGGCGGCATCGCCGTCATGAGTAATCTCCCTAAGGAAGTGCGCGATACGACGGATGAACTGGATCAAGTGGGCAACACGATGAAGGCCGTGACCAAGGGATACGCCATTGCCTCCGCCGGTCTGGCCGCGCTGGTTTTGTTCGGCTCCTACGTCGAGGAGTTGCGCGCGCATTTTCTCGCTAAGGGGCTCGATTACACCTTCGATTTCTCGCTGAATGATCCGAAGGTCATTATCGGGCTCTTCATTGGCGGTCTGCTTCCATATATGTTTACCGCCTTCAGCATGGATGCGGTCGGGAAAGCCGCCGGAGCCGTTGTGCGCGAAGTCCGGCGGCAGCTTGCGGCGAAACCGGGCATCCTGCGCGGCGAAGACAAGCCCGATTACGGCGTCTGCGTCGATATTGTGACGAAGGCAGCTCTGCGCGAGATGATCATCCCTGCCCTGCTGCCGATTCTCTTCGTGGTGGTGGTGGCGATGACCCCTCAGCTCGGGCCGGTAGTTTTGGGCGGCCTCTTGGTCGGAACGATCGTAACCGGCCTTTTCATGGCGATCGCGATGACGTCCAGTGGCGGTGCTTGGGACAACGCAAAGAAATACATCGAAGAGGGTAACCTGGGCGGAAAAGGCTCGTTCGCGCATGCCGCTTCTGTGACGGGCGACACGGTCGGCGATCCGTACAAGGACACGGCCGGTCCTGCCATCAATCCGATGATCAAAGTGGTCAACATCGTCGCCATTCTGATCATCCCGATTTTCTTCTAGATGGCAGAGCCACAGGATTATCAGCTCGCGGCCACCGAGCAACCGCTGGCCCGGCGCATGCCCTTGGTGCCTGATCCCGGCGCTACGCCTTTCAAGATCGTCGTCGATCCGGAGATGCGGCTGAAATTACGTCGTGCCCTGATCGAATTGATCGACTATCACGACGAGTCGCTCGCCGAGCATTTCGCCGAAGAGAAGCTCGCCCTGGAATCTTACAAGGAATACATCGAACTCTTCGCGCGCAGCCTGAAGGAGACGATGGAAAGTCGCGAAGGTGTGGCCTATCTGCTCCGGGCCGCGGGGTTCGAAGTGCGGCCCGAAGAGATTAATCTCACGCCGGAACTCCGGTGGAAAAAAGGGAAGCCCGGCGCATTCGGGTCCAGCCTGCTCTAGCCATCAGCGTTCTCCGCAGATCGGCGCGACCAGCTCGCGTTCTTCTTTGTTCAGCCGCTCTAGCGGAATCGTGGCAAGAAGCTGTCGGGCTTCATCGCCACGATTATTCGCTGCCAGCGCCGCAACGTAAACTGCCCGCCATTTCGGTGGCGTACGAGGCCACTCGATGGGAGCGGGTCCTTGAAACTGGGCCAGCGCCAGCGCAGGATCTCGTTGGCGCAAATAGCCAAGCGCCGCGCTCACTCGGAAAGACAAACGCGTGGGGTACTTCTCTACTAACGCTTTTGCCTTCTCCAGATTTGCGCCGACCTCCACACCGAGCAGGAGATTCAAATGTGTCAGTTGCGCCCGCGCGTTGACATCGTCCGGAGCTACCGCTGTCAGGCGTTCGGCGACAACACGCGCGGCGGTGGCGTCGCCCGTCCGCTCGATCAAGCGCTGGCGGCCTCTTTGCGCGAAAGCCGCGTGTTCCGGAAGTCTCGCGAGCTGGTTGAAGGCCTTCAAGGCAACAGCGTTGGCCTGGCATTGCTCGGCGAATTTCGCCAGAAAACGCAGCTTGGGAGGGTCACCGCTGGCGAGCGCGAGCGCGCGTTCCCAACGCAGCTCCGCGTCCATCGAAGCGTTCTGGCTCATCGCGGCGCGCGCCCGGAAACTTTCGGCCACCGCAGGGTCCAGCGTCAGATCGGGCCGCTCCAGGAGACTGTCGATCTCCTTCCAACGCTCAAGCTTGGCGAGTGCGTCGAGACGTGACAAAAGCAAGGCTTCGGAACCGACTGCGCGCTCGGTGGGAAGCAAGGTCAGCACGCGCTCGGATTGCCCATGTCCATTCAACCAGTGCGCCAGCTCGGCCACTTCGCCCGTCTCGCCTCCCCCCCATCGTCTGATCGCTTCCCCATAAATCTGCTCTGGAGCCTCCGGCTGTATCTTCAGCCTTATTTCAGCCGCGAGGAGGTCTTGGATAATGCTGCGATCCGGGAAGCCCTCGAGCGCGACCAGAACGCGCTGCTGTTCTCGCGTCGAGAGCTCAGGTGCGCGAGCTAACGCTTCGATCGAAGCTTTCCTGGAAGGGCCTTCCTTGCCGGCCACCACCCAGAGTATTTGACGCGCCTCCTCCCGCTTCGCTGCATCGCTCGACTTCGCGAGCAACTCCGCTAATTGAAACCGCGGCGCTGCATCCTCCGGCGCGCGCTCAATCCGAATGCGCGCAAACTGGATGGCTTTCTCTTCGTGACCCGTTTTGTCAGAATACTGTGCGGCCAGACCCATTGTCTTTGCGTCGGGCGCCGTCTTAAGGAGATTTTCGATAATTTTCTCGGCTGGGCCAGTTGCGCCGCGTTGAAGCAACAAGCTGGCATAATCCTGGCGGTCTGCTGCTGTCACCTCCGGAAGGCCCATAACCTGCAACCAGATGTCCCTCGCTTCCGGACGACCACCGCGGGTCGCCAGTCGCGCTGCGCCGGCGAGCGGCCGATAACCCAGCGGATCCAACTGCAGAGCGGCCCGATATCTACTGGCGGCTTCAGTGAACTTTCCATCGCGAACCATCCCCTCCGCTTCCGCCGCGAGCTGATTCGCCCGCCGGGCTTTCAACCCGCGGTAGACGGGTTTCACGCCCAGGAGCAACGCAAGAAGAAGGACGAGAACGGAACTCCAGATGATGATGGTTTTCCGCCGCGCCGCTTGGCGCGCCTGACGGTCACCGCGGCTGGGAAATTCTCGTTCGATCACTGCGGATTATATTCGAAGACGGAACGCAGGACTGCCACCGCTGTCTCCGCCGATGGGGCCGTTTCCACGCTGATCAAACTACAGGCTACGATTTCCGTGGCCGAGCGGCGCTTGCCTCCGAGCTCCAACTCGGGCGGCGGCTCGGCGTCTCCCAGGACCTGTGCGACCTGGTAATCGAGTGAAAGCGGAATGCCATTGCGCCAGACACCCCAAACTTGCACCGCGTGGTGATCCCCCTGGCGGAAGCGGAACAAATAACAGCGCACCTTCCCGCCGTCGAACTCGACCTCGACCGGCTCGGGCGGAGCGGTCGATTGCCAGCCGACACCGGGCATGCAGATGTCGGGTCGATGAACGAGCGCGAAACGATTCCACGGCGAAGGTTTCCAGAAGAAATGATAAAGGTCCGCTCCGCCGCGGGGCAGCTCCAGGGACTCAAACCGAATGTAGTCGCCACTGGTGGGGCGAAGTTCATTCCAAATCTCCTTCGGCACCGGCAAGATCTGCCGGGAGCGCGACGCGTCCGCACGCAATCCAAAGAAGGCTGAAGTCTGCGCGTGATCCTGCGCCTCAATAGCAGCGTAGAGCCCCCGTGCTGAGACGAACGCGATCAACGACGCGATCAAAGCCGCCGCCAGAGCCGGCTCTCCCACGACCAGCATTCCTCGCAGGAACGCGCTCGCCCGCGCCAGAAAATGCCGAACGGGGACGACTGGACGGAGCGGCTTTGGCTCGCTCATCAATTTCCCTGCCAGCCAGACTCCGCCAATCAGCGTGCTAATTGCCACATTGCCGATCATGTCATGGACCTTTTCCACGGCGTGAACGCCGTGCCATTCCGCCTGCAAAGCGAGACCGAGGGTGCGGCCCAGATTAGTGAGAAGAGCGAGAGCGACGGCGATGACGAGCAAGGCAAAACGCCGCCCTGGTCGCAAAAGGAACCATTCCCCAAGTGCGAGACCGAACATTATCCCGGCCTGCGACGACCGGATCCCGCTGCACGCTTCCGTGATCCCAACGAGCCCCGAGCGAAGCGCAATCGCTCCGCCGGATGTCTGCGCTTCCACGCCGATCCAATGCAGGAGCTCGGCCGTCGCGGTTGCGACCCAGCTCATGAGACTGCTGGTAACGGGCTGCTCGAAACGCGCCGGCCAGGGCACTGCGGTAAAAAAGAACACGACCGGGAAGATCTGGGCGCGAGCACTGGTCCATCCGCTTCCCCTCCAAAAAGCATAAAAGCTGAAGCCCACTGCGAGCAGACAAATCAGCTCCAGCACAATCTGCGGATGCCACATCTGCTGGCGCGCGAACTCGAGTCCAAAAATGAGCGCGCTGACGACGGCCGCGAGGGCCAAACTCAAAACGAAAGGAGTTCTCCCCCAGGTCGCGCGCACCTCGCCGCGTTCTTCATTCATCCAGGCGCGGCGCAGCCCAAAGGCGAGCGCAAGACAAGGAACTGCCCAGCCGTAAGAATAGTTCGGGTCGCCGCGCCAATGCTCCGCGCAGCTCCAGATCGCCCATGTCCAAAATCCAACGAACATGAGAGCCGTCCACGGGATTGGCACGCGAGTTTGGGGTGCCGTCAATGCGCCATTCACGGAGCCATCATATCACTGGAGGGACGCTCCGCCTCTAGCGCTAAAGGTATTTAGACTGGTGGCATGATAATGAAGTTGACCCTGCGACTCAAACCTGAGATGAACGAGCCAGGGAATCCGCTCTCGCTATGACGAAAAAATATTTCTTCAGTTTTGTTGGCTTCATGGTTTCCATTTTTGCGGCGCGGGGCGATATCATCCCCACGCTCGGCTCGATCGCGGCGGACGGTTCGGACTTCCGGTGGAACTACACCACCAATGTCACGGTCGATCAGACGGTCCAACCGGGTGATTTTTTTACGATTTACGATTTTGGCAATCTAATTTCGGGGTCGAATGTGCAACCTGCGGACTGGTCGTTCACCTCACTGGTTATCGGCACGACACCAGCGACTGTTCTGCCCGAGGACGATGCCGGCGTCCTCAATCTGACCTGGACCTACAACGGCACGACGCCGATTCCGGGAACGGCTTTCCTTGGCACTTTTTCTGTCGCCTCGACGACGGATCAATTGCGCACCGACTTTTTCACTGGCCATGCAACTCGCTCGTCCGGACCGACGGCCGGGTCCAAAATTGATAACATCGGTCTGATCAGCGTGCCGGTGCCTGAGATGTCGGCGCTGGGTCCCATCATCGGGTTCTGCGGCCTGGGTGCAATCGGCTATCTCAGCTCGCTCCTCCGCCGCCGAATCAACTAGAGTCTTTTGCTTCTCTCCTGGAGAGGCCACCGTGATTCCTTCACGGTGGCTTTTTTTTCGCACCTCTATCCTCCCGTAAACGATTGACAGAAGTAGACTTCTTGGCCCAAGGATCGCTTTGGAGATTGCTTCCCATCGACTAACTTGTGACTGCCGATCGAATGCCCACCGTCTTATTAATTGAAGATGACGACGAAAGTCGCCGCGCCACGAGTGATTTATTTTCGCGCGACCACTGGACGGTCTTCGAAGCCGGGGATGGTGAAGTGGGGATCGATCTCGCTCTCAAGCATCATCCGGACGTCATCCTTTGCGATCTGCTGATGCCGAAGGCTAATGGCTTTCAAGTCTGCCGCGCGATACGCGAGCAGCTCCAGCCTACCAAGATCATTGTCATTTCCGGACGCGACTACGGCGTTGATCGAACCAGTGCCCTGGAAGCTGGCGCGGACGAGTACCTCGTGAAGCCGATCACGTGGGATCTGCTTTCCTCCTCGATCGAACGCATTCTGCCACAGGTCCCGAGGAAACCAGCCCCGGGGAACAATGGCGCACAATTTCATACCCCTTCCACCCGCATTAAATTGTGGGGTGTGCGCGGCTCCATTCCGGTTCCAGGTCCGTCGACCGTGCGCTACGGAGGAAACACCAGCTGCGTCGAAATTCGCGCCGATGGTGAGATCATCGTCCTGGATGCCGGTTCGGGCATTCGGTCTCTCGGAATAGCGTTGGAAAACGAATTCGGCGAGCGCTGTGTGAAGCTGACGCTCCTGATCACGCACACGCACTGGGACCACATCCAGGGGCTGCCGTTTTTTCTTCCCGTCTACAATCAGAAGAATGAAATCCGCGTCCTGGGCTACGAAGGCGCCAGAGCCGGGCTCGGGAAGATCCTCGCGGGACAGATGGAGACGCCGTTCTTCCCGGTCAGCCTGCGCGATCTTCCGAGCAACATCGCGATCGAAGAGTTGAAAGAAATGGAGTTCGAGGTCGGCGCAGTGCAGGTTCGTGCGAAGTTCGCGAATCACCCTGGGATATGCGCCGGGTATCGCTTAACGACCAGCGGAGGCTCAATCGCATTCTTCCCCGATAACGAGCCCTATGAGTTGCTCAAGCTGTATATCGCGGACCGCGACAACACGAGCCGAGCGGATGCCCAGGAATTCGCGCGAATCGAGCGTCAGAAGCTCGTGGAGTTTCTCTTCGAATGCGACGTTCTCATCATCGACGCGCAATATACCGATGAGGAATATCAGCGACATATCGGCTGGGGACACGGCGCGCTCAGCCGCGTGGTTTCCCTTGCGCTCGAAGCGAAGGTTCGGAAGCTCATCCTCTTCCATCACGACCCGAGCCACGATGATGAAAAGATCGACGAGATGCTGGAGCGGGCTCGTTTTTTGGTGGTGGAAAGCGGCTCTCCAATGGAGGTCGAAGCCGCGCGCGAAGGCGCCGAAGTCTGGCTAGCTCCCAAGTTAGCACCAGCCAGGCTTTGACCAGCCTGCGCCGGGCGCCGCAGCCTTTTCTGATTTCGATTTACTTCCACTGAGTCTCAGAAGACTTGCTGGCGTCACGAATTGGAACGATAGGTTCCGCCGCTCTTGCCTCGTGGTGTAACGGTAGCACGAGAGATTCTGGATCTCTTTGTCAAGGTTCGAATCCTTGCGAGGCAGCCAGTTGTTAGAACGCCGCGGTTGTTTAGGTTTCAGCTCGCCTTGCCCTTTCTTCGGCGGACGATTCAGGTTCGCGAACGAAAGATCTTGGATTTTGGCGCGCCCGGCATGGATGAAGGATGGACGGGAGCGGCGATTTACGATAGCGAATCGTTGCGAGGCAGCGGCCGCGTTCATATCAACGACATTGCGTATCGTGAGCGAATTTCTCCGAGATTTAAGACCCTACCACGAGGCCGGTTTCATCAACCTTCTTGGCGTCATTGCCCTGCTCGGGGTGGTCCTGGTGGCATTGTTGCCCCAGCTTCTGCGTTGGCTGCGGCGCCCCATCCTCCACATCGCGATCCCGGGCAATTATTTCGCGCCGAAACAGAACTTCTCGAACGAGAACATCGCCGTGTACTCGCTCTCGGCGCCCTTCATTCTGCGCAACGCAGGTCATTCACCCGCTGCCCACATCCGGGCGGTCGCGACTGATTTCTACAAGTTTGTGCCGGGGCCCCGGATGAGTTGCGACCATGTGCGCTCATCGCAGCATGCCCTCGAAGGTTCTGAAATTGATCTGCCGCCGGGGTTCTCGACGCCAATTTTGCTTTGTAGCTTTACGGGCGCAGGCCGTTACAAAAGTGGATTTGTTATCGGGCGTTCGATCAAGTGCGCCTTTTCATTTCCCAACCAGGCGTCTGGGGTTGCCGCTGGCAGCGGTGGCGTAAAATTCAGTCCGCCGCCGGATCTCGACGCCGGCACCTATGTTGCGCGGGTGATTATCTCCGGGTCGAACGTTCCGCCAGCTTCAACTTTGATCATGATGGAACTGGGCGACGAGGTGAACCCCGAGCTCGGTGAAGAAATCAAGCTGGGAATCGCTGGCAGCCGCGAGCGTCGCGCCGTTGAGAAAGCCGACGTGCGTCGCCAAAAGTTCCGCATCAGCCAAGGTTGAGCGGGACCCGGTCATGTCGTCAGGCTGACAGCTCTAGGCCGGATCTCCGTTCACCTTCCGACGTGCCTGAAAGAAGCTTTTCAGCAGCGCGGCACATTCTTCCTGCAACACGTTGGTGGTGATGTCGCAGCGATGATTAAGCGTCGGCATCTGGAGCAAATTCATTAACCCTCCGGCCGCTCCACCGCGTTCGTCTTGGCAACCGAAAATGACCCGGCGCATGCGGACATGGACCAGTGCCCCGGCGCACATCGGGCAAGGTTCTTTCGTGACGTAAAGATCGCAATCGTTCAGCCGCCAATCGCCTACGGCCGCTTCTGCCTGGGTGATTGCGAGCATCTCCGCGTGCGCAGTCGCGTCCTTTAATAGCTCTACCTGGTTATAGGCACGAGCGATGACCCTTCCCGATTGCACGACAACCGCTCCAACCGGAACCTCCTTGGCCTTAAGCGCCTTTTGCGCCTGGCGCAGCGCTTCGCGCATAAAGGAAACATCGGGAGAATCCAGCACACGTTTAGCTTACATCGTGGCCCCACTTCCCGCGACAGAGCGTCAGGCGGCCGCAGGTTTTTATGGATCCCGACCACCGCCACAAACCAGCCAGCTGACCATTTGCCCGCCACAACCAGCTGAGGGCGACATCACGGTATTTCCTTTACAAGCTTGAGCACGATTCTCAGCTTCAACTTCGTGCGCCGGCTTCTCATTGTCTTGCTCATCCTTTGCAGCAGCGCCGCGCTCGTACCTGTGCAAATTCAGGAGAAAAAGTTGCTCGATCGATTGCTCAAACCGGACATGGCCCTGCAGAATCGAATGCAAGGCAAGCAATTCGTCCCTTCCGGAAAGACCATTACGAAGCAAGCGCCTACAAAAACCTTTCATGTGACGGAAAAAAAGCTCGTGAAGGCATTCTGGAATACTCGAGAGGCCCCTCAGCGGGAGTTCCAAACGTCCAGTTCTCAGGATGGCGGCCGACAGGCAAACGTCGCGACGCGGGGAGGGACTGCCAGACTTGATGTACCCTACGCGACACCAGCTTACGATGGCGTTCGTTTTTCTTCCGACGCAGAGAAACCGGCGCCCGTCTTTGCGTTCGCGGGCGAGCGAACTTTCGAAGCGCGCGGCAAGAGCCAGAGATTTCTCAGCGCGCAGGATCGTCCATTGACGATCGACCAAGTCCGCGAACTCCTGAACAAGAACAAATAGCGGGCGAGCGCCTCGTTCAGTAGCGCATGGAACCGGACGAGGCTTTCCGCCTTCTTAAACAGGGCACGGCGCAAATCATCAGCGAGGGGGAGCTGCGGGAAAAGCTCGCCCTCACCCGGCCTCTAAAGATCAAGCTCGGAGCCGACCCCACCAGCCCGGATCTCCATCTCGGACACTCGGTCCTTCTGCGGAAACTCCGCCAGTTTCAAGATCTTGGACACCAGGCCGTGCTGATTATCGGCGATTTCACTGCGATGATCGGCGATCCCAGTGGGCGCTCCGCGACACGTCCGCAATTAACCCACGACCAGGTCCTCGCGAATGCGGAATCGTATCGCGAGCAGGCGTTCAAGATCCTCGATCCCGCCCGCACGACCATTGTGAACAACGGCGCTTGGCTCCGCCAGATGCGCTTCGAGGAGATCATTCGTCTCAATAGTCAGGTCACGTTACAGCAAATGCTGCAGCGCGAGGATTTCCGCCTCCGGCTTGAGCAGGAGCAGCCGATCCGCGCGCATGAAATTCAATACCCGATCATGCAGGGCTGGGACTCCGTGATGGTAGAAGCCGACGTGGAGCTGGGCGGAACTGATCAACTCTTTAACAACCTCGTCGGTCGCGATCTGCAAAGGCAACACGGTATGTTGCCTCAGGTGGTCATCCTGCTTCCGATCCTGGAGGGCCTCGATGGAACGAAGAAGATGAGCAAGAGCCTCGGGAACTACATTGGAGTGAACGAAAGCGCCCCTGCGATGTTCGGCAAGATCATGAGCATTTCCGATGAACTCATGGCCCGCTATTACCTGCTTCTGCTGGGGCGAGAATTATCTCCCGGCCTCCATCCGGTCGAAGCCAAGAAACAGCTCGGGGGCGAAATCGTGGCGACCTACCACTCAGCCACGGCCGCTCTCAAAGTGATGGAAGACTGGAACGCACGCTTCAGTGGAAAGCGTCTCTCAGAGGCCGATCTGCCGTCATTCTGGAGCGAACCGGCCGATGCCGTGTCGATCGTCACGTCTGCTTACGCGCAGGCGTTTTCGATCACAAAATCACGGACCGAAGCGCGACGCCTCCTTGAGCAAGGCAGCGTCCAACTGAATGGGTCAAAAGTCGCTGACCCGAGGGCGCTCCTTCAACTCGAATCGGAGCAAGTGCTGCGGTTAGACAAGACCCGCGCAGTAAAGATTCTCCGGCCCTCATAAGCAAAGAAAGAGCGCGGAGCTTGCGCCCCGCGCTCGCAAAATTTCAGTTCTCCGCTTACGCCGTAGCCTGCTCCAGCATCGGCATCATCGCCGGGCGTTCCACCACAGGCGCGGCAATGCCTTCGAAATGCGCACGAATGCTTCTTAG
>Ga0136614_10001237_pt1 | contig 14821 bp, 14 predicted proteins | sample AntDrymUQ2792106_2_FD_106643 | JGI IMG/M metagenome (GOLD analysis project Ga0136614, IMG submission 106643) | Polar desert sand microbial communities from Dry Valleys, Antarctica - metaG UQ279 (21.06) | ecosystem: Environmental > Terrestrial > Soil > Desert | place: Antarctica: Dry Valley... | reverse complement strand
GTTGGCCACTCCATCGGTGAGCCGGAGGGCTTGGCCGCCATCGACCTCTCCCGGGTAGCGGCCGGGTCGGCGGGCTCCGGCGGCTCGGGGGGCGGAGGCGCAACGGCCGAAGCGGCAGGTGCGGCCACCTCCGGCGGCTGGGGGGAGGCCGGTTGGGGCTGGTACGGCGGCGCGGTGGGAGCCGGCAGCGGCGGCAGGGGCGGCGCGGCGGGCGCTACCTGTGAGGCGGCGGCCTGTGGGGCTGGCTGCGGGGCAGGCCCCTCGGTCGGCACGGCTTCGACGCCGGTCGTGGTGGCCTCCAGGCGCTGGTCGGCGGGCGCCGAGGGCTGCGTGGGCGCCTCCACCTCCGGTGGCAGCGCTACGGCGGCATAGGCCTGGGTCTGCTCAGAATCCAGCTCGGGCTGCGGCTCGACGGCAGGCAACTCGTCCTGCTCCGGAGAGACCTGCGGCTGCGGTTGTTGGTGGATCACCGGAGCTGGTCGGGGCGCCGCGGTGCCGTTGCTCGCCGTCCCGTTGCCCGCCGTCCCGTTGCCCGCGGTGCCCTGCGGCTGCCCGGTCCCGTTCGGCTGACGCTCGAAGACCTGGGTGCTGACCGAGTCGACCATGGTGCAGGAGGCGTCCCACGCGCTGAACCATGGCGACGAGGTCGAGACGGCCTCCACGGCAGACATCGCCGGCGACGCGGGCTGGGGCTCGGGCTGGCGGGACTGCACAGCCACCGGCTCATCAGCCCGGCTCGAGTGGTCGGCCGCGGTGGCCTCGTCGGCGTCGTAGGCCGAGAACGGCTGGGTCAGCTCGCCGGGCGTCTCATGCCGGTCGGGCATCGGAGTCCTTCTCCCCTTCACCGGGTTACAGATCGAGGCCAGTCCGTGCTGGCACGAGTCCCGATATGCCGCCCCACACCTGGCGGTTGGCGACGTGGGCGGCGCCTGACGTGGCGGCCCTGGCGCTGCTGCGCCGTTCCCGCCGTCACGCACACCGGCAGAATGCTACGACCCCCCGTAGTCGCGCTCTGCGCCGGCCGGCCCGGCGTACTGGCGACAGGGAAGCCCCGCAGTGCTGCCAGGTCGGGGGTCCGACAGCGCCACGGGGCTACTCGTGACATCGGCCACTCCACACTAGGCGTTACGACCGATAGCGAATCCTCGCCGATTCACCCGTTCAGGGTAATGGCGGCACTGGCGTCCGTGCTGGCCAGCAGGAAGCGTCCGAAATGCGGCACGGTGAACGCGATCTGGCCTCGCTGCGCGGAGAACACCAGGCCCTTGCGCAGCAGGCTGTCACGGGCCGGCGACAGCGACGAGGGCCGCCGAGCGAGGTGGTCGGCGATGGTCGCAGTGCCCACGGGCTCCTCGCCGCCGCCGGCCAGCTCGGCCATCGCCCGCAGGTACTCCCGTTCGGCCGGGGTGGCGCGCTCGTAGCGGGCACCGAAGAAGCCGACCGCCAGCTCGGCCTCCGCCTCCGGTGCGGCAACGGCGACGTCGCCGGCCTTGATCGGGCTGGTCGGCGCCGCATCCCACGCTGCCTTGCCGTAGGCCTGCACGAAGTACGGGTAGCCGCCCGAGGCGCGGAACAGCAGCTCCAGGGCGTCGGGCGCGAAGGCGACGTTCTCCCGCTCGGCGGGGGCGGTCAGCGCGTGGTCGGCGTCGCGCCGCTCCAGCCGGTCGATACGCACGTACCGGAACAACCGCTCGGAGTAGGACTTGGACGCCGAGAGCACCGCGGGCAGGTGCGGCAGCCCGGCACCCACGACCACGAGCGGGGCACGGGCCTGGGACATCTCGTGGCACGCGGCGCACAGCGCGGAAACGTCGCGCTCAGACAGGTCCTGCATCTCGTCGATGAGCAGCGCGATACCCGTGCCGACGTCCGCGGCCAGCTCGCCTACCACGGTGAACAGCTCGACCAGGTCGATCTCCATGTCACCGGAGTCGGCCCGGCCGTGCACTACCGGGACGTCGATCCCGGGCTGCCAGCGGTCCCGCAGCTTGGCCGAGTCCGGCGATGCCCGCAGCGCGAACGCCTTGAGCACACCCAGCGCGGTGTCGACCCGGTCCGGGGCCCGGTGCCGCACGGCGAGGTCGCGTACCGCTCGGTGCAGGGCAGCCGCGAGCGGCCGGCGCAGCGCGGCGTCCGGCCGGGCCTCCACCTTGCCGGTACCCCAGCCATGGCGCAATGCCATCGAGCGCAGCTCGCCGAGCAGCACGGTCTTGCCGACGCCACGCAGCCCGGTGAGCACCAGGCTGCGCTCCGGCCGGCCGCGAGCAACCCGCGCCAGCATCACGTCGAACGCGTCGAGCTCCCGGTCCCGGCCGGCGAGCTCCGGCGGGCGCTGCCCGGCGCCGGGCGCGAACGGATTGCGCACGGGGTCCACGCTTGGACGGTATCCGCTCGTCTTGGCCTGACCCTAGATTCGGCTATCGAAGGCAATGCGCGTGTCGCCCGATTGCGTTGTCGAGCTGTTTCTAAGATCGTCTAGCTGACACGCAAGAATCGTCCAGACAACGCGATGCAACCAGTTCGGTCAGCCGGGCAGCTCGGGTGCGGGTCGGCTGGGCGGCCGTTCCTCGTCGACGACCTCGGCGTCGATCACCGGACCGTCGCCGCGGATCCGCGCGGTGCGCAACGTCGGCGCCCGCAGCTCGGCGGCCCGCACCAGGCGAGTCCGGATCAGCTTGCGCGTCGGCGGCAGCAGCAACGCCAACCCGATCAGGTCGGAGACGAAACCCGGCAGCAGGATCAGCAGCCCGCCGATGGCGACGAGCAGGCCGTCGGTCAGCTCCCGGTGCGCCACCCGCCGTTCCGTGACGGCTCCGGTCAGCGCGGCGAACGCCCGCGTGCCCTCCCGCCGGGTCAACCACAGCCCGAGCACACCGCCGGCGAGCAGCAGCAACAACGTCGGCAACGCGCCGATCCACGACCCGATCGCCACGATCGTCACGATCTCGATGACCAGGTACAGCAACACGATGTACATCCGCGGCCCCCTTCGGCTGCCTGACCGATACAACGCACGACTGGCCCGTTCTGCTCCCAACGCGGATAGCCTCGGTGCATGCGGGTGGGGGACCCCAGGGTGCTGACGGTGCCGGCCGGGGTGACGGCGGAGCTGGCGCGGGCCGGCGACCTCGCATTGTCTGAGCTGGTGGAGCGGGCGCTCGAGCTGGCTCGCAACGCTCACCCGGCCGCGCCCGGGGTCTGGCGGCTGGCCGCACACGCGTGCGACCACGACACCGACGCCGCGCTGCGGGCGCGCATCGACGAAGGGCTCGCGGCGGCGCTGACCGTCAGCGACAACGACGAGTCGCAGGCGCTGCTGGCCCGCGCCGTCGAGGCGCGTGAGCAGCTCGCCGACCCGTTGGCGCTGGCCGTGGCCCGCGGCCGCCACGCGCTGGCGGCGGCCGTCGGGGGGCACGACGCGGCAGTGGCGGTCCTGCACGACGTCGCGCCGGTCATCGACACGCACGGCACCGCGGAGGACCGCGTCGTGCACCTGCGCCGGCGGGCGTGGGCCAGCCTGCTCACCGCCCACACCGAGGACGAGCGTGCGCTCGGCGTCGCGCTGCTCTACCACGCCGAAGCGGCCGCGAGCGCCATCTCGTGCCACAGCGAGGTGCTGGCCAGCCAGGCGATGTTGCTGGAGCTGGCGCCGCCGACGGACGCTGACGAACGCATCCAGGCCTGGCAGCAGCACGTCGAGCAGCTGCGCGAGCACGAGTGGTGGTGGCGGCTCGGCGCCGCCTGCCTGCGGCTCGGGCAGGAGCAAGTCGTCGCCGGCGTCGATCCGGACGATGCCGACGAGGTGCTGGCCCTGCTGGCTGACGCCATCCGCTACGGCCTCGAGTGGGGCGAGACCGAGGTGGCCGCGCATGCGATGTACCTGCGGGCCCGGTTGCTGGTGGACGTGCAGCGGCCCGACGAGGCGCGCGTCGCGGCGTTCTCTGCCGTCGTGCGGGCCGCCGAGATCGGCCACGATGAGCTCGCGGCGTGCGCCAGGCTGGAGCTCGGCGCGGCGTATGGCGCGTTCGGCCAGTACGGCCCGGCCAAGGAGATCCTGAACACCGCGATCGCCGCGACCGACCCGTCCGACGTGCAGAACCTGGTTCGCGCCGGCGAGCTGATGGGCTCGACCGTGCTGGCGGAGGGGGATGCCATCGGCGCGGCGGCGCACTTCGACGCGGCCAGCGAGCGCGCCGAACGTGGCGGCGAGCTCGCGTCCGCCGCACAGACCGCTCAACTTGCCGCGCAGGCGTTGAGTCAGGCGGGCGACGCGGCGCGGGCGGTGATCGGGTATCGCCGCGCCATGGACCTGTTCGCCCAAGCCGAGCTGTGGGAACGCGCCCTCGCGGCTCAACGCCTGCAGGCCGACGCGCTGTCCACGGCGGGCCGGCTCGACGAGGCGGTCTCGGTGCTGGACGCAGCGGTCGACGAGCTCGACCCGTCGTGGCGGCGCGCTGAGCTCGAGGACCACGCGGCCCGGCTGCTGGCCAAGGCGGGACGGGGCGCGGACGCGCTCGCCAGGGCAGGCCGGGCTGCGGCGTTGCACGAGGCGGAAGGGCGCAACGGCGACGCCGCCTACGCCGCGGCGCTGGCCGCCCAGATCACGCTGGTGCTCCTTGCCGATCCGGTGGCGGCCGAGGAGTCGGCGCTGCGGGCCGTGCGGTTCGCGGCGCAGTCCGACGACGACGACGAGGCGGGCGTCGAGGCGTCCAGCACGCTGGCCAGGGTGCTCGACGCGCTCGCGGCGCCAGGAGCCGTTCCGCCGCCCGCGGCGCCTGTACCCGCGGCGCCTGTACCCGCGGCGCCGGCGGCCGCAGCACCTGCGCCTGAGCCGCACGTCAAGCCCGGGCCGAGCCCGAGGCTGAGCCCGCGCCCGAGCCCGCGGCCGCGCCCGGTACCGGAGGCTCAGTAGGCGAGAGCGAGCGCCGGGTCGGACAGCAGCGAACCGACGTCGGCGAGGAACCGCGAGCCCTGCTCGCCGTCCACCAGCCGGTGGTCGAAGGACAGCGAGAGCTGGCAGACCGTTCGCACCGCGAGCTCGCCGTCGACCACCCACGGCGCCGGCTTCACCGCGCCCAGCGCCAGGATCGCGGCCTGCCCGGGGTTGATGATCGGCGTGCCGGTGTCCACGCCGAACACCCCGACGTTGGTGATGGTGAACGTGCCGCCGAGCATGTCGGCTGGCGTCGTGGTGCCGGCCCGCGCCGTGTCCGTCAGCTCGCTCAGCGCCTGGGCGAGCTCGCGCAGGGACAGGGTGTCCGCGTCGGCGATGTTGGGCACCACCAGCCCACGAGGGGTCGCGGCGGCGATGCCGAGGTGCACCGCACCGTGGTAGACGATCTCGCCGGCCTCCCCGTTCCAGCTCGAGTTGATCTCCGGCGTGCGAGCGGCGGCGAGGCACACCGCCTTCGCGGCGAAGACCAGCGGGGTCAGCTTCACGCCGGCGAACTGCGGGTCGCCGCCCAGCCGCTCGCGCAGCTCCATCATGGCCGTGACGTCGACGGTGAGGAACTCGGTGACATGCGGCGCGGTGAAGGCGCTCTCGGTCATGGCCTGTGCCATCGCCTTGCGCACGCCCTTGATGGGCACCCGGCGTGACTCGCGGGTCGGCGGCGGGGCGCGCGGTGGGGGCGGCTGTTGCAGGTCCTCGCGGGTGATCACACCGTTCGGCCCGGAGCCGGTCACCGTCCGCAGGTCGACGCCCAGGTCGCGGGCCAGCTTGCGCACCGGCGGCTTGGCCAGCGGCACGACCCGGTCACCGTTGCTCGACGGCGTTGGCGCCGCGCCCCCAAGATCGCCGCGAGTGGACGTTGGACCGCGGTCAGCGCGGCTAGATGTCCGCTCGCGGCGATCTTGGATCGGGGCCGCCTGGGCGGTGGCGGCGGGCTGCCTGCGGCGCCTGCGTGAGCTGGACTTCTGCTGCGGCCCGTAGCCCACCAGCGTGGTGATCTTCTCGGCAGGCGCCTCAGCGCCGCCGTGCGGTCCGTTAGGAGCCGAATTGTCGTCGGTGACGTCCTCGACACCGCGTTTTGGTTCCAAATTGCGGGCCGGGTCGGCGGCTTGGGTGGTCGGGGCGGCTGGGGCGTCGGAGCCGCCGGCGGGTTCGGTGTCGATGGCGATGATCGGGGTGCCGACGGACACGGTGGCGCCGGGCTCTGCGAGCAGCTCCGCCACCACGCCGGACCACGGCGAGGGCAGCTCGACGGCCGCCTTCGCCGTCTCGATCTCGACGAGTGTCTGGTTCTGCGTGACCGTGTCCCCGGGCGCCACCCGCCAAACCAGGATCTCCGCCTCGGTCAGCCCCTCGCCCGCATCGGGTAGCGCGAACTCCTTACGCATGCGCCATCACCAGGCCAGCGAGCGCTCGACGGCGTCGAGCACCCGGTCGAGGTCGGGCAGGTAGTCGTCCTCGCACTTGCTGGGTGGGTAGGGGGTGTCGTACCCGGTCACCCGCAGCACCGGCGCCTCCAGCGAGTAGAAGCACTCCTGCTGCACTCGCGCGGCCACCTCCGCCGCTAGCGAGCTCTCGCCGGGCGCTTCGGCCACCACGACGAGCCGCCCGGTACGCCGCACCGAGCCGAACACCGGATCCAGGTCCAGCGGGGAGAGCGTGCGCAGGTCGATCACCTCGAGCTGGTGACCGTCGGTCTCCCCGGCCGCCGCCGCGTCCAGGCAGGTGCGGACCATCGGCCCGTAGCCGAGGACGGTGGCCGTCGAACCCGTCCGCAGCACCCGCGAGGTGAACAGCGGCGCCGGCGTGGCGTCCTGGTCGAGCTTGGCCTTGTCCCAGTACCGGCGTTTGGGCTCGAAGAAGAACACCGGGTCGTCGCTGACGATCGCCTGCTGGATCATCCAGTAGGCGTCGACCGGGTTGGAGCAGGCGACGACCTTGAGCCCCGGGGTATGGGCGAAGTACGACTCGGGCGACTCGGAGTGGTGCTCCACCGCACCGATCCCGCCGCCGAACGGGATGCGCACCACGACCGGCATCCGCAGCCTGCCCTGCGAGCGGTAGTGCATCTTGGCCAGCTGGCTGACGATCTGATCGAAGCCCGGGAACACGAACCCGTCGAACTGGATCTCGCACACTGGCCTGAACCCGCGGATGGCCAGCCCGATCGCCGTGCCGATGATCCCCGATTCGGACAGCGGCGTGTCCAGCACGCGCTGCTCGCCGAAGTCCTTCTGCAGGCCGTCGGTGACCCGGAAGACGCCGCCGAGCTTGCCCACGTCCTCCCCGAGCACGATCACTCGTGGGTCGGCCTCCATCGCCGCGCGTAGCCCCTGGTTGAGCGCCTTGGCCATCGTGACCGTGCCGGCAACAGGAGCCGCGGGCGACCTCTGCTCATCCGGCAGGCTCGACATCTGCAGCTCCTCCCACGCCGCCGCGGAGCCGGCCGCCCGGTCAGGCGCCGGCAGCGGCCGGTGATGGACGTACCGCCCATCCTCGCATGACCTTGCCGACGTCCGCCGCGCGCAAGTCCTGTACAGCGCAGCAGCGGGCGCCGAGCCTCACGGGAAGCCCGGCGCCCGCTGTGGACTGACGCGTGCTGAAGGGTTACTCGTTGGACCGTCGGGTGACGAGCAGCATCAGCAGCCCGTAGACGACCACGATGATGCCGAGCACCAGCAGCAACGGCGCGAAGACCGTCAACGGTGGCCATGTCGTGTCGACCTTGACGAAGTTCGCCTGCTGGCGACCGACCGCAGGGATGACGTCCTGCTTGAAGTACGTTGCTACCTGCGGAACGGTCGTGACCGGCGAGCCGTCGAACCTGGTCAGGCCCTCGGCGTTCGGCACGTTGTTCCAACCGGCGGTCACCTTCGGCAGGTTGGCGACGGCTTGGCCGATCTTCGGGAAGGCGTCCCTGAGCGCGGCGGCCACCACCTCAGGTGAGACCTTCAGCGTCGCGACCAGGAAGTCGACCAGCTTCGGCAGCTCGGCGGTGACTCCGGACAGCGGCAGCGCGGTGAGCAGCCCCAGCGTCTTGGGGAAGTTCTGCTGCAGCGCGGCGAGCACCTGCGGCTGGGTCAACCCGGCCTGCTGGGAGACGAAGCCGACCAGCTTGGGCACCTCCGCGGCCGCGCCGCCCTGCTCTGTCACGACCGGGTCGAAGGTCTTGACGACCGTGTCCACCATCTCGATCGCGGCCACGTCGCCAGCGACCCGCTCGGCCGCGAACGCCGGCCGAGCGGTGTCGAGCACCTCTTGGCCGCCACCGAGCCTGGTGAACAGGTTCAGCGCGAACACCAGGAGCACGACCACGACGCCGACGACCGCGACCACCGCCCAGCCGGTCAGGGCGATGGGCTTGGGCAGGCCGCCGCTGCTACCGGCCAGGACCGCCATCAAGATGCCGAAGACGATCACGATGATGCCCAGGATCAGCAGCAGCGGGGCGAGGAAGCCGACGCCGCCACGGGTGTCAAGGGCGCGGAAACCCTCCTGCTGGCTTTCCAGGACCGGGATGACGTCCTGGCTGAAGTAGTCGCGGATCTGCGGCACGGTGTTCACCGGGCTGCCGTCGAAGCGAGTCAGGTTCTCCGTACCCGGGACCTTGTTCCAGCCCGCGGTCGCCTTGGGCAAGTTGGTGACCGCCTGGGCGAGCTTGGGGAAGTTCTGCTGCAGGGCGGCCAGCACCTGGTCCGGCGACAGCTTGAGCGTCGTCGCCAGGAACTGGACCAGCCTCGGTATCTCCGCACTGACGTCGGACAGCGGCAATGCCGTGAGCAGTCCGGTCGTCTTGGGGAAGTTCGTCTTCAGCGCGTTGAGGACCGCGGCCTCCGACAGACCAGTCTGCCGCGAGACGAACGAGATCAGCTGCGGCACCTCGGCGCTCGCACCGCCCTCGGCGGTGATCACCGGATCGACCGTGTCGACGGCGGCGGACAGCACGTCGATCCCGGCCCGATCGCCGGCGACCCGCTCCGCGGTGAACGCGGGGTTCAGGTCGTCGATCAAGGTCTGGGCCGCGTTGAGGCGGCCGAAGAGGTTCAGCGCGAATACGAGGACCACGACAAGCAGGCCGACCGCGGCCACGACGAGCCACGACCACACGGCGAGTTTCTTAGTCATCCGGTTACTCCGGGTAAACCGTCAGCTGGGTGTGAGGCCTCAGACGGGTCGCGTCTGATCGGCGTTACGGCGGGGTGACCGGGGGACGGAGGTTACCGCGCTTGGACGCGTTCTTAGCTCCGTTTGGCCCCGGTGATCGGCGCAGCAGCAGGATGAGCAGGGCCAGGCTCGCGACCGCCATCGAGATCGCGCTCCACGTCTTCTTCGGGTACCAGACCGGTTCGTACATGTTCGGCAACGGCCCGAGCACCCCGACGTCGACGTAGCGGTAGAGCAGCAGCGCGGCCAGGCCGCCTGCCGCGACGAGCAAGGCCGCGAACGTCACGATCTTCCGCCGCACCAGGAGCACACCCAGCGCGGCGAGCACGGCCAGCACCGCCTCGATCCGGAACAGGGTGGCTTGGGTGATGGCGCCCCCGCTGCCCTCGTAGGTGCCGGCAAGGTCGAAGTGCGAGTAGGCGTCGTAGGCCAGCCCGGCGGCAGCGACGACCCGCAGCAGCACCTCGGCGAGGCCGGCTCGCCGGCGCGCCGGTTCGGTCGAATGCCGGGCGGTGGTGGGATCGGGAGCAGTCATGATCGCGGGCCTGGTCAGGCGACCGTCAGCGTGCCGGTCATGTACTGATGCGGCGTGCATCGGAACGGGTACTTGCCCGGCGCGGTCGGTGCGGTGAGCTCCACGGTCTGCCCGTTGGTGATGCTGCCGGTGTCGAACGACTTGTCGTTGGCGGTGACCGTGTGGATCGCGCTGTCGGAGTTCGTCACCATGATCTTCGTGCCCGGCGCGACGTTGATGTCGGCCGGCGTGAACGCGAAGTCCTTGATCACGATGGTGTTGCCGCTGGTGGGGGCGGCGGCGGTGCTGCCGCCCCCACCAGCGGTCGTGGTCGAGCCGCTGCAGCCCATTGCGACCAGCAGGACGGCCAAGGCCGTCGCCAGTACGGCGAGCAGTCGCGATGCGGTTGTCCGGGCGACTCGAGTCATCGTGTGCCTTCCTTAAGAGAACTTGAGGGTGTCCGGCTTGACCGCGGCGTCTACTCCGATGAAGGAGACGGGCACCGGGTACTGGCCCAACACGAAGTTGAGAATCGCTGCGTGCTGTGCCTCCACCGGTTGGATCGTAGCGGCGACGGTAATCCCGCCCGCGTCGTCCACGTTGGCCGTCGCGAACGTGTAGGTCTGCGCCGCGGCGTCCTCAAGCCCCAGTGCGATCTTGGCCGCGTCGGCGACCGACTTCGCCGCCATCAGCATGGCGACCTGATCGGCGGTGATGGTCAGCGGTGCGTCCAGCACAGGCGGCTTGCCCGCCTTGGTCAGCACCGAGTTCCAGCCGATGGCGTGGTCGGCGTGCTGCTTCTGCGCGGCGGTCACGAACTCCGCCACGGCGGGCGGGACGGCACCGAGCTCTCCGGCACCGGCCTTCTTCAGGGCCAGCCCGTACGCGCTCACGGCCAGGTTCTCCAGTGCGGCCGCCAGGGCGACCACCTTGAGGTCGCCGGTGTAGGTGTTGGCGTCGGCCCTCGCCACCGTGCTCGGGCTGGTGGTGGTCGCGCTGGTGGAGCACGCGGCAACCGTGCCGAGGGTGACTGCCCCGGCCGCGCCGAGGAAGAAGGTCCGGCGTGTGGACGGTTTGCGCACCACGTTCACCATGTTCGCGGCGAACTCGTCGAGCACCTTCTGCACGACCGGGAACGTCGAGTCGTGCAGATCCTCGAGGTCGCGGGTCATGGATTGCAGCTCGTGCTCGCTGATCTGCATCTCGCCGGACTCGGTGTTCCTGCGGCCACGTCGCCCGCGGTTCACTTGACGGCACCTTCCTCAACGGGAGCGGCCATGTCGGTCTTGAAGAACGCGTCCGGGAAACCGATCTTGCCGGCCGCTCCGGGCAGCTTGGCCACGTCCGGCGGGAGCGCGATCAGCGATGGTGTCGGCAACAGGGCTTGCACGGCCGTCAGGATCGCCAGGTGCTGTGCCTCGACGCCGGCCACGCTGGAGAAGAGCTGGCGTAGCTCCTTGGTGGTGACCTGACTGACGTTCTTGACATAGGTCTGGGTCGCGATGGTCTCTAGCTTGATGGCCAAGCCCACGACGTCCCCTGCGCCCTTGATCCCCGGCACTGCGTCGAGGACGACCTTCTCGTAGGTCGGTGCGTTGCCGGTCTGCTCCTTACCACCGAGCTTCGTGGCGGCCGCGTTGAACGCGGCAGCGTGCTCGGCGTGCTGAGACATGGTCTTCATGGCGAACGCCTTGACCACACCGTTCGCCGCCGAGCCACCGATGAACGGCAACGTCAGCGCCGTCTTGTAGGTGAAGACGGCGAGGTTCTCCAGTGAGGCCGCCGTCTGCAGGGCAGAGACGTTCATGTCGCCCTGCGCGAAAGCGGGCGTGGCCGTGAGCAGCGTGGCTGCCCCGACCGCACCGGCGACCGCCACGGCCGGAGCCCATCCGGTGTGCACTTCGTCGGCACGGGCCGCACGAGCGGCTTCGACGTAGTCGTCCAGGTCGGTTCGGGCGGATTTCAGGGCGTCTGACTGGAGGTCTTCTGACTCCTCCATCAGGTTCCTGAGTCGCCGTTCATCGATGCTGTCTTTCACGGAGCCTCCTGGTCTGTCCGGCCCGCGTGACGGCGCGCTGGGAGCACGGATGGTGATTTGTCCCAAACAGCTGTTCGTGTCCGGGCGCGCAGCGGTTCGTGTAGTCCACCCGTTAGGGCGCGACTGTTTGCCGGTCCGCTACTCGGCTAGCGCGATTCCAGGCTCGCGTAGTAGGCCAGGGCGGCCTCGCGCTGGGCTGCCATCGGCACCGGCTCGTCGGCGTAGACGTGCGAGAAGATCCGTTCCGGGCCGGGGTCGGGCATCGCGAGGCAGTGTTCGCGGAAGCGGGTGGCCAGCGCGTCGGACTCGGCCTGCACCAGGTCGAAGAACTCGGCGTCGATGCCGTGCTCGCGCACCAGGTTGACCCGAACCCGCTCGATGGGGTCCTTGAGCTTCCACAGCTCCAGCTCGTCGGCCAACCGGTAGCGAGAGGGGTCGTCGGAGGTGGTGTGCGCGTCCATCCGATAGGTCGACGCCTCGATCATGACGGGCCCGTTTCCGGTGCGGCACTCGTCCAGCGCCCACCGCGTCACGGCAAGGCACGCCAGTACGTCGTTGCCGTCCACGCGCAGGCCGGGGAAGCCGTAGCCGTCGGCGCGGCGGTACAGCGGCACCCTGCTCTGGCGCTCGACCGGCGCCGAGATCGCCCACTGGTTGTTCTGGCAGAAGAACACCACCGGCGCGTCGAACACCGACGCCCACACGAAGCTCTCGTGCGCGTCGCCCTGGGCGGTCGCACCGTCACCGAAGAAGCAGATCGTCGCCTCGCCGGTCTCGCGGTCGCCGACCTTGCCCTCGAACCGCTGGCCCATGGCGTAGCCGGTGGCGGTGAGGCACTGGTTGGCGATGACGATCGTGTAGAGCGCGAAGCCGGTGGCCAACGGGTCCCAGCCGCCGTGGTCGGTGCCGCGGAAGATGCCCAGCAACGTCGTGGGGTCGATCCCGCGGCACCAAGCCACGCCGTGCTCGCGGTAGCTCGGGAAGGCCATGTCCTGCGGCCGCAGCGCCCGGCCGGCGCCGATCTGGGCGGCTTCCTGCCCCAGCGACGGCACCCACAGCCCCAGCTCGCCCTGGCGCTGCAGGGAGTTGGCCTCGCGGTCCGCGCGGCGCACCAGCACCATGTCGCGGTAGAGCTCCTGCAGTCCGGGGACACCGACCTCGGCCACCTGGGCGTCGAACCGCTCGTTGGGGACGCGCAGCCCTTCGGGGGTCAGGAGCTGGACGAGGTCGGGCCCACCCTCATCGGTCGCCCGCAGGCCGGCCACCACCTGTTCGGGGGTGGCCGGCCGGTCCTGCGCCTGCGGTGCGGGCATGGCCCGATCCTGCCACGGCGCAGTCGCGCCGGGTGGACGCCTCAGCTGCGGGACTGACCAGCGCCGGCAGCGCTGCTGGAGCCGGTAACGTCCTTCAGCTTCTGGCTTGCGCCCCCGATCTGCTTGTCGTACTTGCCGTTGGTCCGCTGGCTGATGAACCCGGCGGCCCGCTCGACGAACTTGTTGAACTGCTCGGGGTTGTTCTTGGCGAACCGGCGGATGGCGTCGGCCACGGTGGCCAGCACGGCCAACCTTCGAAACAGCTTCATGTCTGGTTCCTTCCTTGCTCAGTTGGTCGTGGATACCCAGACCGCGGCTTGATCAACCGATGTTTGGCCGAGGTTACGCCCGGCGGCAGTAACACCGCAGGTTGCGAATGTCGTAGCCGAAGATCTCGACGTCCACGAACCCGGCCGCTGCCACCGCGGCGCGCAGTGAGTCGGCGTCGAACATCGTGTGGTGCGCATTCCAGATCCACCGCGGGATGCCCCGCTCGTCGGCGCCGCGGTGCGCGTGGCGGTCGGAGTGCCCGCCGAGGATCCAGTAGTTGGCCTCCGCGGTGTCCACCTCGCCGCGCACCCACTGCGCGGCGACGAACTTGGCGTCCGGCACCCCGATGTCCACCGGCGCGCCGGGCCGCAGCACTCGCCCCCACTCCCGCAGGGTCGGCGCGATCAGCTCGTAGCTCTGGTGCTCCAGGACGTGGTTGGCGCGCAGCGCCTCCAGCGACCGGGTGGCGAACGGCAGCCGGTCGATGTGGCAGCGCACCTCGATGTCGGGCAGTGGCAGGACGTCGACGTGCAGGTCGTAGTCGGGGTGCGGCTTCTCGCCGGCGCCGATCTCCAGTCGCACGGCGTCAGGCTTCCGGCGGCGGGGTGATCTTGCGGATCGGCTTGGCCGGCCGGCCGGCGACCACGGTGTAGGGCTCGACGTCCTCGCGCACGAGCGACCCGCCGGCCACGACGGCGTGCGCCCCGATGTGGCACGGCCCGAGCACGAGACAGTGGCTGGCCAGCCAGACGCCCTCCTCGATCACCACGTCACGCCCGCTGCGCGGGATCTCGGTCTGCCGCTCGCGACCGAACTTGGTGATGTCGTGGGTGCCGGTGAGCACCGCGACGTCATGGCCGAAGAACGCGTACTCGCCGACCGTGACGGTGCCCGAGGACAGGTTGAACAGCGCGTTGTTCACCACCGCGGTGTCGTGCAGGTGCAGCTTGGAGCGGTCGCCGTGCCAGCGGTAGCGGTACAGCGCGTCCAGCTTCTGCTGTTCCAGCTCCGCGGCGACCGCCTCGGCGACGAGCTGGTCGACCGGGCCGCGCAGCAGCCTGCGCAGCAGGTCGTCAAGCAACCGCATGGATCGTCTGCTCCTCGCTGCCATGGTCACCGCTGGACAGCAGCCACGCCAGCCGCCGGCCCAGCGCAGCGACGCCGAAATGCTGCCTGGCGATCCTCTCGTTGTGGTCCAGGAGCTCGGGATCCGGGTCGGCGAGCCAGCGGCGCAGCTGGCCGGGGTCGTCCACGTCGAACCAACGGAACCCGAAGGCGGCGATCTCCGCGGCCACCGGGAACGAGCCGATCGTCAGCGGCCTGCGGTGCATCGCGGACTCGATCAGCGGCAGCCCGAAGCCCTCCCACGACGACGGCAGCACCACCACGTCGCAGGCGGCGTAGGCGGCCGCCATGTCCGCGCCGGCCGGGAGCCCGCGACGTACCGGCCGCTCCGCCGATGCGAGCAGCCGGTCCAGCTCGGGCCGGTAGCCCTCCTCTGCCGGCCCGGTGAGCCAGTAGACGCCGCCCAGTGCTGCGGCAACGGCCAACCCGGTTCCCACGTTCTTGCG